>Ga0184616_10000183_pt1 | contig 11815 bp, 11 predicted proteins | sample PLM4_90_coex_FD_133145 | JGI IMG/M metagenome (GOLD analysis project Ga0184616, IMG submission 133145) | Groundwater sediment microbial communities from an aquifer in East River, Colorado, USA - PLM4_90_coex | ecosystem: Environmental > Terrestrial > Soil > Riparian zone | place: USA: East...
AGACAAAGGCTATGCGGCAAATGACACGAATGTTGATCCCCTTCATGCTTTTATTGTTGGCAGGCCTGGCCCTGCCCGCGCTGGCGGGCAAGCTGCTCAAATGGGTGGATAGCCAGGGACAGGTACACTACGGCGATAAAATCCCGCCGGAATACGCCGCCCAGCAGCATTCTGTGCTGAATAAACAGGGTGTCACTCTCAAGCGCAGCGAGGATGTAGTACGCGCCCGCGAAGAGGCGGAAGAGAAGAAGCGTCAGGAACAATTGCAGGCCGAACAGAAACAGCAGGCGCAGATGCAGGCGAAAGAGCAGGCGGCCAAAGATAAACGGCTGCAGGATAGCTATGCGAGCGAGCAGGACATTATCAAAATCCGCGACCGCCAGTTAGCGGGTCTGGAAGAAGAGATCAAGACCAGCCTCACCAATCAGGAAAAACTCGAGGCCAGACTCGCTGAACTCAATGTCAAGGCGAGTAACCTGCAAGGCGCGAACAAACCGGTGCCCGCAAAACTGCAAGACGATATCAAGACAACGCAGGCACTGGAAACTCAATATAACGACCTGATTCAGGTCAAGCGCAAGGAACAGGATCTAGTCCGTAAGACCGCGGAAGAAGACCTGCAACAGTACAAAGAGATGCGGGCGAGAACTCAGGTCGCAGCGCCTTGAGTTTTTCCACGCATTTACAGCACCAAGCTGGGCTGTAAACGACGGAGCGCAACCCGATGGGCATGGCAGTCAGGGTCCAAACCTTCCACCAAGTTCCAGAATGCCACTGAATGATTGAGGTGGCGCAGGTGGCAGAGTTCGTGCGCCAGCACATACTCTACTAGCGCCGCTGGCGCGAGCATGAGGCGCCAGTTGAGGCTGATGGCACCGCGCGCGGAACAACTTCCCCAGCAGGTCTTTTGGCTGCGTATGGTGATTCTCTTGGGCCACAGGCCGGTCTTTTCAGCGAGTAACGCCAGCCGTCCCGCCATGTAAGTCTGCGCCTCATTCCGGTACCAGATCTCAAGCAAACGCACGACGCTCGCGCGCTCGTGACATGAGCTGTGTACATGCAGCGACTCGTCTTGGCGCTCGACGCGGCCACGTGCGGCGTGATGCAGGTGCAGTGTGAGTTCGGTATCGAGCAGGGGAAGGCGGGAGGCCTCCTCCAGGGGGTGGCGCCGGGCAAGTTGAGCACGCACCAGTAGAAGCCGCTTCGCCATCCACGGTACATGGCTGTGCACAAACTCCCGCGCCTCGCGCAGACTGGCGCGCAACGGGATGCGCACGATGACTTCCGCATCGTCACTGACGTGAAGACTCAGACGGCGGCGGCGGGGGATGCGATGGAGAGTGTAGGGGATGTCCTCACCCATGACGGTCAACTGATCCCTGATAAACGGCTTAGTTATTTTGAGATTTGCCACTTTCTATCTCGGTGACGGCGACAGTGCCTTCGGGAGTAGATCTCAGTCGAATCTTTCCCCAGCAGGGCACTCGCCCGGCCTCACAGCCGGAGCCTTCCATTACTACTTCATCAAAGCTCACCGCACACAGCGCCTCATCGGGCTTGTTCTCTATTACGTTGACCTTGAGGCTGTCGGGGTCGGGCCAGCCGTTCTGGGTGCATAACTCGGCCAGTCTTGGAGTCGCGGCGAAGAAGTCTAACAAGGATTTTTGATCCATACCGCCCCTAAGATTTGATCAACGTGCCGACGCCCTGGTCGGTAAAGATCTCCAGCAGCACGGCGTGTTCGACGCGCCCATCGAGAATATGCGCCGCGCCCACGCCACCCGCTACCGCGTCCAGCGCGCAGCGGATCTTGGGCAACATGCCGCCGTAGATCGTGCCATCGTCGATCAGTGCCTGCACATCTGAACTGCTAAGCCGAGGCAGCAGATGGCCTTGCTTGTCGAGCACACCCGGCGTGTTGGTCAGCAGCATCAGTTTTTCGGCGTGCAGGGCCTCGGCCAGCTTGCCCGCCACCAGATCGGCGTTGATGTTGTAGGATTGACCGTCCTCACCCACACCCACCGGCGCAATCACCGGAATGAAATCGCCGCCGGTCAGCGTGTGGATCACGGAGGTATCGAGGCTCGCGACCTCGCCGACGTGGCCAATGTCTATGATCTCCGGCTCTTCCAGCTCGGCCGTCTTGCGCGTCAAAGTGAGCTTACGGGCGCGGATCAGGTCGCCGTCCTTGCCGGACAGGCCCACCGCCGAGCCGCCTTGACGATTGATGAGATTCACGATGTCTTTGTTGACCAGACCGCCCAGCACCATCTCCACCACGTCCATGGTCTCGCTGTCGGTGATGCGCAGGCCGTCCACAAACCGGCTTTGCTTGCCGATCTGGTCCAGTACCTTCCCGATCTGCGGCCCGCCGCCGTGCACGATCACCGGGTTGATGCCGACCAGTTTCATCAGCACCACGTCGCGCGCAAAACCGTTCTTCAGGGCCTCGTCCACCATGGCGTTGCCGCCGTACTTGATGACCAGGGTCTTGCCTTTGAAGCGCTGGATGTACGGCAGCGCCTCGGTTAAGACGTGGGCGATGTTGCTGGCGCTGTTGGTATTGATGCTCATGGCGAGTTTCAAAACGGCAAGGTGAGGGTGGGGTCCAGGCTCAATATTAAATCACGAAATTGCTTTTGAATGCGCGCCAGGGCCTCTTTGTTTTCCGCCTCGAAGCGAATCACCACCGTAGGGGTGGTGTTGGAGGGACGTGCTAGGCCCCAGCCGTCCGCAAAGTCGGCGCGTACACCGTCTATGGTGGTGAGTTTGGCGCCCGGAAAGTGCGCACTTTTCTGCAGGCGTTCCATCAGCTTGAAATGCTCGCCTTCCATCATCTCCAGTTTCAACTCCGGCGTGTTCACCGTCTCGGGCAGTTCCGCAAACACGGCGCTTGGCGCGCGCGCATCGTGAGACAAAATTTCCAGCAAGCGCGCGGCGGTGTACAAGCCGTCGTCGAAGCCATACCAGCGCTCTTTGAAGAAGATATGGCCGCTCATCTCGCCTGCCAGCAGTGCGCCGGTCTCCCTCATCTTGGCCTTGATGAGAGAATGGCCGGTCTTCCACATCAACGGTTCACCGCCGTGCTGTGCAATCACCGTGGCGAGGTTGCGCGTGCACTTCACGTCATAGATGACCATCGCACCAGGGTTGCGGGACAGCACGTCCTTCGCGTACAGCATCATTTGCCGGTCCGGCCAGATGATGACACCCTCGGCGGTGACTATGCCCAAACGATCCCCATCGCCGTCGAAGGCGAGCCCCAGATCGGCGCGCTGCGCCTTGACCGCCCGGATCAGATCTTCCAGATTTTCCGGTTGACTGGGATCGGGGTGGTGATTGGGAAAATGCCCGTCCACCTCGCAAAACAGTTCGCTCACCTCACAGCCCAGGTCGCGCAGCACGCGCGGCGCGAGCATGCCCGGCACGCCGTTGCCGCAATCTACCACTATTTTTAAGGGACGCGCGAGGCGCACATCAGAGGTCACGCGCGCGATGTAATCCGGCACCACGTCCACCGCCTTCCACTGGCCCGCGCCGCTGGAGAGCTCCCCCTCGACAATACGAGTGCGCAGTGCGCTGATGGCCTCGCCGGAAAGCGTCTCGCCCCCCAGCATGATCTTGATGCCGTTATAGTCCGGCGGATTGTGACTGCCGGTGATCGCCACGCCGGAGCCGGTTTTGAGATGGTGTGTGGCGAAATACAGCACCGGTGTCGGCACCATGCCGACATCTATCACGTTGACACCCGCCGCGCGGAGGCCGTCACTCAACGCCTGCGCAAACTCCGGACCCGATAAACGCCCGTCGCGCCCCACCACTACGGTGCTTTGCCTCCGCGCGATGGCCTCGCTGCCGATGGCGCGGCCGATCTCACGCACGATGTCGGAAGTTAGTGTTTTTCCGACGATGCCGCGGATGTCGTAGGCCTTGAAGATGTTTTCTGGAATTTCCACCATCATTTTTCCTTTTCTCTCACACCGGGTTACGTGTCATTGCCTTCCAGAATGTCCGAATCCACCCACACCGCGGCGTGTTTCATTAAATTCCTCGACCACCTCGAAGTTGGCGCGCACCACGGGCACGATGACCATTTGAGCGATGCGTTCGCCCACCGCGATGGTGAATGGTTCCTGGCCACGATTCCAGCATGATACCAACAGCTGCCCTTGATAATCGGAGTCTATCAGGCCTACCAGATTGCCGAGCACGATACCATGTTTATGACCGAGGCCGGAGCGCGGCAATAACACGGCGGCCAGCGCAGTGTCGGCGATATGGATCGCCATGCCGGTCGGGATGAGATGCGTCTCGCCCGGCTTGATGATCAATGGAACCTCCAGACAGGCGCGCAGATCTATACCGGCCGACCCTTCCGTCGCATACTGCGGCAAGGGAAATTCGCTGCCGATGCGCTTATCGAGAATCTTAAGCTGAATTTTTTGCATGGTATCTCTCGGCAATAATAACGATGAGTTCGCGCGCCAGCCGCTCCTTGGGGGCGCGCGCCAACATTTTGCCGCCGCCTTCCCAAAACAACCTTAATTCATTTTCGTCGCTGTCGAAACCGAGGCCGGGTTGATTCACCCAGTTTGCGGCGATCATATCGAGTTTTTTCGCGGCGCGCTTGGCTTGCGCATTCAGTTCAAGATTCTCGGTCTCGGCGGCGAAGCCCACCGTGAAGGGCGCATGTAACAATGCCGCCACATCTTCCAGGATATCCGGATTTCGTACCAGAGAAAGCGCGAATTTATCTCGGGGCTTTTTTATTTTTTGCGCAGCGCTCTCGGCGGGATGGAAATCGGCAACCGCTGCGGCAGCAATGAAGATGTCGCTGTGCGGTGCGCGCGTAAGCGCCGCGTCATGCATCTCTCGGGCGCTGACCACGTCAATGCGCTCCACGCGCTCCGGCGCGGACAATGCCGTTGGCCCGCTGATGAGTGTGACCCGTGCTCCTGCCTCGCAGGCGGCCGCCGCCAGCGCATATCCCATCTTGCCGGAACTGCGGTTGCTGATATAACGCACCGGATCTATCGCCTCGCGGGTGGGGCCGGCGCTCACCAATACCCGTGCGCCGCTGAGGCTGCCGGTGGTAAAGATCCCCGCCGTTAATTCGGTAATCCGTGCCGGCTCCAACATCCTGCCGGGTCCGACTTCGCCGCAGGCCTGCGCGCCTTCCGCGGGGCCGAATAGACGCACACCGCGCTCTTCCAGACTATTTTTATTGGCCTGGGTGGCGGGGTTAAGCCACATCTGCTGATTCATGGCGGGCGCCAGCGCGAGCGGCGCGGCCGTCGCAAGGCACAGGGTGCTCAGCAAATCATCGGCTAAACCATGGGTGAGCTTGGCCATGAAATCGGCGCTGGCGGGGGCGATCAACACCACGTCCGCCCAGCGTGCCAGCGTGATGTGCCCCATGCCGGCCTCGCTGGCCGGATCGAGCAAATGCTGTTGTACGGGATGACCCGATAAGGCTTGCAGGGTGAGGGGGGTGATGAATTCGCCAGCCGCCTGCGTCATGACCACACGCACTTCCGCTCCCGCGCTGCGCAGGTGACGCACCAGCTCGGCGCTCTTATACGCAGCGATCCCTCCCGTAACGCCCAACAGGATGCGTTTGTTTGTTAGAAATGACATGGAGAGATTGTAACGGTTACAGGGGATAGGGGATAGGGGCGAGCGGTGGGCTTAGGAGCCGCAAGCGCCCGTACATGGATGTGCGGGCTGGGGTTTATGTAGTATATGAAGTCGCGCCAGGGATGGCGGAGATGATATTAAGACCGGTGAGGGCAGAGTGGAATCAGCCTTACTTTCCTTCCCAAATCCCTAGCCCCTAATCCCTAACTAGCACTTGCTGAACCCGTTGCCATTTATAGAGACTACGGACGGGGTCGTATAATCCTGGGCGAAACACTGCTCGATCTCGGACGGTGGCAGTGGCATGCTGAAATAATAGCCCTGCATTTCGGTGCACTTCAGCGAGCGCAGAAATTCCAATTGTCTCATGGTCTCCACGCCCTCGGCGATGACTTGTAATTTCAAGCTGTGCGCCATGGCGACGATCGCCGTGGTGATGGCCATATCGTCCGCATCGTCGGGAATGCCCTGGACAAAGGACTGGTCAATTTTCAGCTTCGTAACAGGAAAGCGCTTTAGGTAACTGAGCGACGAATAACCCATCCCGAAATCATCTATGACAAGGTGGATACCGGTATTTTCCAATTCATGCAGGATATCGGAGGTTTCTGTCCCCTGCATCATGCTTTCCGTCAGCTCCAGCTCCAGGCAGTTGGGGTCGAGGCCTGTTTCGCTTAGCACCTGATTGATGGTGCTGAGTAGCTGCTGCTGACGGAACTGCCGCGCGGAGAGATTGACCGCCATACGGATAGGCGGGAAGCCGGCGGCCTGCCAAGCCATGTTCTGCTCGCAGGCGGCTCGCAACACCCACGCGCCGATCGGGATGATCAAACCGGTTTCCTCCGCCACCGTGATGAATTCGCTCGGCGATACCAGGCCGAGATCGGGGCTTTGCCAACGCAGCAGCGCCTCCACGGCGATGATCTTTCCCGTGAGGAGATCAATCTGCGGCTGATAGCGCAGAAACAGCTCTTCACGATCGAGGGCGTGGCAGAGTCTGTTCTCCAGCTCCAGGCGGTGCGAGGCCTTGTCGTTCATCTTGGGGGAATAGAGCTGATAGCCGCCCCCCTGCTCCTTGGCACGATACATGGCGAGATCGGCGTTTTTCAACAGGGCCTCGGGGGTTTCGCCGTCGTTAGGGAAGATACTCACGCCGATGCTGGTGATGACGTTGAGGTCATAGCCCGCGATTTCGAAGGACTCAAAAATGGAGTTGTTGATCTTCTGCGCCACCCTGGCCACGTCGGTCGGATCCGCGACATCGCCGAGTATCAATGCAAATTCATCCCCCCCCAGTCTCGCCACCGTATCGCTTTCGCGCACATGAGTGGAGAGGCGATCCGCCATCGCCGTCAGCAATAGGTCCCCGACCGCGTGGCCGAGTGTGTCATTAACGCGCTTGAAGCGATCCAGATCCATAAACAACACGGCCACCATGCGGTTATGGCGCGGCGCCTGCACCAGCGCTTGGCTCAGGCGGTCCATGAACAACAGTCGGTTGGGCAGGTTGGTGAGCACATCGTGGGTCGCCATATGATGCAGACGTTCTTCCGAGCGCTTGCGCTCAATGGCGTAGCGGAGCGAATGGACCAGCAAGCGGGTGTCCACCTGGCCCTTGATCAAATAATCCTGCGCCCGGCACTGCACGGCCTGTAGCGCGAGCTCCTCATCGTGCAAGCCGCTCAGCACCACAATCGGCATGTGCGGAACCGCCGTCTGCACTTGGGTCAGGGTGTCGAGCCCGTGGGAGTCCGGTAGGGTCAGATCCAGTAACACCACGTCGAAGTGCTGTTCGCCGAGCCGTTTGAGCGCCTCGGCGAACAAGTCAACATGGGTAAGGGCGAAGTTGCCGGTGCGCGCCTCGGCCAGCATCTCGAGTACCAGTCTGGCATCCCCCGGATTATCTTCCACCAACAAAATATGTATTGGCGTGCCTATGCTTTGCTCATGCATGTTTACTTGTATCCTCTTTATCCGGCAGGGTGAAGTAAAAAGTGCTGCCTTCCCCCGCCTTTGATTCCACCCAGATCCTTCCGCCAAGACTTTCCACGATCTTCTTGCAAATTGCAAGGCCTATCCCTGTGCCGGTGTGCTTGGCCTGACCGGGCAGCCTGTGGAACAGCATGAATATCTGGCTGGAATACTGCGGGTCTATGCCGATGCCGTTATCGTGCACCGAAAACTGCCAGGCGCCGTCCCTGCGCTCGGCGCGGACATGGATCTTCAGGGATCTGTCGGCTCGGAATTTAATGGCGTTGCTGATCAAATTCTGGAACAGTTGCACCAATTGGGTTTGGTTGGCATAGACCGTCGGCAGCGGGTCACAGCTCACCGTCGCGTTGCTTTCCCGGATGGCGATCTGCAGATTGCTTACCACCTCATTGAAAATTTGGTTGCAATCTACCAACCCCAGGTCTCCTTGCGCCGACCCGGCCTGCGAATAGGTCAATAATCCGTCTATCATGCGCTGCATGCGCAGCGTGCCGTCCATTACATACTTGATGAACTCATCGGCGTCAGGGTCGAGCCTGCCCTGGTAGCGCCGCGCCAGCAATTGGGTGTAACTCGACACCATGCGTAGCGGCTCCTGCAGGTCATGGGCGGCGACCTGGGCCAATTCGCCCAACCGGTCGTTGGACGTCATCAGCTCCACGGTGCGCTCTCTCACCCTATGCTCCAGCTCCTCGGTGAGCGTGCGCTGGCGCTCCATGGCGCGTTTCTGATCCTCGATGTCCGTCGCGCTCCCCAGCCATCTGATAATACTGCCGTCCTGGTCCCTAAACGGGGCGGCACGGAACAGGTGCCAGTGGTAGGAGCCGTCGCTCGGCCGCTTGAAACGGTACTCGGCCTCATAGGCATCACCTCTTTGTACCGCCTTGGCCCAGCGTTGCAGACAGGTCTCCACATCATCCGGGTGCAGCACCACCTGCCAGCTTTTACCCTGACTCTGTTCGCGCGTCAGGGCGGGGCGGTTGTACCAATAGTGGTTATAGTAATCCAGCGCGCCGTCAGGCCGAGCGGTCCATACGATCTGGGGAACAGTGGCGACAGGCTTGCCGGGAGGCGGCTCTCCGCGCGGCTTCTGTTCCCTCGGATCTAAAGGGCGCTTCTCAAGGTTGACAACCGTTTTATGGGTGCCCGGTGCAGGTGGTTCATCTTCACCGCCGGTTTGCCCCACCTCATCCATACCCCTGCGTAGCTCGAGCTGGCTCACGATCTGCCGGCCCAAGGCATGCAAGGCCTCTCGCTGGTCCATATCGAGCCCACCGAGGACATGGTCCACCACGCACAACGTCCCTAACGTATCTCCCTTGGGTGTAGCCCACGCAACGCCCGTGTAAAAGCGGATGTTGGGTTCGGAACTTACGAAGGGGTTGGTGGCGTAGCGATCGTCGAGGAGCGCATCGGGGATGATAAAAATATCGGAGTGTGCTCCCGAAGGGGCGCAGAACGTCACATCCCGAGGGCCTACAGGGGTAAGCGGGTGGGGCCTGGATATAGACCGCTGGCGGCGGGCATCAACGAGGGTGATAAAGGAGATCGGCGTCCTGCAAATGTGCGAGGCGAGCCGGAGGAAATCCTCAATGACCTCCTCAGGGGCGGTATCCAGAATGTTGAAACGGCGTAAGGCATCCAACTGTTCCGCTTCATGGTCAGGGTGCTGTACTGTCATTCCGATGCCTTTTAGGGCGGTCGTGCTCACTTAAAATACCTAATGTTCGCATGACCACTGAAACAGTCCATGCGCTTGTGAAAGTATAACAACATTTTGACACCCCCCCCATAAAGGTATTGAGATGTCTGTTTATCATGTGTCATTTAAATGGCATGCCATTTCATGCAATGGGCAATTTTCATTCCATCATAAAAAAACATAGATTTAACAGTTATTTGAAATATGTTGCCCATAATTAGCTAAGCCAACTGTAAAAATTCCCGACAGTCAATTACATTTTCAATCTTGATTATGTCCTGACAAATTGACGTGGCTGAGGTAGCCTAACAAATCGGGCTGAGCTCGCCCGGTCAAAGATTCTAAAAATTACCATGCCCATCACAGATTGGCCATCCGAGGAACGCCCGCGCGAGAAGCTGCTGCTGCGCGGCCCCGGCGCCCTGTCCGACGCCGAATTGCTGGCCATCTTTTTACGCACTGGCGTGGCCGGCAAGACCGCAGTGGATCTCGCCCGCGAGCTGCTTGCCGCCTTCGGAGGTCTGCGCCCGTTGCTGGAGGCGGAAAGTGAGCGCTTTTGCGCGGAGCACGGCCTGGGTGTCGCCAAGTACGCACAGCTTCAGGCCGTGTTGGAGATGGGCCGCCGTCATCTACTCGAGACCCTCGCCCGCGGCGATGCCCTGTCCAACCCCGATGACACCCGTGACTACCTCAAGGCACGGTTGCGTGGCTATGCCCATGAGGTGTTCGCCTGCCTTTTTCTTGACAGCCGGCATCGCGTCATCAGTCTCGATGAACTATTTCACGGCACGATAGACGGCACCAGCGTACATCCCCGCGAGGTGGTCAAGCGCGCACTGGCGCACAACGCCGCAGCTGTGATTTTGGCCCATAACCACCCCTCCGGCGTGGCCGAACCCAGCGAGTCTGACCGCCTGATTACCCATCGTCTGAAAGAGGCTCTGGGGCTGGTGGATATTCGGGTATTGGATCACTTCATCATCGGCGACGGGCGCGTGGTATCGCTGGCCGAGCGGGGGCTTATGTAGGGAACCTTTGATTAAATCAGGGGTTCCCGCGATACAGGGACGTACTGCCATTATTCAATCGCATTAAGCGATTGAATAATGGAGAAAAACGAAAATCGTGCTGTACAGGAAGTACGAATGCCGCAGGCGCAGGGATGCGCGAGAGCGGCCACTTTTCGTTTTTTGCCGGGCAGGAAGCTCCAATGCCGCGGGCGCATGGATGCGCAGGAGCGGCCGTCTCTGAAAAATGTCATGGATGACTTTTTCAGAGTTTATGTAGGGCCACTTTGAATATCCCTGGGTTTTGTTATAAACTACGCAGCTTAATTGCTTGTGAGTGAGAGTGTATGTCCAGAGTATGTCAGGTTACGGGTAAGCGCCCTTTGAAGGGGCACAACGTGTCCCACGCCAACAACAAGACCAAGCGCCGCTTCTTGCCTAATTTGCATAGCCACCGCTTTTGGGTGGAGAGCGAAAATCGCTGGGTGCGCTTGAGGCTTACCTCGAATGCCATGCGCATCATTGATAAACACGGCATTGACCACGTGCTCGCCGATATGCGCGGCCGTGGCGAAAAGGTCTAGGGGATAACGTTATGCGCGACAAGATTAAGCTCGTTTCCAGCGCCGGCACGGGCCATTACTACACGACCACCAAGAACAAGCGCACCATGCCGGACAAGATGGAGGCCAAGAAATACGATCCGGTGATCCGCAAGCATGTGCTCTACAAAGAGGCCAAGATCAAGTAGGCTTGGTGTCCTCTAGCCCATAAAAAACCCGCCTGTTGGCGGGTTTTTTATTTTCCGTCGTACTGCTAACTCAGGCCGGTTGCAAGGAATAACCGCGTAGCCGTTGAGCGAAGTCCTGCAAGGCTTGTATGCCGGTCGCCTCAGCCTGTTTGCACCACTCCTGCAGGGCATGCAGCAGATGCTCCTGCGTCGCGGTGGAGCGCTGCCAGATTTCCTGTAGACGCTGTTTGTATTGATACACGATATCCAGCCGTTGGCTGACGCTCAACACGCTCTGTAACCGGTGTTTGGCCTCTTCATTCATGAGCGATTCCTCGCGTACCAGTAGGGCCTTGGCGCGTTTTAACATCGCGCGGTACGTCCCATTGGCGAGGCGTACCTCCTCCTTGTGCACGCGCCCCAGCACGTCTTCAGCGTAGTGCGCCATTATCCGGAAGCGGTGGGTGATGACCGCCCTCACGGTATCCATGTCTATCATGGGCTTGGCGGCCACCATGACCGGTTCGGGCGCGACCTTCTTCACGCGCGCCAGACCCAGTATCTCCAGGATGCGGATGTACAGCCAGCCGATGTCGAATTCCCACCACTTGGAGGAGAGCTTGGCGGAACTGCCGAAGGAGTGATGATTGTTATGCAGTTCTTCGCCGCCGATGAGGATGCCCCACGGCACGATATTTCTCGAGGCGTCCGCGCATTCATAGTTGCGGTAACCCCACCAGTGGCCGA
>Ga0184616_10000184_pt1 | contig 11807 bp, 9 predicted proteins | sample PLM4_90_coex_FD_133145 | JGI IMG/M metagenome (GOLD analysis project Ga0184616, IMG submission 133145) | Groundwater sediment microbial communities from an aquifer in East River, Colorado, USA - PLM4_90_coex | ecosystem: Environmental > Terrestrial > Soil > Riparian zone | place: USA: East...
CCGCCTCTTCATAGGGAAACTGCACATACGCAAGCCCGGGCTTCTCGATTCTTTCCCCGATGAGCTCAGTGACTTCGGTTAAGCTGAGATTCCTCTCGCCGAGAAGATAGCGGAACGATGAGCCCTTAAAATCCTTCTTCACGAGGCGCTCAGCCGCAAAAGCGGCTATGTCCTTGCTTGCGATCATGGGGAATTTGAGATCGCCCCGGATTGCGCTGCCCGCAATGCCTTTGGATTTGATCAAGTCGATGTTCCCGAGCAGGTTTTCCATAAAGTACGCGGCTCGTACATGCAGGACATTGAGTCCTTTGATGCGATCCAAACGCTCCTCCTGTTTGTGAAGGCCGATAATCGGACCGGTTCCCTCGGGTAACTCGGCGCCTATGCTCGAAAGATTCACGACATACTTCACCTTCGCGATTTCCAGGGCACTGCTGATGCTTTCGCCGATCTTGTCGGCATAGGGTATGAACGTCTCGGCTTTGGGGTTCGGCGGGAGGAGGGTAAATACCGTGTCAACGCTCTTGAACGCCGTGACCAGAAATTCCGTGCTACCGGCATCGCCCGCCATGGCCTCCACGTTCTTGCTCACCATCGATTTCAACGGGTCCGCGGACCGCGCGATGAGCCTGAGTGATTCGCCTTTTTTTATGAGAAGGCCGGCGATTTTTTTGCCGACGTTTCCTGTTGCTCCCAGAATGGCTATCATTGTGCGCCTCCCTTTCTATTCAGCTTCGACAGCTGAATATTAAAATCGGACTGTTTTTTCCCTGTGATTTAAGATTAGCACTCGTCACGGTGTGCGTCAACCGCGACCAACAAAACCGTGCTGCGTAACGATGATCTGTGATACCAAGGTTAATTTGCTTCAACACCAGGACAAGGAGGGCAACAAATAATGCTTTCAAAATTTCAGCAGGCAAAAGTTCCAGTATTTCAGATTGCTGCGAAAACAGCTTTGGAAAATATTGCGCTCTATTGCCTTGACGGGCAATAAATACGCATCTATACTCTAATCATCTCCGGCCCGGCAGGGAAGCGATGCAGGGCACGGAAGGAGGCAAATACGATTGTAAATCCAAGGAGGATCAGATGAAAGGCGTGATTGCACATTGTCTTCGGCAGCTGGTTGTGAATAATTTCGGTCAGGAGAAATGGGATGCCGCGCTTACCGGGGCAGGGCTCGACAAAGATACACAGATCCTGGTCACCCAGGATATCGACGATGCAACTGTTCTCAAGGTTGTCGGTTCCGTGTGCAAGGTGCTGAATATTTCGCTCGAACAGGCTGCCGATGCATTCGGTGAGTACTGGGTGTGCACGTATGCGCCCAAGATCTACAAGGCCTATTATCAAGGCAAGAACTCGGCAAAGGAATTACTCTTGAAGATGGATGAAGTGCATCAATTGACTACGGCCAGCATACCGAATGCCAGGCCGCCTCGCTTCGATTATTCCTGGCAAGGCGACAAGACTCTGATCATGAAATATAAATCGCACAGGCAACTGATCGATTTCCTGGTGGGGCTGGTGAAGGGCGTGGGAAAATATTATAATGAACCGTTGCAGGTTTCCAAGATAAGCAGCGACAGCATTAAAATCGTGTTCCCTTGAATCCGGAGGGGGTCATGGAAAAGGCGGCCTTTCGGCCGCCTTTTTTTGTCAGGGGATGACCTTGTTCAGGGGATACTCGACGATTCCCGACGCGCCGCGCCGCTTGAGACGAGGGATCAGCTCGCGCGACGTCTTTTCATCAAGGATCACTTCGAGACTGACCCAGGCCGGGTCGGTCTGGTGCGAGATCGTCGGCGCATGCATGGAAGGAAGGAGGTTGCAGATTTCCTTCAGGCTTTCCTTGGGCGCATTCATTTTCAGGCCCACCTTCTCCTCCGCTGCAAGAGCGCCCTGGAGCAGCATGGCCATGTTTTCGATCTTCTTCCGTTTCCACGGATCGCGCCACGCCTTTTTGTTCGCAATAAGGCGCGTGGTGGATTCGAGCATGACTTCCACGATCCGGAGCTTGTTCGCCCGGAGCGAACTGCCCGTTTCGGTCAGCTCGACGATGGCATCGGCAAGGCGCGGAGGCTTCACCTCCGTGGCGCCCCAGGAAAACTCGACTTCGGCATTTACTCCTTGAACCTTGAGATAGCGCTTGGTATATCCCACGAGCTCGGTGGCGACGCGTTTGCCTTTCAGATCCTTGACGGTCTTGATAGGCGAATCCTCGGGAACGGCGACGACCCAGCGGACCGGGTTCAGCCCGCCTTTCGCGTACCGCAGCTCGGCAACCTCGATGACGTCGGCATTCTGCTCCAGGATCCAGTCCTTGCCGGTGAGCCCCACATCGAAGATGCCGTGATCGACATAGCGGGCCATCTCCTGGGCGCGGACGAGAATACAGTCTATGTGCTGATCGTCGATGGTGGGGTAGTAGCTCCGTGAGCTTACCTGAATGCGGTAGCCTGCCTTGTCGAAGAGCTTGATCGTGGATTCCTGCAAGCTTCCCTTGGGCAGGCCGAGCTTTAGCTTCTGGCCCGCGGAAGGAACTTCATCGGACAATGCTTTTTTTTTCGTTTTAACCGGCATACTATCTCCTTTGCCTTTTCAAGGATTATTTGTTCCATCGTCGCATGCTTTCGGAGGCACGCATGCTTCCAACCCTTTCAGAACGCGATGAATATTTATCATAGCAGTGTCGGCAGAAACTTACGTGAAGTGAAACTTCCCGGTGATCTTTAGGCTCCGCTTTATCCGGCTATGCTATCGCTCGTAAAGGGTTTCCAGCATGCCTGCCTCCGAAAACTAAGATTTTTTACCCGCCATTCTTACCCTGATCGTGTTGCCGTGCGCTTCGAGCCCCTCGACGTCCGCTATCTGCATCACGGCTTCCGCCACCTTGTCCAGGCCTTCCCGGGTGTAAAAGATGAGGCTTGATTTCTTCATGAAACTGTCCGTGGACAGGGGTGAGAAGAACCGCGCCGTTCCTCCCGTGGGGAGCACGTGGTTCGGCCCGGCAATGTAGTCGCCCACTGATTCCGGCGTGTAATGGCCGAGAAAGATCGCGCCTGCGTTCCTGATGAGCGCGAGCAGCTCAAAGGGGTTCTCCACGGCAAGTTCGAGATGCTCCGGCGCGATGGAGTTTGAGATTTCGGCGGCTTCCTTAAGGTCGTTGACCAGGACAATGGCGCCGAACCGGTCGAGGGCCTTACGGGCGATTTCCTTGCGCGTGAGAGTTGCCAGCTGCCGCTCCACTTCCGCCTCTGTTTTCTCGGCAATCTCCCGGGACGTGGTTATCAGGATGGAAGAGGCGAGCTCGTCATGCTCGGCCTGCGAAAGCAGGTCCGATGCGACGAATTCGGGGTTCGCCGATTGATCGGCGATCACCAGGATTTCGCTCGGGCCGGCGATCATGTCGATGTCCACCTGGCCGAAAACGTACCGTTTCGCCGTGGCGACATAAATATTGCCGGGGCCGACGATCTTATCCACTTTCGGAATCGTCGCCGTGCCGTACGCCATTGCCGCGATTGCCTGGGCGCCGCCGATCTTGTAGATATCCTTCACGCCCGCTATGTCCGCTGCAACGAGGATGTAGGGATTCAAAATACCGCCCGGCGCGGGCGAGCACATCACGAGCTGCTCCACGCCCGCAACGTTCGCGGGGATGACGTTCATGAGCACCGACGACGGGTAGCAGGCTTTGCCGCCAGGGACGTAGATGCCGGCGCTCCTGATGGGACGGGCGAGTTGGCCGAGGATCACACCGTCCGACTCCTGGTTCACCCAGGAATTTATCTTCTGTTTCTCATGAAAAGCGCGGATGTTCTGCGCCGCGAGCTTGAGCGCCTCGACTTTTTTCGGCTCGACTTTGCTGTAAGCGTCCCTGATGTCGTCAGGGGAGACTTTCATGTCTTTGAGCGTGAGTTTGGCCTGGTCGAACTTTTCGGTGTACTCAAGCACGGCGGGATCGCCTTCCTTGCGAACGCGTTCCACCACTTCCCTGACCGCCGCGGCGACTTCTTCCGTGGCCGTCTCGCCGCGGTTGATGATGCGCTTGAGTTCGGATAGGGCGTCTTTCTGTCGTGAATCGATGATTTTCATGGATTACCTTTAATAGTGCGACCACGGACGATCATGGACATACACTGACGAACACGTATTTAAACTCTTTTGATATCGGCGTCCAGGCCTGACAGTTTCTGTTCGATGTTTTCGTAACCCCGGTCGAGGTGGTAGATGCGTGATATCACGGTCTGGCCCTCAGCGGCCAGGCCCGCGAGAATGAGCGACGCGCTGGCGCGAAGGTCCGTTGCCATGACCGGCGCCGCGGATAGTTTAGGCACGCCTTTGACGATGGCTGTCCGTCCATCGGTCTCGATGTCCGCGCCCATGCGCCGGAGTTCCGCAACATGGGTGAAGCGGTTCTCGAAGATCGTCTCGTTGATGACGCTTGTGCCCCTGGCCAGGGTCATGAGGCTCATGATCTGCGCCTGCATGTCCGTGGGAAATCCGGGGTATTCGAGTGTCTTCACGTTGACCGGTTTGATAAACGGAGCTCCCTGAACGGTTATTGTTTCGTCAGCTATGGCAATTTCAGCTCCCGCCTCGCTGACCTTAGCAAGCACCGCTTCGAGGTGGCCGGGGAAGCAGTTCTTGATAAGAACCGATCCGCCCGTAATGGCCGCGGCTATTACGAAGGTCCCTGTTTCAATCCGGTCAGGCATCACGGTATAGTTCATGGGCCGAAGTCCGGTCACGCCCTGGATTCTTATGATGTCCGTGCCCGCGCCTTCGATCCGCGCGCCCATTTGAATGAGGGCGTTTGCAAGATCAATGATCTCCGGCTCCCGCGCGGCATTCTCCAGGATTGTTTCGCCTTCGGCCAGTGTTGCCGCCATCATGATGTTTTCAGTGCCCGTTACCGTGACGGTGTCAAAGTAGATCCGTGCGCCGCGAAGCCGTTTTGCGCTTGCTGTGACGTAACCGTGCTCGATCTCAACCTTCGCCCCGAGTTTTTCCAGGCCCATGAGATGCAGGTTGATGGGCCGCTCGCCGATGGCGCACCCGCCGGGCAGGGACACCCGCGCTTTTCCCATGCGCGCAACCAGGGGGCCGAGCACGAGCACTGAGGCGCGCATGGTCCGGACGAGATCATACGGCGCTTCGGGGCTGGCAATGCCTGAAGCGTCGATGACAATATGGCCGTTGTCCCGTTCGAAGGAGACGCCCATGTTCTGCAGGATCCTGCCGAAGGTGGTTACGTCCGCAAGGCGCGGAACATTGGCTATGCGATGGGTCCCCGAACACAGGAGCCCGGCCGCGAGGATCGGCAAGGCCGCATTTTTGGCCCCGCTGATCGAGACTTCGCCGGAAAGTTTTTTGCCGCCGTTAATGACGATGGTTTTCATATTGTTAGAGGAGAGACAGCTTATTTCTTACACGCGATGATTACCCGGTCGATTCCCGCGAGGTCTTTTATGACAGCAGACGACCGGTATCTTTCATCCATGCTAATGATGTTCATAAGCCGCTCCGCCTGACCGATTCCCATTTCCATGACGAGCATGCCGTTGCTCTTAAGATAACCGGGCGCTCCGTCGATGATCAGCTTCTGCAGCTCCGTACCCTCGGGCCCGGCGAAAAGCGCCATGGCCGGCTCGTATTTCCCTACCTCGGGCTGAAGCGATTGTTGCTCGGCCAGGGAAACATAGGGCGGGTTGGTGACAATCATATCAACTTGACCATGGATGTCAAGTTCTTCAATCGGCCCGAACAGGTCGCCTTCGAAAAATCGGATGCGGTTCGACACGCCGTGTTGCTGCGCATTGTTCCTTGCAATCGCGAGGGCGGCGGGCGATTTGTCGATTGCGAAGAGCTGCGCCGCGGGCAGCTCCTTCGCCAGGCTTACGGCGATACAGCCGGAACCCGTGCAGAGGTCCAGGAGCCTGATCGATCCGTTTTTATCAGGCAGGCGGCTGAGCACGCTCTCGATGATCAGCTCGGTTTCAGGACGCGGGATGAGCACGTCCGGCGATACGATAAACTCCAGCCCCCAGAACTCCTGGCAACCGGTAATGTATTGCAGCGGTTCGCGCCGGGCTCTGCGCCCGACGGTCCGCTCAAACCTTTTTTGCCCTTCTTCGTCCAGCGCATCATGGATATGCGCCAGGAGCCATGCGCGGTCTTTTTTCAAAATAGCGCGAAGCAGCACCTCGGCGTCAAGCCGGGCGTTGCTCACACCGGATGCAATCAATTTTTTTTCAGCGCTGTTTATTGCTTCGATAAAGGTCACGTACGGGAACCGAAGGCGGGAACAAGGGAATGTGAGAAGGCCGGTCGATTGTCGTTTTTTTCTTACCCTCCTGCCCTCCTGCCTTCGTACCTTCTAGAGATTCTTCAGCCTCTCCGCATTGTCCGCGGCTGCGAGCGCGTCGATAAACTCATCGATATCGCCGTCCATGACCGCATCGATCTTGTAGAGCGAGACGCCGACGCGGTGATCGGTCACCCGGCTCTGCGGGAAGTTATAGGTCCTGATTTTTTCGCTCCGGTCGCCTGTTCCGACCTGCAATTTGCGCGCTGCCGATTCCTCGGCTTCGCGTTTTTCGCGTTCTTTTTCGAGTATCCGCGACTTCAGGATCTTCATGGCTTTCTCGCGGTTTTTGAGCTGCGAGCGTTCGTCCTGGCAGGCCACGACTTCACCTGTGGGAATGTGCGTGATCCGGACGGCGGAATAGGTCGTATTCACGCTCTGGCCGCCGGGGCCGGAGGAGCAGTAGGTGTCGATGCGCAGGTCCTTCTGTTCGATCTGCACATCAACGTCCTCGGCTTCCGGGATCACGGCCACGGTGACCGTGGACGTATGAATCCTTCCGCCCGATTCAGTGGTGGGAACACGCTGCACCCGGTGCACTCCGCTCTCGTATTTCAGCCTGCTGAATACGCCTTTGCCTTGAATCTGGGCGATGACTTCCTTTGCCCCGCCCACGCCGGTGGTGCTCATGTCGAGGAGGGTAATCTTCCAGCGGTTCTTTTCCGCGTAGCGCGAGTACAGGCGGAAAAGCTCGGCGGCAAAGAGGCCTGCTTCATCGCCGCCTGCGCCTGCCCGGATTTCGAGAAAGATATTTTTCTCGTCCCGCGGATCCTTGGGCACGAGCATGAGCCGGAGGTCCTGGTCCATCTTTTCCGCCCGGGGGCGGAGTTCCTTGAGTTCCTCGTCGGCCATGGTCCGCAGTTCGGCGTCGGCCTGCTTATCCTGGCTCAGTTCCTCGGCTTCCCTGATCTGCTTGATCAGGCGTTTATAGCTTCGAAAGTGGTTGACGACCTCCTCAATATCCGACCGCTCTTTCGAATATTTCTGGTACTGCAGGTGGTCGGCGGCCACACCGGGATCGGACAGGAGCCTCGTCAGCTCGTCATATTTTTCCGCGACTGCGTCAAGTTTGCTTAACATAGGTAAGGTTCTGAACCACGGATTAACACGGTTGCATACGATTCTTTCATCAGCTTCTATCCGTGTTCATCCGTGGTTACATGGTCTGTCTCAACAAAAAACCCCGCCTCAGCGGGGTTCCATTGCAAGGGCTTCCTCAAGGGACCTGATGGCCACCTCGATCTGATCGTCCGACGGCTCCCGTGTGGTAAGGCGCTGCAGCCAGAGCCCCGGTTTCATCAATGCGTTGACCAGGGGACTGCCGCAGTTCTTTGCGCTGTACTTGATAAATTCGTACCCCAGCCCGGCGATCAGCGGGAGCAGCGCAATTCGTGACAGCCCCTTTGCCCAGAGCGGCCAGGTTCCCGGGATGAGCGAAAACACGAGGATGGAAAGCGCAATTACGGCGATCAGGAAGCTGGTGCCGCACCGCGGGTGGATGCGGGAGTAAGGTCTCGCATTCTCGACGGTGAGGGGCACTCCCGCTTCATGGGCCGCGATGGTCTTGTGTTCCGCTCCGTGGTATTCGAAGACCCGCCTAATGTCCTTCATAAAGGAGATGCCGGAAACATACCCTAAAAAAAGCGTCATGCGAAGCACACCGTCGGTCAGATTGAAGAGGATGCTGTTTTTTCCGACAACGCCGTAATAACCGCTCAGCAGGTTTGTGATGAGCAGGGGCAGCGCAAGAAAAAGACCGAGGGAAAAGGCCAGCGCCATAATCATGGTCCCCGCCATGGCCCAGGGGCCGATTTCTTCTTTCTTTCCCTCTTCGCTTTCCAGCGCTTCATTCGCCGAGAAATTGAGGGCCCGCATCCCGAGCCAGAGCGCTTCGAAGAGGGCGACGGAACCGCGGATAATCCTCGTTTTCAGCAGAGGAAACCGTTCGCCGATCGGGGTGATCGTTTCCTTCAGAACGGCAATGTCCGCGCCCGGTTTCCCGCCTTTGCGCACAGCCACGGTAAAAGCGTGCGGCGAGCGCATCATGACGCCTTCGAGCACGGCTTGTCCGCCTATGTTCAATTTATCTGACAAGACAAAAACCTCGCGCGGAAACCCGTGAGCGGTGAGGCGGAAGAAGCTAAGGGAAAGAACCGACTGTCGCCTCCCGCTCTGACGCCTTCCGGTTACATTACGCTTTCTTGTATTTTTTCAGGAACTTGTCTACGCGGCCTTCAGTGTCGATGAGCTTCTGTTTGCCGGTATAGAAGGGGTGGCAGTTCGAGCAGATATCGAGCTTCAAGTTCTCCTTGGTGGACCGGATCTGGAACGCCTCGCCGCAAGCGCAGTGAATCGTCGTGACCTTGTAGTCGGGATGAATGCCCTGTTTCATGGTTCTGATCTCCTTCTGATGGAAAAGTCGAGCCACAGCAAAAGGCTGTGGCTCGATGGTTCAAGACCGAAATACTATACCAAACGCCGTAAAAAGACAAGCAAAAAGTTACTTGTTCATGGCATCGAGGAAGTCCCGGTTCGTCTTCGCCTGTTTGAGTTTTTCGAGCAGGAATTCCATGCTTTCCACGGTGCTCAGCGGATTCAGCACCTTGCGCAGGACCCACATGCGGTTGAGGTCGTCCTTGTCCACGAGCAACTCTTCCTTGCGGGTGCCCGAGGCATTGATATCAATGGCCGGGAACACGCGTTTATCCACGAGCTTGCGGTCGAGATGGAGCTCCATGTTGCCGGTGCCCTTGAATTCCTCGAAGATCACGTCGTCCATGCGGCTGCCCGTGTCCACGAGCGCTGTTGCGAGGATTGTCAGGCTTCCTCCGTCCTCGATGCTGCGCGCGGCGCCGAAAAACCGCTTGGGACGCTGGAGCGCGTTGGCATCAAGACCGCCGGAAAGCACCTTGCCCGAGGCCGGGATGATGGCATTGTGCGCCCGCGCCAGGCGCGTGATGCTGTCGAGCAGGATCACGACGTCCTTCTTGTGTTCCACGAGACGCTTCGCCCGCTCGCTCACCATGTCGGCCACCTGCACGTGCCGCTGCGGCGGTTCATCAAAGGTGGAACTGATGATTTCGGCCTTGACCTGGCGCTGCCAGTCCGTGACTTCTTCGGGTCGTTCATCGATCAGAAGCACGATGAGCTTGAGGTCGGGGTGGTTCTTGAGAACCGCCTTGGCAATGGCCTGCAGCAGCATGGTCTTGCCTGTTCGCGGCGGCGCCACGATCATCCCGCGCTGGCCCATGCCGATGGGAGTGACGAGGTCCATGGCGCGCGTCGTATAATCGGTCGGCGAATGCTCGAGTTTTATTTTCTTGATCGGATAGTAGGGGGTGAGGTTGTCGAAGAGTATCTTGGATCTTGAAATTTCAGGGTCTTCATAGTTTATCGCATCAACCTTGAGCAGGGCAAAGTAGCGCTCGCCCTCTTTCGGCGGCCGTATCTGCCCCGAGACCGTGTCTCCCGTGCGGATATTGAACCGCCTGATCTGCGAGGGAGACACATAGATGTCGTCGGGACCGGGAAGGTAGTTGTAGTCCGGCGCCCGGAGAAAACCGAAGCCGTCAGGAAGGATTTCGAGAACCCCCTCTCCGAAGATCATGCCGTTCTTCTCGGTCTGGGCCTGGAGAATGGCGAAGATAAGCTCCTGCTTGCGCAGTCCGCTGACGCCCTCGATCTTCAGCTCATCCGCCATAGCGGTGAGTTCGGCAATGTTTTTTCCCTTCAGTTCTACTAAGTTCATGAAAGTGCTCCTTGGCCTGCGGCCTTCTTATTGTTCAGATGGAATCTGTGAATTGTTTTTCGCATGGAGTGAGGGAAGATGCGCGGTTTATACGGCTCCCGGGGCGATATGCGTGGATACTTCATTCGTTGTAACAGCAAGGTAATGGCATTTTACAGGGGAGTTATTATTCAAGTCGTCGGTTAGCGTATGCGGTATCGTGATTAAGAATACGGAGACGTAAACGACGGCGGCCTAGTGTGAGTTTGTTGGATGATGATTCTTTCAGTTATGGTTGCCGGCTCTTTTTTAGTTTTACCTGGCTATTATGGCGTCGTTGGCGCTGGGTTTGTATAGAACAGGGGTTGTTGGTTTGACCTGTATGGTTGCAACGTGGAAATCATACCGCAGAACAAATGATTTGTCAATATATTATTTTTCAGAGAGTTGCACTTGCAAGGGGTTTATGATAGTATTTTTTTTAAGGCTTCCGACTCATCGGAGAGCGCAAACGGAAAAGGTATTCGAAAAGTTATTTCTTTCTTACCGTAATCAGGAGCAATCAGCCGCGGGCTGCGAAGGCAACCGAAGGATTCTGAATGCCTCAGTATCAATACAAAGCACGCGATAAAAACGGCGCCCTTCGTGAAGGATCGATGGACGCGCGCGGCAAGGAAGCCGTTGCCGAGTTTCTCTCCAACCAGGGGCTGATCCCCGTATTGATCGAGGAACAGGTTCGGCCACTGTGGGACTCGGACTTTCTGAGCCGCTTCAACCGCGTGAAACACCAGGACCTCATCGTGTTCAGCAGGCAGCTCGCAACGCTGATGAGCGCCGGCGTTTCCTTTGTGCAGAGCCTCGTCACCCTGGAGAAACAGACGGAAAATCCCCGTCTTCGCGCCGTGATCGCGGACATACGGCGCGACGTCGAATCGGGGATGTCCTTCTCAGACTCGCTGGCGAAGCATCCCGCCATTTTCAATAAACTCTATGTAGGCATGATCCGCGCCGGCGAGACCGCCGGCATTCTTGATGATATTCTGAACAGGCTTGCGCTCCTTGCGGAACACGACGCTGAAACGCGCGCCCGGGTGAAAACGGCCGTGCGCTACCCCCTGATCGTGGTGGTTACGATCAGTCTGGCGTTTGTATTTCTGGTGAGCTTTGTGATTCCAAAGTTCGCGGTGATGTTTGAACGGTTCAAAACCGAGCTGCCTCTTCCCACCCGGATTCTTATCGGGATCAATACGGCGGTTCAGCACTACTGGTATTTAATCATTCTTGTTCTGGGTTTGCTTGTATGGGGCGCTGTCGCGTACGTGAACACGACGCAGGGCAGGTGGCAATGGGACCGGCTGAAACTGAAGCTGCCGGTTTTCGGCGTCCTGTTTCAGAAGGTGGCGCTTTCGAGGTTTGCGAGGGTATTCAGCGCCATGCAGACGAGCGGTTTGTCCATGATGCTGACGCTCGAAATTACCGCCGAGACCGTGGGAAACGTCGTGATTGCACGCGTGGTGCAGGAAATGCGCAACAGTCTCAGGGACGGCAAGGGGCTTCGCGGGCCGATGGAGTCGTCGGGGCTTTTTCCGCCGCTCGTGATCCAGATGATCGCCGTGGGCGAAGAGGTCGGCAGCATTGACGTCATGCTGAACAAGATTTCGGATTACTATGACAGTGACGTCGAGTATACCCTGCGGACTCTTTCCA
>Ga0184616_10000185_pt1 | contig 11803 bp, 9 predicted proteins | sample PLM4_90_coex_FD_133145 | JGI IMG/M metagenome (GOLD analysis project Ga0184616, IMG submission 133145) | Groundwater sediment microbial communities from an aquifer in East River, Colorado, USA - PLM4_90_coex | ecosystem: Environmental > Terrestrial > Soil > Riparian zone | place: USA: East...
AGCAGTCATCCTGAACGAAGTGAAGGATCTGATCCGTCGGGGAAACAAAAAATTTTCGCGGAGTTTATCCTGAGCCGGATTCTTCAGTCGCTGTCGCTCCTTCAGAATGACGGCGTAAAGGGCTCAGAGTGACGATTCCCGGGTTTTTCGACTTTTTCAGCATCCTGCCAAAGCTTTCAGCCGTCCCCGCTGTTTTGCATTTTGAAATTTTCAATTTACATTTTACACTGCTTGCGGTCTTATGCTATAGTACGGGCCATGTCAAATCGAATACTAGCCCTTTTCGCGGCCCTCCTGCTGCTTTTCCCGGCGGGCCGGGCATCCTCGGCTGACAGCCCCCTTCAGTTCACGATCAACTATGCAACTGTGCACGGCGGACTCAGGATCGCCTCCGACCGGTTCGCCGATGACCTGCCGCGCCTCGGCATTGCGCTTGCCGGCGGCGGCGCAAAAGCCGCGGCTGCAATCGGCGTGCTGAAAGTGCTGAAGAGGGAAGGCATTCCCGTTTCCTTCGTGGCGGGCACGAGCATGGGCGCGGGAGTCGGCGGCATGTATGCTGCCGGCTACAGCCCCGACGAAATCGAAAAGATCTTCCTCGCCAATGACTGGAACGACATTTTCAACGACACGCCGAGCCGCGCCTTTCTCACGCAGGAGCAGAAGGACGCGGGCAGCCGCTATCTTCTCGAGTTCACGTTCCGCGACGGAATGTTCAGGCTGCCCTCGGGCCTGACCGCGGGCCAGAAACTCATGAACCTCGTTGCCTCGAAGACGCTGGCTGCCTCCTTTGAGGCGGATCTGGACTTCGACCGCCTTCCCATACCCTTCCGCGCCGTTGCCACGGACATCGAGACCGGCAACGCCGTCATCCTGTCGCATGGACTTATCCATGAAGCTATCCGCGCCAGCATGGCCATCCCGCTCGTGTTCCAGCCCATTGAGCTTGACGGAAAGCTCCTGGTCGACGGCGGCCTGGTGAATAATCTGCCCGTTGACGTGGTGAAAGCCATGGGCGCCGACGTGGTCATCGCCGTGGACAGCTCTTCACAGCCCGATGACCGTCAGAAACTGACGTCGCTCTTCGAGATCATGAACCAGTCCATCTCCATGCCGATTCGCAAGGAGTCGGACCGCCAGGCCGCGCTTGCCAATCTCGTCATCGTTCCGGACACGACAGCGTTCTCCTTTACCGAGTTCCCGGCCATGAAACAAATCATCGCCCAGGGCGAAGCGGCCGCGCAGGCGGCGCTGCCGCGAATCCGCGAATTGATGAAGCCGAAGCAGGCGCCGTCCGTCGCTGTTGACAACTTCCGCATTACGAATCTTGAAATCCAGGGCAATAATATAGTGTCGGAGTCCCGGCTGCGGCTGGCCATGGCGCTGATCCTCTCCCCCCGCGATATCCGGAAAACGCTGGCGCAGGTATACGGCGTGGGTCCCTTTTCCGACGTTGCGCTCACCCTCGAACGGGAGGGCGCCGGGTACCGCGCCGTACTCACCGTAGTGGAAAACGCCCCAATCAAATCCATCGTCATCACGGGAAATACCATCGTGCCGACGGCCGACATCATGGCGGCCCTGAGCTGGCAAATGAACCACCCTCTCGACAACACGCGGCTGGCAAGCAGCCTGGACAGGATCATCGCCCAATACCGGGACCAGGGGTATCTGCTCGCCCGCGTGGAACGAGCCGAAGTGAAGCCCGGCGGCGCGCTTGAGCTCGCGTTCTATGAAGGCCGCGTCGATTCAATAACCCTTTCGGGCCATACCAAAACCAGCCGTTATTTAATACGCCGGGAAACGCGGACGCGGATCGGCCGGCCCCTGAACTTCGAAGTGGCCGCCCAGGATGTCCAGCGCCTCTACGCCCTGGATTATTTCGAAACGATCGGCGTGGACATGACGAAAAGCCCCCAGGGCGGCATCAACATGACGATCAAGATCAAGGAAAAGCCCGCCAACAGGATCAGGCTCGGCCTCCGGTATGATCTCGAAGACAGCTTCACCGGTCTTACCGACATCGTGGTGGACAATGTGGGCGGCAGGGGGGTCAAGATATTCCTGAACACGCGCTACGGCAATTACACCGATATCGCACTGGGGTACCGTTCCCCCGTCGTACTGCGCACCTATTTCCAGCATACCGTCGATTATCTGTATCAGAATCGGAATTACTACATCTACGAGGACAAGCACACGATCAAGCAGCTCGAGATCACCCGCGCGGGAGGCGAGTTCGCCTTCGGCTATCAGTGGTTCCGTTTCGGAGACACCTATCTGCGGTACCGGTACGCAACGGATAAGACCGAAGAAATCTTCGGGCTCAACCCGCCGAAACATACGGAACATGTCGGGAGCATCGCTCTTTTGAGCACAATGGACAACCGGGATAAGAGCGATTTTCCGCACGCCGGCATCCTGTTTAAGGGCTCTTATGAATCGGCCAGGCCGGTATACGGCAGCAGCACTGTATTCACGAAAACCACGGGATATGCGCAGGGCAATATCCCCCTGGCGGAACGCCACACGCTGGTTATGGAAGGTTCGCTCGGACTCGGCAGCGGCATCATCCCCTATATCGACCAATATGGAATCGGCGGCGCCGACTATCTCCTGGGCATCCCCTTGTTCGGGTATCAGCGAAGGGAATTCACCGGCTCCGACGAACTCGGATTCGGCCTGGCCTACCGGTGGAAGATAAAGAACTACCAGCTCAATGCAATCAAAGCGCTCTACCTGAACCTGGCTGGACAGGCGGCCAATGTCTGGAACCGGAGGGAGGACATGTCGGCGAGCGATCTGCGCAACGGCGCGGGCATCGGCCTGCATGCCGATACGCTCATCGGCCCAATGCGGCTCGATTTCGGCATGGGAGAGCAGAACCGGTATGCGGTGTATTTTTCAGCGGGGTTTGATTTTTAGCAGGTCAGAGACCGCCGGCCCGGCAGGATAGAAATGCGATAGCCGATTGCCGTACCGCATCCGGAGGGGTAATCACGTCAACCCTTGGCGGCTTTCAAAATTTTTTCAAGTTTCTCCGCGCCCACGCACTCTCTGGCATAGGCGCACCACTCGACGCAGGACGTGCCGATGGGCCTGGCGTTTACGTGGCCGCAGTGCTTGCAGATTTTATCAGGCTCATCCGTCCAGATCTCCATCTTCTCCCCGCACTTCTGGCATCTGACTTCCTCGGGTTTTGGCTGGCGGATTTCTATGCTTCCGGGGCAACTTTCCTTGAACATGGCGCCATCATACTCCTTGCGCAACGCAGCAGGATATGACCAGCGTCATATCCGTTGTTTCCTTACTTGGCAACATCCTCCCTGACCGCGTCGAAGATCTGAATTTTAAAACTATAGGGAATAATGGCCCGGTTTACTTCAACAGGGATGAAAAGGGTCAATGCTTTTCCCTTCAAATCTCCGGCTGCTTCGCTATCGAGCGTCAGCAACTTCTTGATATCGTAAGGCGGCCTTCCACCCGTAACCACGACGTTCCTGATCGGGAAAAGCGCTTCCTGCAGAATCGCCCGCGGCTGCACAACCTGGTCGGGGATGGGATTATTCCTGTCTTGAAAACGGATGCCTGAATGCATGAGCTTGTACGGCTGGTCGCGCGCATCCGTATACTGGGCGCGATCCCATAAAATTTTCACCGCGGCGGTCGTCAGGTTCTCGAAGCGCATCTGAAAGGCCTGATCCGTAATTGCAAAAGAGACTGAAAGGTTGCTGTCCCGGAACTGAAGCGTATCGGACTGAGCAGGTGAAACAAGACGGTATGACAGCCGGTAGCGAACCTGATTGATTTTCTCAAGTTTGATATTCAAGGTCTGGCCGTCTTTGATATCGCGCAAAGCGATGGTGCGGGTTATGTAGGCATCCTTGCTCACCTCGAGGACCGCCCTGGCTGCAAGCGCGGGATCCGTGGGTTCCTCGGCAATTATGGTTGCCGGGGACTTGAATTTCAAGGCATTCAGTTCAGGCCCCGACAGCACGGTTACCACGGCGTCCGGCGGATCGGTACGAACCTTGAAGCTTTTCGTTATCACGGCGCTCGAACACCCCGCTGCAACGATCATTGTTAACACAACCAAGACAAAACGTTTCATGGCCTCTCCTTCCCCTTGTCAAATACGATTCAACGGTTATTGATCATATCATAGCATATGCGCGGGCAACTGGAAAAGGTTTCAGGGGAGCTTGATGTCGAAGGTCAGTTCGCGCTCTCCCAGGAGAAACCGCTTGCGAACAGCCGTGACCTTTACGGAATCGCCGCTGTTCTTGTAAAAAAGCGCTATCTTTATATCCGAGATCGACCGCATCGGTTCGTTGTCAAGAGAACGGATGACGTCTCCGGCCTTCAGGCCCGCCTTGCGCGCGATGCTGTCCTCGGGCAAATCCGTGATCAAGACGGTCTCCTTGCTTTCTTTCAGCGCTACCATGAGCTTGGGCGAAGTTTTTCCCTCAAGGGCCTGGGGAATGACGACATAATCGCCTATCTGCCTGGCCGGGTCCGCGTCATTGAGAAGCGTTCCATGGGGAAAGCCGTTTCTCCGGAACGCGCGCTTCGGAATCCCCGATCCGTAGGCAAGGTGTCCCTGCCCCGCGAGCACGACCATCCTGCTTTCCGGCTCCTTCTTCAGGTATTGGTCGATGGACATGGCCATGGTCTCATCCCAGAGCACCTGGGCCTGGAAAAAGAATTCGAATTTCCGTTCGCTGTTTCCTTTATGCTCTTTAAAAATCTTTTCCAGCTTTTCGCGATATGCCGCGTCGGAGAAATCCAGCTGCGCGGGGATTTCCTTTTTTTCATCGGAAGAAAGTGAATCCAGGCCTTCCTTCCCCACTTTGTCGACAATTTCGCGCCGGATGTTCAGGGCCACCACCGGGATTTTCGCGGCCCGGGCGAAATCGATGATCGGCTTGTACAGGTTATAATCGAAACCCCAGCGCTCGAAATATTCCGATTTTTTCAGGAACTCGCGCTCTTCGATTCTGCCGTTGATGTAATCGTCGATCACGCCCTGATAGGGCCGCTGGAACATTTCCATGCCCACGGCGAGTTTGGGATTTTTTCGGTGCAGATTTTTAATGACTTCGAGCTGAACGGCGTGGTGGCTGTTTTTGTCGTGATACTCCCCGACATAGACAATCTTCCTGTCAGCTACTCCTTCGATGGCCTGGGTTAGCGTTTTAAGTTCCTGAATCGCGACCGCCACCGGCTCCTCGCGCCATGTCATTGATCCCTCCTTGCCCCCTTGTTCCGCTTTCGGGGATTCGCCTCTCCGGCGGTCCTCCGGAAGTGCGGCCGGATCAACGGGATGCTCTATCCCCGAAGCTCCATGGCCGTGAATATCCGCCTCTGCCGAGGCCTGCTGAAGCGGCAGGAAAGCCGGGCTCAGAGCTCCGGCAAAGAATGTCAGCACGAAAAAAACCGGATGGAAACGACTTTTTCTCATTTTTTCCAATTGGTTCACTCCTCTGAAGTACAGCCGCATTCATTGTACCAGAAAAACAACGCAATGGCTACCTGCACGGAATCGCCGAAACAGCCGCGTGAAAACCGCCTTCATTCCGCGAGCGGACCTTGCCAAAGGGAACAAAATAATCACTGCCTATCTGTCAATTATCTTGATTTTGCCTTAAGATATATCTATAATGTGGCACCATATTTTCGAACTCGGCTCAGGAGGTAGCGTGCTTTATGGCATCAGTAAAAAAAGCAGTAAAGAAAAAGACGGCCAAATCCGTGGTGAAAAAGAAAACCTCCGCGAAAAAAACCGCAGCCGGGAGCCGGAAGAAAGCCGCAAAGAAATCAGGCAAGCATCCCGTTATTAAAAAACGCGTTGTAAAGCGAGTGCGCTCCTCAGCCTCCGCATCCGCAAAAACCGTGAATGAAAAACCGGTGAAGCTGTCGGCGGCAGTGCAGAAACGCAATGAGCTGTTGAAGAAGCTCCTGCTCAAGAAACGGAATGAAGTCGTGGAAGGCCTGGAACTCCAGATGGGCCGCCGCTTGACCCGGGAAACAGGACAGAAGATCGACTCAGCCATGGACACCGCGGACCAGTCCGCACTCGACGTGGATCAGGGCATCGATTACTCGCTCCTCGAAATGAAGTACGAACAGTACAAGGACATAGCCGACGCCTTCCGCAAGCTTCAAAACAACACCTATGGCCTCTGCGAAGAGTGCGGCGAGGAAATCGACATCAAGCGGCTGCAGGTAACCCCCCTGGCGCGCTACTGCATCTCCTGTAAAACGAAAAAAGAGGAGATCGAGCGGATTCAGAAGGAAGAAACGAGATTCAAGGAATAGACCATGGTTTTTCTTGACAAAAAAGCCGTAATCCAGTAACGTATGCCTCTGATTTTTTACCCGGGGCGGTGTAGCTCAGTTGGTAGAGCAGGGGAATCATAATCCCTGTGTCCGGGGTTCGAGTCCCTGCACCGCCACCATTTTCCCCTCCTTTCTCATCGGAATCCTGCGGCAGTATATAAAAGACAATCGTCGATCGGCAATACTTTCATTGTTCATCAAATGTTGATTGCGGCAATCAAAGATACAATCCGCCGGTACGGCATGCTGAACAGCGGAGACCGCGTCGTTGTCGCGGTTTCGGGAGGACCCGATTCGGTATGCCTCCTTTCCGTGCTTCATGCGCTTTCCGGGGAACTCGGCATCTCCCTGCATGTCGCCCATCTCGATCACCGGTTCAGGGGCGCTGAATCGGCTAACGAGGCACTGTTCGTCGAAAAGCTCGCAAAAAAACTCGCCATCCCCGCGACGATAGAAAACATCGACGTGCCGGCCTTGTGCCGCGAACGAGGCCTTTCAGCCCAGGCAGGCGCGCGCGAAGCGCGATATGCCTTTCTCGATCGAATCGCCCGGGCAACAGGCGCCTGCCGTATTGCGACGGGACACACCGCCGCGGACCAGGCGGAAACGTTTCTCATGCGGCTGCTTCGCGGCGCAGGCAGTTCCGGTCTTTCAGGCATCCCGCCGGTGCGCGGGAAGGTCATCAGGCCGCTGATCGATGTTACGCGCGATAAGGTGATGGAATATCTGGAAGACACGGAGCTTTCCTACGTTACCGACTCTTCGAATGCAAAACCGGTTTATCTGCGCAACCGGATCAGGAGCGAAGTCCTGCCCGTTCTCAGGAACTTCAATCCCCGCATCATCGAGACCCTGGCCAGGGAAGCCTCCCTGCTCAGGGATGAGGATAAGGCGCTCCAGGCCTGTCTTGACGCAATCCTGAATTCGGTATGCATCCAGGAGCCGGGGCGGGTGCTGATCAGGCGAACCGGGTTCAATGCTCAGCCCCCGGCGCTCAAACGAAGAATCATCAGGAAGGCCGCGGATATGGCCGGCCTGGACTTGTCGCGGCTTTCCGCGGCGCGGATCGGGGAAGCGCTCTCTTTTATCGCTGAAGCGCAATCCGGCAGGGCAATGAATCTGGCCCCCGGCCTCAAACTCGCGCGTGAATACGACCGGTTTCTGCTGACAACGGCGGTTGCGGCAGGTTTTGTGAAGCGCAGTCTCTCGGCGCCGGGCCTGACGACAGTCCCGGAATTCGGGCTCGAGATAGAAATCGAAACGGCCTCCATCGGCGCGGAAGCTCGGCCGGATAAAAATTACCGCTGGCAGGCGGCATTCGATTATGATAGAATAACCGCTCCTTTGGTTGTCAGGAGCAGGCTGCCGGGCGATCAATTCTGCCCTTCCGGCATGGGGGGCAGGCACAAAAAACTTCACGACTACTTCATCGACGAAAAGATTCCCCGGCTGCAGCGCGACCGGGTTCCCCTGATCTGCGCGGGAGAGAACATCCTGTGGGTCGTCGGATACCGGACGGACGAGCGTTTTACAGCGCGAGACCGCGCGAAACAGATGCTGATGGTGCGCATACAGTAGCGCCTGCGAGGCGCAGGAGGTATGAGGAATGAGAAACGAGTCTTTGTCCGAAGCCTTTCGCCCGGCCCTGAACGTCATTTTTCCCCTGGAGGAGACAATGGTAGGTATTGATTTCGGCAAACCGCTTTTCACGAGCGAAGAGATTCAGAGAAAGATACACGAACTGGGCTCCCGGATTTCCCTGGACTATGCTGAAAAGGATTTGCTCGTCGTCGGCGTTCTGAAGGGCGCCCTCTTTTTCATGTCCGATCTGCTGCGTTCGCTCAGGATATCGGTGCGCATGGATTTCATCCACTGCACCAGTTCCAAGGGCAGCCATCCCGTTCAGATCATCGCCGACATGAAAGAGGATATCCGGGGGAAAGACATACTCCTGATCGAGGACATCATGGATTCCGGCGTTACCATCGACCATCTGAAAAAAATGCTGCTGGACCGCAATCCGGCATCGCTTAAAGTCTGCGTGCTGCTGGACAAGGCCGAACGCAGGAAAGTCCCGATCGAGGCGGATTACGCGGGCTTCCGCATCCCGAACAAGTACGTCGTCGGTTACGGGCTGGACTACAAAGACAGGTACCGGAATCTTCCATACATCGCCGTGCTCCCCATGGAGGAAAGGCAGGCCTGAACGCCCTATAAACTATTGTCAGGAACAGACGAATATGTTACTATTACTGACAAAACGGTTGCAGACTGCAATTTGAAACGGACGGCGGTCAATCTTCAATCACCTTCCAGTCTTCAATTTCCCGTTTATCCCTGTGACGCTATTGGAGGATTTTATTCGTGAATGCATTCTATAAGAATCTTGCGCTGATACTGCTTTTCATCGTCGTATCAGTGCTCATTTTCAATCTGTTCAACCCGGTGGCCCCTTCCCTGGTCCAGATCCCCTTCAGCGACGTGATGGACAAAATCTCCAACAATGAAGTGAACGACGTCACGCTCAAGGGCGCTGAAATGTTCGGGAACCTCAAAACGGGCAAATCCTTTAAAACCAACCTGCCCGACTATCCGGACCTCGTAAAGGACCTCAGGTCCAAAGGCGTCAAGATCAATGCCGAACCGGTCAAGGAATCGGCCTGGTACAGCTTTCTCGTGGTCTGGGCGCCCCTCATCCTGATGGCGCTCTGGTTCCTCTTCATCATGCGCAACATGCAGATGGGCGGGAACAAGGCCCTTTCCTTCGGCAAGAGCAAGGCAAAACTGCTGAACGAAACTTCGAAGAAGGTTACCTTCAACGAAGTTGCGGGCATGGATGAAGCCAAGGTGGAGGTCCAGGAAATCATCGAAATTCTCAAGGACCCGCAGAAATTCCAGAAGCTCGGCGGCAAGATTCCCAAGGGCGTTCTGCTTGTCGGACCTCCGGGGACCGGAAAAACCCTTCTTGCGCGCGCAATCGCAGGCGAGGCCGGAGTGCCGTTCCTTTCGATCAGCGGTTCCGACTTCGTTGAAATGTTCGTGGGCGTGGGCGCGTCGCGCGTCCGCGACCTCTTCGAGCAGGGCAAGAAAAACGCGCCCTGTATCATTTTCATCGACGAGATAGACGCGGTAGGGCGGCACCGCGGCGCGGGGCTCGGCGGCGGCCACGACGAGCGGGAGCAGACCTTGAACCAGCTGCTCGTCGAGATGGACGGCTTTGAGAGCAATGAAGGCGTGATCCTCGTGGCCGCGACAAACCGGCCCGACGTGCTCGACCCGGCGCTCCTCAGGCCCGGCAGGTTCGACCGCCAGGTGGTCATCCCGCGGCCCGATTTGAACGGCAGGATCGGCGTGCTCAAAGTACATACACTGAAGATCAAGCTCGCGCCGAACGTGGATATCGAAGCCATCGCGCGCGGCACACCCGGCTTGTCCGGCGCCGAACTGGCAAACCTTGTGAACGAAGCGGCGCTTCTTGCAGGCAGGTTGGGTAAGACGCAGGTTGAGAACGACGATTTCGACCGGGCCAAGGATAAAATCCTCATGGGCCTCGAACGTAAGAGCATGATCATCAGCGACGAAGAAAAGAAAAATACGGCTTACCACGAGGCGGGCCACACCATGGTGGCCAAGCTCTTGCCCGGCACGGACCCGGTGCACAAGGTCTCGATCATCCCGCGCGGCATGGCCCTGGGCATAACACTCCAGCTCCCTACCGCGGACCGCTACTCCTATGACCGAGGACATTTGCTGAACAACATCGCGATCCTGCTGGGCGGCAGGGCCGCCGAGGAGATCGCGCTTCAGCACATGACCACGGGCGCGGGCAATGACATCGAACGGGCGACGATGCTGGCCAGGAAGATGGTGACGGAATGGGGCATGAGTGACAAGCTGGGCCCGTTGGCATACGGCAAGAAGGAAGAGCAGATATTCCTGGGCCGTGAAATCGCGCAGCATCGTGACTACAGCGAACATACGGCCATCGAGATCGACGAGGAAGTGAAACGCATCGTAACGGAAAATTACGAGAAAGCCAAGAAACTGATAAGCGACCACCGGGAAACGCTCGACCGGCTGACCAAGGCCCTGCTCGAGAAGGAAACCCTCGACGGCACCGACATCGAGGCCATCGTCCACGGTCAGCCCGCGGCGGCGTAGGAGGCCGTCATGGCTTCGGTTCTCCGGATCAGCGGCCGCGACGTTCTCGCAATCACCATCAACGGCCTGACCACGGCCGAAGCAGCGCGCATACACGAACTCATCGGATCATCGGCAAGCGGGGCAGGTCTCGGACCTGCCCCTTCTGTTTCCGCCCGCCCCGCATCGCCGGAGTTTGTGCTCCACGGCGCGCCCGGACATTTGAAGCGGCTTATTGCCGAGGAAAAATCGGTTGGCGGGTCCCTCGCGAACTTTTTCCAAAAAATCGACTCTCTGCTTGACAACCATCTTCGCTCAGATTATAAGATTGACTGCAGGGGAAAAATCCTCGACCTCGGCATCCGCACCCGCGTCATGGGCATCTTAAACGCGACGCCCGATTCCTTTTCCGACGGCGGACTGTTCGCGGCGCAAGACCGGGCGCTTGTGCATGCACGGGAAATGGCCGCAGCGGGCGCGGATATCATCGACATCGGCGGCGAATCCACCCGGCCGGGCGCGGAGCCGGTATCGGAGGAAGAAGAACTGCGCAGGATCATTCCCCTGATCGAAGGTTTGGCGTCGGAACTTGCCATTCCCCTCTCGGTCGACACCTACAAGGCATCGGTTGCAGAAAAGGCGCTTGCAGCAGGGGCCTCGATCGTAAACGACATCAGCGGGCTCCGCTTCTCGCCCGATATGGCCCGGGTGGTCGCGGCATACGATGCGGCAATCATCATCATGCACATCAAAGGCACACCGCGCAACATGCAGCAGAATCCCGTTTATTCCGATGTTGTCGGCGAAGTGAGGGATTACCTTCAGGAAGGCATTGAACTCGCGGTCAAGGCGGGGATCGATTGCGAAAAGATCATGATCGATCCGGGCATCGGGTTCGGCAAGACGCTGGAGCACAACCTGGCGCTGCTCAACCGCCTCGATGAATTCAGGCGCCTCGGCAGGCCCATCGTGCTCGGGACTTCGAGGAAAAAATTCATCGGAACGGTCCTCGGCATTCCCCTGCCCAGCCAGCGCGTGGACGGGACCGCGGCCACCGTGGCCCTCGGGATCGAGCGCGGGGCATCGGTCGTACGGGTCCATGATGTCGCGCGCATGGTCCAGGTTGCGAGGATGACGGATGCGATTCTAAGAACAGTACAGAGTACATAGTACAAAGTACGATGTAACTGCAAATAAACATGAGGTTCCTCTGTACTCTGAACTATCTTTTTAAATCATGACCAACTTCACCGAAATACATGAAGCCCTCGCGCACTACCGCTTGTTTTCCGATACGGTGGACATTGCGCTGGTCTATTATCTTCTC
>Ga0184616_10000186_pt1 | contig 11790 bp, 15 predicted proteins | sample PLM4_90_coex_FD_133145 | JGI IMG/M metagenome (GOLD analysis project Ga0184616, IMG submission 133145) | Groundwater sediment microbial communities from an aquifer in East River, Colorado, USA - PLM4_90_coex | ecosystem: Environmental > Terrestrial > Soil > Riparian zone | place: USA: East...
TGACCAGGTCCTCGACGAGGATGGTCAGGGAGAGGGGGTGGAGGCCCTGATCTCCTTGGCCAGTTGTGGGATCAGGGCCAAGAAGTTTTTTAGCGGCTCCAGGTTTTGGACAAAGATGTTCAGGGTAAGGGCCGCCGCCGTGCCCCAATCCAAATCTTCCGCCTCCGCCAGGGGGATATCCAGAGTAGCCGCCAGGACCGGCGGCAGGTCTGGTGCCAGCTGCGGCAACAACCCCAACACTTTTTCCCCGATGAAGGTTTCCAGATTGTCCAGGGTCAGACCCTCATCCACCAGTTTCCTGACGATAACTGCAACGGCGGGATAAACCGCACCGAACCGCCGCATGGTCCAGGGCCTGACCTCATACTTGCCCACCGTCACCGGCTGGGCCAGCAGCGCCTTCATTTCATCCGGCGGCGGCTGTTTAGACTTGGGGCTCATGCGGACCCCTCTTCGTCATAAACGATGACCCGGCCGTAAGGATAGGTCGGGGTGGCCAGGTAGTTGTCCAGGACCTCCAGCATCATGGGCAGTTCCATGACTTTCTTGTCATCCAGATTGAAATTACCGTTGGATTTGAGCTGGCACAGGGGGATCTCAATTTCAAAGGCCATGCCCATACCCGTGGCGGGGGTGCATTCCAGCCGGGCCGAGCCCTCGATGTAGTCGCTGGTGCCGATGGCGAACCGGCTGCCGCCGGCCACCACCTCAGCGTCGCCGCCCTTAAAGAAGGCCTGCAGGTTTGCCAGGACGGGTTCGTTGAGCTTGAAATGGATCAGCAGCTCTTCCTGCAGCGCCCAGGTCTTGGCCACCCGGCGCTTGCCGGAGCGGTTGGAGTAATATTTCAGTTCCTCGGACTTGGGCTCCACATCCAGGTTGGAAGACTCAAAATAGCCCAGGTCCCGTTCCCCGGTCCCGTCATTGAAAAAGAGGATAGTCCCGCCGGGAATGGTCAGATTGGCGATATCAGGGGTTGCCATGGTTTCCTCCTAACCGTTCAAACTGCAGGCGTCGCTTCGGGCGCGCCCGTAAGAGAGTTGGTAGCTCATGAATAAAACGCCGTAGTCGTTATTGTATTTCGCCTTAACAACCTTGGCGGCGGGGGCCGCCTGGATCAGCCCTGCCGCCCGGAGCTCCCCGGGGGCGGCAAACATATTGGCGATGCGCCCCGCCACCGCTTCGGCGGATTCACTAAAGGCCGTATAGCTGGCCGGGTCTTCCGGATCCAGGCCGAAAAACACCTCAACCCAAAAATCCAGGTTGCCTCGCACCAGGCGGTTGTAAGGCTCCTGGTCCTCTTCCTCCCAAAAGAAAGCCGCCGGCAGGGTCAGGAGGGTGAGGTCTGTGGGGATGTCCTCCCAGCGTTTCACCGTTTCCAGACCATCTATTTCAGCCAATCGGGTTTCGATGGCTTTAAGGAGGACGGTTTTAACCGGTTCAGTCATTTAGCCTCTCACCACCCGGATCATATCGCTTATGGCGCCAGGAGGTTTTTCTTCAGTGCCGCCTGGAATTGAGGCCGGATCCAGGCAACCAAGGCTGCCGGGAAAATCCGGCGGCGGACCACCACCGAGCCCTTGAGGATGAAGAGGGGGATCAGGGTTTCCTTGGTGAACTTCTCCCCCGCGGCCCGGCGCTGGCGAAGCCCGCCGCCGGTCCTGGCCCCGCCCCAGCCTGCCTTGCCCCAGATGATACCGGCGAAGATCCTGACACCGGCGTATTGTTTCGGCCCCATCTTCCTGCCCCGGATAGATTGCCGGGCAAAGTCGGTGGGGATGGCCAGCATCCCTTGCGTGGCCCTGATGGTGGTGGACCCTGGGGAGCCGATAAAAACATGGCCCCACTTCCAGCCGCTGGCCCCCCGCACTGTTGCGGTCATTAAATCCCCCACCAGGTGGGCCTTCTCCACCACCACCGGGATCCGCTTGGACCGCCAGTGGAGAAATTCCTGGCTGGCCACCCGTTTCCGGATGCGGAAGGCCATGTCGTCCAAGATCCGGGCCACCCGCTGGTCCAGCCTCTTCTCCATGGCCTCCAGGGCCTTGATGGGGTCTTTGGGCATGCCTGAAACCCGGGCTACTAGCTCAGGGTGGCTTTCAGGGCATACTGCCAGTACCCGTAGCCCACGTTCCGGCTCGCCTTGATACCATACTGATGCCGGTCGGTGTCGTGCTCGTATTCGGAGCCCTCCGCCTTGGCGGAGATCTTGACGCCATACTCTTCCTGCCGGATCAGCGGTTTCGCCCGGGCGTCGATGCGCAGCACCGTGAAGTTGGTGGTCCAGGCATTCAGCAAGGGATTAACCACCACCCGCACCTGAAAGCCGCCGGCCGCCATGGCCTTGACCAGGAGATTATCGGCGGCCGCGCCGCCTCCCGTGGTCAGCACCGGCGAACTGATCGCCGCCAGGGCCGGAACGAACAGGGATACCGGCACCATTACCAAGAACTGCCGGGCCTGGCCGTTCATGGGCTGGCCTTGGTCATCCACATAATTGTACTGGTAGCCGATGCAGCCCAGGATGGCCGCGGCCATCTCCGCCGGGGTGGGCGCCGTAGCCGTCCCCACGTTCAACTGGGGCACCTGGGAGGCGGTGATCAGGTTGATTTGCGTCCCGGATTTCCCTTCCGCATGGGTCGCCGAAAAAAACGGCTGTCCGTCGTAGCACAGGGCCGCTTCGCCCGTAGCCAGAGCGGCGGAACCCAGGACAGCCCAATGCTCATTGACCCGATCCGCCATCTCCTGCACCCGGAGCATGATCTGACCGGTCTTGTCCCGGTTCAGGTCATCAACCTCGATATCCAGGGTGGCCTCGAACTTCAGGTTTTCCAGGGAGTAGGCGTCAGCCCGGAGTCCCTGGGGGTGGCGGCCGGCAATCCATTCACGCACTGCCGGGGCCATGCCCAACCATTTGTACTGTTCCACTTTCTGCTGGCTGGTGACCAGAAACGAGACATCGGGGACCCAGGAACCGGCCAGGCCGGCCTCCAGGGTCTGGTAAAACGTCCCGATGAGGGCTCGGCTGGAAAATCCTAATACATCTGCCATAACCATTTCCTCCTTAAAAAATCAGTTAAGGACCACAGGCTGTGAGCCTGGGCCGCTAAACCGAGCCAGATTCGGCAATCGCCGGGCTGATGAACTCGACGATGGCGACATTGGCGCTGACATAGCGCACCACCTTACCCACAGCATAGGTGCCAACCAGGGAAAGGGTGTTGTCGTCGGTGGCGTAAACCGGGGAACCCACGTCAGTGAGGGCGACGCCGGTCAGGGCCACTTCGCCCCGATAGCGCCCATACCTCAGATAAGCGGGGATAGCCGCGTCCAAACCGGTGCGGTTGTCCGCCTCGGCGGTGACGTGACCCAGGAACACCGAGCCCGGCGTCGGGGTGGCAAAGCCACTGGCGTCCAGGAAGGCCATGGCCCCCTCAAACAACCGCTTGGTCGCCGCCACCGGGATCTCGTTGCGGTCGCCGGTTTCCCATTCAAAAGGTACATTCATCGTTGCAGCCATAAGTCCCTCCTCACTGCTTCTTAATCCGGCGCCGCCGGGTTAGCCCTTGGTGATTTGTTTGACCAGGCCGGCTTCATCGGCCCGCTTCCCGGCCAGATAAGCCTCAAAGATACCGCCGAACTCCCGTTGGAGCTTGGCGTCTTTGTCCCATTCCGCCTTGGCCCGGGTTTCGATGGACACGTCCGCCGACATTTCGGTGTGGGTCTCCACCTGGGGCGGGTCAGTGCCTACCTGGGGCGGGGCCTGGGAAACCAGGGCGCTCAGGGCCTCGGTTTTGACCTGGCCCTGATGCGCGAGGAAGGCCTTCAGGGCCTCCTTGACCTCCCGGCCGTCCTGGACCACCGCCAGGATCAGACCCGTCACGCCGGCGGCTTCGAGGATCTCCACCGCCCGGGCCCGCTCGGCCTGACAACCACTTTCCTGGCCGGCCGTCAAGCCCGCCGCCCGAGCCTGGTTGCGAATTTCTGCCAGCAGCTCGGGGGCATCCGTTTCCAGTTGGCTCAAATTCATAGCCATAGGTACTTCCTCCTTATTTTCCTGGGGTTGCCCCCGTTCGATTTGCACTTTTACTACCGGCCCTTCCTGGGCGAAATTGATGGCCGCGGTCTGGTCGTCAGCCCCGAGAGCCACGAACGACACTTCCCGGACCTCGCTTTCCAGCCAGATTTCCAGAGGCCCAACCAGCTCCTGACCATTGACCTTGGCCGTTTCTTTGTCTGACTCCAGGACCTTCACTTTTTTGGGCCAGACCCCGATGGAGGCTTCCCAGGGGAATCCCTCATCCCCCAGGTCTCGCACCTCCTGGCCGTCTTTGGTTTTAGCGCTGTATTCCCCCTGCAGGAAGAGCTGGCCGCCATCTTTCCAAGATTTCGTGGCAAATCCCACCACCCGGTCCCGTTGATGCTCCCGTAGGACCGGCAATTTTGTCTTGGTCTTGATCCCCTGGGTGGCGATCACCAGATTACCATAACATCTTTCTACGATCTGGCCGGTGTAGGCGGTGATCAGAAAACCGGACGGTTTGGCTTCGCCTTCATCGGGCTGCAATTCCACCGGGGCCGCCAGGCTGAGGGCGGCCCGCTGGGAGTGGGCATCATTCCAATAGGCGTTACAGACGGCATACGCCTGATCGGCGCTTTGACCTTCTTCGCCGACCAACTGGCCAGTGCAGCGCTTCAAAAAATCCTGTTTGGCTTCATTCTTATTGGGTTTCGGCATCTGTAGGACCTCCTACCTGCGGCTCTCCGGTCGTCTCCTGGGGCACCACTATCTGGACCTGTGCCGCCAGAGGTTCCGGCAGCCCCAAATCTCTCCGGCGTTTCATCTCCCGGGCCTTCTGTTTCAGGACATCTTCCCAGTCCCGGCCCTGGGCGGCGCACTGGTCGGCCAGGGTAGTGTAGTTGTAGTCCTCTTCCAGTTTGGCGGCGACGATCTCCTTCACCGGGTCCACCCAGCCGCGGCCGGGGCCGATCCATACCGCCCGGCAGAGTTCCGCCCGGTCGGCGTAGAAATCCCGGGGCCGAAACAGCCCCCGCAGGTAGGCCTCTTCCAGGACCATCTCCCAAACCGGCTGACAAAACTTGCGGGTCAACCAGTTCCGCCAGCAAAGATAAACTCTCCAGGCCTCCAACAGGGCGGCCCGGGCGCTGGAGTAATTGGTCTTGGAGAAATCCTTCAGTAGCGATTCGTAAGGCAGCCCGAAGGCATTGCCGAGAATCCGCAGCACCTTGGTGAGAAAGACGTCGAAGGTGTCGCCGTTCCGTTTGAAGTCGATGATCTTGATGTCTTCCCCGATGCCCAGGGTGGGGATCATGCCCGGCTCCAGCTTGGTCAGCTTCTTGCCGGTAATGGGCTCGGTGACCGCGGGAAAGGTGTTTATGTTGGGATCAATGCGGGTGATGACCGCCGACATGCAGGCCGCCACCTTTTCGGCCACCACCTCAGCGTCCAGGGCATCGGCCATATTCTTGAAATACTTCAGGACCGGGGCAAAATGAGGCACGCCCCGGACCTGGCCCGGCTGCTGGCTGGCAAAGACGTGCAGGATCATAGGGCGGCCATTATTGTCCCGGGCCGGAATCCCGGTAAATTCCCAGGTGGGCATCTCCAGGTCACCGGTTGCCTTAGGAGCCTTCCTGATCCAATATTTGCGGGGCTCCCGGCGAATCTCCCCCAACTCGACGCCTTGAAAGATGTTTGAACGGCCCAGGCCCGAAGGCGTGGCCAGCCGGTCGGCGGCTATTAACTCCAGGGCCCGGCTGAGGGGCCGGAAGGGGTCCTGGACCATGGGGAGATTGATGAGGATTTCGCCGTCCTCGACGATTTTCCGCATGATCAGGGCCTGAATTTCGGCGAAATCCAGGCGGCCGGAGGCGTCGGCCCAGGGCTGCCAAAGATCGAAGACGGTCTCCGCCTGATCCTGGAGGTCTGCGGCTTCCGCTTCGGAGATCCCCAGCTTGTCGGCCCGGAGGCGGCTCTGGGGCTGCAGCCCGGAGCCCACGATGTTGACCGTCAATGTCTGGGGGATAGAGGCGGCGATGGGGTCGTTCAAGGCCCGGTCCCGGGAACGCTCCCGAAGGGTGTCCAGTTCCCAGGGCATGGGGTTGGTGGATAGTGAGGAAAGCACCCAGTCCATCACCAGGCGGTTGGCCCGGGCGCCTTCGAAGCGGGAGCCGGCGGCCAGGGTCTTTAACGGCCGGCCCACGAATTGCCGGATCTTCGCCACCAAATTCATGAGGGCCTCTCAAAATGGACAAACCCGACGTTGCCGCCGAGATCAAGGGCGTCCAGCCGGGTCCACTCCGCCTCCAATTTTGCCAGGCGGTCATACATGGCCCGGAGGTCGCCCCGCTGCTCGTGGGCGCCAGACCCGGGACCGCCGGAGGTGTAGGCCTGTTTGTCTTCCGCTTTGGAGATCTTGGCCTTCAGGGCAATGATTTCGGCCTTGATTTCATCCTTGGAATAGAGCGGCATGGGCACCTTTAAACAAAAAAATCCGGATGTTCCCGTAAGGATACACCCGGTTTTTGGCCCAAAACGTCTATGGACGCCACAGACCAGCTATGATACGCAAAACCGCTAACTATTGCTCTTGACAGATTTTCAGCTTGTATTCATGCACGTTTCCCGGCCTACTTTTTTTTGTTGTTTCTTAATTGTGAATATCATTGGGATTTAGGCTCAATTGTGAATATTATTGGAGATTCGGGTTTCCCCTTGAATTTAATGGTTTTTTGGTTTTTTTTTGTCCATTGGCCACCTGCCGCCGTCGCCACAGAGTAATCAATTCCGAATCCGATTCCCAGATCCCGTCGATTTTCGTGGCCGGGAACCCCCGTTCCCTGATCCAACGCTCCACCGTATCCCAGGACCGCCCCATAAAATTACAGATGTTTTTTTTGCCGGTGAGACTGAAGGTAGTTTGGGTCATCATGGGTGACTCTCCTACAGGGTTTTGCAAACTGCGGTTTCCGGGTCAATGCGACCAAGTTTTAGTTCTTCGATGGCTTTCATCAGGGTGTTGTATTTATTGCGCAAGGGGGACCCGAAACCGGTCGCCAGGTCTCGGGTGAGCTGGCGGGCATGGGCCCGGCGATGCACCAGCACCCGGTCCTGGATGAGAAACTCCGGAAATCCCAATCGCCGGGCCCGCAGCAGCATCTCCTTGTCCGCGGCGCAGCGCCAGGGAAAGAAGCCACCCACCGCGGCCCACACCTCCCGGGAAATAAACGCCTGGCCCCAGGTGCGCTTCATCCGGCGGCCGGGATACTGCTGGACCATCACCATCACCGGCCGGGCATAGGCGGCCGCCAGGGCCACCATTTCCGGGGCGGCGGTGTCGTCGGCGTCGAAGAAGAGCAGCCAGTCATGCCGGGCCGCACCGCACAGGGTGTTGCGCACCAGATAGGGGCCATGATTGTCCGGGAACCAATAGATCTGCAGATTGAGCCTGGGGAAGACCCCGGCCAGTTCCAGGGCGCGCCGCCGGGTAAGGTCACAGCCATCCACTCCCAGGAGCACCTCGCAGGCTACCGAACCGGACTTGAATGCAGTTTGCTCCGACAGGGAATCCAGGGCTGCAGCCAGATAGTTCTCCGCCCGCCAGGCCGGCATGATGACACTCAGCGCCTCAAAGCCAGACATACCAGATGGACCCTCCCCGGATAACCTGAAACCGCCCCGGAAACCGTTCCTGCACCGCCTGCTGCACCCCCGGCCAACTGGGGCTGTAGTCATGGCCGCACAGGAGCTTGGCAGCCTTGGGCAGCCACAGAGAGATATCCTGGGTGACGTTTTCGTAACTGTGCTGGCCGTCGATGAACACCATGTCGATACTCGCATCCTGGAATTGCCGGGAGGCCTGTAGGGAGGTCATGCGCAGCAAGGTAAGGTTGTCGAATTCCGCCAGGTTTTTCTTGGCGTCCTGATAGATTTCCTCCCCATCTTCCTGGTATTTAGCGTTCCCGGCCCATTTGTCCACAGACCACACCTGGCCCTTGCGGGTGGTTGGCCAGGGGTCCACGCAATTTATCGGGCCGCGGCAGCCGCTGGCCAGGGCGTGGGCCGACCGGCCCCGGTAAGTGCCGATCTCCACGATGGTGCGCATTTTGCCGGCCTGTTGATATAGCCACTCCAGACAGGCCTGGCTCATCCAGCCTTTGATAGCGTGATCCTGATAGATCATAGGGGTTTATCTCCCTTATGTAATTTGCTGAAATCGTTCTGCTGATGAATCAGGAGGGAACAGTAGCCCTCCGGCACGACGGCTACACGGGGGCAAAGGCGGTGCATAAGGGTATGCTTGGTGGCATAAATGTTCAGGTAGGGACCCGAGCCGGGTTGATAGAGGGAGAGAAACATGGACGGCTCGTGCGGGCCGAATTGCCGTTGCCGGTATTTCTGGCCCGTCGCCAACAAAACCTTCCAGGGCTGGAAACTGACCAGCAGGGGCTGTCCCTGGGCCTCCGCCCGGACCACCGCCTTGATCTTGGCGATATAGCCGGACTCCAGGTAATCGTCGGTATCGGTGCGGGTCTGGATCTCATAGCGGCCCGGAGGCGTTTTGCCGCTAAAGGTCTGAACCTTGGGGTGGAGCCGGCGCAACACCGGAGCATGGAACAGATGACAGCGCAGCCACAGGTCGAACTCCTGATCGGTCTGAGCCAGAATCCGGGGCAGGACCTCATCCCGGAAAAAACCGAAGCGCCAGGGCCAGCGGAGATCGCCGGGGGCATATTTCATGCGGATGATAATGGCATGCCTCATCTGTTAACCTCCTCGAAAAATGATGGCTCCGGATAAAGCCGCTCCAGCACTTCCCAGACCAGGCGGGGGATATATTCCCCGGTGGACCAGCAGGGGCGGGTTTGTAATTTTTCCTCCCAGAAGTCCAACCCATCCCTGACCCTGACCCCCAGTTTGCAATCCGGCAGGTACACCCCGGCAATTTCCGGCCGGGAATTGGCATAGAGGCTCTTCATCACCACCCCCGGGCCATCCAGGTCCACCCAATCCCGACCAGCAAATACCTCTTGGAGGTCTTCCCGATAAATCAGAATGGGGGTGTGGATGTCATAATTCAAAGTCGGCAGACCACGCTCTTCCAGGATCAGGCGGGTGTTGGCCAGGCGCCGGTTGTATTCCCGGTTGGTGCCCGCCGCCCTGATCTCCCCCTTGTGATAAAAGGGAAACTCGACGGACCGGCAATCCTGGGAAAAATAGTGGTCATCGTTGACGAACAGGAAAGGTTCGCTGATTTCCGAATGCCGGCAAGTCAACAGCATCTTGCGGATAATGTTTGCGTCCTTGTTATGGTCATAGGGATCGCACTCCGGCACCAGGGCCAACCCAGAACTTCCCCAGGCGGGGGGCGCACCCACCACGAAGACTTGGTCCACCCCGGCGACGTGCTTTTCCAGGCTCCGGAGACTATAGAGCAGCTCCCGGTGCTGATAGAAGGCCGCCTGGTGAGCCAAAAAGTAAACCACATCGGTCATAAATCGTTCATCTCCTGAGCCAATCCCCCTCAGCCCGGCCGGTAAAAGGGTTAGTGGCTTCCCGGCCATCCTTGGCCGAACCCCGGGCGTCGGCCGGAGCGGGCCGGGGGAGTACCATAACCCCACCCCAGCACTCCGGGTCGGCCATGGCGGCGGCATACACCTCGCAGTCCAGTAAGTGGTTGTCCTTTCCCCCCTGCACCACCCATACCTCCCGGTTGCGTTTGTCCCGCTCCTTAGCTTCCGCCGACAGGTGACCGGCATAATCAGTCCCGGTACCGGCATGGAGATGGAATCGGCCCGTCTCCACCCGACTCCAGATGTCGTCTTTGAACTGACCCGTATCCAGATGCCAGAGGCGGATGCCCCCAGGGATGGGCTTGCCGCTGGGGAACTTGTCGATCAGGCTGTAGCTCATCTTTTTGCCGCCTACCAACGAGCGGGACGCCCCCTTGACCCCGAAGACCCGCCCCCGGGCTATCCGGCGCATCCAGTCATAGATCTGCTCCGTCATGGTGGCCTCGCCGGCCTCCCCGGCGCCGCCGCCGATGTCGATGCCGGCCCGCCAAACCGGATAGGCTTGGTCGCCGCCCTCCACCCTATAAACATCCTGGAACAGCCATTGCTCAAGCTCGCCGAAGCCCCCCAGGTAGCCGTAGCGCACCAGGTGGGAGTCAATGGCCCCACCGGGGGTCAAAACCCAGGCCCGGATCACCACCCAAAACCCGAACTTCTGCGAGTCAATTCCCGCGGTGAGGGCCAAGGTCCCCTCCGGCACTATGAGGGCCGGCCGATTGGTGCACAGTTCAAGGACGGCCGAGGCCGGGCGGTGCTTGATAATTTCCTTCCAGGGCTCCGCCAGCCAGAGATTGATGAAGGTTTTGAACTTTTCCCGGTCTCCCCGGGTAGCCCAAAACTGCGCCGCGACCTCCGAGAAATTGCGGAATGGCGAGTAGAGGGCATTCCAATGAAAACCAACATGAGATGTCGGCGGCAAGGACGCCATGGTTCCATCCGAAGAGATTGGATGGCCCTCCGGTACCCACTTTCCCCGGGCCAGCATCCCAGGCTTATCCCGATCGTCAATTTCCTTCCAACAGTTTATACACTTATACCGGGCAACCCGTTCCCGCTTGATATAATCCGGGTCCCGCCGGTCCTTGGGCCACTTCCCCAATTCCTCTCCCTGGTGCTTGATCTGCTTAAACCTCAGTATCTGGTAGCCGCCGCAATGGGGGCAGGGGACATAGAACCGGCGCTTATCAGAGCGCTCGAACTCGATATTGACATAGGCCTCCGGCACCGTAGGCGTGCAGGGCTGGATGATCTTGCGGTTCCAGTAGGTGGTGGCCCTGGCCTCGGCCATCTCCATAGGCGATCCTTCATCCCCCGTTTCCTTGGGGTAGCGGTCCGGCTCATCCAGGATAATGTACCGGGCCTCGACATTGGCCAGATCGGATTTGCTGCCGGCAGTAGCGAAGTAAATATCCATACGTTGCAGAGAGATGAACCGTTTTTGCATGTCGTCTGGATCACCGGTGAGATATTGGGATAACTCCGGGCTCTCGATGATCATGTCCTGGAGGCGTTTATTTACCCGCTTCAGGGTTTTATCCGTGGGCATGACCACCAGGGCCGGGGCTGGGTCTTGGGAGATGGCGTATCCCAACATATTGTAGGCCGATTCGGTCTTGGCGCTCTGCACCGATGCCATAATAGTGATCCGTTCCACCATCGGGTCGATAAAGGCATCCATCACCCCCACCGCATACGGCACCAGGCGATTGCTCCAGGGGCCCGGGATGGCCGATTGCTTCGGCAGCATTCGGTGGCGCTCGGCCCATTCGCTCACCGTGATATCCTCCGGCGGCCGCCAGGCGGCGCGCTCGCGGGGGGTCCAAAGAATCTGCATTTCATTACCATTCATGTTCATGGTCCACCGGGCGGTGCTTCTTTTAAATCACCAATGAAATCCACATCCGCCACTTGTGCCACTTTCGACCCGCTCTCCCTGAGGCTCTCCGGCATCGGCTGGGCGAAACCTCGCAATAAATCAAGCACCGCCCGGGTGATGATCGGCACCATCTCCCGCTCCCGCAAATTAACCAGCTGAGGCGGCAGGGATTGGGACAGGATCAATAGGCGCTGCTTAACCTCCAGGATCTTCCGCTCCATAACCCCTTCCACCTGGTCCCACTCGACGAGCTCCCCCCGGCGCCGGCGCACTTCCATTTCTACCAGGTCGGCCTTGGCGCGCTTGAGCCTTTCCTCCTGAAA
>Ga0184616_10000187_pt1 | contig 11767 bp, 10 predicted proteins | sample PLM4_90_coex_FD_133145 | JGI IMG/M metagenome (GOLD analysis project Ga0184616, IMG submission 133145) | Groundwater sediment microbial communities from an aquifer in East River, Colorado, USA - PLM4_90_coex | ecosystem: Environmental > Terrestrial > Soil > Riparian zone | place: USA: East...
ATCGGCGACCGGCAGGACGACCTCGACAAGCTTGTGGCGGCGCTCCAGCAGATTTCGGCGGAGACCGGGCTCCAGGGCGCGCTCCTGCCTCTTGATCAGGCCCATCCTCCGGTGCTGAACAACCGCTTTGCCATGACCCCGCGCGACGCCTTCTATTCCGACAGCGAACTGGTAAACGTCCACGACTCCGTGGGCAGGGTTTCGACGGAGATCGTGACTGTCTACCCGCCCGGTATCCCGCTCCTGGTCCCGGGAGAAGAGATTTCCCAGGACGCCCTCAACTATCTCCAGAACATGGCAGGCCTCGGCGCCATCATCGACGGCCTGAACGAGAACAACTCATTCGTGCGTGTGGCGAAGGCATAGCTCGCAATTCTTCAATCCGGACGGACCTTCCACTGATCACTCCTATAATACCTCGACCGACCGCGCCTAATTTTCATCTTCCCCTGTGAGCGCAACTCATGGACGATTCTTTGCTTGCCCTTTGCACCAATTTGTAGTAGAGTTTTCAACCAGTTGACCCGTTTTCTGTTCGTTAGGAGAATCATGGCGCTAGAGCAGAGAATTAAACGCTGGAAATATGTCTTTATCCTCGTTGCCTGTCTGTTGCTCACGAACTCGTGGCTGACAGGTTGCGCCATCCCCATTACCTCCCGCGACGCTACTACTTACAAAAATCTGACCGATCTTAAAGCCGAAGTCATGATGCTAGTTGAGACGTTTGATACGATAGCCTTTGTTGACAATGAAGCGGCTATAGCGGACATTATGCTGCAATTTCATAAGGCGTATGAATACGATAAAGCGGTTTCGATTTTTTCGTTGGTGGATTGGGACAACGCGACATACGTAATAACATAGATGTTGTTTCAAACAGGCTCTTATGACAAAGTACTGAATCTATATCGATGAAGTCGGCAATCCGGATCTCGACAGTTCGGAAAATCCGAATCATCGCTTTCTGAGTCTGACCGGCATCATAATGGACCTGAGATATGTGGAGTCCGTCGTCCATCCTCAAATGGAGGCGCTAAAAGCAAAATATTTTCATTCCCATCCCGACGAGCCGGTGATATTCCATAGAAAGGAAATGGTGAATGCCAAGCAACCGTTTGAAATTTTGAAGGATCCTGATAAACTGAAACAATTTGATCGCGAGCTTCTTTCTTTGTTGTCCGCTTGGGAATACACTGTTCTATTGGTCTGCCTCGATAAAAAGAGTCACAAGGAAACATACACTACGTGGAGGTACGACCCATATCATTATTGTCTTGCGGTGCTTCTGGAACGGTTCGTCTTTTTTCTGAATCAGCACGGCAGCACAGGCGATGTCATGGCGGAATCCAGGGGCGGGAAAGAAGATATGCGTCTGAAGGCTTCATTTGCCAAAATGTGGAACGACGGCACGGACTATGTCGAGCCGGAACAGTTTCAAAAGGCATTTACCAGCAAGCAGCTTAAAGTAAAACTGAAAACGAATAACATCTCAGGTTTGCAGTTAACCGACTTGATCGCCCATCCGAGCCGGAATGAGATACTGCGGGAACAAGAACTGCTTGGCAAAGACATGGGATTTTTCGCGGAGAAGGTCGTACAAATACTGCAAAAGAAGTATTATCAGCGCGATGGGAAGGTATTCGGAAAGAAGTTTCTGCAGGCAATAAAAAAGGCCCGAAACGGGCCCGATGGCTTGCGCCATCCACCTCCGGTATCCCGGATTGATTGGGGATCAGAGCTTTATTACTGCATCTGGTCGGCCATGGGCGGAACGCGGGAATAGTGGCGACAGCAAGGAACGAAACACAGCGTGACGATGTCACACCCGTCGAGTCAAGGATTTCTGTGGAATCGCGTTAAAGGCGGATTCAGTCCTTTCCGATGTTCTTGACGGCAATCGGTCAGCGGTATATACTATCGGTAATGCCAGCAAAGGAGGTTTCCCATGTCCAAAACGCTTTCACTGAAACTTCAGGATGATATCTATTCTGAAACCGAGGAAGTTATAGCGGCGGTTCATAAATCGAGAAATTTGTACATTAACGACGCCTTGAGTTTCTATAATAGTTTCATGAAAAGAACGCTTATGCGGCAGCGGTTGCAAAAGGAATCTCGTCTGGTATCGGAGTCTTCGCTTGAGGCGCTGCGGGAACTGGAGCTGATCGAAGACAAACTGACGAAATGACGCCCCGCAAATTCAACGTCTATACCGCCGACCTCAATCCCCGATTCGGGACCGAACCAGGCAAAGTCCGCCCGGTGGTTGTTGTGCAAACGAACCTTCTGAATGAAGATCACCCCAGCACTATTGTCTGCCCCATCACCACGAAGCTCCACCCAGAGGCCGCGATCCTGCGCATACATCTCAAGAAGGGCGAGGCAGGATTGGAGAAAGATTCCGATATTATCGTTGATCAGCTCCGATCGATTGACAATAAAAGGTTTAGAGATCATCTTGGCGAGATATCGGACAAAAATAAACAGCTGCTCCTCGGCAGCCTGAGAATTCTTATTCTTGAATAAGATACCCGTACGGATTACTGCAACGGTGAAGAGTATGCGGCACATGATACCTGTTCGAATCATTCCCTATTGAAGGCGCATATCGTATGACCCTTGATTACGCCACCCTAGACTTGCTGCGACAGCGCCACCCGGCTTGGCGGCTGCTGCGCTCGGACCATGCGCCGCTGGTGGCGAGTTTTCTTCAGCGCGTGTTCGTCGCACCCAATGTGAGGGTGATGGCACAGGCGGATTTGGTCGAGGCTCTTGAGGACGAACTCTTTACGTTGCGCGAACGATTGGGCGCCGAGGCATTCCCGAAGCCGGCGCTCGATTACCTCAACGACTGGGCGGGCACTGAGAAGGGTTGGCTGCGCAAGTTCTACGTGCAAGGGTCGGACGAACCGCATTTCGACGTGACCCCGGCGCTTGAGAAGGCGATCGTCTGGCTGGAGACGCTCACTGAGCGCAGTTTCGTGGGCACCGAGTCTCGCTTGCGCACGTTGTTTGAGCTGCTCAGGCAGATGAGCGCGGGCAGCGAAACCGACCCGCAAACGCGCCTTGCGGAATTGCAGAAGCGGCGCGATGAGATTGACGCCGATATCGCACGCGTTCAGTCAGGTGACATCCCGTTGTTGGACGACACGGCGCTGAAAGACCGCTTTCAACAGTTCATGCAGCTTGCTCGCGAACTGCTCACAGATTTTCGTGAGGTGGAGAACAACTTTCGCAGGCTGGACCGGCGCGTGCGGGAACGCATCGCGCTATGGGAGGGCTCAAAAGGAGCGCTGTTGCAGGAAATCATGGGCGAACGCGATGCGATTTCCGACTCGGACCAGGGACGGAGCTTTCGCGCATTTTGGGATTTTCTGATGTCCAGCAGCCGGCAGGAGGAACTTTCGGCGCTGCTTGAACGCGTCTTGACCCTGCCCCCGGTCGCTGAGCTCAAACCCGACGCCCGCACCCGCCGCGTGCATTACGACTGGCTGGAGGCCGGCGAGCACACTCAGCGCATGGTGGCCCAGCTCTCGCAGCAGTTGCGGCGCTTTCTTGACGACCAGGCCTGGCTGGAGAACCGCCGCATCATGGATATTCTCCACGGCATCGAAGCTAAAGCACTGGCCCTGCGGGAATCATTGCCAACTGGGGAGGTGATGGACATTGCGGACATTGCCACCGACATCGAGTTGCCGATGGAACGGCCGCTCTACACCCCAGCCATCAAACCGCTTATTGCCGATATCGCGCTGGAGTCAGGCGATACCGAAGTGGATACGGCAGCGCTCTACTCTCAGGTAGTGATCGACAAAGCCCAGCTGGTCAGGCATATCCGCAAGGCCCTTCAGGAGCGTTCGCAAATTACCCTGCGTGAGCTCTGCGACATGCATCCGCTCCAGCATGGTCTCGCTGAGCTGGTGGCGTATTTGCAGCTTGCAGGCGACGCCTTTAAGAGCGTGGTGGATGAAGAGGTCGTAGAGATAATTGCCTGGAACCGTAAGGGGCCGGACGACCTGGAATATGCGAAACAGGCGCGTTTGCCGCGCGTGATCTTTGTGAGGTGACCATGGCGGAACAAGAACTTGAACATGCCGCTTCAGCGGATAATTTATCGGTATTGGTTGTCACGCTGCTCAAATGCGTGATCTATCAAGAAGCTGACGCCGGCCTTTGGACCACTTTGCTCAACCTGCAAGCTCGAGTGCGCGACTATGTGGCAATACTTGGCCTTGAGCTGGTGTTTGACGAGGCCGAGGGCTATGCTTTTCTGCGCTCTTGCCGGGAAAACGAAGATGAGGCTGCTCCAAAGATCCCACGGTTGGTGGCGAGGCGTCCTTTGTCCTTTCCCGTGAGCTTGCTCTTGGCCCTGCTGCGCAAAAAAATGGCCGAGTTCGACGCGAGCGGCGGCGACACGCGTCTTGTGCTTTCCCGGGAAGAGATAGTCGAGTTGATCCGGGTGTTCATGCCCGAAAGCGGCAATGAAGCCAGGTTGACCGACCAGATTGAAACTCATCTGAACAAGATCGTTGACTTGGGATTCCTGCGCAGGCTTAAACCGGGCGCGGGGCAAGCGGCAATGTTCGAGGTTCGGCGCATCCTCAAGGCTTTTGTAGACGCACAATGGCTGGCCGATTTCGATACGCGATTGGCGGCCTACCAGACACAACTCGGTGTGACCTCCAGAGGGACCGTCAATGAATGATTCGCAAAACATGGGTCTGGATTTTGCGGCCGACGATGCGCTCTCGGGCTTCCGCTTGCATCGCCTGGAAGTTTTCAATTGGGGCACCTTCGATGCCCGCGTATGGTCACTGAATCCCGACGGCAAAAATACTTTGCTCACCGGCGATATCGGGTCGGGCAAGTCGACGCTGGTGGATGCGGTCACCACGCTGCTGGTGCCGGCCCACCGCATCGCCTACAACAAGGCGGCCGGGGCCGACAACAAAGAGCGCACTCTCAGGTCCTACGTGCTCGGGCATTATAAGTCCGAGCGCAATGAGGAGAGCGGCGTTGCCAGGCCCGTGGCGCTGCGCGACCACAACAACTACTCGGTGATTCTGGGCGTTTTTCATAACGCGGGCTACGTCCAGACGGTGACACTGGCCCAGGTTTTCTGGATGACGGAACGCCAAGGGCAACCCGCGCGATTTTTTGTTTGCGCGGAACGCGCCCTGTCGATTGCGAAGGACTTCTCCCATTTCGGCCCGGACATTGCCGGGCTGCGGAAGAAACTGCGTGGACTGGGCGCGGAAGTGAACGATAGTTTTCCGCCTTACGGAGCCTGGTTCAGGCGCCGCTTCGGCATCGAGAACGAACAAGCGTTGGAGCTGTTTCATCAGACGGTGTCGATGAAGTCGGTGGGCAACCTGACAGACTTCGTCCGCAGCCATATGCTCGAACCTTTCGATGTTAAGCCGCGCATTACCGCCTTGATCGGGCATTTTGACGACCTTAACCGGGCCCACGAGGCCGTACTGAAGGCCAAACGTCAAGTGGAGCTGCTCTCACCGCTGGTTGCCGACGGTGAGCGCCACGCAATGCTTGTCTCGCAAGTTGATGAGCTCCGCGCTTGCCGCGAGGCACTCAGGCCCTACTTCGCAGGTCTGAAAATTGGACTTTTGAATAAACGTCTCGATAACCTTGAGGATGAATGGGGGAGGCAAGACACCCAGGTCAAGCGCATCGAGGAACTCCGTGATGAGCAGCGAGTCAGCGAGAGCGAGCTCAAGCAAAGTATTGCGGAGAACGGCGGCGACCGTTTGGAGAGACTGGCTGTCGAAATCCGCCAGAAGGACCAGGAGCGCCAGGCGCGTGAGCGTAAAGCACTGCGGTACGCCGAACTGGCGCGCGCTGTCGGTGAAAGTCCAGCTGCAGATGAGTCCGGCTTTGCTGGGCAGCGTCAGCGCCTTTCGGTCTTGACCGTTGCGGCAAAGGATACCGAGACAACGCTTCAGAACCAGGAAAAAGAACATGAGTATGGCTTCAGGCAGGGCAAGCAGGAGTACGATGACCTGACCGCTGAGATACATAGTCTGAAAGCCCGGCGCAGCAACATCCCCGCTGAACAGGTGGCCATGCGGACCGCCTTATGCAAAGCCCTTGGTATGCCTGAGGCGGATATGCTCTTTGCGGGCGAATTGCTGCAAGTGCGCGACGATGAGCAGGAGTGGGAAGGGGCCGCCGAACGGCTGTTGCGTAACTTCGGACTGTCCCTTCTGGTGCCCGATGAACATTACGCGGAGGTGGCGGATTGGGTCGATAGAACTCACCTCAGGGGACGCTTGGTCTATTTCCGGATAAGACAGAGTACTCGTGAGGAGCTGCCCAGCCTGCACAAGGATTCCCTGGCGCGCAAACTGGCCATCAAACCCGACTCTCCTTTCTACGATTGGCTCGAACGCGAACTGGCCAACCGTTTCAATGTGGCCTGCTGCGTGACACAGGAGCAGTTTCGCCGTGAGACCCGCGCTATTACCCGTGCGGGCCAGATTAAGGCGCCCGGCGAGCGTCACGAGAAAGACGACCGCCACCGGCTGGATGATCGCGGCCGCTACGTACTGGGTTGGACCAACAGGGCAAAGATCGCCGCGCTCGAAGCCAAGGCAAGGAAATTGGAGGAGCATCTCGGCGAGTTGGGCGGACTCATCAGCAAAATCCAGGCCGAACAGAAAGCGCTTAAGGCCCGCCTCACGGTGTTGTCGAAACTCGACGAGTACGCTGATTTTCATGAACTCGACTGGCAGTCCCTCGCCATAGAGGTGGCCCGGCTAACGGAAGAGAAGGAAAGGCTGGAGTCCGCCTCCGATGTGCTGAAGCAATTGACCGAACGTCTTAAAGAGGTCGTTACGGCATTGAAAGGCACGGAACTCCAGCTGGAAGAACACAAGGACAAGCGCTCCAAAACCGAGCAGAAGAAGACCGATGCCGAAGCCTTGCGCGTTCAAACACAAGGCTTGCTGGACGAGCAGGCCATTGCCGCCCTTTCCGCGTACTTCGAGCGCCTCGACACTGTTCGCAGCGAGGCTTTGGGGGAACACCTGCTCACTGTCGAATCTTGCGATAACCGCGAGCGTGAAATGCGCGACTGGCTGCAAAAGCGGATTGACAACGAGGGCAGGAAGCTCAGTCATCTGGGAGAGCGGCTCGTCAAGGCGATGACCTCGTACAAAGAGGAATTCAAACTGGAAACTTCAGAAGTTGACGCAAGCATTGACGCCGCTTTTGAATACCGAAACATGCTTGACTCTCTTCAGGCCGACGATCTTCCACGCTTCGAAGCGCGCTTCAAGGAACTGCTGAACGAGAACACGATCCGCGAAGTGGCGAATTTTCAGTCTCAGCTGGCCCGCGAACGGGAAACGATCAAAGAGCGTATCGCGCACATCAATAAGTCGCTCACCCAGATAGACTACAATACCGGCCGCTATATCGTGCTGGAAGCCCAACCAACGACGGATGCCGACATCCGGGATTTCCAGACCGAACTGCGCGCTTGTACCGAAGGGGCGCTGACCGGCTCTGACGATACCCAATATTCTGAAGTTAAGTTTTTGCAAGTCAAGTACATCATCGAGCGCTTTCGCGGAAGAGTGGGACAATCGGAACTGGACCGGCGCTGGGCCGCCAAGGTCACCGATGTGCGCAACTGGTTCGTATTCGCCGCCAGCGAGCGCTGGCGCGAGGACAATAACGAATACGAACACTATTCCGACTCGGGCGGCAAGTCGGGAGGTCAAAAAGAGAAACTGGCCTATACCATTCTAGCGGCGAGCCTGGCCTATCAGTTCGGTCTTGAATGGGGAGCAGTACGTTCCCGGTCCTTCCGTTTCGTGGTCATTGATGAAGCCTTCGGGCGCGGCTCGGACGAATCCGCGCAATACGGTTTGCGACTGTTTGCCCAACTCAACCTGCAGATCCTGATTGTCACGCCGTTGCAAAAAATTCACATCATCGAACCTTTTGTCTCCAGCGTGGGTTTTGTCCAGAACGAGGAAGGCCGGGCGTCCAAGCTGCGCAATCTCTCGATCGAGGAATACCGCGCGGAGAAGGCGAGGATAGCCGGATGACCTGGACAAGGCCTGCCGATTTGCGCGGCCAGGTGCAAAAGTTATGGGACCGGGGAGCACTGCTGGCCAGTTGTGTTACCGGCGAACCATTATTCCCGAAGCGTTTAGCGCTCAAGTGTCCTACATCGGCTGAAATGGCCGACCGTTTTGAAGAGGTGCGCACCTGGATCAGCGAGCTTCGGGTGATGTCTCACTGCCGGGTGGAGATGCGGGAGTTAAAGCACCGTGTGTTCGGCGCAAACTCCGTACCCTGTGAAGTATGGGTCGATTCAGTCGAAGATGCCTTGGCTCTCATCGAAAAACACCGGGAGTTCACCCGTTTTACCGCGTTGATTGACGTGACACGCAAGCGCCAGCCCAAATTACTAAGCTGGTTGGCTAAACGGCCAATGTGCGCGCTGGAACTATCCAACGAATGGGGTCTGTTGCTGGAAATCGTCGGTTGGCTGCAGGCCCATCCACGCCCTGGCGTGTACTTAAGGCAGGTAGACATACCAGGCATGCACAGCAAGTTCATAGAAGCCCATCGTGGCGTGCTCGTAGAGCTGCTGGATATCGTCTTACCGGTCACGGAAATTGACCCGACAGCCTCCGGAACAAACCAATTTGCAAAGCGTTATGGCTTGTGTGACAAACCGGCGCGCATTCGCTTTCGCATTCTTGATCCAGAGCATGTCCTATTGCCCGGCGTCCTTCCACAAGACATCACCCTTGATGCCGAGAACTTTGCCCGGATCGACCCCAAAGTTTCGCGTGTTTTCATTACCGAGAACGAGATCAACTTCCTGGCCTTTCCGCAGGTCAAGGACAGCCTGGTCATTTTCGGCGCGGGCTATGGTTTCGAGATGTTGAGTAAAGCTGCATGGCTTTCGCGCTGCCGCGTATATTATTGGGGTGATATCGACACCCACGGCTTCGCGATCCTTGATCAGCTGCGCAGCCAGTTCGGCCATGTGGATTCGTTTCTGATGGACCGCAACACTTTGCTGGCCTTTGAGACGTTATGGGGTGAGGAAGAGAAACAGACTCTACGCGACTTACCCAGGCTGAATCCGGAGGAAAGGGCGCTCTACGATGATTTGCGTGACAACCGAATACGCAAGAATCTGCGTCTTGAGCAAGAAAGGATCGGTTTCGGCTGGGTGGAGTCTGCGTTGTCGGCGCTTATATAGGGAACCTATAGGGTCGGGAACCTTAGGGCCAGATTTTTCTCCTTGCATCAGGATAGTATCGAAACGGTCCAAAAAAACATTATCTGCGAAGGGATGCTGCTCTTGAAAAGAACAGGAGTTGCGGAAAAACAACTGTCATGAAAATACTTCTTATCGGAAAAACGGGACCGCTGGGTGCGGATATTCTGCGAAACAACAGAGACCACGAGATCTACGCTCCTGACGAAACTGTTTTTGATCCCTGCTCCCGCGGGGCCGTGGATTTGCTGATCAACGATTTCCGGCCTCAGGCCGTTATCAATGCCGAAACCTTTCACGACGTCCCTCGCTGTGAAGCCGATCCCCTGAGCGCCTTTGCTATGAACTGCGTAGCAGTAAGGGACCTGGCCAGGGCTTGCGAGCACATCAATGCCCTCTTTGTGACTCTGAGCACCGATTATGTATTTGACGGTGAAAAGAACGCCAGCTACCTTGAAGACGACAAACCCATGCCTCTTCAGATGTACGGCATATCTCGCCTTGCAGGCGAATTTGCAGCGCTATCCGCGGCTTCCGACCATACCCTCATCGTGCGGTCCTGCGGCCTCTACGGCTTGACGGATCCGCGGTCCGAAAGCGGGAACTTCATCGACCAGCGCATTAGGGATGCAGAGGCCCACCGGGCGTTTGGGATGGGGGGCGACCAGGTCGTTTCTCCCACATACACCCATGACCTCAGCGTCGCGATACTGCGGCTCATCGAGCAGCCTGATCGGACACCGGGGATCTACCATCTGGTGAATGAGGGAAAATGCAGCTGGTTTGAATTCACCAAAGCCATTTACGATATCATGGGTTTGAAGGTAAAGATCACGCCGGTGGACCGCAGCGGAAAAGGCGGCGATATTCACCGGCCCCTCTACTCGGCACTGGCGAATACCAATGCCCGCGCTCTCGGGATCGTTCTGCCTCCCTGGAGGAATGCGTTGGAGCGATATTTGCACGAAAAATATGAAACCAGCAACTGGTAATGGCTAGAGTGGATCACGCGGAAAAACTTCGGCAGCTTGTTCGATGGGAGAAGCGTCAGCGCAACAAATCGGCGCAAGAAAAGGGGCGACATGAACACTCGAAGAAAGGTTTTTATTCAGCTGGCAGTCATACTTCTCGTTGTCGGCTCATGCTCATCAACAAAACTGACCACGGCCTGGAAAGATGAGACCTATCTCTATCTGCCTGCCAAAAAACTCTTTGTTGTCGGCGCGTTCTCCGATGCCGGGGCCAGGAGGCTGTTCGAAAGTATGCTGGTCGCGCAACTGGCAAAACAAGGCACCGAAGCAGTCGCAAGCCATATCGTGTTTTCGGGAGAAAATATTCCGGACCATGAGGCCGTCATGTCGCTCATGAAAGAGCGGCAATGCGACTTCGTTCTCGTGACTCTTTTCCGGGGAAAGAAGACGGCAGGCGCCACTGAAATCGGGACGGGGGTCTCCACCGCCCCCCAGGACTTCTCCGCCTTATGGCGGGACTATTATCAACACGGCTACACGGCGATGCCCCCGCGTTCTCAAGAACGGGAGATCTACGGTGTGGAGACGGACCTGTACGAGACCGGCGAAGAACGGCCGATTTGGAAGAGCGGCGGAGAATTAGTCGTGAATGGCCCTGTCGCGGACCAGTATGAGCGGTTTGGAGAACTCCTGGTCGGAAAACTGCGGACTGACAAAATGGTGAGGTAGACAGCGCCGGGTCATTTTAATCTGAAGGTTCTCGGACCAAGGATGGTACATTCTAGCGCGGATAAACCGGGGGAAAAGGCGTCTCGCGCAAAGCCGCAAAGAGCGCCAAGGAACCATAAAAAATCTGCTTACGTGTCTTAACGAAATGCGTTTCTTTGCGAGCGTAGCGGAATTGGAGATGCAGAATCACAGAAAAAACAACAAGACCGCGCCTTTCCGGGCGCGGCCCTTGATTTACGTCAATGGTCTCAATGGCCGGACGCGCTACTTTGCCATCGCTTTCGTATAATTCAGCATACCCCCTGCCAGAAGAATGTCCCTCTGACGCGCGCTCAGCCCATAGTTCATTGCATAGGATTTGCCGGTTGTCAGGTCTTTCAGAATTATGGCAGAGTTTTTTTCGAGCGCCGCTTTGATCCCGCGGATCTCGATCTTGTCCTCCAGGCTGATGGCCTCATAGTCCCCTTCGTTCGCGAAGGTGAGAGGCAGGATCCCGAAGTTGATAAGGTTCGCCGCGTGGATGCGTTCGAAGGATTTCGCGACAACGGCCTTAACTCCAAGATACATGGGGCAGATGGCCGCATGCTCGCGGCTCGAACCCTGGCCGTAGCTCGCGCCGGCAGTCACCACATTATGGATACCCGCCTTCTTGTTCTCCAGCGCCTTTTTAGAAAATGAGGCATCCACACCCTCGAACACGAACTCGGCGTATTTCGGAATGTTGGAGCGGTACTTCAGCCTTGATCCGGCGGGCATAATGTGGTCCGTAGTGATTTTGTCGCCGACCTTGATCGCGACCACGCCCTTG
>Ga0184616_10000188_pt1 | contig 11738 bp, 10 predicted proteins | sample PLM4_90_coex_FD_133145 | JGI IMG/M metagenome (GOLD analysis project Ga0184616, IMG submission 133145) | Groundwater sediment microbial communities from an aquifer in East River, Colorado, USA - PLM4_90_coex | ecosystem: Environmental > Terrestrial > Soil > Riparian zone | place: USA: East...
ATGAAGCGTCGCAGGGCAAGAGAGTATGCACTGCAGATATTGTTTCAGATAGATTTTAAAGGGAAGGAGATTGCTAACAAGGATCTTGAGGCCTTCTGGTCAGATAAAGATGTAAGCGAAGATATCAGGAAGTTTGCAGAGACCCTTGTCAAAGGCACCTTACAGAGACTTGAAGAGATAGACTCGAAGATTGAAAAGGTTGCAGAAAACTGGATACTCAACAGAATGGCAGCAGTAGATAGAAATATCCTTAGGTTTGCTGCATACGAAATACTTTACATGAAAGACATCCCCCTTGCAGTCACTATAAACGAGGCCATAGAGATAGCAAAAAAATTTTCCACATCCGAAGCAGCTCCTTTTATTAACGGAATTCTTGACAAGCTTGCAAAAGAAGCTGTCAGGGCCTGATGCGTTACGCCATACTTTCTGATGTCCATTCAAACCTCGAGGCACTCGAGGCTGTGTTGAGAAATGTGGATAAGAGAAAGGTTAAAGACGTATTATTTCTTGGAGATGCTGTTGGATATGGTCCCAACCCGAATGAATGTATAGATCTTCTTATTGCCCGGTGCAAAATACTTCTTGCTGGCAACCATGATTGGGGCGTACTCGGACTCACAGACATCAACTACTTTAATAAATATGCAAGGGCTGCTATTGAGTGGACAAAACAGGTGATTACAGAAGGAAACCGCAAGACACTGAGGCCCCTCCCTGTTAAAAAAGAAAGCAATAAGGAGGATATGACCCTTGTTCATTCAACACCAAAGGAGCCGGAAGAGTGGCATTATCTCCTCACGCTCTGGGATGCAGAGATCAATTTTCACTACTTTGATAATAAATTCTGTTTCCTCGGCCACAGCCATTATCCGTTTGTTATTGAGAAGCTTCCGTCAGGAGAGCTTGTGGCATATAAAGAGGCAGCTGTTATGGGAAAGACAGAGAGGTATATCATGAGTGTGGGAAGCGTGGGACAGCCCCGGGATGGTGACCCAAGGGCATGCTACGCAATTGTTAATGATGAGAAGATGGAAATCATAAGGGTTCCCTATGACATTGAGGCTGTTCAGAAGAAGATGATCAAAGAGGGCCTGCCTCTGTTTCTCTCGGAAAGACTTTCAAGAGGGAGATAGGAGGGTCTGGTAAAGTTCCATTGTTTTTTTAATATGAACCCCGAAGGAAAAATTCTCGGCTAATCTTCTTGCTTCAAAACCCATTCTTATTTTTTTATCCCTGTCCATAAGAATTGTAACTTTTTCAGCCAGCATATTGATATCCTCAGGTTTATCAATAACAAAACCCTGTACCCCTTCCTGGATTATCTCAGAGGCACCGCTAAGCCTTGTTGTAATGACAGGCAGTCCGCTTGCCAGTGCCTCAAGATGCACATTACCAAAGGGTTCATACATAGTGGGAAAAACAAATATGTCAGATGCCGCATAGTATTTGTGAATTTCTCTTTGAGGACCGCAGAAGATAACCCTCTGCTTTTTTATGTATCTCCTCATTTTTTTTTCAGAACCTTTTCCCACGACGAGGACTGTTATCGGCTCTGAAACATCTTCTGAAGCCCTTAAGAGGTACTCAACCCCTTTCCTTTCAAATCCGGAACCGACAAAGAGAACCACAAAGTCATTTTCCCCTATTGAATGTCTCCTCCTTATTTCATCTCTATACCGGTTCCTGTTTTCAGGATGAAATCGTTCAAGGTCTACTCCGTTATAGATGACTTCTATATCCCTTTCGTCCACGTGGTAATGTTCCAAGATATTCCTCTTCACAAGCTCTGATATAGCAATAATCTTTTTAAACCTGTGGCCTTTGAAAATCATTCTTTCCATCGTGAGTAAGAGCCAGTGATAAGGATTCAAGATAATTGATAACCTGCCAAGGAAACCTGTCCTTTTCCATCTCTGTCTCAGCCATTCGATATGGCAACCATCTCCAGCACGATAGATGTCTTGAAAAAAGGTCTTGTCGTGGCTTTGAATGATATCAAAATATTTACGTTTCAGGATGAGATATGTGGATATTGTAAATGTCAGATCTCTCAAGAAGGAGTTAAAAGTAATGGCAGGAACTTTGTGAAAATGGATATTATTCAGTGGTTCAAAGACATCCCACGTTATTGCAAAGATATGCACCTCATGACCTTCTTGCGCAAGCTTTCCTATGAGGGCCTGTGAGAAACCTTCTGAGCCACCATGGAAGATATATTTTTTACGGACAATTGCAATATTCATTTAAGTTGAATCTTTTTCATATTTCGACTTTTTTAAAATGGCTGAAAACATTCCCAATACAGGTGCAAGTCTTTTAAGAGGTACAGAGATTACAAAAGAGTTAACAAAAAAAGACCCAACGATGATGCTTAAAAATGCTATGGCGAGAAGTCTTTTTTCATTAGTTGCATTTTTAACTATTTTAAAAAGCATAAAAGAAGTTGAAAGCAATAGAAATAAATAAGACAGAAGACCTACAATTCCCTGATGAAAAAGTATAGTTATGAATGTACTGTGCAGTCCTCCCCTTATTTGCCAATATGGTTTTTCAACACCATCAAATGGCCTCTGGTCTCGGTATAATTTGTTTCCATAGCCCCAACCCAGAAGCGGTCTCTTTTTAACAGATTCTATAGCCGGTTCCCAAAAGCGAACAGTCCTCAAGGTGAATGTGCTGATATCCTCAGGGAATGATAATAAATGTTTTTTAATCAATCCCGGCCACAAGCTAAAAGAGAATATCACTAATAAAGCAAAAAGAATGGAAACTTTCAATGCTGTTTTTAAATGCTGCTTTTTAAAGAGGAATGTGACCCAGATGAGTACGGCAACAAAAATGCTTCCAATTGCACCCCGGGATGCGGATAACAGTGTTCCAAGTATTCCCCAGATCGCAGATAAGCCCCATATTCCTTTCTCCAACCTCTTTTTAGCTCTGACAAAAAATAAGATAAAGAACGGGGTAAAAAGTCCGACAAAAAATCCGAATTCGTTTTTATCGAGGGATAGAAAAATATTTTCAGAAGTATAGTAGCTTGTCCTGCCTAAAAGGAGGCTATGGAGACCGAAAAAAAGAATAATTATGCCAGAGATACAGATAACTTTGCATAGGCGAAGGATCATCCCTCTATCAAAATATGTTGAAATAATTAAAAAAGTGATAGCAGCCTTTAAGATATCGCGTTTAAGGAATTGTAAGGAATAAACAGGTTCTATAGAAAAAAAAGAAGACAAAATAGTAATGACCACAAAAGCAAAAAAACCTGATGTAATGACATCATAAGACAGGTTAATCTTTTTTAGAAAAAAAAGGGCAGTCCAGGCACTCAGCGCACCGTAAAGCCCTAAAGTCCTCAGCCCTTCACCTCTATCAAAAAATAAAAGGAATACATAGAGATAAGTGCCATACTCTGTAATGAGAGAAAGGTAATACTCAAATTTATATTTTATGCTTCCTATTGGAGTGAGAAAATTTCCTTCATTTCCCATTAATTCATCAACCCTTTTTCTCTAAGAATCGATAGGTAAAGGGTCTGCCATTTCTGTGCAATTGACCAGATGCTAAAATTATCCAGTACGATATGTCTTGCCGCCTGTCCCATCTTTGCTGCTAATTGTTCATTACTTATAAGATCCTTGATCGCCGTTGCTAATGCCTCAGGGTTTCTGGGTGGAACAAGGAACCCACTATGTCTGTTTTTTATCACCTCCGGAATTCCCCCGACTTCTGTTGCTACAATGGGTTTCCCCATAGCCATTGCTTCGAGAAGTGCATTTGGAAGGCCTTCTGCAACGGAGGGCATGACGAAGATATCAGTACAGGAGAGGATATCCGGGATGTCCCTTCTTTTTCCTGTAAATATAATACTGTCATGAACGTTGTTTTCTTTTGCCTTTTTCTTTAGTCTTTCCATAGTAGACCCTTCTCCGGTTATGAGAAGTTTTATATTTTTGAATTCCTTTTTTAAAAATGGTAGGGCATCTATTAAGTATTCTAATCCTTTGGCAGGAACAACCCTTCCTACGAAGCCTAAAACAATGTCACTTTCTTTAATTGAGAACCCTTTTCGAATATCAGCAAAATTTCCCTCCGGGTTGAATCTCTCTGTATCTATACCGTTAGGAATGACCAATATCTTAGATGAGTCGATACCGTCATATTTTATGATGTCCTTTCTTATACTTTCTGATACGGCGACTATTTTATCTGTGGCTTTCAATAGAATTTTATTTACAATTCTTCTCTCAAGGCGCAAATCCTTTCTGTAATTGTCATGGAGAGAGATTATTTTGACTGGAACACCCGAAAGCAACGCAGCAAGCCTACCGTACAGATTTGCCCTATATCTATGAGTCCTGACAATATGGATGTTTTTTTGTTTCATTAATCTATAGAGATCCCTGACAATTCCTGGTGAAAATCTGTGATATCGTGCTCTGTTTAAAGCGACAGTCTCGATGTCAATTCTTTCGATTTCCTTGCTGATTTCTTCTTCTGGGCCAAGGCAACAGAAAATGGGATTAAATACATCTCTGTCGTATGCCTTAAGGAGGCTCAGGAATTGCTGCTGGACACCACCAATTTTTGAATTTTGGTAGATATGCAAGACGTTAATTTTTCTCATAAAAAGAAGGTCTAAATTTCAGCCTATGATCACCTGTGAAGAGAGTTAAAAATCAAATAACAGACACCTGCTGAGTATTACATCATTTGCCATAAGGAGATTTTAACTATGTGTATTATAATACAACTGATTGTTGTTTTATCAAAACAGATTTTTATTTTCAATGCTTACTGTAAAAAAGTGGTAGAGAAAGAACGTAGACATAAAATTGCTTATGTTTCTCGCTTGATTTATCCTGATCGTGCTGCCAATGCAATTCAGACAATTCGGATGGCATCTGAATTTGCTCGTCAGACTGGTGATGCCCATTTATTTGTCCGGGATATGGTTTGTTCAGTAGACCAGATACGGCAGCAGTTTGGTGTTGATGAGTTGCCACATATCTGGTCGCTTCATGTTCGTCGTTGGCCTTCCATTGTCTATCGCAGCGGTTGGGCTCGGTTTGTAACATATAATTCCATAATAGCGGCTATATTTGGAATATCTTCTAAATGGAGGCCACTTCCCGATCGCCGAAATGTATTATTTGTACGCAGTGGAGCAGAATTTCTATATTGGGGGTTGATGAGACCTTATTTACGATGGTTATGTAAGTGGGTATGTATTTACGAGGTGCATGACATCAAATTGCCATCGCATCTTGAAGAATTTGCTATCAATTCACGAGCGGTAAGGAGAACAGCGAAGGCACTGAAGAATTATGATCTTGTGCTGACTGTATCTGAAGGACTGGCAGAGGATATCCGGACCCTTACACATGGACATCTTGATCCAAAGGTTATTCCGTGTGCTACAGGCTTATCACGACTCAGTGCTCCACCGCTTGTAACTCTGTCTTCTGAACGGATTATCTTGGGATATATTGGGACAATAGATCGAGAACATGGAATTGAAGACTTGTTTCAGGTTATGAAACTTTTGCCAGAAAATTTTGTTCTCAGAATTATTGGACGAGTGCGCTCTCATGACAGGATTTGGATTGATACGTTGATGGAAAAACCATCTTTGTTGAAAAAAGTCGAACTAAAGCCTCCTGTCGATTATTCTGCAATAATGGCAGAAATTGATGCGTGTAATATTCTGTTGCTTCCTGCAGGAGATGCAATCCATTCAAGAAAGTATCGCTCACCCCTGAAGCTCTTTGACTATATGGCCCGGGGAAAACCCATTGTTGCAGCAGGGGTTCCGTGTAATCTGGAATTATTACATCATGAGAGGAATGCATTTATTTACCAGCCGGGTAACCCTCATGAAATGGTAGCATTAATTTTGAAAATAGTAAAAAACACGCAACTCTTAGAAACCGTTGCAAGAACTGCATGGAAGCAATCAGTGAATTACACCTATGATGCCAGAGTACGACGCATTCTTGACTTGGTGGATGAGGTGAAAAATCATCGAAAGAAAAAATGAATTTTCAAAAATGTATTAAAGCAAGTTTTTGTTTATTTTTATAAAGTACAATTTAGCGTACTTAAATAATGTATACATTGCTGCATACATGCCTAAAATAAATCCTCTGGTTCCATCAAGAAAATTCTTTTTCAGAAAATACCATTTTATAAATGCTGCAAAAGGATTCAATAATAAACTTCTTAACCCCACTGTCTCGGCTTTGCTGGCATTACCCTCAGCATATCTGGTGGTATATTTATTCAATTTATCATAAAGGTCATAAAGGGAGACTGTACTGTCATGCAACAGACTCCCCTCAAGCCAGTAACATTTCTTGTGTCCTGTTGGCTTATCATGGACAGGTTTTTCATTAAACCTGACATATTTGCGGTTAAAAAATCTAACGATCCTGTCAGGAGATGTTACAGGGTAAAAGGCATGTACTGGTTTGCCGAGAAAAAACCATTCTCTCCGGAGACGGAATGCCTCTTTTCCATCAAGCCCCTCTTCTTTCAGCCTCTGTATATGCCGTATCATATCATCATCCAAACATTCATCAGAATCTATACAGAATACCCAATCATAGGTGCATAATCCGATGGCATAGTTCATCTGTAATCCGTGATATTTGTATTCTTTAAAGAATATCTTGTCAGTGAATCCCTTTACTATTTCAATGGTTCTATCAGTGCTGAAGGAATCAACCACTATTATTTCATCTGCTATCTTCTTCACACTCTCTAATGTTTTTCTGATTGTACGTTCCGAGTTAAACGTCAAGCTACAAACACTAACGGGTATCATGTTTTTCTCATCCTTGAAATAAATGATTTGAAATTATGATTTTTCAATAGTATCTTTTAAAGGGAATGTAATTTTTACATTTCATACCTTATTACTTAAAATATCTTCATAAAGATTCGTGTATTTATCCACAGTGGTTGTTATATTAAAATCTGAAAATGCTCGCTCTTGTGCATTATTACCAAGGGTGGCAGCAAATGTCTTATTGACCAGCAGGAATTCAATTGACGAGGCGATTGCAGAGCTGTTTCTTGCAGGAACAAGGATGCCAATCTTTTCAGTATTAATTATTTCTCTAACAGGAGGGATATCAGATGCTATGATAGCTTTGCCAGCAGCCATAGCCTCAATAAGAGCAGTCCCTAATCCTTCCCAGATAGATGGTAAAACAAAAATATCCATTGCCGAAAGTAATTGGGGAATGTCCCTGCGGGTTCCTAAAAGGATTGTATTCTTATCTACACCGAGGGCTCTTATATGATTCTCCAGCTCACCTCTCATAGGACCATCCCCAACGATTAACAGGAGTATCTGGGGGATTTTCTCTTTCAGTGCAGATACTGCATCAATCAGGTATTTTTGTCCTTTTTGTAAGGTGAGCCTCCCGACAGTACCTATAACATGGGCTTCTGAAGAAATACCAAGTTTTGATCGTATCAGGCTTCCATTGAGATTGAAAAATCTGTCGGTATCTATTCCATTGTAGATAACTCTTACTCTGTCTTCTGAAAGACCGTCATAGGTTGAAACATCTTTTTTAACGGTTTCAGAAACAGCAACTACTGTGTCAGTGCATCTTGCAAGGAAATTATTTATTAATCTCCTATGATATTTTCTGTCTATGGTATAGACATTATGGACAGAGGCAACTATGCACGGCACCTTGGCCAGCCATGCAGCAAGTCTCCCATAAAGATTTGCATGGTACTGGTGTGTGCGAACTATTTTTACATTCTTTGTTTTAATCAGCTTATATATGTCTTTTACTATTGACCAGTCAAATCTGTGTTTGAGTTTATTTAAAGTTATAACCTCAATCCCGTAATCTTCTATTTCCTTTCCGATTTCTCCTTTATCAGAGAGAGAACATACAAAGGGACAGAATTTTTTCTTGTCATATTTTCTGAGAATCATGGAGAGCTGATTTTCAACTCCCCCTACTGGTAGTTTTGCTATCACATGGAGAATATTTATCGGGTACATATTATGTTAACCGCTAAATTTAGTAAATGTCATGCTGAACTTGTTTCAGCATCTAAAATAAGTGTATTATGAGACCCTGAAATAAAGTTCAGGGTGACACGTGTCTGAGCGTCCTATCAATGCTTAAATAGAGTTCTCTTATCCTTTTCATGTTCTCTCTGATATCAAAAATCTTTTCAGCCTTTATGCGCGCATTCTTTCCCATCATATCTCTTAGTTTATTATTTGATAACAACCGCAGGACTGCATCGGCTATCTGTTTTTCATTTTTTGCTTCGACTAAAATGCCGTTTATTCCATCGTCAATAATTTCAGGAGTCCCCCCGACTTTTGTGGCGACAATAGCCTTTGCAGTTGCCAAAGATTCAAGTAAAGTTCTGCTGCACCTCTCTTCGAGAGATGGCAGGACGATAATATCAAGACTGTTGAGAGGATAACTTATATCTGAAAGCTCACCGGTTAAGAAAATATCTGATTCCAGATGTAATTCTTTTATTAATTCCATAATTCCTGAAAAATAAGCTTCATCATTCTTTTTATAACCACCTATTATGATAAGCTGACATTTATTATATTTCTCTTTTATAAGAGGAAATGCCTTTATGAGGTATTCCAGTCCTTTCCTTTGTGTAATGAGACCAATATAGCCTATTAACCTGTTACCAGCATCTATGTCGAACTTATCAAAAAGGACAGTACTTTTAAAAGGTCTAAAAATATCAAGATCGACTCCATTATAAATGATCTCAATACGAGATCTTTTATCAGGCAAGAGATTTTCCCTCGTATCCCTGTCAACAAATATGATCTTTGAAGAAAGCATTTTAAGCCAGAATCTGAGCCTTTTGCTCCTCGATATCATCGGATTTTCTCTGACGAACCATACAACGGGAATTCTTAATAGAAAACCTGCTATACCGGCATATTTACAGAAAGGAGTCAGGGTATTAAGATGAAGGATATCTATCTTCTCGGATTTCATGATCTTTACAAAATTAAAGATATATTTAACCCCCAGAAAACCCTTCTTCTGCAAGGTGTAATATTTAATGCCAGCTTCTTTCAGCCATCCGGTAACCGGACCTTTTTCTTTTGTTGCAAATATCGGAAGAAAGTCATCTCCGAGCCTTGTCATCAAATGAAAGCAACTTATTGGAGCGCCGGTCAGGGAAGCTGTATGGTTAACAAAGAGTATCTTCATAGGCTGCTTTTAATCATCTCGAGTATTTCTTTTGCCCTGTGGTCGTAGGTGTGCTCCATTAATACCCTATGGTAGGCAGCCTCTGCTATCTGAGCCCGTTCATCAGGATGTCTTAGATAATACTCAATAAGTCTTTTCAGTTCTTCAATCGTCTTAAAACATATGATTTCACTGTTAAGTTTAAATGCCCTCTCCATATCAGTTTTTAAATCAGCAAGTTGAAATCCCTTGCAGGCTGCAATATCAAAAGTCCTCCTGTTTATACCGTGGATATCATTAAGGGGGTGGTGAGGATTCAAAGATATCGCTGAGCCGCTAATCGCCTTTACCTTCTGTGTCCCCCTGATATCTTTACCCCGGTAAAGTTTCAGAATCTCCGCATTCGATATCTTTGACCATCCCCTTCCCCAGATAGATGGCCTGAATCCTGCAAGTTGTTCGAGTAATTTAAATCTGTATGGATACATTGAGCCAATGAGTGAAAGGTCAGAGCAGTATGTTTTTTTATCGTGTTCATTCAATACCATGGGCTTGTGCACATCAGGATCAGAACATTGAGGGAGGTAGTGGACGTTTTTAAAACCGGCTCCTCTGAGGATGGATAGGATATATGAATCCTTCACAAAGAAGTAATGGCATGGTTCTATTGCCTCAAATTTCCCCATATAGAGAGGATTATCAGGGAAGACATTTAATATTAACGTGTCGGTCTTTTCCCTTATTTTCCACAGAGTCTCAGGCTGTATCGTCTCACCTTTAAGAATCAAGAGGATATCAGGCCGGGCATTTCTTATCTGAGAAATTAACCTCTTATTCATATAGGAACGCCATAAATCTTTTACGTGTTTATTTTTTTCAAGAAAAGCAAATTTCCCTTTCTTTTTATAAAAAAATGACTCGGTTTTTACACCAAGTTTTTCAAATGCTTTCTTGAAAGACCAGCCTTTATCGTCCATATACCGTTCGTCTTTCTTAATCTGTTCTACTCCAACTATTAAAATCTTCATAAAAGCAACTTGTTGTAAATATTTATAAGTTTATCCATATATCCCTGCCATGAATACTGCTTGATGTTTTCGATAGCATTTGTACTCATTGTTTTAGCAATTTCAGGATTTTCAAACAGGTAAGAGATTTTTTCCCTTACAGCCTCCGTGTCTCTGACAGGGATGATGAAACCATCCAGTCCGTTTTTCACTACAGAGCCGCTATTTTTAGTTGTAATTACTGGAAGGCCTGCAGCCATTGCCTCATAGGTTACCTTTGCACTTCCTTCCTCCAGAGAAGGAAATACAAAAATGGTTGATTCTTTATATACACCTGATACATCTTTTAAAAACCCTTTAAAGACTATATTTTCAATGTCATTATACTTAGACAAAATTGGCTTAATATTATCATCAATGCTTCCTGCCAATACAAGTTCTGCATTCTTCAGGTTCAGTTTTTTCCATGCTTCAAGAAGGTACTGGATTCCTTTTCTTAAGGATAGCCTGCCAACAAAGAGCACCTTAAATTTATTGTCTTTACTCCTGTCTGGCTTGAATTTTTCCAGATTAACACCTCTTGTTAACACAAAAAGTTTGTTCTCATTTACCCCTGCATCAGTGAATGTTTGTTTGGCGAAGTCAGAGGGCAGGAAGATAAAGTCTGAGAGAGTAAGCTCCTCAAGGGATGATTCTCTCGCATAATCAGGGGACTTAAGATGTTTGATGCCAAATCTTTCATATTCTTCATCTAATATCTTTTCTCTGAAAAATCGATGGGTAGAACCGCACTCAAGGATGGCCTTTGCACCAATTCTTTGCGCAGCCTTGATACTCCTCAGGGCCTGGTTGTTCCACCCGTGAAATATGTTGCAACCTTTTTTGAGGATGTTCTTCGATGTAATATAATCCAAAAAACCTTTTCGCAGAGGTCTGTAATAGTGTCTCGGAAGGAAGAATAAAAGCTTTGCTGGGTTACCGGGCAGGGCAAGCAGATGAGATGCAGGTATGTCGGATTTATTGCCATATGAAATAGCCATTTTGAGGATTCCTCTGTCAAGGAGCGCCTTTATTGCATGGTATGAGACAGTCCCCAGGCCAGGGCTTCCAATTTTTGTTGCAATTGAGTATATGATACCTTCGCTAATCACTTCTTTTCAGTGAACTTTAGTAGCAGATTTTTTTGTTTCAATAAGGAACTGTTGGACTTCTTTCATGACATCATCCGGAGTTGTCTGAAGAAGATTTTCCTTAATGTATTCCTTCCTTTTAATCCCTTTTCTGCTAACAGCTTCCTTAAAGAGGACAATATGCCTCTCACACCATGGTCTCCAGCTCTTGACCCCTGCACCAAAAATAGCAATTACAGGTGTGCCAACAGCTGCAGCAATATGCATTGGTGAAGAATCAACACCAATAAATATATCCGAGGCATCAGCTATGGCTGCGAGCTGCTTTATTGTTGTTTTTCCACATAGGTCTATTACCCCCCCTATGCCCCCCCTTACTAAGGGGGGGA
>Ga0184616_10000189_pt1 | contig 11668 bp, 12 predicted proteins | sample PLM4_90_coex_FD_133145 | JGI IMG/M metagenome (GOLD analysis project Ga0184616, IMG submission 133145) | Groundwater sediment microbial communities from an aquifer in East River, Colorado, USA - PLM4_90_coex | ecosystem: Environmental > Terrestrial > Soil > Riparian zone | place: USA: East...
GATTGAGAATCCTGTACGGCCATTTGTTGCAATTCTCGGTGGGGCAAAGGTTTCAGGAAAGATCAACGTCCTTGAAAATCTTATTGGAAAGGTTGACAAGGTCTTAATTGGTGGTGGTATGGCATATACCTTTATAAAAGCTATGGGGTATGAGGTGGGGAATTCCCTCGTAGAAGAAGATATGTTTGAAACAGCACAGAGGATAAGGAGGAAGCTGAGAAGGATGGGTATAAAGTTTTACCTTCCCGTAGACTGTGTGATTGCCCAAGGAATCGAGACAAGTACAGAAACGAAAATAATCCCCACCCTTGAGATACCGAAGGGGTGGGCTGCACTCGATATAGGACCTGCAACGGCCAGACTCTTTTCAGAGGCTATCCAGGATGCGAAGACTATCCTCTGGAATGGGCCGATGGGTGTATTCGAAAAAGATGCGTTTTCAAGAGGGACATTTGCTGTTGCGCGTGCCGTTGCGGATGCTTATGCCCTCACAATTGTCGGTGGTGGTGATACAGACCTTGCTGTGCATAGGGCAGGAGTGTCTGATGCAATATCATTCATTTCTACAGGTGGTGGGGCAGCGCTTCAGCTCCTTGAGGGAAAAGAGCTGCCTGGTATTGCAGTTCTTGCAAACAGGGAAGATTAGATGTTTTGTAATCCTAACTCGTAGTAGTCTGATAAAACTTGGTATTCCCTAAGGAGTTTTCCGAGGCCGAAGGAACCTTGTGTGGTAGCTTCTCGTTTTTATGAGACAGTAGTCCCCTCTTAATTTCGACAATAGAAGGATTTTTACATTCAAAATATTTTATGAGATAGGAGACCGCCAGCTCCGGTTCTATGACCTCGCCACAGGTAAAGATGTCCACAGCTGCATAACTGTACTCGGGCCATGTATGTATAGAGAGATGGGATTCCGCTATTACTACTACGCCGCTGATTCCGAAAGGATTAAATTCGTGGAAGGAAATATCTATGATTGTTGCTTTGGCTTCCTTTGCTGCAGAGATAAGTATTTTTTTTACTTTCTCAAGGCTCTTCAGAATATCGGGATTACAATCCTTCAATTCTATCAAAAGATGGGTACCTAATGCATACAATTCTCTACCCCCCCTTCAAATTTAATTTTTTACTAAGAATAAAAAATACAGCAAAAAAGAGAATGTTGTCAAGAGAAAATTTCTTTTTATCGAAAGTTATCTACATCGACTCCTTTGCTGTAGCCTTTATCACCTCCTTTATGTTCCTGTCAAGGAACTCAGGAAGATAGGGTATATCTAAGTTGAGGAATCCGGAGGTTATCACAGAGATCGCATCTTCTCTGGAGACTCCCCTCGACATCAAATACTCAACCTGTTCTTCTGCAATAGGACCAATAGAGGCCTCATGGGAAAGCTCAGCTTTCGAAGCTCCGTCAGATATCAACTGAGGGATAGCATAGATCCTTCCTCTGGTTGAAGAGAGGATGCCCCGACAATCAAGATGTGCAATACAATACTCCTTAGTCTTAGCTATCAGGTCTCCCCTTGAATAAATTACACTTTCATCACCAGCTATAACCCTTGCAATAGATTCGCCTCTTGTGTCCTCTCCCTCGAGTACTACCCTTGAACCGATATCTATATAAGAATCCTTAAGCCCATAAAGGATAGCGTTGAACTTGGCAGACGCCCTGTTTCCTCTAAGATAGGCGGCAGGAAACATCTGAATGGACTTTACAGGCTTCAAAAGAACATAGGTGCTGAAGAGCATGCCGTCCTCTTCGACAATTGCCCCTGTTCTTGGCCGTACATGGAAGTTATCAGCCCAATTATGAATCATTGTAAAGAAAAGTTTTCCACCCTTCTTCACGTAGAATTCAGATACACCAATATGTATACCCTCGGCATCGCTCTTTGACAAGGCACAGCCGGTTATTACCTGAAGTTCTGCGCCTTCTTCCACAATGATCATATTGTGGACGTTCTGGCTCACATAGTTTTCTGCAACCAGAAGACATGCCTGCACAGGATAATCGAGTTTTTGGTGCGGGAGAATCCTTATGAAATACCCGTGTGTCATGTTTATCTCTGCCTGAGCAGTGTATTTATCCTGATCAACTGGAACAGCCTTCCAGTAATAATCCTCAAGCCAGTCATATCTTCTTAAGGCCTCAGTTGTGCTCATTATTTCAAGCTTGCCCTCATAACCCTTATTTAATCTCTCATAGACCACAGAGTGATCAACCTGGATGTAGGACCCTGACCTTGTTTCCTCCTTTACATCAATCCCTGCCATGGTGGCAGCCTCACGAGCCTGTTGAGGTAAGCCCTCAAGGCTCTCAATTCTTCCTCTTTCAATATGGTGACTATAGCGAGACAGGTCAATATCGGGCCCGAGGGCTGCTTTCTTTCCCTTGGCTCCTTCTGCCTTTTCCCTGATGTCCGAGAGGAATGCCTTGCTTATCGACATACAGCACACCTCTTGTAACCAAACCTCTTTATTTCCGAGAGAATATCTCTGGGGTTTCCGCCACAGACTAAGGTTCCATCAAAAATGATGTAACCTTTATCAGCATTCACATAATCGAGGATATACCCTGTATGGGTTATGATAATAGCTCCCCTCTTTGGGTCCTTTACCTTATCCTTTCCAAGGAGAGAGTTTATAGCTTCACCTACAAGAGCGATATTCTCGAGGTCAACACCAGATTCAGGCTCATCGATAAAGACAAGATCCGGTCTCTGTACCATAAGCTGAAATAACTCTGAGCGCTTCATCTCTCCACCGGAAAAACCTTCATTCAGTCCCCTGTCTAAATGGCCCAAAAGATTGAGTCTCTCTGCAATACCCATAATCTCTTCTCTACCTTTCCCATTTAGGATTAATTCAGTGAACTTCCTTAAGGTAACACCTCTCACAGTAGGAGGTCTCTGAAAGGAGATTCCCATACCAAGCTTTGCACGTTCATGAATATCCCTTTCAGTTACATCTTCCCCTTTAAAATAGATTTTACCCTGATCAACCCTGTACCTTGGAAAACCCATAAGAGCCATAATGAAGGATGTTTTGCCAGCGCCATTTGGGCCGAATAACATATGAACTTCACCATAATTCATAGAGAAGTTGACACCCTTTAGTACCTGCTTTTCACCCAAAGATAGCCACAGGTCTTCTACCCTTAACATCTCCCGCATGATTTTCTCCTTCCTCAATTAAAGAGATATATATTTTAGATTATATTAAAATTTTCAAAGATGCAAAAGTTTGTCTGTCACGTGATCTAAGAATCACGTTTGATGAAGCAGTGCCTCCTCGATGACCTCTACTAAATGCAATACTGGCGTGTTCTTGACCTTTTTACTCAACTGAAGCATACAACCCGGGCAGGAAGTAATGATCGTTTTTGCTTCTGTCTTTTCCAAATCCTTCATGCGCCTCTCCAGCAGAGCCTCTGATATCTCCCGATAGGACAGACTAAAGATGCCACCGAAGCCGCAGCATCCCTCTCTTTCCATTTCTATTACATCAATGCCGATATGTCTCATAATCTCTCGCGGCTCTTTTATAACACCTAATCCGTAACTGAGATGACAGGGGTCGTGGTAGACTGCTTCTGCAGAGTGAGAAGTGAAAAATGAAGAGTGAAAGGTGTCTAATTTATTAATAAAAAAACTTGATATGTCCATTACGTTTTCAAGGCCTTCACCGATAAGTCTTGGATATTCTACCTTTAGGGCAAATGTGCATGTTGGACAGAGACTCAGTATCGCCTCGACGTTGAGCCTGCTGAATGCTTCCATATTCTTCCTTGCAAGTTTTTTTGCCTCTTCCTCAAGGCCGAGCGTCCTTAAAGGTATCCCGCAGCAGACCTCGCCTGCGGGGAAGATTACTTCGTAATGAAGTTGTTGAAGAATATTAATGAGGGATTCTCCTAAATGCGGATAAAGGAAATTAATAGCACACCCTGTGAAGACAGCAACCCTTCCCTTCTTTTTTGAACTCGTAAATACCCTGCTTTCACCTTTAAGGGGACTTTCAGGCAGTTCAGGGAAAAAAGGAAGGATTCTCCTCTTCAATTTTTGGGGTAACATGAACTGGGCAATCCTGAGGAGTCTGAAACTCAGATCTGGCCTTTGGGTAGAAATTTTCGTAAAAAATCTGAGGAATCGTCTGTTAACATCTGACCTTAGGAGAAGACTTCTCCCGTGATATATAACCTCATGAATCTCAACTCCCGGAGGACACATTTCTGAACAGGCACCACATAATATGCAGCTGAAGATGCGATCTATCAGGATTGCTGATGGCTTAAGCTGGCCTGTGGAAAGCCCCCAGAGGAGCACGAGTCTGCCTCTTGCTCCCATTGCTTCTGTTTTATCTTCATCATAGGTTGGACAGAAGGCCTTGCAGCTCCCGCAGCGTATACATTTTGAAAGTTCTTGTAAGTATCTTTCTTTTTCCATGAGAGAAAATGAAAAAGCCCTTCCGCTTCCTTTTTATTATTGTATAATAGCAGATAGTTTTGAAAGGCTTTTGAAGGAATAATTATGCTTCTTGGCTTTAATACCAATATACCTTATAACGGAAACCTGTATCATATTCAGACAGAAGATAAAGGATTAAAGAACCCGAAAATAATAACCTGTATCTATTTAAAAGGTAAGATCATCACATCCAAAAAAATTAGTTATGCGAATATTGTGAGACAACCAGATTGCAAAGTCAGGGTAAAGAAATTGATGGCAAGACAGCACATAAGGATGATGAAAGATCTCCTTGAAGGGAAACATACTGGAGAAAATAAGCCTGAAGAAAAAAAAGGAGAAGCTATTCAGTAAATGAAACATTTAGGTATCTGCAGGGAAAGAGATGTAACCTTCCTGAAGAAACAGGCAAAATTAGTGAGGATAGAAATACTGAAGATGCTTGCCCTGGCTGGTTCAGGCCATACAGGTGGATCTTTATCGGCTGCTGATATTGTTACAGTCCTGTATTTCTCAAAGATGCGTCACAGACCGGATGAACCTAACTGGAAGGAAAGGGACAGATTCATTCTTTCTAAAGGCCATGCTGCACCTTTGCTTTATGCAGTATTAGCCATGACAGGTTATTTCAACATCTCCATGCTCAAGACACTCCGCAAATTGGGCAGTCCTCTTCAGGGACATCCTTGTTCAAGGGTCCTCCCCGGCGTTGAGATTTCTACAGGTTCCCTTGGTCAGGGTCTCTCTGTTTCAAATGGAATAGCGATTGGCATGAAGATAGACAACCTAAGTTCAAGGGTATACTGCCTTTTAGGTGATGGCGAAACACAGGAGGGTCAGGTCTGGGAGGCTGCAATGACAGCCGCACATTACAGACTTGACAATCTATGCGCAATAATAGACCTTAACGGACTTCAGATTGATGGCCCTGTTTCAAAGGTGAAGGGAATAGAGCCTGTAGCAGCTAAGTGGAGTGCCTTTGGATGGCATGTTATTGAGATTGACGGGCACAATATGGAAGAAATACTTAACGGCCTTGATGAGGCAGAGAAAGTAAAAGAAAAGCCGACGATGATCATTGCCCATACTATTAAAGGGAAAGGAGTATCTTTCTTTGAGGGTAAGGTAGAATATCACGGGATGGCACCTACCCATGAAGAACTCGAAAAGGCATTAAAGGAACTTGGAAAAAGCGGATAAGAAGACAAAGAGCACAGAACAAATAGCAGAGAGCAAAGGGCACAGAACACAGGGCACAAAGAAAGAAGCCACAAGGGACGCCTATGGAGACGCGCTTCTTGAACTCGGCAAAAAGCGGAAAGATGTTGTTGTACTCGATGCAGATCTTTCTGGCTCAACAAAGACAGAGAAATTTGCAAAGGCATTTCCTGATCGATTTTTTAATATAGGAATTGCAGAACAGGACATGATCGGCACTGCAGCAGGACTGGCACTTTCGGGAAAGCTCCCGTTTGCATCAACATTTGCAGTATTCGAAACAGGCAGGGCGTGGGAACAGATTAGGCAGACTCTCTGTTATTCGAACCTGAATGTGAAGCTTGTAGCAACGCATGGAGGTGTCACTGTTGGAGAAGATGGTGCCTCTCACCAGGCAACAGAGGATCTGTCTCTCATGCGGGTCCTTCCGAATATGACAGTAATAGTCCCGTCTGATGGGAATGAGACAAGGCAGGTCATCAACGCGATAGCAGATTATTACGGCCCTGTTTATGTGAGACTTGGCAGGGCAAAGGTCCCTATGGTAATGCCTGATGATTATGAGTTTAAGATAGGCAGGGCTTATGCCTTTCGTATAGGGAAGGATGCAAATATTGTGGCAATCGGAATAATGGTATCCATAGCTCTGGAGGCTGCGAAAATCCTCACACAGGAAGGCATAGACACGGGTGTAATAAATATGTCCACATTGAAACCTCTTGACACAGAGACCTTGTTAAAGGCGGCAAAGGCATGCAGTCTTATTGTTACCACAGAAGAACATTCAATTATCGGTGGTCTTGGAAGTGCAGTAAGTGAATTTCTCTCTGAGAGCCATCCCATGTACATCCACAGGATGGGACTAAAAGATGCCTTTGGATGTTCAGGCACACCAGAAGAATTATTAAAGCATTATGGTCTCACTGAAGCTGATATCATAAGGACAATTAAAACTGCGTTAAAGCGGTGATACATCTTTTTAATATTTCAAAGCATTATGAGAATCAAACAGCCCTGAAGGACGTAACCTTTTCCGTTGAGAAAGGTGAAATGGTATTTATAACAGGGCCGAGTGGTTCTGGAAAGACAACACTCCTCAGATTAATATACCTTGCTGAGAGACCTGATGAAGGAACGATTTCCGTAGCAGAATGGGAATTGGGCAAAATGAAGGAATCAAGCATACCTTTGCTGAGACGGAATATCGGGTTTATATTTCAAGATTTTAGACTTCTCAATAATAAGAATGTCTTTGAAAATGTTGCTCTTGCCCTGAGGATCAGAGGAGTGGATGAAAAAGAATTGAAGATTCGAGTATTCGATACCCTTAAGGAAGTTAACCTGAGGCATAAGTCAGACAGTTACCCATTAGCCCTGTCAGGAGGAGAACAGCAGAGAGTTGTTATTGCAAGGGCCATAGTTTCTGACCCAACAATTGTCCTCGCAGATGAACCAACAGGAAATGTTGATTCAGACACCGCAGCAGGCATAATAAGAACATTTAAAGAGATTAATGCAAGGGGTTCAACAATCCTGGTAGCAACGCACAACAGAGATCTCTTCAGGGGAACAGGGAGAAGAGTTCTGAAATTGGACACCGGTAACCTTGTCGGAGAAGAGGCAGGATAAATGATTCCCTATTCATTCAGACTTGCAGCCCAGAGCATATTACACGAGAAGTGGATAAATTTCCTTTCTATTCTTACCATAGCAGCATGTCTCCTCATCACAGCTTTTGTTGCAGTCTTTGTTTACAATGTTGATGCCTTAACTAAAAAGCTCCCTGAAAAGTTTTCGATGATGCTCTACCTGAAGGATAACCTTCCAGGGGCAGGGACAGAGAATATTTTGAATACACTCAGAGAAGATGATGCTGTCGATACAGTGAAATACATCCCGAAGGATGAGGCACTGAAGGAACTCAAGGCCGAATTAAAAGATGCTACTTACGTACTTGAGGGCCTTGATGAGAATCCCCTCCACGATTCTATAGAAATAAAGCTCAAAAGGAATGTGTTAGGCCCTGAGTCAGTAAAAAAACTATCAACAAAGGTAAAGGCAATAGAGGGGGTAGCTGAAGTTGAATATGGTGAGAAATTCCTCTCAGCTATTTATTCCATAAAAATTGGAATAAGGGCCTTAGGCATAATATTCATCGCAATAATGTCTGCAGGAGTGATATTTGTCTGTTACAGCACTGTGAAGATCCTCTTTTACAGGAAGAAAGAAGAGATAGAGACCTATAAGCTCATTGGAGCCACGAAAGGATTCATCAGGGCACCTTTTGTTATAGAAGGTGCAGCAATCGGTTTTTGCGGTGGCCTTCTGAGTCTTATCGGACTTCTCTCATTGTACTATATATTATTTTTAGAACTCAGTCTTTCGATCCCTCTCTTCAAGACTATCATCTTTCCCTCTCAAATATCTCCTCTACTTCCTCTCACAGGTCTCCTCCTTGGAATGACAGGTGCTGTCATTGCCATCGGGAGAATCAGATACTAACATGGGGAATAAAGAACAAGGTGTCCTGAGTTTACTTTGTTTACAAAGTTTCCCAGGTTTTAAAAAACTAAGAAAACATTGTAAACCAGGTAAACTCGGTAAACTTGTTTTTTTAACTCTTTGCACTTTGCTTTTTGCTATGGACTGTTTCGCTGCTACTCCTCAGGAAGAATATAAGAAGATGCAGAGAGAGATAAAGGAGCATAAGGAGAAACTCAAAGGGGCTGAAAAACGTGAGTACTCAGTCCTCTCAGATTTGGAAAAGACAAACAAAGATCTCAGCATCCTGGAGGATAAGCTCAGAAAATACATGAAAAAACTCAGGGATACAGAGAAAGAGATTTCAAAGGTGGAGGCGGAAATTTTCAGGAGCAGAAGCAGTATCGAGAAACAGAAAGAATGGATAAAGAGAAAACTGAGGGCAATGCAGAAAAGCAGATACCAATCCGACATGGTTGTATTACTCTCCGGAATCGATGACATCTCGCTGCTGATGAGGAGATGGAAATACCTTGAGGACATCTCCATTTATGAAAACAGATTGCTCATTGACTATCGTAAAAATCTGGAAGGGCTCAATATGAAGGAAAGACAGCTAATGGGTTTGAAGACTGAGCTCGTGAGGGATGAAGATAAGATAAAGTCCGAGGAAAGAGAAGTTGCAAAAAAGAAGATGGAGAAAAAGGAGTTACTTGCATCGGTGAGACACGAAAAATCCTCATATGAGAAGATGCTGAGGGAATTAAAAGAGGCATCGAAAAGACTGCTTGAAATTATCAGGGAGTCTGAAAAAGGAGATGCATTCTTTGCAAAGGGATTTACAGGACTTAAAGGGAAACTCCCTTGGCCGGCAGAGGGCAGGGTGGCAATCCCCTATGGTTCCCAGAAAGATCCTAACTTTAATACACCTGTTTTTAGAAGCGGAATCTTAATTCAGGCAGGCGGAGACCTCTACGCAAAGGCTGTACATACTGGGAAGGTAGTTTTTGCAGAATGGTTTAAGGGCTACGGACAGCTAATGATTGTGAATCACGGCGATGGTTATCATACATTGTATGGAAGCTTATCAGAGATTTTTTCCAAGGTTGGAGATATAATAAACAGTGGGCAGAGAATAGGCCGGGTTGGGAATTCGGGAATCCTGAATGCCCCTGGCCTTTATTTTGAACTTCGTTATAAAGGTAAGCCCCTCGATCCAATGCAGTGGCTGAAAAGAAAATAAATGAAAAAGAAAATCTTGGAGGCAAGGTGAATAAGAAACGGATAATCTTTACATTTCTTCTCTTCATTACCGTAGCTTCAGCAGGTATTTTTATTGGCAGATGGTCTGGTATGGGAGCAGAGGGAGAAGGATATGAAGAACTGAAGATCTTTACAGAGGCCTTTTCTCTCGTCAGGAAGAATTATGTAGAAGAAGCAAAACCGAAAGACCTGGTATATGGTGCCATTAAGGGAATGCTCAGCTCCCTCGATCCTCATTCAGGTTTTTTGAACCCCGAGGCATATAAGGAGATGCAGGCTGAAACGAAAGGAGAATTTGGCGGTATTGGTATCCAGATAGGAATAAAAGACGGGATGCTTACAGTCATAGCTCCAATAGAGGATACCCCGGCTTACAAGGCAGGCATCAAGGCAGGCGATAAGATAATAAAGATTAACAATGAATATACAAAAGACATGGGCATCCATGATGCAGTCAGCAAGATGAGGGGGATGCCAAAGACATCAGTAACGATTACGATCCTCAGGGAAGGATGGAAAGAGACAAAGGATTTTAGCATCATAAGGGAATTGATAAAGATTAAGAGTGTCAAGTCAAGGCTTCTTGAAGAGGATATCGGGTATATAAAGATAAGTCAGTTTCAGGAACAGACAGCAGCAGACCTCTCTACAGCCCTTGAGAAACTCTCTCAAGAAAAGATGAATGCCCTTATCCTTGACCTAAGAAACAATCCCGGAGGACTGCTTAACAGTGCAGTGAATGTTGCTGGACGTTTTCTGCCACCTGACAAGCTGGTAGTTTATATCAAAGGCAGAAAAGGCGAGAGGACAGAATATCTTACAGAGAAAGATGGAACAACATATGAGATACTGATGATTGTATTAGTTAATGAAGGCAGTGCGAGCGCATCAGAGATTGTTGCAGGTGCTTTAAAGGACTGGAACAGGGCTGTCATCCTCGGTACAAAGACCTTTGGAAAGGGTTCGGTTCAATCTGTAATCCCCCTAAGTGATGGCTCGGGTCTCAGACTCACAACTGCCGTATACTTTACACCGAAGGGGACTTCTATACAGGCAACAGGGATTGTCCCAGATATAGTTGTGAAACTTGAATCAAAAGAAAAAGGGAAAGCCCATCCAGTTATAAGAGAGGAGGACCTCGAGAGGCACCTTAGGAATAATCAGGATATTATTCAAGAAGAAGAGGAACCAAAAGAGCCTGAAGAGATGGTGCCTGTTGAAGTTGAAGAGAAAGAGGATGCACAGCTCCAGAGGGCTATAGACCTCCTCAAGACCTGGAGAATATTCAAGGAGCTGCCAAAGGCATCATAAAAGTAGCAGTGTCCAGAATAATCTTTGACATAGAGACGGTCGGAAAGGATTTTAAGTCCCTCGACAGAACAACACAGGAATATCTCCTGAGATATGCAGAGACAGAAGGTGAAAAAGAAGAGATCAAGGACCGCCTCTCTTTCTATCCACACACAGGTGAGATCGTCACAATAGGATTACTTGATCCAGATACTCAGAAAGGAATGGTATTTTTCCGGAATGAAGGTGATCCATTGCTTCCCTTTGAAGAAGATGGAATTCGATTTGAGACATGCACAGAGAAGGAGATCCTTGAGAAATTCTGGGATGTCATTAAGAGATATGATCAGTTTATAACATTCAACGGACGCGGCTTTGACTGTCCCTTTATCTTAATACGTTCTGCTGTCCACAGGATAAAACCAAAACGGGATTTGATGCCTAATAGATATGGGGATACACATATAGACCTTCTTGAACAGCTTACATTCTACGGCGCCTTCCGAAGAAGGTTTAGTCTTGATATGTGGTGCAAGACCTTTGGGATCAAAAGCCCCAAAGAAGATGGTATTACAGGAGACGAGGTAAAGGAGTTATTCAAGGCAGGAAAATATCTTGATATTGCAAGGTACTGTATCGGCGACCTCAGGGCAACGAGAGAGCTTCTCTATTATTGGGAAAATTATATAAAGTACTCACCTTAAAGCTGCAAAGAAAATATATTATAGCTTTTCTTCCAATTATGATTTTGGCAGCTCGCCTCATTAATTACCCCATTCCTGTTCTGATTCCCAAACGCTAAATTCCGTTTTGCCGACAGGATAACGCTCGTATCCTTTTTTATGTTTTTTTTCAAGCATATTGATATTGAACTGTTTGATAGCATCCTTCAATGCCTTACGTGCAAAAGCGGAACGGGTGGTCTTTAGCTTTTTCACAATGTTATCTACTGC
>Ga0184616_10000190_pt1 | contig 11655 bp, 10 predicted proteins | sample PLM4_90_coex_FD_133145 | JGI IMG/M metagenome (GOLD analysis project Ga0184616, IMG submission 133145) | Groundwater sediment microbial communities from an aquifer in East River, Colorado, USA - PLM4_90_coex | ecosystem: Environmental > Terrestrial > Soil > Riparian zone | place: USA: East...
AGGCGTCTGCGATGGCCGTGATATCCGAAATTCCTCTTACGATCGCCACAATGACATCCGAGGTAAACTCAACTTCCTTCATCCGGGCGATTTGGATATTTGAAAATGCGTTAAGTCTTTTCCACGCATCCAGCGCGAACTCCTCGGCTGCCAGTTTGTACGCAGTCTGTTTGAATTCGCCGAACCAATGTGCGTTCAGCGTCTCTTGCCGATTCAAAACCAGAGTGTAAGTATTCAGGCGAGCAAACATTGACCAGACTTCGACGTCGCTGGCATCCTCCATTACTTCTGTTGAGATTTCATATTCAAGAAAGCTCCGTTGGACGGGATCAGGGAGTCCTTGGAATGTAACGCCGCCCAAATCAGGATTGTCGCGTTTTCTAAGTGCAAGCATCCCTGCGTAGAAATCCAAGATGGCCCTCAGCCTTTGTTGGCCATCCACCACTTCGTAGGCCATGAGCTTCGTCTTGGGACTGATGACTCTGCGCAGGAAAACCTTGGGCACCGGCATTCCCCGAACAATCGTGTCGATGAAGTAAGATCGAGCGGCGTCTGACCAGACAGGACGGCGCTGGAACTTGGGCTGGAGAATCAATTCATTCTTCTTGTCCCATTGAATGAACTCAGCGACGGTGTATTTTTCCCTGCGGTACCTCGCCATGTTTAATCTCTGCTCCATGCCTTTCTTATGGTCGCATACACTTCTATGGGAATCATTTTATTCTCGGGCAAGTGGTCGGCACCAATCTGATGAACGATTTCGCGGGCATCTTCGATGGTGCTGACGATAACATACTCGACTTCATGATATTCGAAGGCAAGGTCTTTCGGCAAACGCCATTCCCTCTCGGCTAGAAAGTCCAGCGGAACACCTTTTTTCAGCACGGCTTCGGGGTCGAATGGTGCGATGAATGGCTCTATTGATACTGGGAGATCGTTTCCTAGCTTCTGAAGAATATCCCCTCTCACACAGATAGCCGGTCCACCTCCGGCATTGAAGATGGGGCGTTTCGAAAAGACTATCCCGTACGAGCTATAGCGAGCCGCTAAACGGGTCAATGCATCCCATATGCATTCTGTGAAGCAAACCGCTTCGGCTTTTCTCGGTAGAAATGGCATGGGAGTCGCATGAATCTTCCTCGTTCGAAGGATACTAAGGAGCCTCTCAGATGCCGACATATCTCTAAACTTGAATGCCGGATGATCCGTTCCTATGAGACCGTGGCTAGCGAATGTTTTATCCCTAGTGAAATGAACGGCAAGTGGGGAGTAGTCAGGCGTCTTCGTCGTGTCGAATTCGCTTATTGTGTCACCCCAACCTGAGCTGATTGAGTCTTGTCAGGTAATAAAGCTTGCCGCCATGCGGCACGGCCAGTGCCCCTGAGGAAATCCTGGAATGGATCATGTGCGCCGCAAGAGGTGTCCCATGTTGTTTCGCTTGATCCTCGACGTTGGGATGCGGTTGAAGTTGAATCAATGGATAATTCGCGGCAACGATGACGATTCTGTGTTGCTTCAGGAATCAGGGACGCTGAACAGGTCGTCAGTCTTCGACCTTGACAGCGTTGCGACATCTGTCACACCGGATCGACGTTTGCCCTCCTTCGGGTCTTTTCGCTCATCGCCTTCTCCCGTCCTCGCCTCGAGGTCAAATCGCTGACCGAGAATCGCCTCGCGACAATCACCTGCACGTACTCGCCCTCAGGTCATGCCTTCCGCCGCTCCTCCTTGACCTCCTCCCGCCCATCGAGATTCAACATCGGAACCGAGCCTCAGGCGGATCTCCGGAATCAACGGACCGAGCTATTGAGTCCGCAGTTTCCGTCCGGACTTGCCCGGGGCCAGGGGTGCATGTCTTGGCCCGCGGCTCGGATATCTGGGACGTCGGCGTTTATTCATAGACTGGAGGGGGTCATCATGGCCAGGGAGAGAAAGCGGTGCCTCCGAGACTTTTGAGGATTTGCCTCACGGGAGTCTGCAGAAATCCTCTGGGATAGACGGGCGGTAGATAGAGGTGAAGCGGATGTGCTCATCAACGACTCGTGAATGATCACCTTTCGTCGCTTTTAAGAAGGCCTCCTGCAATCGCCTTCTGACGGTAGAGGACACGCATGCTGTCGAACGAGGTGAAGCGTCCGTTCCTGATGCCCTTCGGCATCGCCTTGGAAGGTCAGCGGTTCGGATGCGTCGTCGACAGGTTCAGCGAGAGTTACAACTTCGAGAGGGTCGAGGGCATACCCTACAACTACGCCTGCAGGGTCTTTGCGAGCAGGGAGAGGATCTATCCCCTGTTCGCCGCCCTCGGCGCGCTCGTCAGCCAGCCATGCACCGCCTTTCTCGTCGACTACTCCGTGCTGGATCAGAATGTCTACAATTCGGACGTCACCACGAAGGAGGAGCTGCTGGACTCCTTCACACGGCACTCCTTCCAGCTTGTCAACGACGGCTTCACGCATTTCTGCATCGAATCCGAAGACCTCGAGATCGGAGTGGAACAGCACAAGAACCTCGAGATCTTCGGCAAATCCCTGACTCAGGTGCTCGAGGTCCTCAAGGGACACGGGATCCCGAAGGAACCCAAGATGAGCCTGATCGGAGATGCACCGCACTATCACGTCAAGATATCCGAGCTGTTCGAGGACAGGAAGACCATGAAGATGCGCGAGCCTCTTCCGAGGGAGGAGGTCGAGAAGTACGAATCTGATCCCAGGGCGTACAAGGGGTTCTTCCAGGGAATCGTCGGGGAACTGCGGATGAGGCTCGACGAGGAGGAGTGACGCGGCCCCGGGCCCCTGGACTCCCGCCAAGCCCCCCTAGCGAGGCCCCTGTCCGTCAAGGAGGGAATGGACGGATGTCAACCCCGTCCACGAGGTCGAGGTCATGGACTCCGACACCCGTGTAGGCAAACTTCATACGCGAACCTCCCGATGCTTGGAACCGTGGCGGGCAATCAGAGTTCACCGTTCGCAGTCGCGGTCCCGGGCGCGAGGTACGGACTCGGGAAGTGGCGGTACAACAGGCCGGAGCTGGCGCGTCGGTTCTCAGCGCTGGCGATTGGAGTCACAACGGCGGGAGCGGCCGCCGTGGCATTTTGCCTCTTCATCGGTTCCCGGTTGTGGATCGCTTTTGGGGCGCTCATCCTGCTTGCCTGGCTGATTCTGCCGCTGCTCCTATTCTGGACGGGGGCCAGATCTGGATGGCGGGGAGCGTGGTCGATCCGTCTCCCGGTGCCCATGTGGGCGTTGCTCCCTCGGGTTCGCACAAGCCTACAATCCCTGGGATTCGACGTTCGCGACGACGTAGAGACGGCCAAGCCCCGATGGCTTCGGAACGCTCGCGCGGTTCTCAGGCTTGACCAGGGGATCCACATCTGGCTGATTCCTGGAGTCCCCGGCTCTCGTGCGGGGTTGGATCCACGATTGCAGCCGCTTACCACAATTGCAATCACCGGGCTCTCTGGATCGCAGGCGGAGCACGGAGAACGCCTTCGAGCTGCCTTGCAGGAAGCGGCGAGAGGCCTTTAGGATTCTCCCTCCGCACTGAGATGAGGACGGTCGGAAGCCCGTATATCCTCATGATCGAACTCGACCAGATAGCCGCCGCCAAAACCCGACCTCGACTTTCACTTGTCCTGCACCCTGCTCGTCGTCTCCCGCCCTTCCGTGAGACCGCTCTCGCACCGTGAGCAGATCCAAACCTTGGAATCTCGGAAGAACAACATGTATCCGTGACAGAACTCACAGTAGAGAAAGCGATAAATCACAAACATCCCGAACGCGCCGAAGGACAGTCCGAACAGAAACGCCCCTGCCCACGCAAGAAGTCCATGTCCTCCATGGATCATGTAGGCCATCGCGGAAAGTACCACAATGGAGATTGCGAAGACGAAAAAGCCACCGACCCTCTTCCGCCACATGTTGTGCAGGAATCTCGTCTGGGCTTCCCATGACCCCTTCGAGCGCGCCTTCTCGAGGATTCTCATTCTCTTGGGGGCGTCAGCATTCCATAGCCCCCACAGGCCCGATACGAATGCAGCCACGGGGACCGGAATCCAATCCACGCCGAGGGCGACCCCTGTGAGCCCCGCGGCGAGAGTCACCGCACCGATTGCCGCAAACGCAAGGGCGAATATCAGCATGCCGACGTGGCGCAATCCAAAGGCCCTCCAGGGTCCTAAGGCGTTTCGACGCTCCATCCACGACTGCGAGATAGGAGGTTTCGTGGATCCAGGGTCGTCTACCTTGCTGCGCGTGTCGATCCGTTCTTGTGCTGTCGGCCGGGCTTTCCCCCCATGCTCAGCAGTGCCCTGCATTTCCATCTGAGTCGTTGCCTCTATCAACGATGTCATCTATAGCTTCTTCCCTGCCACTTGCCATCAAATCACGCCTCCCTTTCATCGAGATTCAACACCCGAACCGAACCTCGGACGGATGTCCGGCTCTTCCGGGGGACTCACTGAGACCCCGGACACTCCCTCTCCCGACGGCGGGTCCTACGAGTATTGAAAGCCTACGAACAGATACTATGGGGAAAAACCCGGGGAATACTTTGGGGAATGACCCAGACAGGCTTTTATACCCAATCCCGGCCTAATCCATCCACAAGGATTCAATCAAGGACGGATAATCTGAGGGAAGGGTCATGCTGCAACCGAATCTCGCCGGAATCCTCGTGACTTTGCAGTCGCGGACTGGCCATTCTTTCAACGCCGAATCATTCGAAAGTCGCCTTAGGATTCAAAAATCAATCTACATCTTGAAGGCCCTAGGCTTCAGACCCGCATGTGTCTACTCATACAGCGACTATTTTCACGGTCCTTATTCCCCGAACCTTGCGAAGGACTATTATGAGCTGCTGTCGCAGCGTCTGCTCCGACAGGGGACCGAGAGCGTGACTTGTATTGAATTGCCTGATGCGATGCTGGGAATCGTCGAGGAGGCGATTCGCAGAGGCAACGATTTCCTCGAGGCTGCCGCATCACTGCACTCTCTTGCGGCCCGCTATCCTGAACTGGATGGGACGAAGCTGCAAGCCTTCCTCCGAACAATGAAGCCTGGGATAGCTGACAGATCCGAGGAGGCGTGGTCTTTCCTGACAACGAACCATCTGGTCGTCGAGCGCACCTAGATACCGATGTTCTGAGAGCCGGGCTCGGAGCGGATGATGACAAGGATTTGATCAGCGAGGCCAGACAGTTCATACACAGCGGCAAGCAGCTGACTGCGTGCGCCTGCATCACCGCCCTCGGGGAGCTAGTGCTTACCCTGTCACAAGATTATCCTCGCCTGAGCGACGCTCTGAGGTCGTTCTGCGATTCTGTCAAGAAAGGGGAAATCGTCCTTTTCGGACTCGGTGAGGGAGATACCGAGTTTTTCAGGCTGGCTGACGAAATCCGTGAACGCGAACCGAATATCACTCCTGCGGACGCCCTCATCATAGCCTCTTTTCTGGAGGATCAGTTGTCGGACATATTATGCACAACTGACACGCAGATTGTCGAGAGCCGCATACTGCATGACATGGCAAGGGAAAGGGAAAAGAGTATTCATGAACTCGGGAAATAACGGAACGGACGGGACACCTCGGCATAAAGGAAGTCTCGGATCATAGACGCCGCCGACTAACCAAGTCCCCTTGGAATGTCATCACCCCAGGCGATATCACAATGATGCACTCGATGTGGTCAATTCCGACGATTGATCGCGAAGAGCGCCAACACGCCGGCCTTTTCCCACCGAGACCCGTCATTCCTCCTCATTCTCGAATCGCTGACCGGGGGTCTCGTCGTGACAAGCGCACACGCTCGCTCTCAGGTCACACCTTCCGTTCCTTCTCCTTGACATTTTCCCGTTCCTCGATATTCAACATCGGAACCGAGCCTCGGACAGATCTCCGGTAATCCTGGACAACTCACCCGGACTCCCGTGACCTCGCGCGATGCGTCGCGATTGGCGGTGCGGTCACCCCAATCCAGAGTCCTCTGAAGATTCATCCATGAAAGTCTGGAAGCGTATGTTCCTCGCAGTTCCAGAATACTCCTTCTTGATCAAGCTGACAGTCTCCCGCGCCAGGCTCAGCGCCGACAGGAACACGCGGCGTGTTGACGTCTTCCGCTTTATTCCCAGAGAAATCGGGTAGTCCAGGGAGAAATGCGTCGGTCTTTTCCGAGCTTTCATGACCTGATGCCATACCGCATTCTCGCTCGGCGGCGAGATGTCGTTCAACGCCAGCACCACCTCCTGCGCTTTCTCGGCGACTATCCTGGCAGCGTATCTCGTCAGGTACTCATCTCCCAGGAGCCAACCGTTCCTCAGCTTGCCGACATACTCGACGATGTCGCGGTATGCGTGCCAGGCAATCGTTTCGACGACGCGCGGCGTCGCCTTCGCCATTCGCTTCTCGCGAATGACCCTATTGAGGATTCCGTGGGGATCGTACAACACCTTCGCAGACCGCGCGCCGCCGCGTATCCAGAAGAACTCCCGGCGGTTGCCTATCGGCTCTTCGAATCCTTTCAGCGTCACGAAGCCGATTGCGACGTGAATGCCGCCATCGAAGTACGAGAACCAGCCGGGCGTCCTCCCTCCCTTGGTGACAACCATGATGTCGACGTCGCTGTAGGGGAGAGGCTCGCCGCGTCCGACGCTACCGTTAACCATGACGCCCAAGGCTCGGGGGTATTGACTCACAATGAGATCAGTCGCGCGACGAGCCACGCGGTCAAAACGTCTCCTCGATTGACTGCTCAGTTCCCGCGCGCGATTGGTGACCGCCTTTCTCTGCTTTGTCATGGTTTCTGAGGCCGCCTCTCAAGAGATAGATGCTCACCGCTATGAAGCAACGGGTGGACTGACGGCGCATCGAGCGTCGCCGCCCGTCTAGTGACGAGCCGGTTGCCTTGGGTGGGCAGATGCTTCTCCAGCCCGACGTGTCATGCGTTGGAAAGTCTTAAGCCATATGAGGCACATCACAACCCTCGGGAGAGAGCATGAGGGCGGTTCTTGTGGCAGTTCTAGTTCTGGTGGCCGGCTTGGGGTTCGTGGGTTCGTCACGCGACACCCTGAACTCGCCCGGTCAGAGTGCGACAGGCGACGTCGCTGTCCCGCGGTACAATATCCAGCGAACCGGTGTAGCCTCGGATGCCTTCGAAATCCGAAACTGGACCAATTACTGGGAGTTTCAAACTAATGGGACGGCTGCGACTCCCGCCCTCGCGGCTGATGTGGATGGCGACGGGATCCTCGAATTGGTCTTTGGCGAGATGAGGGAGGACGGTGCAAATAAGGAGACCCGCCAAGGGTACGTCGTGGATCGGCAAGGTCGGCTCCGATACACCGTGAAGATGCATGAGGACTCCTATGCCGCCGGGGTGGCGGACCTGGATGGAGACGGCCTGCCGGAGCTCGTCTTCGCGGAAGGATCCTCCATAGGCACTGGATTCCGAGTCTTCTATGGGAGGGACGGCTCTCCCTTCTGGAACGTCACAATCGCGTTCCATTCGGGCCATGTAGTCGCGTCCCCTGCCCTCGTGGACGTCGACGGGGATTCCCTCCCGGACCTCGTCGCCTCAAGCACCGACGGATCTGTCTACGCCTTCCATGGAACGAACGGGTCCGTGATCTGGTCGACGCCGTTGGGCGAGGCTATCTCGACGAGTGCCGTTCCTGCCGGCGACATCGACTTGGACGGACGCACGGAGGTTGTCGTGGAGACGCTATCCGGCGTTGTCCATGTCCTCGACGCAGTGTCGGGTGTGGACCGCTGGTCGATCGCAACGGGGGCAAGCCCGCTGCAGACTTTCGGCCTGGCTGACCTGGATGGGGATGGTGGCCTCGAAATCGTCGTCGCGCATTGCTCGAACGATGGGCTATTTGCGATTCGGCCGAACGGGACGGTCATGTGGCGGAGGGCGTGGCTTTCGAGCTGCTATCGCGCTCCCGCGTTGGTGGATGTCGATGGCGATACGCTCCCCGATGTCGTCGCGCAGGACTCATCTCACTGGGGTCTCATCGCGATAGGCGGAACCAACGGGACCGTGCTATGGAACATGACCGGTGGCGGATTCTATTCAAGGGGATACCAGCCGATCGTGGCGGCGATAATGGAGAAGGGTAGAATGTCCATCCTCCACACCTGGGATCCTGATCCTCATTGGACGAATGCAGACACCATTGTCTACGATGCCGCCACGGGGAACGCCACGTGGATGATCCAAATATCCGGAGCCAGATTCTTTCAGGGAGAGTCTCTCGTTCGGGACCTCGATAATGATGGGCTGGCGGAAATGGCGTTTGCTTTAGGAGATGGGCGTCTATATTTGGTTAGCTGCGGGGGAATCACTCCGAACAACAGACCGCCAGTCGCGGACGCTGGGGGGGCGTACGAAGCCTCTGAAGGGGACGTTGTGGCGTTCTCGGCCGCGGCGTCGACAGACCCCGACGGCGACCCCCTCACATACCGCTGGGACTTCCAGAACGACGGGGCGTGGGACACGAACTGGTCCTCAAGCCCCAACGTGACTCGCGCGTGGGGCGACGACTGGTCCGGGACCGCGCGCGTCGAGGTCAGCGACGGGCAGCTGACGGACAACGCGACCGCCAACGTCACTGTGAGTAACGTCGTGCCCGCGATCGGCATGACGATCATCCCGACCGGGAACGAGAGTGACACGCTCACATTCCAGGCGCATGTCACGGACCCCGGCAGCGACGACCTGATGTTCTCTTGGGGCGGCAGCTGCGCGGGATGGTCCGCGCCGAGGATCTATTACAACACCGGCGTCTCGCCAGACCCGTATCCCAGCCCTGACATCCATCCGAGAGACGTGTGGGACAACCAGACAGTCGTGTGCGGAGACAACGGGCAATACGAATGGAGCGTTTCCATTCGCGATGACGACGGCGGGATCGCCAGGGCAAGGGGAACGTTCACCATCGACAACCTCCCGCCCGAACTGACGGTCTCGCCGCCAAAGGTCAGCTCAGTTGACGAGGGCTCCTTGACCTCCTTCAACGCTACGACGCGGGATTCCGGGAGCGACGACTTGGCCTTCGAATGGGCATGGGAGTTCGGGCAGACCGACACCGCCATTCTCTACAACAACGGCGTCTCGCCGGACCCCGCGGATTCTCCGAACGGGACATTCCCGTTCTCCGCGGACAGCAGTTCGTCGTTCATCTGCGGGCATGAGGGCAACTTCTCAATGACCCTCACCGTGACGGATGACGATGGCGGCTACATCACGTACACGACGGAGATAGACGTGCTTAACGTGGCGCCAGAGCTACGGGCGGGACCTGATGTCACGATAGACGAGGGATCAGCGGCATCTGTGAACTTCGTCTTCAGCGACCCTGGATTCGACATGCCGCAGGCTGGCCTTTACGAGAACTTCACCGCCTCGGTCGACTGGGGATATGCGGCTTGGCCGCCGGAGAGCGTTCCTGTTGACAAGATAGCCGGGGGACCCGGAGTCCCGACGACCGGCTCGTTAAACCTCTCGAAGGTGTACGGAGACAACGGTGTATTCACGGTCACCCTCACGCTATGTGACGACGGAGGCGGATGCGGAACCTCCTCCCTCGTTGTCACGGTGAACAACGTGGCGCCGACCCTCGTCGACGTCCGTGCCTACGTCGTCGCGAACGTCACCCTCCGCGTGGCGGGGGAGAAGTGGCACGACGTCTCCGCCTACGTGGTCGATGACGGGAACGAGACGCTCATGGCGAGTCTCGTTCGCGAACCGGGCAAGCCTCAGGAAACCTCGTTCGAAATCAGCATCGACGCGACGAAGAGCAGCTCCCTCAGGATCGCTTACACACCTGATGATGACAAGGTCAACGGCCAGCCGAACGGTGCCAACCCCGCCTGGCTCACATTCACCTTCGACTCCGGGCCGCCGGTCGAGATGCACCACACCTTCAACGTCCGCCACCCCGACACATGGAACTGGACAGTGAGCCTCAACTCGCTCCTGGCGGGAAGGGACATCACGTTCACCGCCACAGCCACCGACCCGGGCAGCGACGACCTCACGTTCACCTGGGAATGGGGAGACGGTTCTCCCGCCACCGCCAAGACGTACTGCAACGACGGAATCGGACCGGACCCGTACCCCAGTCCTGGCGGCACTTTCCCATTCGCCGCCTCGGACTCTGAGATTCATGCATACCAGACGGCGGGGATGTACGAGCTCAAGCTGATTGTGAGAGACGACGATGGGGGGACGACAGAGATTCTCCTTGTCGTTGTCACCGTCTGATCGAATGATGATGGACTCTGCGTCATCTTGACCGATACCCTTTGCCCCGAAGGAATACCGTTACGAGAACGATGGCAGTCGGCGAGCTGCTAATCATCCTCATGGATCGATCACCCGTATCGTGTCGTGCACCTCGAAGCTCCCGCCATCCCTCCATCGCCCGGTCACCTTGATGTCCACGGAGTCGGAGACGGGCACTGTCCCCTGCACCGACGCGCGGTCGAACTTCACCATCAGGGTCGTGTCCGTCTGCACGTCCCACCAGGATGGCGGCACAACGTCGTTCAGCAGCAATGAGGCGGGATCGATGTCTTCCGGGCTCGCGTTTTCGACATTGAGGCAAGCTGTTATCCACCTGCCCCCGGACTTCTTGTTGAGCGTGTCGGGATCGATGTCGAGGCTGACGTGGCGGGCGGGACCGGAGACATTGACGGAGACCTGGATAGTACCGTTCCCGCCATTCGAGACAATCGAAATAATTCCTGTATTGAGGCCTGGCGGCAGACCGGCGGTATCGACCGAGACTGTAATCACGTCGTGCTCGCCCATGCTTGAACCGCTGGAAGGATTGATGCCGGTTATCCACGGGACATTCATGTCAAGACCGTATGTCAGCGCGCCCCCGCCGGAATTCCAGACTTCGAGGGTATCGCTGTCACTGGCATCGGGAGGCACTATGCCGAAAGCAACAGATGTGGGCGAATAGGACAGATGGGGCTTCGGCGGCGATAGGTCGGCTTTCGTGGCATACTTGAGGTCGCCATTAGTCCGATCAAAATAGCTGATGTGCGGGTTATCATCGCTGTCGAGGGCGATTGAATTCCATTCTCCGACATCGCCAACTGAGTCGACGGTCTCTATGCTCCAGTTGCCACCAGTCCGCCTCGCGTACAAGAGGTCGTTGGACGTCGAGTTCCAATAGCTTATGTGCGGGTCGCCACTGCGGTCAAGAGCGATGGACGTCCAGGTGTATCCTTTGTTGGGACAATCTATGCTGTCAAAGTGCCAACTGTTGCCGATGCGCTCCATCAGCGTGAGGCAAACTCTGCGATCGAGGCTGTAATCGTCAAAGAAGCTTATGTATGGGCTGTCGTGGCTATTGAGGGCCATGGAGATAGAGTTGGAGACAGTGTAGCGCTGGCCAACGCAATTCCTGCTCCAATCGCTCCCATTCCACTTCACATAAATATAACACCAGAAGTTGATGTAGCTGACGTGCGGATAGTCTCTGCTGTCCAGAGCCATGGAGGTGGAAGGTCCTCCTGCCGGATCTAGGACTTGTATGCTCCAGATTCTGCCAATTTTCTCTGCGTATCTCTGAGAACGGTTGATCACCTCGGTGTAGCTCATGTGCGGATTGTCTTTGCTGTCCAGAGCCAGCGAGATTCCTTCGA
>Ga0184616_10000192_pt1 | contig 11616 bp, 10 predicted proteins | sample PLM4_90_coex_FD_133145 | JGI IMG/M metagenome (GOLD analysis project Ga0184616, IMG submission 133145) | Groundwater sediment microbial communities from an aquifer in East River, Colorado, USA - PLM4_90_coex | ecosystem: Environmental > Terrestrial > Soil > Riparian zone | place: USA: East...
CTCATGACCGCCATCAGTGAACTTGTAAAACAACAGAACTCCTGATCGATTCCTGACACTTTTCTGAGAAGGTCAAATGCCTTCATTGTGCCTTGACAAAGATAAACTGCCAACCTATAATGTTTTCATATCACTACCGACGCGCACCAGGCACACTACGGTCATTATGGATAACATACAACTCCTACTCAGTACCATGCTCTTCAAGGGCAGCAGCAAAGAAAAGATCGAGCACATTCTGGAGCTGTTTCAGGAACGCGAGCTAAAACCGAACACCACCATTTTCATAGAAAACATGCCCGCGGAGGCTCTCTATATCATAAAGAGCGGAACAGTCAGGATCTCGATGATGGCAGGAGAGGGCGAGGAAATGGGCATCCTGCTTCTCGGGCCCGGTGAATTCTTCGGTGAGCTTGCGCTGGTCCAGGAAGCGAACCGCCTGGTGACGGCGCGGGCAGAGACGGCTGTTGAACTCCTGCTCATCACGAGAAAGGATTTTCAAACGTTGACCGAGCTGGAGCCCAGGATCGCTGCAAGGACACTCATGATCATTACCAAATTGCTCGCCATGCGAATTCGGACTTACCAGGAAAGGCTCAAGCAACAGATTGTCTCATGATCCTTGCCGGGATCGACATCGGTACAAACACCCTCCGCTTACTCGTGGCCGAAACCGGCCCAGATTCCTTCCATGAGCTCTATGCAGATAGAAAAATCACCCGTCTGGGACAGGACCTTGATCTTGGCGGGATGCTCACCAGCGGGGCCCAGGATCGCTCCCTGAAGGCACTCGCAGGTTTTGCCGAACAGATCCGGCGTCACGCTGCGCGCCAAACCGCTGCGATCGGAACAAGCGCCCTCAGGAACGCATCAAATGCCTCCGCATTCATTCATGCAGTAAAGAAAAAAACAGGCATTGATATCACGGTGATTTCAGGAGAGGAAGAGGCGCGTCTTACTCTGCTTGGTGTTGCACACGCGCTTACCGGCGATGAAAGACAAAAGAAGATAAATCCGTTTACATCATCGCTCGTCATCGATATCGGTGGAGGCAGCACTGAGATCATCGCAAACCGTCTTGGCGAAATGCCGGTTATCGTAAGCCTTCCCCTGGGTGCGGTCTATCTTACCGAGAGGTGCATCAAGCACGACCCACCGATTGCTGAAGAAGTTGACCTGCTCAGGCGGATGGTCAGAGAAAAACTCGACAGATATTCTGCGATGATCCAGCCGGACCTTGCCGGTATGTTAGTCGGCACTGCCGGTACGATCACCACGCTTGCCGCCATAGATCAGGGGCTTGAGGCGTATGATCCTGCAAGGATCAACAGGTCTGCTCTGACCACCGATTCTATTGATAAGATCATTGATACGCTTAGCGTGAGCAGCCTCGCGGAGCGAAGAATGATCCGGGGGCTCGAACCCGGCCGCGAAGACATCATACTCGCAGGCGCTGTGATCCTCCAGGAGATCATGCGCAGGTTCGGATATACTTCGATGCTGGTAAGCGATTGCGGCTTGAGGGAAGGCATCGTGCTGGATATGTACGAAAAAATCACCAAACAGGACGCCACAAAAGCGACAAAACCCTGAGAACGGGTATGCGGTCGATACTTTGTGTTATCGCGGTCCAAGGAGCATTTACCCATGCAAGAAGCTCGAATACTGATCATGGATGATGAGGCGGGGGAACGGAAGCGTATAGAAGATTACCTCGCGAAGAAGCAGTATGACGTTCTTGCCGTTGCCACGGTGCAGGAGGCCATGGATGCGGTCAAGCGCGAACGGTTCGATGCCTTTGTGACTGACTGCAACATCCCCGGTGTCGATGCGCTCCGGACATCGGACGAGGCGCGCAGGGTCAATCCCGACATGGCGGTGATCATCATGACCGCATTCGGTACGATCGAGACGGCCGTAAAGGCGATCAAGGCCGGCGCCTATGATTATCTCCCCAAACCCATAGATCTGGAGCAGCTCGTAGTGCTCATCGAACGCATATCCGAGCGGCGGGACCTGATCCGGGAGAATTCCGAATTGAAGGAATTACTGATCGAACGTTACAAGTTCGATGAGATCGTGAGCACGAGCCATGCCATGGAAGAGGTCCTCAATATGGCCGGTCGTGTTGCGGCCAGCAGTGCGACAGTGATGCTCAGAGGCGAAAGCGGAACGGGGAAAGAACTGCTCGCCAAAGCCATCCATTACCATAGCCCGCGCGCGAACGCCCCGCTTATCAAGGTCAATTGCGCTGCCCTGCCTGAGACGCTGCTCGAGAGCGAGCTGTTCGGACACGAGAAAGGGGCCTTCACCGGCGCGACTGCGCGCCGGACCGGCAGGTTCGAGGCAGCGGACAAAGGAACGCTGTTCCTTGACGAGATCGGAGAGCTGACGCCGGGCATGCAGGTGAAGCTCCTGCGGGTGCTGCAGGAGCGGGAGTTTGAGCGGCTCGGCGGGAACGAGACCATCAAGGTGGATGTGCGAGTGATCACCGCCACGAACCGCGATATTGAAAAAGCGGTGAACGAGGGGGCCTCCCGGGAAGACCTGTATTACCGGCTCAACGTGGTATCCGTGGTCATCCCTCCGCTGCGTGATCGGAAAGAAGATATCCCGGGATTTCTTGATTTTTTTATCAAGAAATACAGCAGTGAAAACAAAAAGAGCATCACTGGTATTTCCGCGGAGACCCGTGACCTGCTCATGCGATACAGCTATCCAGGCAACGTCCGAGAGCTGGAGAACATCATTGAGCGTGCAGTCGTGCTGGCAAAAAAGGGTGTCATTACCACTGCCGACCTTCCGATCCATGTCAGGACCGCAACGAGCGAGGGGAACATATCAGCACAGAAGTTGAAAGGCTCGTTGAACGAGACGCTGGATACCGTCGAGCGAGGGATTATTCTTGAGGCATTGAAAGAGACTGGCGGTGTTCAGACGCGGGCGGCGGAAAAGCTCGGGATCAGCGAACGGGTGCTCAGGTATAAGCTGAAGAAGTATACGATCAAATAATCAATGTATCATGCTGTTTGAAGTTCTTATGATAAGTAACCTCGAAGCCTTTCATGCCGTTGTGACGATTTCTGCACACCACTCCTTCATGGTTCTGATCATTTTCCGCTTGTACTATGACGTTGCCCTCTCGAAGATCCGATCATTTCAACCACTTCGCCTGAGCCTTATTCTTCAAGCATGGATAATTCAAAAATCATAGATATTAATTTTATTGCTCATCAATAGGGCGATAAGCATCAAGTTCTTGATGATTTAATAGTCCGTATATATCCATGTCAATACATGACTACGCCATTTATTCCGGTCATTTCAAAGAAGCTACTGAACAAATTATTCCCCTTACTGACGGTCAATCTTTGATATACTATAAATATTCGCCTAATCTCTTTAATGAGGTGTTCGTCATGATATCGGAAAGAACGCAGGAAATCATAAAAACATCCACAAAACGGCTCAACAAACCGGTCAGGTTGGTCCTTTTCACCAGCGACAAGGGTTGCACTGCCTGTCCGGACATGCTGGGCCTTGCGCAGGCCATCAAGGCATATTTCGACAAGATAGCATTGGAATCCTATGATCTGATCATGGACCGTGACAAGTCTCAGCAATACGGTATTGAACTCGTGCCGGCCATCGTGCTGCAGGGTGGGGTTGGCGAGATGGTCACGTTTTACGGATTGATAGAGGACGTTTATTTGAAAATACTCGTGGACACGATCCAGTCGTTGTCCAACACAAAAGTATGGTTCCCGGAGGACGTGAAGCGTGTTCTGAAACACCTTGACCACGACGTCAGGATACGGGTCTTTGTGGAGAGCGACTGTCCGCTATGCCGGCCTGTGGCAGAGACAGCCATCGGTCTGGCGCTTGAGAGCCGATTCGTCTATGCCGATATCATTGTTGCTGACGATTATCCGGAGCTCATTAAAAAGCACAAAATAAAAAAATTGCCGATGACGATCTTCGGCGAGAACCTGCAGATGGAAGGTCACGTGACGGAAAGCGAGTTTTTGGAGATGATCTTTGAGGCAGAAGGGATCAAACCGGGGACGGACCGGCGGTGTCTCGTTTGCAGTAAACTCTCCCCGGAGATCATCTGCTCTAACTGCAAGACACGGATACAGGCGGAAGCGATCGATCATAAGACCAGAACGGAGAAAGGATTGCAGCAGCCGTAGATTTTATACGCAAGGAGCAGAAAATCACCATTCACCAGGAGACCGTGGGCCATGAAGCAGGCAATGTTCCAGGAAGCAAGAGATGCGAAGAAGGTCCAGTGCGGCCTGTGCAGCCATCGGTGCATCATTGTTCCCGGCAAGCGGGGTATTTGCTCTGTGCGCGAGAACAGGGACGGGATACTCTACACGCTTGTCTATGATAAGGTGATCGCCCGGCACATCGACCCCATCGAAAAAAAACCGCTTTTCCACTTCCTCCCAGGCAGCCTGTCTTACTCGATCGCGACGCCGGGCTGCAATTTCCGTTGCCAACACTGCCAGAATGCCGACATCTCTCAGCTGCCGCGTGACCACGGAGACATAATCCTGGGCGAAGCGGTGTCGCCCTCCGCGATCGTCGATGCTGCTCTTAAGAACGGCTGCGCGAGCCTCTCCTTTACATACACCGAACCTACGATCTATTTTGAACTTGCCTATGATACGGCGCGTCTCGCAGCCAGGGCCGGGCTCAAGAACGTGTTCGTATCGAACGGGTACATTACACCTGAAGCGCTCAGGGAGATCAAAACGTATCTGCATGCGGCAAATATTGATCTTAAAGGGTATACCGACGATTTTTACAAGAAGGTATGCGGAGCACGGCTACAGCCTGTGCTCGACTCGATCAGGCTTTACCACGAACTCGGCATCTGGATCGAGATCACTACGCTGGTCATCCCCGGGTATAATGATTCGGATGATGAACTGAAGGGGATAGCGCAGTTCATCAGGTCTGTTGGACAGGACATCCCGTGGCATGTATCGCGGTTTCATCCCACGTACAAACTGACGGGCCAGCCGATTACCCCGATCGAAACGCTGAAACGAGCAAGGCAGATCGGGTTTGATGCCGGTCTCCGGCATGTGTATGAGGGAAACATCCCCGGAGAAGGGGAAGATACGGTTTGCTGGAGTTGTAAGAAAACGCTTGTGAGGCGGATCGGTTTCAGTGTCCTCGAGAATATGATCAAGGACAGTAAGTGCAAGTTCTGCGGGGCGGTGATTGAAGGGGTGTGGTCGTGATGCCGTGGGGAGTGGGGAGTGCACTACGAGACCTTTGATCACGAATCGGACATCGGCATACGCGGGTTCGGTGGAACAATTGCAGAGGCATTTGAAAATGTCGCAGTCGCACTGTATTCAGTCATGGTGAATGTCCATCGGGTGAGACCGAAGGAGCGAAGGATCGTGAAAGTATCCGCTCCCGATAGAGAACTCCTGCTGGTGGAATGGCTGAACGCCCTGCTGTCACAATCTGATATCGAACGTATGGTCTTTTCAAAGTTCGAAGTGAAAATCAATGACACTTCGCTCATCGGCACGGCATGGGGAGAGATGCTGGACAGAGAACGGCATCAGCCCCATGTTGAGGTCAAAGGCGCGACCTACCACATGTTAAGCGTGCAAGAGCGAGACAACGTGTATGTGGCCCAGTGTGTGGTGGATGTGTGAGTTATTACGAGTGTGGAGTTCGGAGTGAGGAGCTCGGAGTAAAATATGGACCCAAATTCATTCAATAAGATCAATGACTATCTATGGGAGATACCGCAGAAAGGGGAGATGCGCGTGCCCGGCAGGATATTTGCCAGCGAGAAGCTGATCCGGGAAATGGACGAGAAGGTCCGGGAGCAGGTGACGAACGTGGCAATGCTGCCCGGCATTCAGATCGCTTCGATGGCCATGCCTGACGCACATTGGGGCTATGGTTTCCCCATCGGCGGAGTCGCCGCATTCGACCCTGACGAAGACGGTATCATCTCCATGGGAGGCGTGGGGTTCGACATCTCCTGCGGTGTGCGCACCATGAAGACAGGCCTCACCAGGGAAGTAGTCATGCCCAGGCTCCAGAGGCTTACAGATCAGTTCTACACCGGGGTGCCCGCAGGCGTCGGCTCCGAAGGGCTTATCAAGCTGTCTCCCACCCAACTCGACGAGATGCTGGAGGGCGGCGCCGCGTGGGCCGTTAAAAAAGGGTACGGAACCAAAGATGATCTTGAGTATATCGAAGAGCATGGCAGGGTCGACGGCGCTGAACCGGACTTTGTATCCGAAACGGCAAAGAAGCGTCAGTACCGCGAGATGGGTACGCTCGGTTCAGGCAACCATTACCTCGAAGTGCAGGTTGTGGCGGATATTTATGACGAGCAAGCAGCGCTGGCAATGGGGCTCAGGAAAAACGATGTAGTGATCTCCGTACACTGCGGCTCCAGAGGCCTCGGTCACCAGATCGGCACGGATTACTTGAAGAGCCTTGCGTATACGTTGCAGAAATACAAGATCACCATCAAGGACCGTGAACTGGCCTGCGCGCCGATCAACTCACCTGAAGGGCAGAAGTACTTCGGGGCCATGTCGGCCGGGATCAACTGCGCCCTGGCGAACCGTCAGATCATCACGCACCTGGTAAGAGAGATCTTTACCGGGGTGTTTCCCGAAGGGCATATCAAGATGCTCTACGATATCAGCCACAATACCTGCAAGGTGGAGACTCACGTCGTCCACGGGAAGAAAAAAATGCTCTTTGTGCACCGCAAGGGAGCTACGCGCTCCTTCGGTCCCGGGCAGATCGATCTTCCGCAAGAGTATCGGCATATAGGTCAGCCGGTGCTGATCGGCGGCACCATGGGGACTTCATCCTATATCCTCGTGGGCACTGAAGAGGGAATGAACATTGCTTTCGGATCTGCCTGCCACGGCGCAGGCCGGGCCATGTCGCGCACGCAGGCCAAAAAAAAGTGGCACGGCCGAGACGTTGTGCGCGAACTCGAAGAACAGGGCGTGATGGTGCGTGGCCATTCCTATTCCGGCATAGCCGAGGAAGCACCCGAGTCGTATAAGGATGTCACGGAGGTAGTGGACGCGTCGCACCATGCCAATCTTGCGAGAAAAGTTGCGCGGGTCAAGCCGATGGCGTGTGTGAAGGGGTAAGGGAGAAAACCTGTCGACAGTGTTATCGTTGCTTTTCGATCAACACTACGCTGAAAAAACCTGCACCGCTGCGTGCCGGTCAACAGGACAAATTCGAGACGCCTCGCGGATCACACAATGAAATCATAACGAATCAATACCGCTTCCTCGGGTGCTTTTTCTTATACTCTAGCGGTTTTTCCTTCAAACCGTCCGGTCCCCAGATGCCTCGTCTCTCGCCCCGCGCGTACTGCTCTGCTTTCTTGAATCGATCGGCGTATGTGCTGTTCGGTTTTATGGTGAACAGGACCGCATAGCCGTCCATGACCATCCGTTCGTTTATAAGTTCCTTGTTCTTCGTCCAGAGATAGACGAGGGCCCTGCCGTACTTATCAATTGTCACCACGTCCGTTTCCATGGCCACCAACCAGTCCGTATGGTTCAAGATATCGATCAGATGTTCCTTGGCGCGTCTTCCCCAGGGACGCTGGTTCATCTCCGGCGCGTCGATTCCGATGAGGCGGGTCTTTCGCATCCTCCCGTTGATCATGAGCGTAACGGTATCGCCGTCATGCACCTTGATCACCTGGACCTCCTGGAGCGCTGGTTTTGGAATGGATTGTCCGTGCAAGAGCAGAGGTGCAAACGCGGTGAAAAAGGCAATGAACAGTATCAGACAGTGCTTGATCCGCACTTCGAACGTTGTCTGCATGTTATCGTGGTTCATTTCGCTATTATAGAAGTAATCAGTTGCCCGTGCAATTAGATTATTCTTGATTTTCTCCGCAGGATGAGGCTCAGGCTTTGAAAATAACCGAATACCCCGGCAATATCTCCGATGTTAAATAAAAGGTTTCCCTGCTATAATATATTCAGCAACTGATGAGGGGGACACAAGAATGAAAAGAAGACTGATTATAGCCGGGATCGTCCTGATCGCCGGCATTGCCTTGATAGTGTTCCTCCGCTTAGGGAACACCCGCGACCAGGGCACACTGACGCTCTCGGGGAATGTCGAGGTTACCGAGGTAAATATGGGTTTCAAGATCCCCGGCAGGGTCCAGAGCCTGTATACTGACGAGGGCAGGACTGTGACCAAAGGCGAGAAGATAGCGATCCTCGACAGCGCTGAGCTTGAAAGCATGGTCAATCAAAGCAAGGCCTCCGTGAAGAACGCCGAGGCGCAGTACGAAAAAGCACGCAAGGACCATGAGCGGTACACGATACTGTATCGTGACGGCGTCATTGCGTCCCAGCAGATGGACGCTGCAAAGGCCTCCTACGACGTGGCAGTGTCTCAGTTCCAATTGTCCCGTGCGTCGCTCAGGACCGCGGAAGTAAAGCTGAAGGATTCGGTCATGTACGCGCCCTTAAACGGCGTAGTGCTCAGAAAGAATATCGAGGAAGGGGAAACGGTCGGAGCAGGCACGATGGTAATTACCATCGGCGACCTTGAACGTCCGTGGGTGAAGGTCTATGTGAAAGAAGACGAGCTTGGTGCAGTTAAACTCGGACAGAAGGCTGACGTCGTGGTTGACTCGTTTCCCAATAAGCGGTACGAAGGGATTGTGACATATATTTCATCGGATGCTGAATTCACGCCGAAGAATGTGCAGACCAAGGAAGAACGGGTTAAACTCGTATTCGGCGTCAAGGTGAGCGTGAAGAACCAGAACAATGAGCTGAAACCGGGGATGCCGGCGGATGTGAAGATCCTCGTTAAATAATTCAGAGTTCAGGGTTGAAGATTGAGCGTAAGGAGCACTGAGTGTGACGAAATTATGAATTCATTGGCAGCAATCAAAACATCCAGCCTCGCCAAATCTTTTAACAATACCATTGCCGTCAACGATCTCAATCTCGATATACGAAAAGGCGAGCTTTATGGTCTCGTGGGGCCGGACGGGGCGGGCAAGAGCACGACCATGCGGCTTCTGACCGCGATCATGGACCCGACATCGGGCGACGCATGGGTAGCTGGTCATTCCATTCTGAGCGAAGGTGAACGTATCAAAGAGAAGATCGGGTACATGTCCCAGCGGTTCGGTCTCTATGAAGATCTTACCGTAATGGAAAATATCATCTTTTATGCCGATCTGTACGAAGTGCCGAAAAAAGAACGTCCTCCGCGAATCAAACGTCTTCTTGGCTTCAGCAATCTTACTCCCTTCAAGGACCGTCTTGCAGGAAAACTATCGGGCGGGATGAAACAGAAGCTCGGTCTCGCATGCGCGCTCATTCACACGCCCGAAGTCCTTTTTCTCGACGAGCCCACGAATGGGGTGGACCCGGTGTCCCGCAGGGACTTCTGGAAGATCCTGTATGACCTTTTGAAAGAGGGCGTTACAATCCTCGTCTCTACCGCGTATCTCGATGAGGCTGAGCGATGTTCGCGGATCGGGCTGATGCATAATGGCAAGATTCTGATAGAGGACGAGCCGAAGAACGTCAGGAACTCTCTTGCTCAACCCATGATCGAGCTATGGTCCGACAACGCCCGTTCTGCGTTAGTACTCGTAAAGCGCATGGGCGGTGTTCATAGCGTCAGCCTCTATGGCGACAAGATGCATATCACCCTGGAGAAAAAAATGAACCCTGCGGAAGTCGTTGCTCAGCTCAGGCATGCCGGCATTGACGTGAAAGACTTCCGGGACATTCTTCCTTCGCTGGAGGATGTATTTATTTCGATGGTGGAGAAGTGATGCCCGGCCAAGGGGCAAGGAGCAGGGGACATGGTAACTAGGACCATTGCCGTCGCCGTCCGGAATCTCACGCGCACCTTTGGAGACTTTATCGCCGTTGATCACATCAGCCTTGAAGTCGCACGGGGCGAGATATTCGGGTTTCTGGGACCAAACGGCGCGGGCAAGTCCACGACGATCAAGATGCTCTGCGGACTTCTCATGCCCACAGGCGGGTCCGGGACCGTTGGCGGATACGATATCATTACCGGATCCGAAGAGATCAAACAGAACATCGGCTACATGTCTCAGAAGTTTTCGCTGTATGACGATCTTACCGTTGAGGAGAACATTAATTTCTTCAGCGGCATTTACACGGTACCGGAACAGAAGAAAGAAGCACGTAAGGAATGGGCGCTGCAAATGGCGGGACTCGGCGACAAACGAGGCGCATTCACAAAGACCTTGCCGGGAGGATATAAACAGCGCCTTGCCCTCGGATGCGCGATCCTGCATGAGCCTCCGATCCTCTTCCTGGATGAACCCACCTCGGGTGTGGACCCGCTCGCCCGACGCAATTTCTGGAACATGATCAACGAGATGGCCGGGGCCGGGACCACGGTTTTTGTCACAACACACTATATGGACGAGGCCGATTACTGCGATCGCCTGGCGCTTATTTACCGCGGAAAGATCATCGCCGAGGGGGCGCCGAACGAGCTGCGCAAGAACTACATGACCCGTGACGTCCTTGAAATCGAGGCAGATCATCTCGTAGAGGCAATGGAAATCCTCGAAAAACAGGGTATCGAGACCGCGGTCTTTGGTAGTCTGCTCCATGCAACGGTGGAGGACGCAAAAGCCGCGGTCCCGGTGATCTATAAAACACTGGGTGAGTCGAACATCATGGTGCGTAGAGTTGATAAGATCGTGCCTTCGCTGGAAGACGTGTTCGTGACGCTGATTGAGAAAGCGTGATGGCAGTAGACAGGAGGCAGGAGACAGGAGTCAGGAAAAAACCGAACGGCACGTCACGAAATTCTGACTCCTGGCTTCTGGCTCCTGACTCCTTTGGTTAACATATGAAACTCCTTCGCATCAAAGCCATCACAAAAAAAGAGATCCTCCAGATATGGCGCGACCCGTTGAGCCTGGCCATGGCATTCCTCATGCCGGTCCTGCTCTTGTTCATTTTCGGGTATGCCATCACTCTTGACGTGAACAAGCTCACCACGATCGTCTACGATGCCGATCAAAGCAGCATCAGCAGGGAGCTTACTGCCGAACTGACGGCGTCGGGCTATTTCACGATCGTCCGTGCCGCTGAAAACCAGCGCGAGATTGACACCTACCTGGACGCAGGAAAGGCGCGGGTCGCGGTCTCGATACCGGTCGACTTCGCCAAAACGATCGCCTCAGGCGGGATGGCGCAGCTTCAGGTGCTGGTGGACGGGAGTGATTCCAATACGGCCACTATCGCGCTGGGGTATCTTTCAGCACTCATGGATATCTACGGTCAGCGTGTGACGGGGGGGCGGTCTACGCCTCTCATCGATGCCAGGGTCCGCGTCTGGTACAACCCGGAACTAAAATCGAGAAACTTCATCATCCCCGGCCTGATCGCTGTCATCATGATGGTGATCGCCGCGCTCCTTACCTCCCTTACCTTTGCGCGGGAATGGGAGCGGGGGACCATGGAACAGCTGATCGCGACCCCGGCGAAACCGCCGGAGGTGGTCCTCGGAAAACTGATCCCTTATTTCCTCATCGGGTTCATTGATATGGTCATTTCTGTA
>Ga0184616_10000193_pt1 | contig 11587 bp, 15 predicted proteins | sample PLM4_90_coex_FD_133145 | JGI IMG/M metagenome (GOLD analysis project Ga0184616, IMG submission 133145) | Groundwater sediment microbial communities from an aquifer in East River, Colorado, USA - PLM4_90_coex | ecosystem: Environmental > Terrestrial > Soil > Riparian zone | place: USA: East...
ACGTGATCAGTATACCGGTCTGTTTCTCGCTCATCCGAAAGTGGGCCCTCAGACCAGGGTTTTCCATATCCTGCCATGCGATACCCAGGCCTGGAATCCCATCATACGTGCCGTCGGCGCTGTCTTTGATGAAATGATCGATGACAGGGGCAGGAACCATGTATCCGATGTTTTGTGCGAATACATAACCCTGAAAGGCGATCCCCACTATCCGCCCATCTTTAATCACCGGCCCTCCGCTGTTGCCCGGGTTAATGGCTGCGTCAATCTGGCACGTCAGCAGCGTTGCCCCGCTGTGAGAATAGCGCGTAAGCTCGATTCGCGACACTACCCCTTCGGTAATGCTTAACTCCTCTCCCCCCACGGGGAACCCATAGACGGCGACCTTGTCCCGCATCCGCGGCAGGGTGCCCAGCGCAAGCGGCTTGACGCCGGAAAAAAAGGCTGGATCATCCACGCGCAAGAGGGCGAGGTCACATTCATGCGCTACGATCTCCACCCTGGCGTTGTACTTCTTCGCGTGCCCTGCACGTTTTATCTGGATAAAGGTCTGGTTTGCCACCACATGGGCATTGGTCAACACCCTGTTGCCGCTGGTGATACATCCGGATCCAACCCCCCTCTCCTGCCCCGCAAGCTGCCACGGCATGTCGTAATCGTATTCAGAATAGACCGCGTATATCTTTACCGTCGCCTCCTCGATGTCGCGCTGGGCGTATGCAGGGGTGATCAACAACCCTATAAAAAAGAAGAATACTATTGCCCTCCAGATCTGCTTCATATGCCCTCCTTGTATGGGTACTGGTATCCGCGGCAAGCTTCCATCTCTGTAGAATATAACGCAGGGTGAATGTTGACAAGCCTTAAAAAACAGGGCCGGTGGATAAATATCCTCGATCCCTGTTTTCACGGCGAAACGGTATATTGACCTCTGCCAGCCGATAAGATAGTCTTACGTATACACAATCACAACCAGTAAGAAAGGAGGGCGTCATGAAAGGATATAAGAAGATCCTCGTCCCCCTGGACGGATCAGAAACATCCGAGGCTATCCTCCCCGAGATCGAGAAGCTGGCATCCGCCTTTGGGGCGAGCATCTGCCTTTTGCATGTTGTGCCCACCCCGTTTTTCCCCGGGAGCATGGAACCCATCGTACAATACGAAACCATTACCGAGGCCTTCACCAAGGGAGGAGAGGCGTACCTGCGTAAGATTGAAAAGCGCCTCAAGGAAAAGGGATTCACGGTGGAGAGCCTTCTGCAGCACGGAAATGAGGCGCAGCGCATCCTCGAGCAGTGCGACCCGGAGGATATCGGTCTCATCGCCATGTCCACCCACGGCCGAAGCGGCGTGCGCCGCTGGCTGCTGGGGAGTGTGGCAGAAAAGGTCGTTCGCCACGCAACCAAACCCATCTTGCTGGTCCGCTCTGTTCAAAAATAGGGGGCAGATGAGGGAATATGATCAGGTTGCGGCGGTCATGCGTCGAGAAAAGGATCTGGTAGAACATCTCATTGCCTTACCATAAACCTTATACCTTATTACTCGTTTCAAAAACCGCGGTTGTTCAGAATAACCGGACCTGCCGCTGTCAGGGAGGGGAAGTGCTGAAACATGTCTGACGTGCCGTATTTCAAATTGCGCGAATTCTTGAATCAATTCCCACTGGGATTTCCTCAAACACCGTCGGCAGTGGAAATCAAGATACTCAAGAGGTTGTTCACGGTAGAAGAGGCAGAAACCGCCCTCTTGCTGACCCCCTTGCCGGAGGAGGTCTCCCACATCGCAGCGCGGGGCGGACGGGACGTAGCAGACATGGAGAGAAAATTAGAGTCCATGTCTAGAAAGGGCCTTATCTTCCGCATCCGGCACGAAGGCAAGCCCCTCTACAATGCTGCCCCCTTTATGATAGGTCTCTATGAATACTCAGTTAAAAAGATAGACCACGAGCTGGCCGCGCTCTACAAGGAATACTATGAGACAGCCTATCTCAAGGAAATGGGGGCAAGCAATGTACCCGGCTTCAAGGTGGTCCCCATTGAGCAAACCATTGCAACAAACACGGTACTTCTTCCCTTCCACAAGCTCAAAGAAGATATCAGGGCGGCGAGAAAAATCGCTGTGACGGACTGCGTCTGCCGCAAAGAGGCGCATCTCAACGGTGAGGGTTGTAATAATCCCCTTGAGACCTGCCTCAGTTTTGGAGTTGCTGCGGAATATTATATTGAAAACGGAATGGGTCGAGAAATAACGGCTGAAGAGGCGATAAAGATCGTTGAAAAGGCTGACCAAGCCGGCCTGGTCCACGCCGGGGCCAACGCCAAGCACCTCTCAAATATCTGCAATTGTTGTCCTTGTTGCTGTGCCTCTATGAAGGGGATAACAAAAAGAGGGCATGACAAACACAAGTACTTCAATGCCCTGTTCGAGGCCGTCGTTGACGGAGAAGCATGTGTTGGTTGTGAATCCTGTACCGACCGTTGCCCCGTTGGCGCCATCACCGTGGAAGATATCGCTGCGGTAGAACGGGAGAGATGCCTGGGATGCGGATTGTGTGCAAGCACCTGCCCCAGCGGCGCGATCAACCTACACCTGAGAGAGGACGCCGAGGAACCCTTCGACAGAGTCGCTGACATGGCCATGGCGATCGTGGAGGGCAAAAAGAAAAATACCTAATAGGATCCTGTCAAGGTGAAGATATAAGATTACCCCGGATCATTAACCACGTGCAACTCTGAGCTTTCTCCGGGAATAACCCGTACCCCTGCCACCAGTGAAGACCTTTTTCATCTGCACGCAGCATGATGAGCCAGCAAAACAGAAGCACAGAAAGAAGAGCTGAACGGCTGCCTCTTTAGACCTTTATATAGAGCATGGGCAGCCCCAGCTTCTGTCGCTTGTTCTCACCCTTGAAGAGCTCGGACCCCCGCTGCGGGGCATCTCCACGCTCACCCTCATGCCTAGCCTGTAATTTTGTCGGCAGACTCGAGCCATGGTGAACCGCATATTTGCCGAATCGCTCCGACAGGAGATCCATGGCATGGTAGATCCGCGCCATCTTCTCTATCCGGGCAGGATCCTCAAAGAGCGTGTACTGGACGACAGATGCTTGGACAAGGCCGGCGAGCACCACCCCTGTCTGACGGTAGGGGACCGCAGGATCAAAGAGCTCGTGAAAGCCCTGCTTGAGCGCCTGGAAGAGCTCGGCAGGATAGGCCGTGGGCCGGCTCAGCCTCAATTCAACGCCCCGGTCTTTGAAATCCTGTGTTCTCAAAAAAACAATGAGCCTCGTTGCGGCCAACTGGTAGCGGCGCGCCTTGATGCAGGCGGCCTCGAGGTTCTTCGAAAGTTGCGCGAAGACGAACACTGCATCGTTCGACGCCGGGGTAAAGGTCTTAGCCTTGCTGATGGACTGATAGCTGCCCTTTGATTCGGGGCAAACGGGGTAGATGCTCCTACCGTTGAGCTCGTGCCATATCTCCTGATAGGGCTTCGAGAGATGCCTGGTAATAAAGCCCTCTTCTTTCCGCGCAAACGCCAAGGCGGTCTTGATCCCGAACTTCCTCAGGAAGGCGGTCGTGTTCGGTCCTATGCCCCAGACCCGCCCCACGGGCAGCTCCTCCAGGTAGTGGTGTATCTCCCTGCCCGGTATGAGGGTGAGGCCGTGGGGTTTGCGGTGTCTCGATGCTATCTTTGCCAGGACCTTCGAGAGGCTCACCCCCACCGATACCGTGATCCCCAGTTCCTGCTCGACCGTCTCCTGCATCTGCCGGGCGATCATGCCGTAGGGACCGTGGAAGCTCCTTCTGAGGCCCGTGAGATCGACAAAGGCCTCATCGATGGAGTACTCCTCCACGTCCGGGGAGAAGCGCCTGAGTATTGCGAACATCCTGACGGAGAAGAGGCTGTAGGTCTCGTAGTCCGACGGAAGCACGACGGCCTCGGGGCAGGCCCGCTTGGCCTCGGAGAGCCTCACACCCCGTTGCACCCCCAGGGCCTTGGCCTCGTAGCTCGCGGCCGCCACGATGCCGCGCTCCTTGCCCGTGATGACGGGCCTCCCTCTCAACTCCGGATGAATCGCCTGCTCGCAGGAGGCGAAGAAGGCATCGGCATCAAGATGCAGGATCGCCTGCGGCCAGGATCGTATGGTGAGGGGTTGAGTATCCATAACCGCACGCCCCCTTCCTAATACTTGCGCACCACCGCGGTAACCACACCGGCGATCCGCAGTTCCGTCTTGGGCTTAATCGGCTGGTAACGGGGGTTGGCGGAGAGCAGCGTGATCTTCTCTCCCCTCTTTCTCAGATATTTCATCGTCCACTGGCCGTCGACCTCGGCGATGACGATGTCGCCGTTCTTGGGCCGTTGCCCTTTGTCGACAATTACCATGTCCCCCGGCAAGATGCCGGCGCCGGACATGGAATCACCCGACACCTTGAGGAGGAAGGTGGCATCCGGGTTCTTGATGAGGAGTTGGTCCAGGGAAAGGGTATCTGCCAGTTCCTCTTCGGCAGGGCTGGGGAAACCCGCCTCTACGGCCCCGAGCATTCTCAGCGAGTATGCCAGAGACTTGGGTATGAGCCTGCCTTTATGGTCCCGTTTGAGTATCCCCAAGCCTTCGAGCTGCGTGACGAGCTTGTAAACCGCGTTCTTCGAACGCAGGCCGCACAGCTCCCCGATCTCGGAAAAGCTCGGCATCCTCCCGTTTTGACGGAAGAAGCCGGCAATCGCCCTCACCCTGGAACGCAGCCTGTTTTCCTTTGTGGTCTTCGTCATGACCCCATTATAGGTGAACGAACGTTTACTGTCAAGGGGAAGTTTTCCCTGGCATGAACCGGCACCGCCTCATGAATGGGTGCCTTCATGCCTGCGGGAACCTTTTTTGATTCCCTGTTGTCTAATAGGTAACGATCAAACAGAAAGGAGAATACCATGCGCTACCTAATCATAGTGATTATTGCCGCCCTGATGGTGTCAGCGTCGGCACCGGCCTGCCCCCACAGCAAAAACAGCCTAGGGGGCGAGGTAAGCATCGAAATCGTCTCGCAGAGCGGCCGGTCCTTCCTCTCTATCCCTCACAGGGATTCCTGGAAAGGGGGGACCCATATCATCAAGCAATACCTTGAGGCGATGAGAGGCGAGAACTACGGCATCGTCATACACAACATGACACCCGAACGGATCGGCGTGGTCATCGCCGTTGACGGCAGGAACATCATTTCAGGCAAGCGATCGGATCTCAAGAACAACGAGGCCATGTACATCGTGAACAGCTACGAGCAGGGAGAATATGACGGGTGGCGCACTGCCCGCGATAGGGTGCATAAATTCTATTTCACCGATATGGCCGACTCCTATGCCATGCGCACCTTCGGCGATTCCACTGCCATGGGGGTCATCGCCGTTGCCGTCTACCAAGAAAAAGGGCAGCCACAATTGCGCTACGAGCAGGAGAGGCGGGTCTACAGGCCGGCAGCGCCCTCAGCCGAGCGTTCTGCACAGGGAAAAGCAGGAATAGCCCGGGATGAGAGCGCCGGCACCGGCTTTGGGGATGAACACTACTCACCTACGATACGGGTGGCCTTCGAACCTGAGAGCGCGGCGATCCAGAAGACGCTCATTAAATATGAATGGCGTGAGGTCCTCTGCAGGAAAGGGACCCTGAACTGCAGGGAGGCGCGCAACAGACTCTGGGAGGAGGATGCGTATGCGCCCTTCCCTCCGGGATATGAGAGGGATTAGGACAAAGGGGCGGCAGGGATAAGCCTGCCGCCCCTTTGAGCATGTGCTAAAATTTTTGTGATTTTAGAAAGCGCACAAGAAATATATCGTGAACGTCTTCAAAGCCACCCCTCTTGTGCGGTACTATCTCGTCAAGTCGATATCAAATCCCCAGCTAAACGTTATGCCGCTATTACTATACTGCGAAAATGATTTCCCCCTGCCATGGTTGGCGCTGATCAGCTTCAGGTTACAGCTATTCTTGGCAACGCCTCCTTCATTATCCACCTGTGCGCTATTGGAAAAAATATACTGCTGCCCCTGTTTCCTGCCCGTAAAATACCTTAATTCCGGCGGACTAAAGACCATGCCGGATTTAAACTCCATCTTAAACTGATCGCCCGTCTGCGTAATGACAACGATCCCCTTGCTCGGTTTGCCAGCCGGAGCAGGGCCTTTTACCCAATGATTGGCAGTTGTGTAGTTCCACTGACCCACGATAGGGTCCGCCGCCATGGCATTGACAACATGAAGACCGGAAAAAGCAAGCAAGGCCAAGATACCAACCCCCGCAGAAATTCCTTTCTTCCTTACCAGCATATACTCCTCCTCTCTTAATATCTTAATAAGTCATCGCAGTGATTTTAGCGCATTCCTCCATCGCGCCGGCGCGCGGCTGCTCTTGCCCGAAAAATCAAAGTCCACCACCCCGGCACTCTTACGCAATGCATGGTCTTTTCTGACCCTTTTTTCTAAACTAACGGTGGTGTAAAATAGTCTTGGCTGTGGGCGGAGATTGACGTCCCATCATGAGATCAGCTCCCTATACGGAAGAATGTGAGTCATTCTACGCCAAAAACCCATAACAATAAAGGGATTTGGGCAACAGGCCGAATAGACCTGACCCTGCTAGGACCCTATTGCGAGAAATTCCCGCCGGTATCTCACCCGTGTGTCTTTGACAGAGGCAGGTGGGGGGGGCACGAAAAAAAGGGACGGCCGCACGGGACCGTCCCCTGGGGATGACTTCCGATGAGAAACGGGATTACTTGAGGATCGTGATGGCCACGCGGCGGTTCTCGGCGCGTCCCGCGTCGGTGCTGTTCGTAGCCACGGGCTTGTCCTTGCCGTGGCTCACCGTCTGCAATCGATTGGCCGCGATCCCCTTGGCCCTGAGGTAGCCGAAGACCGCATCCGCCCTGCGCTCACCAAGGGCCTGGTTGTACGACTGCGTCCCGACGTTATCTGTGTTGCCAGCGAGTTCAAGCACCACGTTCGGGTTTTCCAGCATGGTCTTGGCTGCCCTGTCCAACTCGGCTGTGGCCGTAGACGTGAGATCCGACTTATCGAAGTCAAAGTACACCGAGTGGAAGGCGATGGGCGTCCTGGCTGGCTGCTTGGCTGCAACTGGTCCGCAACCCCGGGCATCATTGGCCAGCTTGCACGCCTGGGCCAACATGGCCAGGCCCCCCGCTGTATTGCACTTCCAGTACGCTTCTACGCCTTGCTTGGCCAGTTCTTTGGCCTGGGCAATCTTGTCCGGGCAGTATCTCGCGCCGGGAGATTGCTCTGCATCGTTGATGCACTTGTCTGTCTGATCGAACTCAGGAGGCACCCCAATGGCCTGGTTCTTCACTCCGAAGTATGAGGACTTGCCATAGGACGATAAAGGCATCAACCCTACCACTAACAGCCCGGCTACCAACAACAACAACCATTTGTTCTTCATGTTTCACCTCCTCGAAGAAGTTTATCTATCACAAACTATGCGGGGAGCCACTCTCCCCACAACCGTACACCTGTAATGGGTGGTGAAGACCACGCCTCTCCAGTGCTTGCCTGAAGTTAGGCACATGGTACGTTAGGGTCACTTGGATCTTAATCCTACACGCCAACCGTGCAACGGTACGTCACAGAAGCGCTTATGGCACGAAACCGTCTCTTTTTTTTGATCATACTGATACTTTCATTTTTATTTGTAACCCCTCTCTTAATATCTACGCTGTGCGCGGTCATCGTTACGACGGTCCTGATCGCGACGCTCCTGATCACGGCGCTCCTGAGCACGGCGCTCCTGGTCTTGGCGTTTCTGATCTTGGCGGCCACGGTCGTAGTCACTACGCGAACACCCAACCAATCCTATTGCAATGATCAACATTACCATCACTAAAACTCTTTTCATTTCTAACCCCTCCTTTTTTACCGCTTATAATTTTCTAGCAATAGAAGATTCGCGTACCAATCATCGGATCAACCCGAGAATGCCAAATATAATGAGATAGATGGCAACGATATAACTCAATAGTCTCGGGACAAGGAGAATCAAAATCCCCGCGATTAGAGCAATCACTGGCTGTGCCGATAAAGTGAAATGCATAATATCTGGCCTCCCTTCTAAGATCTGTGTGAGCCGAGAGCTCCCCAATTCATGGAGTACAAATAGCGGTCTCTGCGTTTTACAAAACCCTGTTTATGTCCCTTTCAAGTGAATCAAGGTGGCTCGAAATCTCCGTTTTTTTCTATGTCGCTGGTGTGAGGACTAATTCATGTGCCTCAAAGCTACCTCAGATTCGCCCCACGAGCAGCAGGATGATCAAAATCAAAAGGATCAATCCGATGACGCCGCTGGGATAAGGGCCCCAGGCCCTACTGTGGCGCCAGGTGGGCAGGGCGGCGATGAGCACGATGACTAAGACGACGAGCAGGATGATTCCCATGGCATTTTTCTCCTTTCATCTTTTTTGAAGAAAAAAATAACATCTTCCTTTTTTTCTTTGAGTGGAGCTAATTTCCATTACATACGTTCGTGATCCAGTCGGCCAATCCGCAATCACCAAAAACAAAAGAGTCTATGATAAGATCCGTATCACCTCCCCTTCTTTTTTAGGCGAGGGTTGTCAGCGCTTATTTTTTGCTCCAACGATGACCAACACAATTCCACCCGCAAGCGCTATGCCACCCAAAATGGGTGACACCGGGATGGTCTTCTTGGTCTCATGGGTAGCTTGGAGGGGGCCAAGATCAATGATCTTCTCGCGGCTTGTGTACGTAATGCCCTGGTAGGCAAGAACCACTACGCCGAGGACGATTAAAACAATACCAATAAGCGTTATCGGTTTCATAAGAACTCATCTCCTTCCTTAGCAGGTTTACGCGTTAAAATCGCTACAAAGGATAACAATCGCCTATTTCACGATCAGATTATTCTTTACGTTTTTGACCCCTTTGACGCTCCTTGCGATTTCACCCGCTTTATCCACGGCCTTTTTAGAATTAACGAAGCCGCTCAGTTGAACGGTGCCCTTGTAAGTTTCAACACTGATCTTGAATGACTTGAAAAAATCATCATTTGCAAGTAGGGATTTTACCTTGGTCGTGATGACCGAATCGTCAACGTATTCACCTGTACTTTCTTGTGTGGACGTCGATGCACAGGCCATAAAGATGGTGGTAGTGCTGGTGATCAGCATAAGAAGCACCAAGCAGCGGATTACGATATTTCTCGTTTTCATAGCGGTTACTCCTCTCTGTAAGTTTCTGGTGAAATGGTTCATGACGAGACCTTTTCTACTGAAGCTACGATAAGGTTCTGCAAAATCTTTCTGGCTGCTTGCCACCTCCTTTCCGAATACCGCACCTTCTCCGGCAACGGTCCAAATCGCTCCTATCCCCTTCGTCCCTGAATAACTTGGATCACCAGGACGATGACGGCGATGACCAGCAGGATATGGATGAACCCGCCCATCGTGTAGCTGGTGAGCAATCCCAGAAGCCACAGAATCAAGAGAATCACCAATATGGTCCAAAGCATGTTCGACTCCTTTCTGAGGACGGAATTCGTCCCTCCAGTTCAATCTACTGTGGAGGCCCTTAAGACATCCTCCCACACCTTCTCTTTTGTACCATTTTAACCTCTTTTCCATAGCCCGGTTCAAAGATTGGAAGATAACCGGGTCAATCACGGGTACGAACCCTAAAGCAAGCTGCGGGGTATTGTGTGCCCTCCGCTTCGCGGGATTGTTCAACTTACCAATTTCCCTACACTTCGCTATGGAAATTGAAGTTTCACGAATAACGCCTTCTACCTACCGCCTTATTACATCCTTTCCCTTCGGACGTTTATCCCCTGACCCGCTCTCCCCCAGTGCCGATTCTCCAGAATTGCCGGGTCAACAGTCGCCCGCAGGTCCAACATTCCCATCCTCAAAACTGTTCATGGGAACCTTAAAACTTATCAAAGACCATGGCACCCCTGCGGCGAAGACATTTCGTAAGAAGCATTTTCTCCATTAAAAATCTCCTCCATCCCCGCCGGTTGGAAAACGGTGTGGAACATTATCTCATAGGGCTCTTTGAGAAGGTTCATTGCCCCCCGGAGCACCCTAAAATGCTCCGACTTCAGGTGGGTCATAAGGTTCTCCTGGGTATCCCATTCTTCAAGAAGAAAGAGTCGATTTTCATCCTCGATACTCTGGCAAAAGTCGCAGCGCCGGCATCCCTTCTCCATCCTTATGGAACCGGACAGTGAAGCAATCGTGTCCGACAACTCCAGGCGCTTCTCGGAAAGGACCTTCATTCGCATGATGACAAGGATCATAAAATGGTATTCTCCTTTTGGGTAACTTCTGCCGACCAGGTTTTTGTAGCGTCACATAGTTTTCTTGCCTCTACCCGAAAGATTTTATAGATGGAGATGGCAGCCTTTGCATAGTGGGATAAACTTTTTTTCATCCTACCTTCTATCCCGTTTTTCTCCCCCCCCCTCTTTCAGGTTTTCCCTGTTGAGGGTTAGTTTGTAACCCCTCTCTATCTACGGTTTCCGCGGTCATCGTTGCCACGATCCTGATCTTTGCGGTCCTTATCTCGGCGGTCCTGATCTTTGCGATCCTGATCTTTGCGGTCCTGATGGACACCCCAATTATTTTTCTCCCAATGTTTGTTCTTTTCCCAGCCACTATGATTCCGTTGAACTTTTTGGTAGGGTATTCGTTGGTGGTCCCATTGCTGCCCTTTCCAACGACGATTTCTGTAGTCATTCCTCCAGCCTGAGGGTACACTTCGATGAAAAGATGGAGTTCCTGAATAGTGGCTCCAACCTGAATTATAGTTCTGCGAGCGATACCATCGCCCTTCCCACGGACGCCACCACCAACCCTGGTAGAAGAAGATGTCCACGTCTACGTCGGGGACGCCGTAGACATACGTCCCCGGTATCACTACCACCTCTGGAGCTGCGGCAAATGCGATGCGCGGCGGAGAATTACGATCGTTTCGAACGTTTCCACCGTCCCTTGTCATTGCCATCGTTGCAATAGGAAATACAAGTACCAAGGCCAAAAGTATTGTTCCAAAAAGTAACCTTTTCATTTTGTAGCCTCCTTTTATATTATTTATACCCAATTTAATCGCATGTACCCGGCGTTGTAGTGATGCCCTCCTTGCTTTCCTAACGTCGTTCTTCATGCCTTTGATGACTGTCATGACCTCCATCCCCGCCATCTCCATCCAACCTACCCAACATCCTCCAAATAGATACAAGCATCAGCACTAAAACCATTGCCGACATAATGATTCTCTAAGGCAATCGTCTGTGACAACTCCAGGCGCTTCTCAGAAGGGACCTTCATTCGTATGATGACGAGGATCATAAAGATAAGGTAACTGCAAGTGGCCTGCCAATAACCGAAGGAAAGTCAGAAAATTGGATTCATCCTTTAATAACACGGGGTTAGATTAAGAGGAGAGAACAGCAGAAAAGTATGAAATGATGCGGTTGGCCTCAATATTTAGTGGAACCTCAACATATTGAGGGATATTTTGCAGGGAGGTGGGCAGTCTAATCTGGTTCTTTTGTCTCCGGCCGGACTAT
>Ga0184616_10000194_pt1 | contig 11558 bp, 10 predicted proteins | sample PLM4_90_coex_FD_133145 | JGI IMG/M metagenome (GOLD analysis project Ga0184616, IMG submission 133145) | Groundwater sediment microbial communities from an aquifer in East River, Colorado, USA - PLM4_90_coex | ecosystem: Environmental > Terrestrial > Soil > Riparian zone | place: USA: East...
CGGGTGGAGCAACTGGCCCAATACGCGGGTGTGCCGGTTTGGAACGGCTTGACCAACGAATTCCACCCCACCCAGATCCTGGCCGACCTCCTGACCATGATGGAGCACAGCGACAAACCACTTCGCCAGGTCAGACTGGCCTACCTGGGGGACGCCCGGTTCAACATGGGCAACTCCCTGCTGATCGGCGCCGCCAAGATGGGGATGGATTTTCGGGTGGTGGCTCCCAAATCGCTGCAGCCAGACCCGAAGTTGGTGGAGCTCGCGCTGTCGATCGCAGAGGACACCGGCGCCCGGATCACGCAAACGGACGACGTGGATAGCGGCGTCAAAGATGTCGATTTCATTGAGACGGATGTATGGGTCTCCATGGGCGAGTCGGCCGAAGTATGGGAAGAGCGTATCAATCTCCTGAAGCCCTATCAGGTTAATGCCGCTGTGATGGAGCGGACTGGCAATCCACAGGTGAAGTTCCTGCACTGCCTGCCCGCATTCCACAACCGTGAAACCAAGATCGGCGAGGAGATTTATCAGAAGCTCGGTGTTGAATCGATGGAAGTCGACGAAGAGGTGTTTGAGTCGCAGGCTTCGCTGGTCTTCGACGAGGCCGAGAACAGGATCCACACCATCAAGGCTGTCATGGTGGCCACGCTGGGCTCCTGATGGTCTGATGGTCAGCGCAAACAAAACCGAATGGAGGAATCGATGGGCAAGCGGAAGGTCATCATCATCGGGGCGGCGGGCAGGGATTTCCACAATTTCAATACCTACTACCGAAACAATGAAGCCTATGAGGTGGTTGCCTTCACTGCCGCCCAGATCCCCGACATCGCTGGGCGCTCCTACCCGCCCGAGCTGGCCGGCAAGCTCTACCCCAAAGGCATTCCCATTCAGGAGGAGAAGGACCTGCCCCGGCTGATCAAGGAGCTGAAAGCCGACGAGTGTGTCTTCTCGTACAGTGATGTCACCTATCAGAAAGTGATGGCGACCGGCGCCATTGTGGAGGCCGCTGGCGCCAGCTTCCTGATGCTTGGCCCCAAGGATACCCAGCTGAAGAGCACCAAGCCCGTGGTCGCGGTCTGTGCGGTCCGGACGGGCAGCGGCAAGAGCCAGACCTCTCGAAGAGTGATTGAACTCTTGATGGCCAAGGGGTTGAAGGTCGTGGCGGTGCGCCACCCGATGCCCTATGGGGACCTGGTAGCTCAGAAGGTGCAGCGCTATGCCGAGCTCGGAGACCTGGCCAAGCACAAGTGCACCGTCGAAGAGATGGAGGAGTACGAGCCGCACGTGGTGCGCGGGAACGTCATCTATGCCGGAGTCGACTATGAGGCCATCCTGCGGGCAGCCGAGGCGGATCCGGGAGGCTGCGACGTGATCCTGTGGGACGGTGGGAACAACGACTTCGCGTTCTACAAACCCGACCTGCAAATCACCGTAGCCGATCCTCATCGCCCGGGCCATGAGAGGTCCTACTATCCCGGCGAGGTCTCGCTGCGCCTGGCGGATGTGGTCGTGATCAACAAGATGGACAGCGCCGGCCCAGCCGGCATCCAGACGGTGCGCGAGAGCATCGCGGCGGTGAACCCCGGCGCGACGGTGATCGATGCAGCCTCCACGCTGGATGTCGATGATCCCTCCGTGATCAAGGGGAAGCGGGTGCTGGCCATCGAAGACGGGCCCACCCTCACCCATGGTGAGATGAAGATCGGGGCCGCGGTTGTGGCTGCGCAGAAGTTCGGCGCGGCTGGTTTCGTGGACCCTCGCCCCTTTGCGGTGGGCAGGTTGGCCGAGACCTTTGCGATCTACCCGGATATCGGCGTATTGCTGCCCGCGATGGGCTACGGAGAGCAGCAGCTGAAGGACATGGAGACCACCATCAATCGTACCGACTGTGACTCGGTCGTGATCGGCACACCGATCGATTTGAATCGCATCATCAAGATCAAGAAGCCCAACACGCGCGTCTACTACAGCTTGCAGGAGATCGGCCGTCCCAACCTCACCATGGTCCTGGACGAGTTCATCAAGAAGCACAAACTGGCTTGAAAGGGACCGGGGCTCCTCACGCGCCGGCGGATCGGGATATGCAGATGCCCAAGGTCGCAGTAGTAGCCATCGGTGGTAATTCGCTCATCCGGAGCGAATCGAAGACGTCGGCTGCTGATCAGTATGAAGCCGCCAGAGAAACGACGCGGCACATTGCCGACATGATCGAGGCGGGCTGGGATGTCGCCATCGGACACGGCAACGGCCCTCAGGTAGGGTTCATCCTGCGCCAATCGGAGGTGACCCACAAGGTCGAGGGCCAGCCGGAGGTGCCTTTGGATGTGTGCGGCGCCCAAAGCCAGGGCTTCATCGGCTACATGCTGCAGCAGACCCTGCAGAACGAACTGTTCCGGCGCGGGATCAAGAAGAACGTCGCCACGGTGGTCACCCAGGTACTGGTCGACAAGAGCGATCCTGCCTTCCGGAGCCCATCCAAGCCGATTGGCGGCTTCATGACCGAAGCGGAGGCCAAGAAGAAGGAAGAGGCTCTGGATTGGGATGTCGTCGACGATGCGGGGCGTGGCTGGCGGCGGGTCGTGGCATCGCCCCTGCCCAAGGAGGTAGTGGAGCTCGACACCGTCAAAGCGCTCATCAAGGCCGGCGTGATCGTCGTGACGGTGGGCGGAGGCGGTATCCCGGTGGTGGATGACGGCAGTGGCAACTATGTCGGAACAGCCGCGGTGATCGACAAGGACTACGCCAGCAGCTTGCTGGCCAGGGAGATCCAGGCGGACCTGTTCCTCATTTCCACGGCGGTCGAGAAGGTGGCCATCAACTTCGGCAAGCCGAACCAGAAGTGGTTGGATCATGTGACGCTGGCGGAGGCCAAGCGCTACCTGGAGGAAGGCACGCACTTCGCAAAGGGCTCGATGGCTCCCAAGATCCAGGCTGTCGTCTGGTATCTGGAAGCGGGTGGGAAAGAGGCGATCATCACCGACCCCGAAAACATCGGCCCGGCGATGCGTGGTTTGACGGGGACCCATATCCGGTCATGACTGCACGCTTCCGGAAGTGGCAACAACGGTGTCATAGGTTGACCCCCATCCCGGGGAACATGACGATCAGGAGAGGAGGGCAGAAACTCATCCTGAGATAGCGATTGGCTACCGTGCAAGAGACAACCCTTAGGATCATGAAGGAGAAGAAACAATGAAGACTCTGTCACGCAAGCTCGTGTTCGCCCTTGGTGCCCTCACGGCCCTTGCGCTGCTCGTCGGCTGCGCGACCGCCGCGACGCCGGCACCGACAGCACCACCCGCGGAGGCTCCGGCTGCTGAGCCAACGGATGCGCCGCTGCCTGTAGCAGAGGCACCCGAGGTCAAGATCGTGTTCATCGGACCGCTGACCGGCCCGGATGGTGTTGACGGTCAAGGCGCGGCCAAAGCGGCTGAGCTGGCCGTCAAGATGCAGAACGCCGCGGGCGGCGTCTGCGGCGCGCAGATCCAGTTCGAGGCTTACGACACCAAGGCTGACCCCAAAGAGGGCGTCAACATCGCGACGCTGGTCTGCTCCGATCCGACGGTCATGGCAGCCGTGGCGGACTACAACAGCTCCGTCGCACTGGCTGAGGCCCCGGTCTTCAACGAATGCGGCCTAAGCCAGATCAACTACTACGCGGCCGCCCCCGACATCCCCGCGATCGGTGGTGAGTACACCTTCCGCGTCTACCCGCCCGGCCAGAATATGTCGCTCTTCCTGGCCGACTGGATGATCACGAAGCTAGGCTACACGAAGATCGCGGCCATCTACGAGAACACCGACTATGGCAAGGGGCTGTACGATGCCTTTGTGATCGAGGCGGAGAACCTGGGAGCTGAGATCGTGGTCTCGGAAGCCGTGCTCAAGGATCAGACCGACCTCAGCGCCGTGATCTCCAAGGTCAAGGACGCCAGCCCTGATGCCGTGATTGGATTGATCCAGTACCAGGTCGGTGCCTACTGGGCAATTCAGGCCGACCAACTGGGAGTGGATCTTCCCTTCTACGGATCGGACGGGATCTTCGCCCCTGAGATCATCAACCTGGCCGGTGCTTCGATCGAGGGCGCCCGCACGATGGCTGCCTACACGATCACCTCCACCGATCCGCTGGTGAAGGCCTTCGTGGAAGCTTACCGCGCAGAATACGGAGAGGATCCGAACAACCCCGGCGGCTACGCCTTCGACGCCTTCACGTTCGTGATGGAGGCTCTCGAGGCGACAGGCTGCGAGGGTCGTGAAGCGGTCAAGGACTGGTTCACCACACAGATGGTGGACAAGAAGGGCGTGACCGGAACCATCACCCTGTTCGAAAGGGAACGTGGTTTTGCCCCGGGTATGTACACCCCCATCGAGGTTCGCGACGGGAAGTGGCAGGAGGTCGTGGAGTAAACCTGGCCAACAAGGAGGGATGGGCGGGTCAGTTAGGGATGCCCGCCCATCCCTCCTTTTCACCCTGATCCCCTCTCCCCCGCAGAAGCGGGTCAACCAGCCTCCAGCCCTCCATGTGGCCCGTGCCTGAGCCAGAGGAGAAAGCATGTCTTCAGAATTCATCATTCAGCAGTTGATCAGCGGTGTCGCCATCGGCCTGGCGTATGCCCTGATCGCCATCGGGTACTCGATGGTCTACGGAATCCTGAAGTTCATCAACTTTGGCCATGGTGCGGTCTATATGGTCGGCACGTATGTGGCCTACTTCGTCTGGAGGTACCTCAACCAGAGCATGGCGGTGTGGCCAAGCTTCCTGCTGGCTGCACTGATCGCCGTGGCAGGTGCCGCCGTCTTCGGTGTAGTGATGGAAAAAGTCGCCTACAAGCCGACCCGCGGGCGCAGCCGGCTCACCACCTTCATGAGTTCCGTCGGCGTGTCGCTCATGGTGACGTTTGGCATGGAGTTCCTGGTGGGCCCGGAGCCGCGGCCGACCCCCTCGCTCTTCCCCGGGGTGCGCTTCGAGATCGGCGGGGCCGTCCTCACCGGAATGCAAATCTTCATGTTCGGGGTGGCATTGACGCTCCTGGTTGCCCTGCAGTGGTTCGTTCACCGAACGCAGGCTGGTCGATCCATCCGCGCTTGCTCGGAGGACATGGGTGCAGCCTCTCTCATGGGCGTCAACATCGACAATGCGATTTCCATCACCTTTGCCATTGGATCAGCCCTGGGGGCGGTGGCGGGGATCCTGATCGGCATCTACTACAGTGCGGTTTACCCGACGATGGGGTGGGCCGCGGGGATCAAAGGGTTTATCGCTGCCGTGACCGGAGGGATCGGCAGTATTCCCGGCGCCATGCTGGGAGGGCTTCTGCTTGGGATGGCTGAAAACCTGGGAGCAGGTTTCCTGTCATCGGGCTACCGGGATGCCATCGCTTTCACCGTACTGATCCTGGTCATGCTTTTCCGTCCGTCCGGCATCTTTGCACGGGAACAAAGGAGCTCGCTATGAACTGGTTCCCGCGTCGGGTACGGATGTTGACCCTGGCCCTGGTCGTCGCGCTCCTTCTGCCGATCTTCGTGCACTCGCCCTATGCGCTCCATGTGATGGTGCTGCTGGGCATCTGGGTGGTGCTTGCCGAAAGCCTGAACTTCGTCACTGGCTTCGCCGGGCAGCTGGCCCTGGGACATGCCGCATTTGTCACCCTGGGGGGTTATGCCGGCGCATTGCTGATGGTCAACAACGGCTGGCCCTTCTGGCCGGCCCTGTTGATCGGAGGCGGAACAGGATTCGCCACCGGGCTCATCCTGGGTCTGATGGCGCTCCGCCTGCGCGGAGACTACCTGGGCATGGTCACCCTCGGCTTCGGGGAGATCGTCCGTCTGTTGGCGGTCAACCTGGTTGACATCACCCGCGGGCCGATGGGCGTGCCGGGAATCCCGAGGCCGGTTATCTTCGGCTACAAGTTCCATGGCGAGTTGCCGTTTTTCTATCTGATCCTGGTGTTGATCGTCTTCACCCATATGTCGATCGAGAGGATGCTGTTCTCCAGATTTGGAAGGGCCTGCCTCGCCATCCGGGATGATGAGATCGCCGCCCAGGCCATGGGCGTGAAGCCCTACCGGTACAAGGTCTTGGCGTTCTGCATCTCCTCGGCTTACGCCGGGCTCATGGGCGTGTTCTACTGCTCGTGGGCGACCTTCTTCAGCCCCGACGCGTTCAAGCTCGACGATTCGATCATGCTGTCAGTCATGATCACCCTCGGGGGGATTGGGAGCCTGGTGGGTGCTATTCCCGGAGCCATTGGGATCGGAGCGCTCCCGGAATTGCTGCGGCCCTTCACGACCGGCGCCCGGGTCGCCAGCCTGCGCCTGGCGGGTGTCGGATTGGTGATGGTAGTGTTCCTGATCCTCCGGCCGCAAGGCATCGCCGGCATGTCGATCGCCAAGGACTACATCTCCCTGGAGCCGCTTCGCCGTCTGTTTGTTCGCGGATCCGATTCGAAGCCGGAGAAGACCTGATGACCGAGCTCCTGCGAACCGAGGCGGCAACCAAGGCTTTTGGCGGACTGGTCGCCGTCAATCAGGTGGATATGCACCTCAACGAAGGGGAGATCCTCGGCCTGATCGGGCCCAACGGCGCCGGCAAGACGACCCTCTTTAACCTGATCACGGGGCTCTACCATCCAGTGACGAGCGGCGAGATCTACTTCCAAGGAAAACGGATCACGCACCTGTCCCAACCGGAGATCGTCAGTCTGGGAATGTGCCGGACCTTCCAGATCTTGAGGATCTTCAGGTTCATGTCGGTCATAGACAACGTTCTGGTCGGCCTGCACACCCGCAGCAAGGGCTCCGTGGTGGATGCCCTGCTGAATCTTCCCCCAGCGCGGGCGGAGGAACGCCGGGCCCGCGAGCGAGCCATGCACTATCTGGAGCTGCTGGGGCTCAAGGATCACTGGAACAAACCGGCCAAAGGCCTGACCTATGGAGACCAGCGTCGCGTGGAAGTCGCCCGCGCCCTGGCGGCGGAGCCCGACCTGTTGCTGCTCGATGAGCCGGCGGCGGGCCTGACTCTGTCGGAGGCGCGTGCCCTGACGGAGTTGATAGAGTGGATCCGTACCGACCTGAAGAAGACCATCCTGCTGATCGAACACAACATGCGTGTCGTGATGCCGATAGCCGACAGGATCGTGGTCCTCAATCAGGGCAGGAAGATCTTTGAGGGCACTCCCGGCGAAGTCCAGCAATCGGAAGAGGTGATCGTGGCTTACCTGGGCAGGGCCTACTTGAAGGCGCGGGCGGAGGGGGCCTGATGCTGACCATCGAGAACGTCCGAGTGTCCTACGGCGCCATTGAGGCCTTGCACGGGGTCAGCCTGGAAGTGAATGAGGGCGAGATGGTCACGCTCATCGGGAGCAACGGGGCCGGGAAGAGCACGCTCCTGAACACCGTCTCGGGTTTGCTCAGGCCGACTTCGGGAACCGTGCTCTACCGCGGGGAGTCGTTGGAGAGGGTCCCCCCGGACAAGATCGTGGCCATGGGGATCTGCCAGGTCCCCGAGGGACGCAGAGTCTTCCAGACCATGAGCGTGCTCGAGAATCTGCTGATGGGCGCCCATCTGCCGGCCAATCGAAAGACCATCGATGAGAACCTGAAGCGGGTGTACAAGCTCTTCCCGCGCTTGCTGGAGAGGACGAGCCAGGAAGCCATCACCCTGAGCGGAGGGGAGCAGCAGATGCTGGCGATCGGCCGGGCCCTGATGAGCAATCCCAAGCTGCTGCTGCTGGATGAACCCTCGCTCGGGCTGGCGCCGGTGCTGGTGGAAGAGGTCTACGCCGTTCTCATGGAAATCCGGAAAGCGGGGACGCCGATTCTGGTCGTGGAGCAGAACGCCTTCCAGGCCCTGAGCGTGGCGGACCGCGGCTATGTGATCGAGACCGGCAACATCGTGCTGCAAGACACGGCCCAACGGCTGCTCGAAAGCAAGCAGGTCAAAGAAGCCTATCTGGGGCAGTGACTGCGAGGTGAGGCTATGACCCTGATGTGCGCGCTGTGCAAGGTGCAGCAGTGCGCCGAGGTGCCCGGCAGCCAGAGAATCCCGACCTACTGCCCTATGGACCAGGCCGGCGAACTCTACCGAGGGATCCTCGGTGAGTCGCAGAAGCAGTACTTTGAAGAGGGCCAGGACAGGCAGCTGGCGCTGGCCTCCGCCCGAACCGAGGCCGCCGGCTACCTTCGCTGGCCGCGGGTTCAGGAAGTGATGGAGTTCGCCCGCAGAATCGGGGCGACCCACCTGGGCATCGCTTCTTGCATCGGCTTGATCGAGGAAGCCCGTCTGCTCCAGAGGCTGCTGGAGAGCAATGGCTTCGAGGTTTCAAGCGTATGCTGCAAGGTGGGCTCGATCTCGAAGTTGGAGTTCGGCCTGAGGCCCGAGGAGACCCTGAGCCCGGACGGCGGCTTCGATCCGCTGTGCAACCCGATCGGCCAGGCCAAGCTGCTCAACGCCGCAGGCACGCAGCTCAATATCCTGGTGGGCTTGTGCGTCGGCCATGACAGCCTGTTCCTCAAGTACAGCGAGGCTCCGGCCACGGTTCTCGTCGCCAAGGACCGCGTCACAGGCCACAACCCGGTGGCCGCACTCTACACCATGCATTCCTACTATGACCGGCTCCAGGGAGACCGCAAGACCAAGAGGGAAAAATGAACCACGCAGAGTTAGTTGCCAGGAACAAGGCCAGCAACCTGGCCAGTTGGACGAGCCAGGCTGATTGGAACCCGATCTCGATGGTCAAGGGGGAGGGGATCTACTTTTGGGACGCGGACGACAAGCGGTTTATTGACTGGTCCTCGATGCTGGTCAATGTGAACATCGGACACGGTCATCCGCATGTCATCCAGGCAATTCAGAAGCAGGCGGCCAAGATGACGTATGCGTATCCCGGCATAGCCACCGAAGAGCGCGCCCGGCTTGCGGAGATGCTTGCGGAGATTGCGCCCCAGGGCCTCAAGAAGACGTTCTTCACCCTGGGTGGGGCGGATGCCATCGAGAATGCCATGAAGCTGGCCCGCCTCTCCACCGGTCGCCAGAAGATCCTTGCCCGCTACCGCGCCTTCCACGGCGCCGGTTTCGGCGCGATGACTGCCGGCGGGGATCCGCGCAGGCTGGCCAATGAGCCCGGCGTGCCGTGGATCGTTCACGTCCACGATCCGTACGCCTACCGCAGCCCCATCTATCGCGGAAGGACGCGGGAGGAAGGCGACACCGTCGTGGCCGATCTCATCGAGGACACGATCCAATTCGAGGGACCTGAAAACGTCGCCGGGATCCTGCTGGAGAGCTACAGCGGGACCAGCGGGATCATCCAGGGAGGTGAGGCCTTCTGGAGGAGAATCCAGGAGATCGCCGAGCGCTACTCTATCCTCATCATCCTGGACGAAGTGATGAGCGGTTTCGGCCGGACCGGGAAGTGGTTTGGGATCGATCACTATCCGTTCGTGAAACCCGATCTTGTCGTGATGGCCAAGGGGATCACCAGCGGCTACGTCCCCCTCGGGGCGGTGATGGCGAGTGAGCAGGTCTCCGCCTACTTTGACGACCACGTCCTGTGGGGCGGGCTGACCTACAGCGCCCATGCCCTGGCCTGCGCCGCAGGTATCGCCAACATCGAGGTCTACAAGAACGAGAAGCTGATTGAGAACGCGGCCAAGATGGGTAAGGTGATGAGGGCTCAATTGATGGATCTTGCGGAGCAGCATCCTTGCGTGGGAGATGTGCGGGGGACGGGGCTGCTCCAGGTCATTGAGATCGTGAAGGACCGGGAGACCCGAGAGCCCATGAGTGCCTTCAATAAGCCGCTGACCCCACCCATGGCGGCCGTGGCGGCCTCCTTGAGGCAGCAGGGGATGAGCACCTTCGTGCGCTGGAACATGATCTTCTGCTGTCCTCCGCTGGTCATCCACGAAGATCAGGTGAAAGAAGGCGTGGGCATCATCGACCAGGCGTTGGCGGCGGCCGACAAAGCGTATGAGGGAACGTAGCGCGAAGTAGATCGGGGTACCCCGGCTGAAGGAAGAAGGGTCCCACCCCCAGACGCGGCGGTGGGACCCTTGCTGTCAAACGAGGAGAAGGACAACCCGATGGGTCTGCGACCTAGAACCCCTTGACCTGTTTCGGGAGATAGTCTTCCAGGGTCCCCTCCCTGTGGACGTCGGCTGTGCCGCAGTGCAGGCCGCCGCCAAAGGAGGACACCTCGTAGAACGGAACCGGGATGACCTCAAAGCCGTGCTTGTCCAGCAGCTCCATGACCGGGGTCTCGCTGGCTTCCACGCAGACGGTCTTGGGATCCAGGACCAGCAGATTCAAGTTGAGCCAGATGCTGCAGAAACACATGGGCCGCTTCTGCTTGAGCACCGACTTAGGGCCGAGGATGACCTCCCAATCGTTCTTGCGGAAGAGCTCCGCCTGGGCCTCCTCCAGCGGCGTGCGAAAGGGATTGATCATCACCAGCCCGGGCCGGAGCGGCACAAGAGTTGTGTCCATATGCCAGGGGGTGTGTTCACGGTAGCGCACCTTGTGAACGCGATGCTCTGGGAAGTGCCGCCGCAGCCAGTCGATTCCCGTGTCGTTGGTGACCATGGACTTCTGGACGAAGAGGTCCTTGCCTAGGCGAACCACATCCGCCGCGTCAAAAAGCGGCTCGACTTCCGCCGGCAGCCAGTCGCTCGCCTCGGCTCGCTTCCACTTCTCCTCCTCGCTCATGGCATTCCATTCTTCCCACCACCCCGCCTTATAGGTCCGCTCCGTCAGGCGCGGCTTGGGGGCGGCCTCAAACTGGAAGTTTGGATCCTCCTTGAAGTACCTCTCCATCAAGGGACGATAGCACAGGTACTCATACCAGCGGCTGCGGTAGGACATCGTGGCTTCCAGGATCTCGGGCCCGACGGTCAGCAGCAGATCGCGCGGGGGCATGCACCCGAACATCGAATCCTGAACCCAGTCGGGGGTCTGCACCCGCTGATTGAAGTCCAGCAGGGTCGGCCGGTCGACGCGGATTCCGCGGCTCTTGAGCAGTTTGGCGAAGTTGTCCATCTGCTCCTTGGCCTGCGCTGTCATATCCTCCGGGTAGGGGCCGTAGGTGCCCGCCGGGAAACCCTGATCCGGCCAATCCCGCTGGACGGCGGTCTCCGCAGCCTGCACCATCGTGCCGGTGGCGTCCCCCACAATGACATGCTTCAAGGGGTCCCATTCGTTCCATGAACTGACAACAGTCTTTCCATTCTTGCCGGGCATGTTTGCCTCCTGGGATACAGCTTGTGTGTGCTTGATGGGGTGCCTCATAGCGATCGCCCCATGATCAGCGACAGCAGGGCCATGCGGACTGCAACGCTGTGGTGTGCTTGAGCGAAGTATCGGGCCGCCGGCAGGGGGTCGATGTCTTTGGGAAGCTCATCCGCCCTCGGCAGAGGATGAAGGACGATGAGACCCGGCTGTGCCCGGTCCAGCTTGTCCCGGTCTATGACATAGGCCTCCGGCGTCTGGGCGCGCTCCGCCTTGGCATCCGTCCGGCCCTGCGCGTAGGAGGGGGTCAACGTCCCCATGAGATAGA
>Ga0184616_10000195_pt1 | contig 11554 bp, 14 predicted proteins | sample PLM4_90_coex_FD_133145 | JGI IMG/M metagenome (GOLD analysis project Ga0184616, IMG submission 133145) | Groundwater sediment microbial communities from an aquifer in East River, Colorado, USA - PLM4_90_coex | ecosystem: Environmental > Terrestrial > Soil > Riparian zone | place: USA: East...
CATTGTTCCGGGGGAATATCTTTGACGGGGGTTCCGGCCCGGCCTTTTTCCTCACTCATAGTCTGCGCCTCTCTTTAGTCATGATCCTGCTCCCTCAGGTACCCAACTCTCCCAGACCTTCCAGGATGTGGCTGCGCAAGGCGGAAATGACCCGAGGTTCATTCAGGGGTACATCGCCCAAGGCGGCCTTGATCTCCCGGGTATCCAGAGAAAAAAAGGCCCCATCCTTGCGATGCTCGTATAAGAGATCAACTTCAGGGTGACCCACGATCAACGTGACTAAGGTATCGCCCATATTGCCCAGGGGCTTGCGGTCGATGTGGCTATGTTGAAACGTAGCCCGCACTTTGGTGCCCTGCCCTGGACTGGACTGCAAACCCAGCTCGCCGTTACTCATCCGGCACGATTCGCTAAGCAACGGGAGCCCGAGGCCCACGCGCCTGACAATCTTGGTGGTAAAAAAAGGGTCAAGGGCCCGCTGCATCATTTCTTCATCCATCCCACAGCCATCATCCACGATTTCTATGGTCATCCGGTCTTCTTTTAAATTCTCATCAATGCGAATTTCCACCCGCCGGGCTCCTGCGGCGAGGGAGTTTTCCACGATATCCAGAATGTGTAGCGAAAGGTCCTGCACAGAGCCAACCCGGTCATCTTCGTCCGGAAATCCCCATCTGGTAAAGTTGCCCGACCACTTCAAAGGCCGGAAGGTCAGAGAGAAGAATGGGAATATTTTCTGCTTCCGCCTTGGTTAGGGTTAATTTTTCCGGTTCTCTCCCCCCGATGAGGATAATGCCGGCGATTTCTTTCAGGCTGGCCACGGCCACAATGTTTTGGTGGGTTTGCAGCGTAACCCACAGGTCGCCGGCTTTGGCGTTGGCCATTACGTCGCTTAAAAGGTCGCTCACATAACCCCCCGTAATTTCTTCCGAGAGCTTAGATATGGCCGAAAGGGGTTTCAGCCCCAATTTATCCACGATCTGCTGCAACGTCATGGAAGCGTAACCTTTCGATCACCGGTCAATTTCTCCCAAGACAACATCGATGGAACCGATGATGGCCACCACATCGGCTATCAACCGCCCTTCAACCATTGTGGACAGAGCGCTCAAGTTGATAAAAGACGGCGGCCGAACCCGGAACCGCCACGGTTTGTTGCTGCCGTCGCTTACCAAATAAAATCCCAGCTCCCCTTTAGGGGACTCAATGCTGGCGTAAACCTCTCCTTTGGGCACAGGAAACCCTTCACTGGCAATGTGAAAATGGTGGATCAAGGCCTCGATGCTTTCCAGGACTTTCGCCTTGGCAGGATAAACCACCTTAGGATCGTCTACCTGCACTTCCCCGCCCGGCATTTTGTCCAGAACCTGGCGAATGATTTCGTTGGACTGACGCATTTCCATGAGTCTAACCAGGTACCGGTCATAGACATCGCCATTTTTCCCAGTGGGAACGATGAAATCATAGGATTCGTATCCGCAATAAGGCATGGCCTTACGCAAATCCCAGTTGACATTCGAGGCCCGAAGAATCGGGCCGCTCAACCCCCAATTAATGGCCTCCTGCGCCGAGATGGCTCCGACCCCCTGGGTGCGGCGCATCCATATTTTATTCTTGGTCAGGAGAGTTTCGTATTCGTCCACCCGGGCGGGAAAAATTCGGGTGAACTCGCGGCATTTGGCTTCAAAACCATCGGGCAAATCCTGAGCCAAACCCCCGACCCGAAAGTATGAGGGCGTCAGCCGGGAGCCGCAGACCATCTCGAACATGAAGAGAATCTCGTCCCTATCCCGAAAGGCGTAGAAGAAGGGGGTCATGGCCCCGATGTCGTGAGCATGGGTCCCCAACCAAAGAAGATGGCTGGCGATCCGCTGGAGTTCGCAGAGCAAAACCCGGATAGCCTGGGCTCGCGGAGGTGCTTCGATGGCAATGAGTTTTTCCACCGCCAGAACGTAGGCCAGGTTGTTGGACATCCCGGCTACGTAATCCATCCGGTCCGTTAAGGTGATGCATTGATGGTAGGTTTTGTTTTCGGCCAGTTTTTCCAGACCTCGATGGAGGAAGCCGATGTCGGGAGTGGCCTTGACCACGATTTCGCCGTCGAGCTCCAAGATAACCCGCAAGACTCCATGGGTGCTGGGATGCTGGGGCCCCATGTTAATAGTCATTGTATCCGTTTTCGCCATCTCCGTCATTCTCCGTCGCCAGGGGTTTTAGCCTCTGAGGGGATAGTCTTTCCGTAAAGGGTGTCCTTCCCAATCGGGGGTGAGCAGGATTCGCCTAAGGTCAGGGTGTTCAAGAAAAATGATCCCAAACATATCAAACGCCTCGCGCTCCAGCCAGTTCGCCGCTTTCCAAACTGAAACTACCGAAGCTATCCGTGGAACCATGCCGGGGAGCGAAACTTTCAGGCGCAGCCGGCGCCTGGTTTTCATGGCGCATAAATAATAAACGACCTGGAAACGAGGCTCATGGGGGTAATCGTCCACGCCGCACAGGTCGGTCAGGTAATCAAAGAAAAGATCGGGGTCATCGTGTAAAAAACGGCAAATGGGTAGAATGTCCTCGGCCCGAAGGACCAGGGTGTTTTCTCCCCGGAAAGTCGAAGCTGCGAGAACGGATTCTGGAAAATTATTTTTCACTTTGTTCACTATGACTTCCAGGTCCATAATTTATTACCTTTCCGTGAGCTTCTCTTGGCTGATCTTCTCGTGCAGTTTGATGATTCCGTAGATCAGGGCCTCGGGACGGGGAGGGCACCCAGGAATATAGACATCCACCGGGAGATACTGGTCAATCCCCTGGACCGTGGCGTAGGTGTCGAAGATCCCGCCACTGGAAGCGCAAGCCCCCATGGCAATTACCCATTTGGGCTCGGGCATCTGCTCATATATCCGCACTACCGCCGGTAGCATCTTTTTCGTTACAGTTCCGGCGACGATCAGCAGGTCGGCCTGTCGGGGGGAGGGGCGAAAAACTTCCATGCCAAACCGGGCCAGGTCATAACGGGCGGAGACAGCTACAAGCATCTCCAGAGCGCAGCAGGCCAGTCCAAACCCCGCTGGCCAGAGAGAGGAACGCCGGGCCCAGTTGACCAGTTTTTCCAGGGAGGCGGTTAAGACATTATTTCCCAAATGCGCTTCTATTCCCATTCCAAGGCTCCTTTTTTCCAGACGTAAATGAAGCCCACGAGGAGGATGGCGATAAAGACGGCCATCTCCACCAGACCGAAGATCTTGAGTTCCTTGAAAATTACAGCCCAGGGGTAGAGAAAAACGGCTTCAATGTCGAAGATGATAAATAGCATGGCGATAATATAGAACTTCACGGAAAAGGGGCTGCGGGCTTGGCCGACAGGGTCCATTCCGCATTCATAGGGGATCATTTTCTGAGGAGTTATTTTTCGTTTTCCGATAATGGCTGAAAGGAAGATGGTAATGATAGCAAATCCTACCGCGATCACGAAAAATATGAATATGGGAATAAAGTCCGTTACCATATATTATAATCCTCCATAAAATTCAGGCTCGGATGGACACAAAAGAAGAGACCCAGATTTCAAGGAACATCCAGGCTTCCTCTGGCCAACTTTGGCAAATGGGCGAATTATAAATTTAATGAAAAAGGCAACCACAAAAAACGAATGAATCATCATTCAGATTATCGAATTAACAGAAATTAAAAATCTTGTCAAGTTTTTTTTGGTTGCTCTCTCAAACAAAAATAGCTAAGGTGATTTTTCTTGCTGCCCAGTATACATTGACGGGCTTCTTCCATCTATGTTATAAGTCATAATAATTATCCATGGGCTCCCAAAAATTTTCAGCGGAAGATAAGAAATTGATTCGTAAAATCCAGGGAGATCTGCCTTTATCTCTCACCCCCTTTGAATCCGTAGCCCAGCAGCTCGGATGGGAGGAAATCGAGCTTCTGAAGCGGGTCCGCCGTTTTATTCGCCGGGGACGGATCCGGCGTTTTGGAGCCATTTTACGCCATCAAAGGGCAGGTTACCAGGGAAATGCCATGGTGGTCTGGAAGGTACCGGAGGATCAGATCCCCAGGGTTACCCGGGCGATGATCGCTTTTCCAGCAGTAAGCCATTGTTACCTTCGTCCCTCTTTACCCCAATGGCCCTTTAATTTATACACCATGGTCCACGGGCCAAGGGCGCGGGATTGCCGCTTGATCGCTCAGCAGCTTTCCAGGGAAACCGGGCTGAAGGACTATCAACTTCTCTTTTCCAAGCGGGAACATAAAAAATCGAGCATGCGCTATTTTGAGCAGCAATAAATATGCAACGCAGAGAGCGCCAAGAGCGCAGAGAATCAATGTCCTCTGCGCTCTCCGCGGTGAAAAATATAAAATGGCTTTAGGAAGGTGGGCATATGGTAACGAAAAAATCCAAAAAGCTTTTCATCGAGGCCCAGAAGGTAATCCCTGGCGGGGTCAACAGTCCGGTGCGGGCGTTTCGAGCCGTAGGGCTTGATCCGCTCTTTGTTTCCCAAGCCAGAGGGTCGAAGATTTTCGATGCCGACGGAAAGGTCTACATCGATTATGTTTCTTCATGGGGACCCATGATTTTGGGGCATGCCCACCCGAAAGTGCACCAAGCCATGTCCCGGGCTCTTGCCCATGGCTGGAGCTACGGTGCGGCTACGGAGTTGGAAGTTCGCCTGGCTCAAAAAATTTCTCAAGCCATCCCTTCCATGGAATTGTTGCGCATGGTCAGCTCAGGGACAGAAGCAGCGATGAGCGCTCTGCGCGTGGCCCGGGGTTTTACAGGGCGAGATAAGATCATCAAGTTCGAAGGTTGTTACCATGGCCATGCCGACAGCTTTCTGGTCAAAGCCGGTTCCGGGGCCATTACTTTTGGAATTCCAGACAGCGCTGGAATTCCCCCGTCTGTAGCTGCCCACACTCTCATTGCCCCCTACAATGACCTGCGTGCGGTTCAGGCCATCTTCGATCAGAACCCCTCGCAAATCGCCGGGGTCATCGTCGAGCCGGTGGCCGGGAATATGGGGATCGTCCTGCCTCGGGAAGGGTTTTTGAAAGGGTTAGAGGAAATTTGCCGAGAAAATGGGTCGCTGTTGATTTTTGATGAAGTCATCACAGGTTTCCGCCTGACCTATGGTGGAGTCCAGAAAATTTTTGGCATCAACCCCGACCTCACCTGTCTGGGCAAAGTCATTGGGGGAGGAATGCCTGTGGGGGCCTATGGAGGGCGGAAGGAGCTCATGGAAAAAGTTGCACCCTTGGGGCCCATATATCAAGCCGGAACCCTTTCCGGAAATCCGCTGGCTATGACCTGCGGTTTGGCCACCCTGGAGATCCTTGAGGATAAGGCGGTATATAAAAAGATAGATAGCCTTACCCAAGATCTTTGCCATGGGTTGGAGGCGCTTTTTTCCCGCAAGGGGGTCCCAACACGGATCAACCGTTCCGGTTCCATGTTCACTCTTTTCTTCACCGGGGTGGAAGTCTGGGATTATAGCTCGGCCAAAAAAGCGGATGTCAGCCAATACGCTAAATATTTTCAGAAGATGTTGCAGGCCGGGGTCTGGTTACCTCCATCCCAGTTTGAGGCCTGCTTTGTCTCTCTTGCCCATACCCAAAAAGATATGGAGCGCACGTTAGAGGCTGCCGAGGCAGCCCTGGAAAAGTGGGATCTTAAAAAAACCCCTTGACAATATTTTGTTGGGTATGTTAACTAAAATATCCTTGAATGAATATTCATTCATTATTGACAAAAGGGGGTGTGGCCAAAAAACCGGAATCTGGGCAATCGCAACTGGTTAAAATAAAGAAGTAAAAATTACCAGCCCGCATGTCGATGGGAGAAGACAAGAAAAAGCTTTACAAAAAAGTCGCACGCTACAGTGCGATTGGCCTGGAAATGGGCTTCTCCGTGGCCATAGGAGTGGCTATTGGTTATTTCTTGGATCGGTTTTTGCGTACGGGTCCATGGCTCACTTTAATATTTTTAATTTTCGGTGTGATTGCGGGCTTTCGGAGCCTTTTTTCCTTGATGAAGAGCGTTGATAGAGACGAGCGTTAGAAATAAACTTCCAATACCGGCACGGCAGAGGGAAATCCGCAAGCTGGCCTCCATCGAGAAACGAACTGCCCAGGTTCTTGCTCTCCTCCTCGTGGGTAGCCTATGGTTTCAAAGCTGGTCAATTTCTTTAGGGCTAATCCTGGGAGGGGGTGTGGCCATCCTCAATTTTCATTGGCTCTGGCGGATTATGGAAAAAGTGATCTTCGAAAAAAAGAAGATCCATGGGCTGCAAGTTTTGATTAAATTTTTGGCCTTATTGATGGTTATTTTCATGATTTTTCGTTTTATCAAAGTAAATTCCGTGGCTTTCATCATAGGCATTTCCACCCTACTCCCGGGCATTTTTTTCGGAGTTATCCAGGAATCGCTCCGGGCTGAGAGAAAGGGAAACGGATAATGGCTGGACATGCCCCTTTTACATGGCTTTCTTACGTACCTTTCATCGGGGGGCTCCCCCATCAGGTTTCTGGGGCCCTTTTTGTGCTCTTGATTCTCTCTCTACTTTCCTACCTGGCTTTTCGAAAAGTGGCCTTGGAAATCCCGACGGCCATAGTACCCTCCAGCCGGCTTACTCTGCGGAATCTCTTTGAGCTCTTCACGGAGATGATTTTGAAATTTTTAGACGACATTATCGGGCCACGGGGCCGGAAATTCCTTCCCTTAATCGGAACCTTAGGCTTTTTCATCCTCTTCTCCAACCTCCTTGGCTTAGTTCCGGGCTTCCTGCCCCCCACGGATAATCTGAATACCACAGTAGCCTGCGCCCTGGTGGTTTTCTTTGCCACGCATTATTACGGGGTCAAAGCCCACGGTTTCAAGTACCTCAAACATTTTCTTGGCCCGGTCCTGTGGCTTTCTCCTTTGTTCGTCATCATTGAAGTTATCAGCCATTTGGCTCGGGTGCTCTCGCTTTCCATGCGTCTTTTCGGCAACATCATGGCTGACCACATGCTGTTATCTTTGACCCTTTTAACGCCTTCCCTGCTGGTTCTTTTCCTCCCACCCCTGGCAATGTTTATGGGAGTTTTCGTGTCGCTTATCCAGACTTTTATCTTTATATTGCTTTCCATGGTGTACATATCCTTGGCCATTGAGGAGTCGGAACATTAAAGCGTTACGAGTTATAAGTTAAAATTTAATAGGACGCAGATAACCGCAGATAATTATTTTCTTTTTAGTTTATCCTGATAATCTGTGTACATCCGTGTCCAAAAAGGAATTTCCTATACAATCAAGTTAAAGGTAATGAAAAGCATTTCATTCAATAGGAGGTATTGGATAATGAAGAAAACGATGTGGATCCTTTTGCTGACTTTCGCCTTAAGCTGCTTTTTTGCTTCTTTGGCCTTTGCGGCTGAAGAACCTCTGGGGCAGGAGGCAAAGAAATTTATCGGCCTGGCCTGCGGCCTGGCCATTGCCATTGCGGCTTTGGGCGGCGGACTGGGTCAGGGAATCGCTATTTCCAAAGGCTTGGAAGGCATCGCCCGCAATCCGGAAGCCCAGCCCAAGATCTTTATCCCCATGATTGTCGGGCTGGCCTTAATCGAATCGCTGGTAATTTACGCCCTGGTCATATCCATCATGCTTTATGCCAAGCTTTAACCACGGATTCATTCACCTGCCGGAAGAGCCAGGGCCGTTTGCGCCTGACGAGTCCGGCGCTGCCTGCGTATGCCTCCTGTGGTTCGTATGATTAAGGATGTTTATGATTTATAGCATTGCTCCCCGCAATGAGTAAATGTATGCTTTGTATAAATATTCCTTTTGAATCTGCGTGGGCAGGTCCCGGCCCTGACTGTGGCTTATTTCGAATGATTGCTCGCAAAACCCGCCAGGAGTCCATATGAGAGGAAGAATCCCATGACCGATGTTCGCTACGGAATGGTCATCGATCTGAGGAAATGTATCGGCTGTCATACTTGCTCGGTGGCCTGCAAGAGAGAAAACGATGTACCCTTAGGGGTGTGGCGCTCGTGGGTCAAGCAGGTGGAAAAGGGACGCTACCCCTATATCCGGAAATCATTTCTGCCTCTGCTCTGCAACAACTGCGAGAGCCCCATCTGTGTTACCGTCTGCCCGGTGAAAGCTTCTTACCAGCGCCCAGACGGAATTGTTCTCGTTGACCCCCATCGCTGCATCGGTTGTCGGTACTGCATGGCGGCCTGCCCTTACGACGTGCGCTATATCAATCCCATAACGCCCATTGTGCAGAAATGCGATTGGTGCGTGCACCGGCTGGACAGAGGGTTACAACCGGCCTGTGTGGAGGCTTGCCCCACCACTGCCCGCTATATGGGGGATACCCATGATCCACAAAGTGAGGTCTATCGCCTGATTCAATCCAATGCCGTCGTGGTGATGAAACCAGAAATGAACACCCATCCCATGGTTTTTTACATAAACGCCGACCAGCTGACGATGGATGCCCGAGGAGGAGCGCTTTGGAAGAAAGTGCACGAGTAATCTATAATGTCCCCTTTGTCATTCCGATAGGGTATTTAATTGCCATTTATTTTTATATTACCGGCCTGCATATGGGTTTCTACACCACTTCGGTCGTGGCGACTCTTTTGAATAAGCAGGAGTGGAAGCCCATTGGCAAGATCGGAGCTGTAGGCGCTTTGATCGTTTTAGCTGTCGCCCCCGTCTTTCTTCTATTGGACCTTACTCAGGTTCCCCGCTTCTGGCACCTTTTCCCCTATATTAACCTCCGGTCCCCCATAACCTGGGGGACATTCTTCCTGACCGCCTATCCACCCATAGGCTTGATCTACGCTTGGTATGTGTTCAGAGGAAATTACCGAGCGGCCAAAATCTGGGGTCTATGCGGTTTCCCAGTTGCAGTCAGCGTGCATGGGTACACCGGTTTCATCCTGGCCTTGGGTGCGGGCCGGGCCTTCTGGAACACCTCCTTAAACCCTATTCTTTTCCTGGTTTCCGCTATGGTTTCCGGGCTCGCCCTGATGATCATCATTATCAACATCCGCTACTATTATTTCGCTCAGAATCAGGATGCAGCACAAAAGGCCGCGGATTTGCGCATCATTAATACCTTGGTCAGAATGATGTACCTCTTTATAATTGTCGAGCTATTTTTGATGGGGTGCGACCTTGCCGTATTGGCCAACTCCAAGGCGGAAGAGTACGTGACCTACCAGTTGCTCACGCGGGGGAGTTGGGCTCCCCTGTTTTTGGGGGTGGAACTCACGCTGGGAGGGGCGATTCCTTTAATCTTGCTCTCTATCAAGCGCATCAGACTTCATCCCATTGGGCAATGTATTGCCTGCCTTTTAATCCTCTGTGGGATTCTGGCTATGCGCATTATCATCGTGGTGGGCGGTCAGAGCGTGATGTTGCATTAGATAAGGGATAATGGGATATATCTGCTTCTTCTTCGTGCGCAACATGATCCTGTGGGGCGGTGAATTTCTGCTCTTGGTGTGAAACCCAAGGAGTTTCTCATGAAGAAAGTTACGAGAAGAGATTTCTTAAAATTCGGATTTACCAGCGCAGCCGTGGTTGGCTTCGGGGGCTCTCTTTCCGGTTGCCTCAGCCCTCCCCCGGAAACGCCCAAAAAGATCATGCGCACGACCGGCAAACCGGTAACCGTAGCCAGCACCTGCCTTCTCTGCCCCGCGGGATGTGGGATTCTTGGGGAAGTCACCGACGGCCGGGTAACCGAAATTACCGGCAACCCTAAGCACCCAAATAACCGGGGCAAGATATGTTCCCGGGGCCACGCCGGACTAAACGTCCTTTACGACCCTGACCGCTTGCTTTACCCCTTTAAGCGCTCTGGCGCGCGCGGGGAAGGCCGATGGAGCCGTATTTCCTGGGATCAGGCCTTGGAAGAAATTTCCAAGAGGCTCGCCGAATTACGCCGTCGGGGGAAGTTGGAAGCCCTCTGGGTCGAAATGGGCACCCCCGGTTCGAAGGAGCTCTTGGCTCTGCATTTCTTCAAGTCCCTTGGATCTCCGACCCTCTTCACGGATAGCGGGTTCCCCAACGAAGCCCGCATGACGGCTCAGGCCCTTACCTGGGGAGCGGAATCCTCGGTCAGCGATGTAGCCAAATCCCGTTTCATTCTTAACTTTGGGGCCAACCCTTACGAGGATCATGAACAATATATTTACCTCGCACAGCGAATTGTGGAGGCTCAGGTGGCCAACGCGGCCAAGCTGGTCACTTTCGATGTCCGCCTCTCGAACACCGCCGGCAAGAGCCACGAATGGTACCAGGTGAACCCCGGGACAGATGGAGTGATCGCCCTGGCCATGGCGCAGCATATTTTGCAGCAAGGATTGCATGATCAGGAGTTCCTCACCCGCTGGACGAATTTTTCGTTGCCCAAGCTCGCTGAACACCTTGCCCAGTACACGCCGGAGCAGGCCGAAAAAGTCAGCGGGGTCAAAGCGGCAGATATTCGCCGCCTGGCCTTGGAGTTCGTTAAGACAAAACCGGCAGTTTCCCTGACGGGACGCGGAGTAAGCGGCCATCAGAATGGGGTGTTTAATGAGCGCTGCATTGCCCTGTTAAATGCCGTTATAGGGAATATCGATATTCCTGGCGGGTGCTGCCTGCCCCGCACGATGGATCTTGGCGAGCCCAAATGGAAAAGTCCCTTTTCGTCCTCTCCCCAGGCTTTTGCTGCCCTCAAAGAAGGAAAAGGCCAGCCTGAGTTCTTCTTCGCTTACATGGCCAATCCGGCTTATGCCAATCCCGGCACGGCCGAGACCATGCAGATCCTTAAGGATGAGAAGCGGGTTCCCTTTTTGGTGGCAGCAGATACCCACTTGACGGAAACGGGAGCGTTAGCGGATCTCCTCCTGCCCATGGCTTCCTATCTGGAAAGCTGGAATTTAGAATCCCGGCCTGCCATGGGGCTCATCCCCTTCGTCAGCATCCGGCAACCCATGGTCTCCCCGTTGGGGAAATCCAAGTCTATCGGCGACACCTTCATCGAGCTGGCCGGGCGAATGGGAGACGATTTCCAGAAAGCATTCCCTTATAAAAGCAGCGATGAATTCATCGGAAAAGCTGCCGCCCGAATCGAGGGGCTATCCAAGTCTGGGGGGATCGATCTCCTGAAGAAAGAAGGGGTATGGTTTGACCCGGCAGCCAAACCGGCTTACCGCTCCTTTGAGAAAAAGGGCTTCAATACCCCATCCGGCAAATTTGAGATATTCTCCCGCCGGCTGGAGGAAAGCGGACTGCCCCCGCTGCCGGCTTATGTACCCATTCAGGCCCACCAGGGGATGAAAGAGGAAGAATTGATCCTGGTTGTCAACCGGGCCAACGTCATGACTTTGCGCTTGGCGAACGCCAAATGGCTCGCTGAAATTCTGCATGAAAATCCTCTGTGGATCAATCCCGAGACAGCGCAGGCTAAGGGCATTCGTGAAGGAGATCGCGTTAAAGTTTCCTCGGCGACTGGAAGTCTCATAGCCCGGGTGCGCTTATCTCATGGCGTTCATCCCCGGGTGGTTACTTTGACCG
>Ga0184616_10000196_pt1 | contig 11547 bp, 25 predicted proteins | sample PLM4_90_coex_FD_133145 | JGI IMG/M metagenome (GOLD analysis project Ga0184616, IMG submission 133145) | Groundwater sediment microbial communities from an aquifer in East River, Colorado, USA - PLM4_90_coex | ecosystem: Environmental > Terrestrial > Soil > Riparian zone | place: USA: East...
CTTAGCCCTAGCTTGGTATGTGGCTGAGGGGATCATTCGAAAGGCACCCGAACTATTCCCTGGTGAGCGGGCCTAAGATAAAAGGCCATTAAGTCCTACGAGGTTCCACTCGTATTGTAGGCATGTCCCTCGCCTACCTACTCGGAACAGCCATCTGTAGAACCTTTGAACGTGTAGCCGGTAAGTGGCAATCCAAGAAGCCTGAACCCAAGGCGTTCGTCGTTGGATTCTCGACCAGTATTGACCACGATAAGGAAGAGGGCTACAGGTACGTTGACCTGGTTCTCTACGCTGAATGCAACTACGTGAACGTGTATGCACGTGAGCGTTGGAACGTCATCCCCCTTGAGGATCTCGAGTACAACGAGGAAGAGGATGATTCGTACGTCAAGCCCGGCAAGGACTACGTTGAAGGATCGTCTCCTTGGACGCTGCTATGCTCACACGACTCAGGGTGGACTTCGGCGGTTCAAGAATTCATGAGCCAGAATGCTCGTAAGCTTCAAACCTTCGGTGCCTCAGAGGACTTCTACAAGCTGGTCGATCCAAAGGAGCTTGGGATTTGAGGGGGTAGTTCATGTCTGGACCCAAAACAATTAGGCCTGAGGAACTCAAGCGCTACAACAGCGAACACATAGGACTTAGGGAGGCTGCTGTAGGCAATTACGTTCTGGTATCATCCCACGCCGTTTGGGGTTATGGTTCGACCCCTGAGAATGCTCGCCAGGACGCCACAGAGCACTTCCAACAGAGCAATGTCTCAATCGCCTATCTCGGCGTTCTCGACGTCTTTCGGATCGAATAAGGCTGAAGGGCTTAACTCTCCCCCAAAGCCCTTCGTACTAGAAGCATGGACTACGACAAGCAGTACAAAGTAGCTAGGGATGACGGCCAAGGAACGCAGTCGACCGGAAACACTCTGTATGAAGCTTGTGTGGCCGCCAAAGCTCATGGCCCGAATGGTATCGTGCTCTCCCACGAAGGCCGTCTGGTGGCTTTCTACTGTGGCCACCGCAACCGTATAGCTCCCGGATTCGGAGCCCAACCCCTTGAGCGTGATCAAATCATCACTGACTTCGGCTACGAGGCCCTATGACCACCTACACTGTCAACGAAACGGACGCGAGCTGGGCCAAGACCCGCTACGTTCTCGGGTTCGACGCCTACGGTGAAACGCATTTGGGTCTTCGCCAACAGCCTAGATAAGGCTCTGGGTGAGGCCATCGACTGGATAGTCGACAACAAGCCGGGCATCCTTTGCGACGAACAGGTCAACGAAGCCTATCACCAAGCTATTCTTGGCGGAGCCTCCGAAGAAGAGGCCCATGTCCACGCTACGGCCGATACCACGGTCGGCGGAAACGAAGGCCACTACGTTCTCAGCCATGAGTGGTGCATCATTTCTGAGGAACCCAACATCCCCGTACCGGATCATACGGAAGACGATGAAGATGAGGATTGCGACGAAGAAACGGGTTTCACCCTCGACTTCAAGTACTGCGAGTGTGGCTGTCACTGCTCTGTAGCTTCTCATCCTGTCATGGGGGAAACCCTACACTTCACGATCTACAACGACCTCAAGGGCAATTTCACCCTCTACAAGGGGCACGGAACGCTAGGGCCTCAAGTCGACGTCAAGCCGAGCTTCGAAGCTGCCGCGGAATTGGCAGCCAAGATGGTTGAACAACACCCAGGTTACCGAGAGTGATGGGGGACTCCAATGAACATTCAAACATACATCAACAACCTGAATATGACCGTTAGTGTTGATGATCCAACCATTCTGGACCTAGAAATCGTGGCTGTAGCTCCTGCAACGGCCGAATTTCAGGATTGTGGGATTTTCTCGATTATTCAAGCACCTGCTGGGAGGTACTTACACCTGAAGTTCGACGAAAAAGCCTCTGACTGTTGGCAAGGACATCTCGAGAGATGTCTTCGTATGGGTAGCTCACGTAGAGACGTCGAATTTAGTAATGGTCCTCGACCTCTACGTAGTTTGAAAATAGTTAAAGCCTGATGTCCGTGGGGGTCAAACATGTTCGATGAAACAGAACTGCTCGCCCGGCTAGATGCCGTTCAATGCGTCAGAGGTATGATCGTCGGGCACCTGAGCGTGGTTTCGGTCCTTCAAGAAATCCCCGACCTCTCGGAAGAAAAAGGCCCGTCTTCCACCCGAGCCAAGAACCATGCGGCCATGGCTTTCGAGCTTCAAAGCGCTCTCGAGACCCTGTTCACCCCAAGGATTCTAAGCACCGTACCGCCAGCGAGCATTTCAGTTATACCCTCAGGAGACTTTGAAATGGACATCCCTGTTGCTCTTTTAGCCCAAGTCGTCGACATCAACGAGATCCGTCGTAGGATCTCGACCAACCGGAAGATCGCTACGCGAGAACTGGATCAGGCCAAATTGGCTAATGACCCGGAATCAACGATTCGCTGCCTCGATACGGCTTTGGCCCACGAAGGAATCGCCGATGCCCTGCAGAGCGCCCTCGAGACCCTCTTCCCTGTGTCCGAGCTGGCAAAACTGCCGGCTATTGAATCTTCCGTCTGACCGGTGTATATACTGGCCATGCCCTTGCCCGTGGATACGGTCGTCCAAGCTTTGATGTGTCTTGGTTCTTGGTTTTGCTCGCCAGCTGACTACGTAGAGTCGGCTCCCGTCGTCGGTTGGTACTTCCAGTACACGACTGAGCGTTACGGCTGCGAGGGGGACTGCGACTACAACGCTATCCTAAATGTTCAAACCCTTGCCGGTGAGCGGTTGTGGCCTGAAGTAGTCGATAGCTATGGAGTAAAAGGTCGAGCTCCTTGTGGTGGTGTCGTTGATTGCTTGGGGCTCTTGGCGCCCAACGTGGCTTGTATCATCGAACGTACCGATTGTGACTTCACTCACATAGAACCAAAAGTCCTCAAGACTTTTCTTCTCGAGTGCCGTGGTGATATAGCTTGTCAGAGGGAATTGATGCGCCCTGAGGAATGCTGTCGGGTAGTTAGAGAGATCGATGGGAAGGTCTCCTATTGGCCATGATCCACTTACGGAAGAGTATTTCGGATTCATGGTGTGGAGCGCTTCTTGTTAGGGGTGATTGTCTTACGGATGACCCGGGGATAACGTCTTGCCCCGAATGCCTTAGGTTGGAGGAAGCTGAGTCTAGGTTGGAGGAAGCCCGACGTAAGGAGCAGCCAAAACCTTCAAAGCTCGAAATGTTTGGAGAGGGGACCTACGGCGAACTCGATTGGATAGCTCTTGGGGTAATGACCTGTGGCCTTGGAATACCCGTGGTGAGTCTTCTTAAGCATCTGGCAAAGAGTCGAAGGTCCAGGGAAAAATGAAGCGATTCCTGACTTTGAGCCTCTTTCTGTCGGCAAGTCCAGCCATGGCTGTGGGAGTTTGCGGCGAGCCTGAAGAGGGTTTCTTTGATCTTGGCCCCTACATCATAACCGAGTTCAATGACCCCGTAGAACGTTCTTTGAGCGTGACCTATCGGCATACTCTCAAGAAGTACGAGCATTGTGAGAACGGGTGTTGGCCTCTGTCTGAACACAACGTCTACCAGACAGCTAAGAATGACCTGTGGTTCGAACTCCTCTCAACGCACGGGGAGATCTTTCGTCAGGGTTGTGGAGGGGAAGTCCGTTGCCTTGAGCCAATCTTGGCCGAGAATGTTCGATGCTACGTCGAGAAAGGTGATTGCGATTACGAGTACGAAGACCCCTATGTACACACCAGGATCTTAGAGACGTACTATCTTGAGTGCCGGGGAGATCGAAGCTGCACCTTTGAGGATCGACCTGCGAAGGATTGCTGTATCATCACGGGTAGAAAGGTGAATCCTTGGAAGACTTGAGCACGGTGCCCGGCGCTTCCTTACTGGTTTCGATCGAGGCCGTTCAAAACATTCGAGGAATCGTCGCAGGGTTCTTTAAAGCGGCAAAAGAGGCTAGAGATCGAGCCGATGAAGCGGGGCAAGAGAACGCCTACAACGCTCTGGCAATGGCTTTATCCTACGAGGCTCAAGGTGGCGCCATGCAGAACGTCCTCCATTACCTGCTCACGAAGGAGGTGGTAGAAAGCCTTCCTGACGTGGAGCCTTTAAACCCGTGGGGTCAACCGAGGCATACTACGGATTCAGTTCGACGATTAGCCCAGGATCCATAAATGCACATCACACGTAAAGAGGGTTGCCTCTATTGGGCCACACCTGAAGAAGGGGATCCCTCAGTTTATGAGGGCTTTCTCATCACAACACATTCAACGGCATCCACGTTCTTGGTAGGACCTAACAGCCACTGCTATGGACCGCCCACAGGTGAGTGGCAACTTGAACTTCTTGGTGTCGAGGGTACTGAGATAGAACCCGAGGTGGGGCAAAGCGTAGGCTTAGTGGCGGTTGAACGGCCACGGCCGACCTGTTGTGATGATGGGCACTACCTGACTTGGTTGTGGCCTTTCCCAGCTTCAAGGACCAACAGTGGGGCTCCGGTACCTGGTTGGTACACAGGCATGGGAACCACGGGTTTCAGCTTTTGGAAGCACGTAGGCCCCAATTGCCCCGGATGCGGCACTCCTTTGCCAGACCCTGGTCTCGGTGAGCGAGTTCTTGGTAGGCAACACTTGCTCGGGTTGCTTAAGAGTCGAACTGGGGTTGTAACGGCTCTGGAAGCTAGCTACTGCATCGATTACCCCGATGAATACCAACTCACCCTCGTGGCCATAGGTCCAAATAAGAGCGTTGTGTACAAGTGCTTGCGAGATCGGTTCGAGATGACCTTTAGGGATTTCGGGGTTTTGCCCCGTGAATTACCGAAGGTTCTCATCAGATCTATGTATGAGGACGTCGTTCAGGGTGATGCGCTGAGTCTCGAGAAACTTGGATCCACAGTTCGAGTCGATATGGTTTGGGTGGTTTGGGGCTCTTGAAAGTTTTGGGACGGTGTACTTCGAAGCTATGGATGATGCCGAAATTGCTGAGGCTGCTCGCGAATACAAGGACGGGCTACGCCTTCGACCCCTTTGCTATTTATCCGTTCTACCTTCAATAATTCACGCTGCTCGCCAATGTGGCTATGCGATTGCGGTTCACGGATCCATCTCCCGGGATTTCGACCTGGTCGCCATTCCGTGGACGGACGAAGCTGTTGAGCCATTCAAACTGGTTGAAGCTGTTATGGTTGTGGTCGGCGGGATCATCATCGAAGGGCAAGAAGGTAAGAACCCGACGCTCAAACCCCATGGGCGGATGGCCTGGTCAATTCACACCGGGGCCTCCATGTACATCGACTTGTCTGTGATGCCCCGAAGTGGTTGACGATCGGGTGAGCTTAAAAGGCGAAGGGCCTCGCCACTAGCAGGCGAAGCCCTTCGTTCACACACAAGCGTTCCCAAAACTACGCCAAACCCACATAACTGCCAGAAGAAACACAAATCCGAACCTGACAAGCCCAAGTTGACAGCTCTTGCTCGAAAGAGCAAGCCTATTCTATCTGGTCCTTCGGCCTGATCCGTACACGGCCTCGAGAGCCTTCAGTCGATGCTGGGCGGTCAATTGAGCCTCGAGAACCTGAACCTCGTGCCATGCCTATTGAGCCATTCTCCGGGCATCCTGACGCAACTGTTCCTCAGTTTCAGGGTCAAGCCGCAGACTGAGGTCATTCACGGCTTAAGCGTCCCTATCACCGCTTCGAACTCCTCCAAGGATAGCTTTCCGTCGATCAATTGGTGGGATATCTCCGCACATTGATCCAACTTTTCTCTGTACTTGGCCCTTCGTTTAGGGCCCGGAAGGGTTCCCCACTTAGCCCAGCTGAATATAAGAACCGCACCCGTGAGACTCACCACCGTGGCAGCTATGGACCACGCCAAGTCTTTAACCGTGCAGCTGACAATAGACAGGCCCACCATTGGAGTGCAGTAAAAGATAGGCCAATTCTGCACTAAACGGTCAATGGTGTACCAAAGCTTGATCCGACCCGAGTAGAAGGACACGAGCTCAGCCAACTCAACGAGAGGCTTGTGTAGGGCAGGATCGTGTACCGCCTCAATGAGTTCCACGTCAGTCTCGTGGATCATCCAAACTCCGGTGTTTTCGTCAAAATCTGGGTGGATAAGCTCAAGAGAGCTTCGTAGGCTGGCTTGAACGACTTGGGGATCTTCTGCTCGGTGGACACCAGAAAGCAGGTGCGATCCCCAGGAGTGACGGCGAACTCCCCGTATTCGGTACCGGTGTTGTCCCCGAGCGTGACCGTGAACTCCCCCTCTTCCCCCTCCCAAGATAGGTTGAGTTCATTCGGGTACTTCAGGATCAGTTCTTTGACTTGTTCGAGAGGAGAAGACTTCTTAGCCATAGCTTGTGTTCTTGATAATACACTAGAATTTTGGAGGAGTCTCGCCGGTAGCACAAGGTTCCGATTTTTTCTTCATAGGCCCAAACGTCAGTCGATCGGTGGCGACACCTAAAGGAACGATGCGACTAACAGGGTACAGTTCATTACCACACGTGCAAATGTCAGAGGTTGGGTTCAACGTCACGCAATTGCAATGAAAACACTCGGCCGCTTCAACCTGAGAAGTAAGCTTGGCCACACGACGGGCTAGGATCAGAAGTGCCTTTTGAGCAGACTCAGGGATACCCCCTGGTGGTGGAAGGTTGGAGTCCAACTTTTGAAGGATCCCCCAAGCAACCTCAAAGCTTGGTTGACTAACTCCATTCATGTTCCAACTCCACCACTCGACGTGCAAGGCCCAAGATTGCCCGTTTGGCAGAGTCCTTGGTATCCTCAGGGGGATACAAGGGTAGGCCAGCGTCAAGCTGTGTGGCGACCCGCCAAGCGTCCTCAAAGGTGACTTGGTTGATGTGCTCGTGAGAACTTCGGTAAGCATCCCTCTTGGAAGCCTCTACGAACTGCTTGTGCGTCCTAGGTTTGGGCTCGACGCCGTGCAACTCCATGAGATCTACGAAAGGAACCCCTATCGGATCGGTGGGGGTATTATCGAAGGACTCGGGGGGTGCTGAGTCCCCTATGAGCGTGTCCGGTGGGTCCGGGAACTGCTCGCTAAGACGACGGTCTTCGCAGCAGGCACATACCCCTGTTCCGAGGCGTTCCGGACAGTTAGGGCAGCGACACCCCTTGGGTTTATCGGAGATTTCTTGGGTCACCTGGACGTTATACACCGGTTCGGTGTATATACCAACCCATGGCTACTGCATCCCCCCAAGATTTCTGTACGGCAACAGTTGAGGTCGTCGACGGCAAGCTGGTCCTGAACGACCCCGTAGGGTATGCCGTGCTCCAAGCGATCGAAAAGCACAACTGCAAGAATACGCTGATGCAGCATATTGATCGGGTCAAGTACTTCGAGAAACGGATCGAAGAGAAGGGTCTCAATCCGGCCGACGTCATCATCACGTTATTGAACGTGGACGACCCCAAGGGTAAAGCTCTGGCGGACATTCTGATGCCAGACTTCGATTGGCAAGCAATTCGGGACACTGGGGCGGTACCCTATGCCAGAGGACTTGCCGGCCGCGAAGGGATCCAAAGCCTTTTGAGCGAGATTGATCCCGAAGAGGCCAAAATCCTCCGGGAAGCTGGACCGGTCCCTACGGTTATCGTCATGGATCATGGCGTAGTCAAGATCTTCCCGGACTCGGAATGGTTTTAGGCCCTTAATCCCTCGTGAGGGTAGCCGTATTGAGGGCAGACAACGAACTTCAGGAGGCACACCACCCAGGCATCCCCCCTCTGTCCCGCTCAGTTTGGGTGGTGTACCTCCGACCTAACTTATGCCCGACAACGGAAAGCCCTACGTTGAGTACTTTCACCGGAACAAGCAGCGCTTCATCCGTCGTAAGGGCTTTGGGAAATGGGAGATGTGGTGGGACGGGGATCTCATCGAAGACTGTTCTTCTAGGGAGTCGGCCCGAAAGGCTCTACGAGAAATGAACGCCGCGGTGAATGCTGTGGATGCTGAGGATCGAGCAGCCCATAAAAAGGCCGTCAACTCCTTAGAAAAACTCGCTGCGGCTTACGAGCTAGTGGGCCAACTAGATGTACGGTCTGAGGGTAAGTATGAGACACCTGAGCACATAGCTCGCCATGCCCTTGAAGCTCTACCTAATGCCCGAAAAGAGGCCGAAAAGCACCTTAGTGTTGTACGTGAATGGCTTCGATTCGTGAGCAGCTTGTACCTAAAACCAGAGGTTCCCAAAACTCCTATAAAAGTTAGGGCCCGACGAACTCGTCGAAACGTTCCAGTGGCTGTATTACCCTGTGCTACCTTAGAAAAAGCGCTATAACGGCTCTATGCCTAAGAGCCTTCCGCCAGTTCTAGCTGCAAAAGTTTGGTGTCCGAGTATTGAGTCCGAGCCCGAAGGTGCCTTCAATCCCAAGTCCTGCACGGGCCTGCCCTCCAAGAACTGGTTCTGTGAGGATCCGGAATTTGCTGCCAGACTCTACGCCCTAGAGCTTTCAGATAAGGGCCACGGCCGGAAGCACGAGATCCACGTACGCGACAACAACGGAAATCTGCTCAAGTTCGACGTTCAACTACTACCCAAGCTCGAAGCTCAGATATGTCCAATCCGATGAGAGTTAAGCCAGGTCCCAAGCCTTCGCAAAAGAAGAAAATCACGGTTCTTTGGTCCCAAGAGGATCCCGCCGACCTACTCTTGGACGTTTTGGCCGGTAGTGGTAAGAACTTGTACGACATAGATCTGGAGCTCACCCAGACCATCATCAAAGCCTTGAGTCTCTCTTGGCAAAAGGTCGACCCTGCAGGTTTGGTGCCCTACACGAACCATGTCTTGGAACGAGCTAGAGCTCGTCAGGACTTGGTCTGCAAGTTGGGTGAGCTTCTACCCAACGTCCATGTGACTCTTCGCAAGTGCCCAGCGGCTCTCGTCCTTCAACAGTTCTTTCGTGCGGCTAGGATCGCGTCAGAAGTCAAAACCACGATTACGCTACTGGTACCCTAAATAAAATCGTCGGCTAACCGTATAGGAGGTATGCTCGAACCTAGCTATCTCGACAGACCCGCTCACCCTATACGAGACGTCCTTAAGGCCATGACGGGGAAGGCCCCGCCAAAGTTCGTGAAGGGGTACTCGATTTACAGCCTCACGGACGAGGAATGGGACAAGCTCCACAGTTGGGCCGTTGACGCCTGCCGTCCCTCTTGGCTCACTGGGATTGGTCTACTCGAGGCCGCCGAGCATCAGGTTCAAGAAGCTGTAAGCAACGGGAACATCCCTCGTGAGGAGGGCCTGACTCACACCAATCTCATATACCGTGGGAAGAATCGAGTTACCCGGGCACTCGACGACATGTTCGATCAGCTAAACACCCTCAATGTGCTAGGGCCTACACCCAAGAAGCCTGCAAAAGTTCGCTCAACCAAGAAGCCCACAAAGAAGCGGTGTATACGTAGCAGGTGACCCTACTCGAGAAACGTCTTCAGGCTATCCGTGAGAGGCATCTTGGCATCAGCATCGTAGAGAACGGCCTAGATGTCGTTCTCACATGGGATCTCAAGCCTGGTCTGTCCCTGACCATCATCGACGGTGGTCAGGTCGACTTCACTTTCATCGACTACTCAACGGCGTATTGGTCTGCGGCGGAACAAGAAACGTTTGGAGAGCTCGTGGCCATTGCCAATGAACGCTCCCCGATGGGTCATTTCATGAAGACAGCTCTGATGTTGACCCACGAACACCCAGGGTCGCGCTTCACGGGTCGGATTTCCAATTCCGATACGTACGGACGTCTCGTGGACTACTCCAACGGGGAAGCTAGTTTGGTAGTCAGCCTCGAGAAGGATGGTTGGGCCAAGACATCGCCTATGTTTGCGATGTATTTGACGATTCCTTTCGTGCCTGAGTGAATCTTCGAATTGCTTCGGTCACGGCGGCCAAACCCCTCTTCGTTGGGCCAAACTCACCCCACACCTCTGGCCGAATCTCGAGTAAGTCTGCTAGTTCCTTGAGTTTATCGTCAAGGTCTATGTCATCCGGCGATTTACCATCGTCTCCAGCGAAAGGCATATTTTGGGATATACACCGGGCTGGTGTATATCACCCCCATGCTTTTGATCGTACACGTCAATCAGCGGTCTCCTGACACGCTCTTGCAGCTCGAAGTGGCCGTCACAGGAGCCCAGGAAGAGGCCCCCCTGGCAGCGCTTCAGGTGGCCATTCAAAAGCATTTGAACCTGACCCCGGATCTCTTGAGTCTCGAAGATCCTGAGACTTTGGTGGGTCAGGATCTCGCTTATTATGTGCTGCAGAGAGTAGCGAAGAGCGTCAGGCACTTCGATTCGAAAGCGTCTTGGACTATTACCTTTCTTCCCTACGAAGGAGGGCCTTGTGAACTCCGCTACTCGAGACCCGCTCAAGAAATCTCACGGGACAAGACACCGTTGAGCTGGCCTTTAAACGGTCTCATTTGTCCGATCTGTAAGCAACCCCAAGTAAACACCCCCGGCGGAGCTTCATGCCCGAATGGCCATGGTGGCGTAGAGGGGATAGCACCTTCATCGAAGGATATTCCTCGCGTTGGCGATTATGACGGTAGTGGTGTCCCAGGCTTCAACCCCACACGGTAATAGACATGTCCAGACTTCATGTTGTTGCAAAAGCTATTGCAGAGACCTTTCCGGAGGATCTTCGACTTCATCAGTTTGATGCCTTGTTGGAGCTAAATCTTAGGGTGCCAGACGTCAACGCAAGTATGGCCACCCTGCGAATGCCCAACGATGAAAGTCCGACGGCATTGTGGATCAGTAACCTAACGGTCAATCACCTAGGTGAAGTACACAAGAAGTTGCTTCGAGCTATGGTCTATGTGGACGGCAACCTGGCCAATCGTGATCGGGTCCACGCCTCTTTGGATCTCGCTTATCGATTTCCCGAAAACATCCGAGTTTGTCACATCAACACAGAGAAATCGATCTTCAGCTTTGAAGTCTACGTAGATTCTACAGTGTTAGCTTCATTCGAGCTGAAGGGCTTCAACGTCAACATCGACAATCCCGAGCGATACCCAGACTTGGTTAGAGGCACTGTCAAGGACGCTATTACGGGGCTTCAGGCATGGGCCGCCCAATACATCATCGAAGGCGACGCTCCCCCGGATCCTGTCGTCTTCAGCCCTGTTGCACGAATTGAGGCTTTAGCCGCCACATTTCCTGAGGGTTCCTATATGTTTAAGGGGCGATCGGATAGCTCTAACGTAGACTTCGCTCTCTTTGAGGAAAAAGGAAGTTCGAACAAGCTGGCTTCTCTCGAGTTGTCCCGATGCGGAGTGCATCTCAGCGTGAGTCATTACGACACTAAGACCCTAACGCCTGTCCAACGTGACAGGGTCAGGCGCTTGGCGCTTCTGGCTAACGACCTCAAGCCCTGTCCTAGGGTCTTGGAGGCATTGACCCTTGTGGACAAGCACGCGGGGCATCTAGTAGTGGTTGAGGCTCAGACGTCCTCACCCCTAATCAAATTGGGGTGTCTTGATGACTTCGGTAACTCTTCAGGCTACGGCTCATTGGGC
>Ga0184616_10000197_pt1 | contig 11511 bp, 13 predicted proteins | sample PLM4_90_coex_FD_133145 | JGI IMG/M metagenome (GOLD analysis project Ga0184616, IMG submission 133145) | Groundwater sediment microbial communities from an aquifer in East River, Colorado, USA - PLM4_90_coex | ecosystem: Environmental > Terrestrial > Soil > Riparian zone | place: USA: East...
ACGTGGACTTGGCAAGCGGCAACCACAAAGGCGGCCTCGCCCACATTCCCACCGACATCACCGGCTTCGGTGTGCGTTACACGCTCAATTTATTACTGGAACAAAACGTGTTGACCCGCCCGCGCGGCAAGTCATAATGGATGAGGTTTAAGTAGGTCAGCTCAATCAAAGGCGGAACCGACAAAGCAACTCTGATCCATTAAATGCGAAACAGACACTAAAATATATTCGAACAGAAGAGAGGAATATGCCAGCACACGAACACAAAACAGCCGCAAGTCTTCTCCAAGCATTAGATCTTGGGTCTTCGATTGCGGAGCAGGATACGCTTCTCGAATCTGAGCGGGTTGAGACATCAGCTTTCAGCGATCTATTTCAGGACAAGGTAGATCTGGTTCCGGGTACAAAGGGATCGGGGAAAAGTGCACTTTTCCGAATGTTCGTCGATTTTCTTCCCAGAGATTTACTCCAACACAGAAAGGTTGTTATTGCCCACGGTGTTCAGAAACACGGTGATAACGTTTTTCAAGCTTTCGAAAAACAGTTCGAGGAGCTTAGTGAAGACGATTTCGTCAGTTTCTGGTGCATTTATCTTACGTCGCTTGCACATGAACAGTTTATCAAAGGAGAGCTATACCAACCATTGCTAGCTAACGCGGGGGCTGAGGTTGAGGTTTTCCGAAGTGTCTGCGCAAGAGCGAAGATACCTGAAATAAAGGCCAAAAAGTCGTTGATGGATATTCTCGAATGGACACTTCACGTTCTTCGTTTATGGGCACCACGGCTTCGCTACAAATTGCCGGGTGAAGCAGGTGAAATAGAACTCGATCTGTTTGGCAACCCTCCTTTGCCTCCCCATAGCGATTCGCCGATCTCCCCGGATGTTCCAAGGTACGTCTCGGATATTAAGGAAGCGTTAGAAGCACTGCTTCGCAAGACGGATCTCAGCATGTGGCTCATGATCGACCGACTAGATGAAGTGTTCCTCCGACGTAGTGTTCTGGAGGCGCGCGCTCTACGTGGCTTACTTCGCTGCATGCGCCTTTTTACCACCCCCGCTATCCGGGTGAAGGTATTCCTTCGAGATGATATGTTGGAGCAGATCGTTTCCACTGGCGATGGCTTCACTGCATTGACGCATGTCACAGCACGGCAAGCAGATACCCTGCGGTGGTCTGAGGATCAGATTCTCACGATGCTTGTCAAACGTCTTTTCGCCTATGAGGGGTTGCGGACGTATCTCGGTGTCGACAAGAGCAGACTTGATGCAAGCCACGAATACAGGTCTCAGTGTTTTTACATGGTCTTCCCTCCCACCGTTCATAGCGGACCAAACCAGAGTCAAACGCTGAGATGGCTATATAACCATACAATGGATGGCAGAAGCGCTGTCACACCAAGAGACATCATTGACTTGGTGACAAGAGCCAAACAAGCCCAGCAAGACCGGTTCTTGCAGACACCCGATGGCGAATCTCCGTGGTTGATTGGTGCAGAGGCAATCCAGTATGGCCTAGAGCAGCTTTCGAGGCGGAAAAGAGACACCTACCTCAAGGCAGAATTCCCTCATTTGTGGATTCACATAGAGAAGTTCCAAGGCGGGAAAACAGAGTACTCCATAGCTGCTCTACAGCGCTTGTTAGGGAAACAATGGGAGCATATCTGCAAAGATTTAATTGCCATCGGACTTATCAATAAGGTTCAGAGATCAGGTACGGAGACTTACCGGTTTCCATTTGTTTACAGAAGCGGTTTAGAGCTAACTCAAGGACGTGAGGAATAATAGTATGCACTCAATGGGGCCAGCGCGTAGGGCGCAATAACCAACGGGCATTGCGCCGCATGTGTCTCAGCCAACCATCCAGTGCTAAGCACCGTAATGGTAGGCCAACTATCAATGATGCTCGCCCCAAGATTCATAGGGAGAGATGAGTACGATTGCTGAAAGTCGTTGCAGCGGAGGTGCCGAGATGGCGAAAAAATCCTTTCCCTTGTCCAAGGTCTATCGCCTGATCGAGCCGGGGCCAGTCGTGATGGTCACGACCGCCAGAAAGGGCCGGGCGAACATCATGACCATGTCTTGGCACACCATGATGGATTTTGAACCGCCGATCGTGGGTTGTGTGATAAGCAACCGGAACTACACGTTCGACATCTTGAAAGCGACTAAGGAGTGCGTAATCAACATCCCGACGGTGGAGCTGGCAGAAAAGGTGGTGGCCTGCGGGAACACCTCCGGACGAAAGGTTGACAAGTTCAAGACCTTTGGCCTCACGCCAACGGCTGCCTCGTGCGTCAAAGCGCCACTCATCGGCGAGTGCTATGCCAATCTTGAATGCAAGGTGGTTGATGGGAGGATGGTGGCCAAATACAACCTCTTTATCCTCGAAGTACTCAAAGCGTGGATTGATCCCTCCAGGAAACAGCCGCGGACGATTCATCACCTCGGGAAAGGCGAGTTCATGGTTGCCGGCGAGACGATCAAATTGCCTTCCAAAATGAAATAGCTTCCCCCGTCAAACAGCACATAAGAGTGCGGCGATCCAGCGGGCATATTGCCCTCAACTTGAGTATAAAGCAGCCGATATTAATGGTAATCTCCAAACCTTGCCTACTTTGCGCAGCCTAATTCATGAAAAAACTCAGGTTACAAATTATCATGCTGGCGCTGCTCTGGATTGGGCTAATCGGAACTGCGCTCCCGGCGAGCTTTCACGATGGCGTAGCGGCGTATGAGCGGGGTGATCTTGCCAAGGCCCTGCAGGCCTGGAGGTCGGCTGCCGACCAAGGCGATGCCTTGGCGCAATATAATCTCGGCGGGCTTTATGCTAATGGCAGAGGGGTCCCCAAGGATTTGGCCGAGGCCGCCAAGTGGTATCGCAAAGCGGCTGAGCAGGGGAACCCGCTCGCTCAATATTATTTGGCTACGCTTTACGAAAAGGGGGAAGGCGTAAACCTGGATCGGAGCGAGGCGGCAAAGTGGTACCGTAAGGCCGCGGCCCACGATGTACCGCAGGCTCAAGAGGCCCTGGATCGTTTGGCAAAGTAGCCGCCCGCCACTATATCTTCAACCACGCCCGCCACTCTTCGAACAGTTGTCCACCGAAGGCGGCGACCACTGAACGGGGTTGTCCCGAGGTACAGGCAACCGCTTCGCCTTGCAAAGTCAGAGCGTGACCTCCGGCCTCGGCGAGTATCAGACTTCCTGCCGCATAATCCCACTGCTTCTGACCGCCGTGAAGATAGACATCAAACCGGCCTGCCGCCAGCCAGCACCATTCCAGGACAACGCAGCCAAAATTGCGTTGCGAAAGATACGGCGGTTGTTGCGCCAATCTGCCGGCGAGCTGGGCAGTCAATCGCTTGAAATCCACCACCGCTACGCTGCGGTTGAGCGGGGTATGTCGGGCCTTGAGCATGAGCGGCACATCATTAAGCCATGCCCCCTGTCCCTGTCTCGCCGCGAAGCATTCGTCACGCAATGGATCATAGACCACTCCCAGCACCGGCACGCCGTCTTCCAGCAGCGCCAGGGAGACGGCGAAGAAGGGAATCCCTGAGGCGAAGTTAGTAGTACCGTCCAGAGGATCGAGACACCACAAGCCCGCCGCATGTTGACTGCGCAAACGCTGCTGCTCTTCTATCGGCATTTCTTCTCCGAGCAGGGGGTATTCCGGCCAACGCTCGGCCAAGTCTTGCTGTAGCCGCCGCTGCAAAGCGGTGTCAGCCTCAGTTACGACACTGCCGTCGTGTTTGATGTCGCGCGCGATGTTGCGAAAGCGCGGCAACAGCTCTTCTCTGGCGCCCTTGACGACGATCGCGCAAAGTTCTTTTAAGTCAGGCAGCATCATCAATGGATATAACCGCTCGCGCCCGGTTCGCGCCCCGGCCAGTCCATGTGCAAGATTTGCAATTGCTCCCCCAGCATCACAATATAGCCCGAGTAGCGCTGCACGCCGCTATCGCTGAACTCGAACTGATAGGTTCTATGGATATTGAGGCGGCCGCGACCGTCCCGCCGCAAGCCGATATGCGCCGCACTCACCGTGTCATCGAGAAACTGTAGCCCTTCTCGACTGCAAGCCTGCCGGCTGAGCTTGATAGCGATCTCTCGCACCCGCAGGCTGACCATAAAAAACCAGCCGCCGAGAACAATAATCAGCAGGGTTATAAATACCATCGGACTCAGCATCTGGTTCGAGAATGCTCTACAATGTATGCGGGATTTGAAACTATACCTTAGCTCAGGTGAATCAGCTAACAATCATAAGGCCCGACGACTGGCATCTGCACCTGCGCGACGACGCAGCGATGCAGGCGGTGCTGCCGCATACCGCGCGCCAGTTCGCACGCGCCATCGTAATGCCCAATCTGAAGCCGCCGGTGCTCACTACGGCGCAAGCCCTCGCCTATCGTGAGCGCATCCTGGCGGCCTTGCCCAAAGGCAGCCGCTTTGAGCCGCTCATGACGCTCTATCTTACAGACAATACCCCGCCCGAAGAAATCGCCACGGCCAAGGCGAGCGGCCGGGTGTTTGCGGTGAAGTATTATCCCGCGGGAGCGACCACGAACTCGGACTCCGGTGTCACCGATCTACGCAAGACCTATGCGACCCTGGCAGCGATGGAACAACATGACCTGCCGCTGCTGGTACACGGCGAGGTAACGGACCCCGGCGTGGACATTTTCGATCGTGAGCGGGTTTTTATCGAGCGCGAACTGGTTCCCCTGGTCAAAAAATTCCCCAGGCTGCGCGTGGTGTTCGAGCATGTAACTACCGCCGAGGCTGTGGATTTTGTCAGTTCCACGCCCGATAACATCGCCGCGACCATCACCGCCCATCACCTGTTGCTCAATCGTAACGCGATGTTTACCGGTGGCATTCGTCCGCATCACTATTGCCTCCCGGTGCTGAAACGCGAACGGCACCGGCTCGCACTCGTAAAGGCCGCCACCGGCGGCAATCCGAAATTCTTTCTGGGTACCGACAGCGCCCCACATCCCAAAACCGCCAAGGAATCGGCCTGCGGCTGCGCCGGGATTTACACTGCCCATGCCGCGCTGGAATTATATGCCGAGGGGTTCGAACAGGCCGGAGCGCTCGATAAATTGGAAGGTTTCGCAAGTTTCTTCGGCGCGGATTTTTACCGCCTGCCGCGCAATACCGAACGCATCACGCTCACCAAGGAAACGTGGCGAGTTCCTTCCGAGTATGCTTTAGGCACAGAGACACTGATCCCGTTACACGCCGGTGAAGAAGTTAAATGGAGGTTGCTGGGCAATTAGAAATGATCTTGAAGAAACCGGCGCAGATGAACTGCGCGCGGCGTGTTGCTGAAAAAAACAGGGGGCATCGCCCCCTGTCTTAATTCTTTGTGGCGGCCTTGGTCTCGGCCAGCAGCTTTTGCAACTCGCCGCTCTGATATAGCTCCAAGGTAATATCACAGCCGCCTATCAATTCACCGTTGATGTAAATCTGCGGGAAGGTCGGCCAGTTGGCGTAGCGCGGCAAGTTCTGAAAAATCTCGGGGTCTTCCAGTACATTCACGTAGGCAAACTCCGCACCCGCCGCCTTGAGCGCCTGGGAGGCACGCGACGAGAAGCCGCATTGCGGCATTTGCGGTGTACCTTTCATAAAGATAACCACCGGATTACTTTCAACCTGCTGTTTGATTCGCTCTAGAACATCCATATAGGTACCTTTAAAGAAGTAACACAACTTCGATTATTGTAACAAAGTCGCATAACCCCTACAAACCCCTTTATATTTTGAAAAATCGCTCGCGGTAATATTGCATCTCACGAATCGAGTCGCGCACATCATCCAGGGCGAGATGGGTGGGGTTCTTGACAAAACCGTCGGCCAGGGCGGGCGCCCAGCGGCGAGCGAGTTCCTTGACAGTGCTCACATCCAGATTACGATAGTGGAAGTGTTTCTCCAATTCCGGCATGCAGCGCGCCAAAAAGCGTCGGTCCTGACAGATGCTGTTGCCGCACATCGGTGATTTATTGCGCGGCACGTATTTCTGAATAAACTCCAGGGTGCGTTGCTGGGCCTCTACCTCATCCGCCAAACTGACGCGCACGCGCGCGACCAAACCCGATTTGCCATGCTGTTGAGTATTCCAGTTATCCATCTTGTCCAGGATTTCATCCTTCTGATGGATGGCGATAACCGGCCCTTCCTCCAGGATATTGAGTTGGCTGTCCGTGATAATAGTGGCGATTTCAATGATTTGATCGGCATTGGTGTCGAGCCCGGTCATCTCCAAGTCTATCCAGATTAAATTGTTGGGGTCTTGTGCCATACTTAGCTCTCGTGCCGTCGTTTGTGGTCTCGTTCGGCATTGTAACAGAGGCCGGGCTTTTATATATTGTGAAGGTAAGGAACCTCTGGATTAACCTGAGGTTCCTGCGGCACATGGATGTGCCGACATGTTCAATGGCGTTTAAGCCATTGGACATGAAGGAAAGCGCCCGAATAATTAACTGGGGCACATTTTTCACTTTCCGTGCTCTGAGAAGTCCGGGACGGACTTATTCAGAGCTTACATAAGGAACAGCGCCATGAATCTCTTCAGCGTACTATTTTTGATTGTGTTACTGGCCGGAATGGCGGTGCAATTCTGGCTGGCCCGCCGGCAGATCGCTTACGTTTCCCGTCATCGCGATCAGGTGCCCGCGAACTTCGCCGCCCAGATTCCCCTCACCGACCATCAAAAGGCCGCGGATTACACCCTGGCTAAAACCCGCTTTGGCCAAATGGAGATCGTCGTCGGAGTCCTCTGGTTGCTGGTCTGGACGCTGGGCGGTGGACTGGACCTGTTAGACCAGATGTGGCGCAGCCTGGAACTCAATCCCTTGCTCACTGGCGTAGGCTTCATAATCAGCATTTTCGCACTGATGGCCTTGTTGGACCTCCCCTTCTCGCTCTATCGCACCTTTGTGATTGAACAGCGCTTTGGTTTTAACCGCACCACCCCAAAGCTATTCATCGCCGACCTCGTCAAACAGACCCTGCTCATGCTGCTGCTGGGCGTGCCCTTCGCCGCCGTCGTGCTTTGGTTGATGGAAGCGTCCGGAAGTTTGTGGTGGCTGTATGTCTGGCTGGTATGGATGGGCTTTGCACTGTTCATGATGTGGGCCTATCCGGCCTTCATCGCGCCCCTGTTCAACAAATTCAAAGAGCTTCAAGACGGCGGCCTGGTGGAACGCATCCAGTCATTGCTTAAACGCTGCGGCTTTACCAGCAAGGGCGTGTTCGTCATGGACGGCTCGCGCCGCTCCGGCCACGGCAACGCCTATTTTACCGGCCTCGGCACACATAAGCGTATCGTCTTTTTCGATACGCTGATGAACACCCTCGACCCCACCGAGATCGAAGCGGTACTGGCCCACGAGCTGGGGCACTTCAAGCGTAAACACGTGCAAAAGCGCATGGCAATCATGTTTATGATGAGTCTCGCCGGACTCGCCCTGCTCGGCTGGCTCATCGAGCAGCCTTGGTTTTATGAAGGGCTCGGCATCACGCAACCCTCACGGCATACGGCGTTGATACTTTTCCTCCTCGCCATGCCCGTGTTTACCTTCTTTTTGTATCCGATACTGGCCTATTTTTCGCGCAAAGATGAATTCGAGGCCGACGACTTCGCCGCCCAGCAGGCCGATCCGCGCGCGCTGATCGAGGCCCTGGTGAAACTGTACAAGGAAAACGCCAGCACGCTGACGCCCGATCCGCTCTACTCGGCCTTTCACGATTCGCACCCACCCGCCACGGCGCGTGTGGCGCACTTATTAACCAAGATTCCGCATCCTGCCTGAGGAGGTTGTTATGAAAAGATATGGATTTAAGGCGCTTCCTATCGCAGCACTGTTAACACTCGCCCCGCTCACCTATGCCGCCGACGCCAAAAACGGCCAGGCCCTCTACGAGGCCAACTGCACCTCCTGCCACGTCAAACTCACGGGAGGCGACAAGTACGCCATTCACACCCGCGCAAACAGCATCATCCATTCGCTGGATAGCCTTAAAAAGCGCGTCAAATTTTGCGAGAGTAGCAACGGCATGAACTGGGATGATACACAGATCGGCGACGTGGTCACCTATCTCAATGAAGCGTTCTACAAATTCAAGTGAGGTAATGCCATGAGCGATTTGCTAAATAAACACTGCAAGGTCTGCGAAGGCGGCACACCGCCGCTGACCCCGGCTCAGGCGCGCGACTTGTTAAGTCAGGTCACCGGCTGGTCATTGAATGAAACCAGCGCCGAAATCAGCCGTACCTATCAATTTAAAAACTATTATCAGACCGTGGCCTTCGTCAATGCGCTGGCGTGGGTCGCACACCAGGAAGACCATCACCCCGATCTAGAGGTGAGCTACAACAAATGTCGCGTGCGCTACAGCACGCATGCCGTCAAAGGGCTGACTGAAAACGATTTCATCTGCGCGGCGAAGATTAATGCACTGCTGGCGACAGCATAAATCTGTTTAATTTGAAAATTTATTAGAGGTTTTAGAATCTATGGATAAGCACCTTACGATGGTGTACTGGAAAGGCGATCAATTCTGGCTGGGCAAGCTCGCCGAGCATCCTGAGATCATGACCCAGGGTGAAACGATTGAGGAGTTGGAAGAGAATTTGAAGGATGCTTATTTATCTTTGGTCATGGAGGATGTGCCGGAGCATTATCAGACCAAAGACATCGTACTGTGAAACGCAACGAGCTGATTCGTCAGCTTTCACAAGCAGGGTGCATGTTACTGCGCCATGGCGGGCGCCATGATATTTATTTCAATCCTGCCACAGGTCAGAAGCAACCAATACCACGTCATAATGAAATTGATGCAGCTTTAGCAAAGCATATCAAAAAATATTTGGGTTTGAAGCTCTAACAGGCTGTTGAAAAAGAGATTTTCAGCAGCCTGCTAACCTGTTGTTCCAAGCAATTTTACATATTGGCGATTACCGCCTCGCCGAAGCCTGACGTACTGACACGCGTCGCGCCGGGCATGAGGCGCTCCAGATCAATGGTTACGGTCTTTGCCGAAATCGCGCCGGATACACCCCTGATAATGAGATCAGCCGCCTCCGGCCAACCCAAATGGCGCAGCATCATCTCTGCGGAAAGTATAATCGAAGCGGGATTGAGTTCGTTTTTACCGGCGTATTTGAGCGCGGTTCCGTGGGTGGCCTCGAACATCGCCACGGTATCGGACAGGTTTGCGCCCGGGGCCATGCCGATGCCGCCTACCTGTGCGGCGAGCGCGTCGGAGATGTAGTCACCATTCAAATTGAGTGTAGCGATGACGCTGAACTCCTCGGGGCGCAATAAAATCTCCTGCAAAAAAGCATCGGCAATCACGTCTTTGATAATAATTTCTTTGCCGGATTTTGGATTTTTCATCTGACACCACGGGCCTTTATCTATTTCAACAGCGCCGAACTCGCGCTGGGCCAATTCATAACCCCAGTTTCTGAATCCACCCTCGGTAAATTTCATGATGTTGCCCTTGTGCACCAGGGTGATCGAATCACGATCATTGTCTATGGCGTATTGAATCGCCTTGCGCACCAAGCGCTCGGTCCCTTCGCGCGACACGGGTTTGATGCCGATGCTGGAGGTTTCTGGAAAACGTATCTTTTTTACGCCCATCTCGCGCTGCAAAAAATCAATCACCTTTTTGACTTCCGGCGTGCCCGCGGCCCACTCGATACCGGCGTAGATGTCTTCCGAATTTTCGCGGAAGATCACCATATCGGTCTTTTCAGGATTTTTCAGGGGACTCGGTGTACCGGTGTAATAGCGCACCGGGCGGAGACATACGTACAAATCCAACTCCTGGCGCAGCGTGACGTTGAGTGAGCGCATGCCACCGCCGACCGGCGTGGTGAGCGGGCCCTTGATCGAGACCGGAAACTCACGCACGGCGTGCAGGGTTTCATCAGGCAACCAGGTATCGCCGCCGTAAATCTTGACGGCCTTTTCGCCGGCGTAGATCTCCATCCACGCTATCGCCCGCTTGCCGTCATAGGCCTTAGCGATCGCGGCGTCCACCACACGCCGCATCACCGGCGTGATATCCACGCCTATGCCGTCGCCCTCGATAAAGGGGATGATCGGCCGGCTGGGCACGTTCAAGGAGAGATCGGGATTGACTGTAATCCGTTCACCGTGGGCGGGAATGACGATTTTGCTGTAATTCACTGTGGCTCTATAGGACCCAATAAAGATGGGGATTGTACCATTCACCCATGCCTGCTCGGCCGACCCAAAAATACTTGACTAAAACACTCAGGTTAACTACAGTAATAACCTAGTAATTTACTCAGGAATAGCCCTACAAACTGCAAGGTAATTAGTGAGATGAGTACGACTCTGCAAAATCTGGTCAATCAGCCTTATAAGCACGGTTTCGTGACTGAAATCGAGTCGGACGTTTTGCCAAAAGGGCTGAATGAAGACGTTATCAGGCTGATTTCAAAGAAGAAAAATGAGCCGGAGTGGATGCTGGAATTCCGTCTTAACGCCTACCGCCATTGGCTCACGATGCAGGAACCGGCCTGGGCCAACGTCCACTATCCCAAGATAGACTTCCAGGACATCAGCTACTACTCCGCGCCCAAGCCCAAGAAGAAGCTCGCGAGCCTCGACGAAGTGGACCCGGAGCTGTTGCGCACCTTTGAGAAGCTGGGCGTGCCGCTCCACGAGCAAAAGGCCCTGGCCGGTGTCGCCGTGGACGTCGTATTCGACAGTGTGTCGGTGGTCACTACGTACAAGGCCAAGCTCGCCGAGGCGGGAGTCATCTTCTGTTCCTTCTCCGAGGCAGTGCAGAATCACCCGGAACTGGTCAAGAAATACCTGGGCAGCATCGTGCCGAGCGGCGACAATTACTATGCGGCGCTCAATTCGGCCGTGTTCACCGACGGCTCGTTCTGTTACATCCCCAAGAACACCAAGTGCCCGATGGAGTTGAGCACTTACTTCCGCATCAACACGGAGCAGTCTGGCCAGTTCGAGCGCACCCTCATCATCGCCGAGGAAGGCAGCTACGTGAGCTATCTGGAAGGCTGCACTGCGCCCAAGTTCGACACCAATCAGTTGCACGCCGCGGTCGTTGAATTGATCGCATTCGACAACGCCGAGATCAAATACTCCACCGTGCAGAACTGGTACGCCGGAGACGAGAACGGCGTGGGCGGCATCTACAACTTCGTCACCAAGCGCGGGCTGTGCAAGGGCGCGAACTCCAAGATCTCCTGGACCCAGGTCGAGACCGGCTCCGCCATCACCTGGAAGTACCCCTCGTGCATCCTGCAGGGCGACCACTCGGTGGGCGAGTTCTACTCGGTCGCGGTCACCAACAACATGCAGCAGGCGGACACCGGCACGAAGATGATCCACGTGGGGAAGAACACCCGCAGCACGATCGTGTCGAAGGGCATTTCCGCCGGCCGCGGGCAGAATTCCTACCGCGGCCTCGTGCGCATCGGCAAGGGTGCTCACGAA
>Ga0184616_10000198_pt1 | contig 11486 bp, 8 predicted proteins | sample PLM4_90_coex_FD_133145 | JGI IMG/M metagenome (GOLD analysis project Ga0184616, IMG submission 133145) | Groundwater sediment microbial communities from an aquifer in East River, Colorado, USA - PLM4_90_coex | ecosystem: Environmental > Terrestrial > Soil > Riparian zone | place: USA: East...
AGGTCGGCCACCACCCGGGCGATCCCGAAGCCGCCCAGGACCACGCCGGCATGGACGGCCCAGGCACCCGCGCGCCCGGCGAGGTGCCATCCCACGAGGCCGCAGCCGATGATCGCGAGGGCGAGGGACCCGAGCAGCGCGATCCCGGGCACGAACGACGCGAGCACGAGGTAGCCGCCGAAGGCCACCAGCGTGAGCCCGATCCAGAGGCCGAGACGGCCGGCCTCGGCCTGCGTGATCCCCCACGAGACGGCCCGTACGCCCGGGCCGGGCGGCGGCGTGCCGGGTCCCCGGCCGGCAGCCGTTCGGGGATCGCCAGGCCCGGCGCCGCGCGGCGCCCACGCGCGCCCGTCGCTGTCGACCACCTCGCCGACGAGGGCCGACGGCTGGTCGGGGGCAGTGCCGGAAGACTCCCGGCCTTCCGTCGGTGGCCCGGGCGGCGGACTCGGAGGAGGCCCAAGGGATCCGGGGTCCGCCCCGGCCTTGAGCGCCGCGAGGCGGCGCTCCACCTCGCTGTCGGCGGATGGAGGCGGCTGGGCAGGGCCGGTCATGCCCGGAGCCTAGCGTGTCCGCCACGCCGATGCGGCCGCCGTCCGTCGGCCCCGACCGCGACCGCCGCCTACTTGTTGAGGAGTCGCTCCAGGAACTTCGCCGTCCGCGGATCCTGCGGCGCATCGATCACCTGGTGGGGCGGCCCGACCTCCAGGAATGCGCCCTCGTCGATGTAGTAGACGCGGTCGGCGGCTTCCTTCGCGAAGGCCATCTCGTGGGTGACGACGAGCATCGTGGCGCCCTCGTGAGCCAGCTCGGACATCACCTTGAGCACCTCGCCGACCAGCTCTGGGTCCAGCGCGGAGGTAGGCTCGTCGAAGAGGAGCACGTTCGGCTCCATCGTCAGGGCCCGGGCGATCGCGACGCGCTGTTTCTGGCCGCCGGAGAGTCGCGCGGGGTACTCGTCGCGCTTCTCGGAGAGACCGACCTTCGCCAGGTACTTCTCGGCCGTGGCGATGGCCTGGTCCTTCGACACGCCCTTCACCCGGACGGGCGCCTCGATCAGGTTGTCGATGACCTTCATGTGCGGGAACAGGTTGAACTCCTGGAAGACCATCTGGGCCCGCATGCGAATCTGGCGGATCTGCTCGCGATGGTTGCTGCTCCGGGCGTGGAGAGGGTCCGCGTCGATCCGGAAACCGTCGATCTCGACCGCCCCCGCCGTCGGCTCCTCCAGGAAGTTGAGGCAGCGAAGGAGCGTGCTCTTCCCGGAGCCGGAGCGGCCGATGAGGCAGACCGTCTCGCGGGGATAGACCTCGAGGGTGCAGCCCCGGAGGACGTGGTTGCTCCCGAAGTACTTCTCGATCGCCAGGGCCCGCACGATTGGGGCGGCGCCGGCCGGGGTGAGGGCGCCCGGCGCTGCGAACGGGTCGTGCAACCCGGAGAGCTGGTCGTGCCTGGCCGAGGTCGTCGTCATCGTCATCGTCGCGTCCCCCTCAGATCCGCCGGTCGCTCTCGGCCATGCGCTTCTCGAGGCGGTCCTGGAAGATCGAGAGGACGATCGTCAGGAGCCAGTAGACCAGCGCGGCCACGAGGAGCGTCTCGAGCGTCCGGAAGTTCGACTGGCCGATGGTCCGCGCACGCCAGAGGATCTCCTGGACGGTCATGAGGGAGACCAGCGCCGAGTCCTTGATCATCGAGATGAACTCGTTGCCGATCGCCGGGGTGATGATGCGGATCGCCTGGGGGAGGATGATCCGCCGCATCCGCGTCCGTCCAGGCATCCCCAACGCCTGGGCCGCCTCCGTCTGGCCGCGGGGGACGGCCTGGATCCCGGCCCGGAACGTCTCGGTCATATACGCGCCGTAGTTGAACGCGAGGGCGAAGATCCCGAGAGCGATGGCGGGGATCCCGGCGAAGCCCGGCCAGACCTGCGGCAGCGCCAGGTAGATGAAGAGGATCTGGACGATGAGCGGCGTGCCCCGGACCAGGGAGACGTACAACGTCGAGATCGCGTACAGGACCGGGTTCGTGCTCAGGCGCCCCAGGGCGCCCATGACCGCGAACAGGATCGCGACCGTAATCGAGAAGACGGCCACCAGGACGGTGATCCCGACCCCCTCGAGGATGTATGGCCCCCACTTCGACAGGAATGCGATGTCGATCTTGCCGGCGGCGAAGAGCCAGCCGACGAGGGCGCCGACCAGGACGATCCAGGTCGCGACGAAGATCAGGCGGAACCGCAGCGTCTGGCGACGCCGCTGGGCGGCGATCGCCTCGACGATGGGATTCGGCGGTTCTGCGGGGGCCAGCCCGCCGGCCTGGGCTGCCCCCGCCCTCGCAGATGTGCTCATCCTGGCCCTCCTCCCATCGCGAGATGTGCGACGGGGGCGCCGCCTCGCGACGCCCCCGTCGGGATCAGCCGGCTCGCCCGGCTACGCGCCGGGATCGAACGTCAAGTCGGCGCCGAACCACTTCTCGGAGAAGGCCTTGAGCGTGCCGTCTGCACGCATCTCGTCGAGGATCTTGTTGACCTTCTCGACCATTGTCGTCGGGTTCGGCCCGCTCTTGTCGAAGGCGACCGCCAGAGGCTCGGAGTAGACGGGGTCGCCGACCTTCACGAGTGGGAGGCCGTCCGCGATCGCCGCGTCGACCGTAGTGAGGGAGCTGAGCCAGCCCTCGAAGTCGGTTCGGCCGGCCTTCCACGTCTCGGCGCAGAGGCGGTCGGTGTCGAGCGTCGTGGCCTTCGAGCCCTCCGGAGCCTTCTCAGCCGGGGTGTACGACCCGAGGTCAAGGGCGCCCGTCAGCCAGTCGTAGTACGTGGTGGCCGCGCCGGCGCAGATCGTCTTGCCGGCGAGACCCTCCAGGGTGGTGATCCCGGACGCGGTGCTGGCGGCCATCTGGGCCGGGGTGTAGTAGTAGGGCTTCGTGAAGGCAAGGATCTTCTCGCGCGGCGTCGTGATCGTCATCGAGCCGACGCTGAAGTCCCAGCGGCCGCCCCACGAACCAGCGGTGATCGTGTCCCACGTCGGGGTGGTGAACTCGATCGCGACGCCGAGGCGCTTGGCGATCTCCGTGCCCACGTCGATGTCGAAGCCCTCGTATGTGCCGTCCTCCTTGAGGGACGACTGCGGCGGGTACTGAGGATCCGTCGACATGACGATCTTCTTGGCCGCTTCGACCTTGCCGAGCAGTGTGTCGGTGCTCGAGCCGCAGGCGGCCACCATGAGCACGGCGACCCCCGCGAGGGCCGTGAGCCGCAGGCTCTTCCTCATCTCGTCCTCCAGTTCGATGACCGATCGGGAACCGATGCGCGGGGACGTGCGCGGGGTCGACCCGGAACGCCGGGCCACTTCCTCCGCCCGCGCGATAGGCGGCACTATGGCACCTTCTCGCGGCCACCACAATGCGCCGGCGCACGGCGCCGAACGACCCACCCGTCGCGGCCCGGCGGGCGGATAATTCGATCATGGCGCCCTTCGTGCAGACGGTCCTCGGACGGATCGATCCCTCCGGCCTCGGGTTCACCCTGCCGCACGAGCACACCCGGTGCGTCCTGTGGCACATCCCGGCGCGTTGGGACTACTGGGAGCTGACCGGTGAGGACGCCCTGGTCCTGCCGGAGCTGGCCCGCTTCCGCGAGCTCGGCGGCACCTGCCTCGCCGACGTGACCCTCCAGTCGATCGGGCGCGACCCCGCGCGGCTGCGGCGGCTTGCCGAAGCCTCGGGGCTCCATCTGGTCATGGGCTGCGGCTGGTACCGGGAGGCGTACTACCCGGCCGAGGCGCGGATCGACAGGCGGAGCGTGGACTCGCTCGCCGACGAGCTCGTCCGCGAGTTCGAGGAGGGCGCCGAGGGGACCGGGGTCCGCCCCGGGATCATCGGCGAGATCGGGACCGACAAGCCGTGGCTCTCCGCCCAGGAGGAGCGCGTTTTCCGGGCTGTGGCCCGGGCGTCGCGGGCGACGGGGATGGCAGTCATGACCCACGGCGTCATGTCGGACGTCGGGCTCGGCCAGCTCAGGGTGCTGGAGGATGCAGGGGCCGATCCAGGACGGGTGGTCATCGGGCACGCGGATTCGTTCCCGGAGCTCGCCCACTACGAGCGAATCATCGAGCGGGGAGCGAACATCGAGTTCGACTTCCTGGGGATGAGCTTCACGCCCCAGGAGCGCCTGGGCGAGGCGCGGCTGATCCCGCTCCTGCTGGAGATGCTCTCCCGCGGCCACGCCGACCGGATCCTCCTCTCGCAGGACGTCTGCCACAACAGCCAGCTGCGCCACTACGAGGGGAACGGCTACACGTACCTCCAGGAGACGTTCCTGCCGCGGCTTCGTGCCGCCGGGGTCGCCGAGGCGGAGATCCACCGGATCACGGTGGAGAACCCCCGCCGGATCCTGACGATCGGTGGGGCCTCCCAGCCAGTCGCATGACCGCACCGGGCCCGCGGCCAGGCCGCCGGCACGGCGCCTGCTGCTACCCCTCGAGCGTGGCCTCGACCGAGAGCGCCACGTTGCCCTTCAGGGCACCCGAGATCGGGCAGCCATCCTTGGCCGCCTCGGCGAGCTTGGCGAACGTGGCGGCGTCGAGGCCGGGCACGTTCCCGCGCACGGTCAGCGCCGAGGAGACGACCTTCCAGCCGCCCTCGACCTTGTCGAACGTGACGGTCGCGGTCACCTTGAGTGACGCCGGCGGGGTGCCGTTGCGGCCGAGTCCGCCCGAGAAGGCCATCGCGTAGCACGAGGCATGGGCGGAGGCCAGGAGCTCTTCGGGGCTGGTCCGGCCGTCGGCCGTCTCCGTCCGCGATGCCCAGGTCACCGGCAGCCGAGTGAACGAGCCGCTCGTCACGTAGTCGATCGTGCCCTTGCCCTCGATGAGCGAGCCGTTCCAGCTGACCTCGGCAGTGCGGATGGCGGCCATGGAGTACTCCTCGTGTGCGATGTTCGACAATAGCCCGGCGCGGCCGCGGCCGGCCCCCGACGGTGATGGTACGCGGAGTCTGCTGAAGGGTCAGCGGGCCCTCATCGGGTCCGGGCGACAGCCCCCGCCACCGCCCGGGCGGCGCGGTCGCGCGGGAAGGTGACCCGCGTCGCGCCGTGGAAGGCGCGGTACGCGTCCAAAGCCGCCGCCAGGGCCGCGGCGAACCCGTCCGCCGCGAGCGGGTCGAACTCGTCCTCCCACCAGAGCCCGAGGATCCGCACCGCACGCGCGGCCCGGTCGAAGCGCGGCTCGATCCGCCCGACGAACCGGTCGGCGTACAGGAGCGGCAGGACGTAGTAGCCCCAGCGCCGCTTCGCGGCAGGGACGTAGACCTCCCAGAGGTAGTCGAACCCGAAGAGCGAGCGCAGGAGGTTCCGGTCCCACGCCAGCGGGTCGAGGGGGGCGAGGAACGTGACCGACGGTGGCGCCCCGCCGGGCGGGTCTCCCTGCGCGATCTCGCGCTCCGCCTGGGCGAGGAGCGGCAGCTCGTCGGTGACGACGTGCCGGACGCCGCGCACGCCGTCGACCGCCACGGGGACCAGCTCGCCCCGGTCGACGAGCTCGGCGAGGAGCTCGGCCCGCCGGGGCCTCGGAGATCCGTCGGCCAGCATCTCCCCGCGTCCCAGGCCGAGGAAGATCTCGGCCTGGCCGGTCGCGCCGAGCAGCCCGTGCGCCCGGTATCGACTCAGCAGGCGATGGAGCAGCTGCTCGCGCACTGGGACGCGCTCGGCCAGGAGGCCGGCCGGGAAGAGGCGCTCGGCGAGGTCGTAGTGGCGGCGGTTGCCGTCGCGCCGCGCGATCCCCAGGATGCCCGCCTCGGCGAGCGCCTCGAGGACGGCTCGGGACTTCAGCGTCGGTCCCCAGTACCAGTCGATGGCCTCGCTGCGGTCCAGGTCGGCTGTCGAGATGGGGCCGTCGCGACGGATCCGCTCCAGGAGGTCGGCGACATGGTCGCCGTGCTCGCGGAAGACATCGGCCTCGTGGGCGCGCCGCGCGCGATCCCACGTGAAGCGGTGCCAGGGCAGCTCGCGGATCGGAAGGATGCTCAGGCCCTTGTTGTAGGCCTCGAAGAGGAGGCGGCGCTCGTACAGGAGGTGGTCTGTCCAGGGGCGCCGGTAGCCGGCCACGCGAGCGTGGAGCACGAGGTCGTGGTTCCGCCCGGCGACTTCGAGCGGATCGAACTGGAGGGAGCCCAGGCGGTCCACGACCGCGAGGACGCTCTCCTCGGCCTCCGGCAGCGAGCGCGGGGGGGCGAGGAAGTGGCGGATCGCCAGGAACCGTCGGGCGACGGCGGGCGCCAGCGAGCGCGGCGCGGGCGCGTCGCGCGGGGTGGACAGGGGGCGCGGGGCGGGCATGGCGCGGATCGTAGCCGGTCCGGTCCCGGCCGCCCGACCGACGGTACCTTCGGCGGCTCCGGCCCACACCGTTTGATCAATCCGCATTCTTCGCTGATCAGATACTCTTGCGATTACACGAACACTTAGCATGGAGCGAATGAGTTGCCCGAGGTTCCCGCGATCTACGACGGTCGTGTCGATCCCCACCGCGAGGCCGCCGTCGAGCGCGTCCTGGCCACCTACGAAGCGATGATGCACCGCGTGGCCTCGGCCCACGCTCCCGAGTTCCTCGAGGTGGGCGTGACGATGTCACAGGCCAAAGTGCTCTACTTGGTCCAGGCCGCGGCCGACCTCCGCATGTCCGACCTCTCGGCCCGGCTGGGGGTCTCGCTCTCGACGGTCAGTGGCGTAGTCGATCGCCTGGTCGACCAGGGCCTGCTGACCCGCCGGGACGACCCGGCGGACCGCCGGCACGTGGTCCTCCGGATCACCGACGCCGGCGCGACCCAGCTCCAGCTCTTCCGCGAGCTGAACGCCGGCCAGGTCCGAGCCCTGCTCGCCCGCATCGACGCCGCCGACCTGGCCATCGTCGAGCGCGCCCTCGACATCCTCGCCGCCGCCGCCGGCCAGCCCGGCGACCCCTCCGCGTCCCTCACCAGCGAAGGAGAATTCGCGTGAGCCGTCTTACCGAGCTGTCGGTCGCCAAGCGGAGCGTCACGCTCCTGCTCGCGTTCGGGCTCTTCTTCGCCGGCATCTCGGCCTGGGGCAGCCTGCAGCAGGAGCTGCTGCCCGACATCGACTTCCCGGTCATCACGGTCATCGCGCCCTATCCGGGCGTCGGGGCCGCCGACGTGGCCAACCAGGTCACGAAGCCGATCGAGCGGACCATCGCGAGCGTCCCGCGGCTGTCCGCCTTGTCCTCCTCGTCGGCCAACTCGATCGCCATCGTCGTGGCCCAGTTCGAGTTCGGTACGGACATCAAGGAGGCGAGGTCGACGATCGAGCAGAACCTGCAGCTGGCCGGCTTGCCCAGGACCGTCTCGCCGCAGGTCTCCGCGCTCAACATCAACGCCTCGCCCGTGATCATCGCCTCGGTTGCCGGCACCAGCCAGGACGGGCTGGACGCAGCGACCGACGTGGCGCGCACGGAGATCGTGCCCGCGCTCCAGGGCCTCGACGGCGTCGCGACGGTCGACCTGACCGGCGGGCTCCGGGCCGAGGTCGTGGTCACGCTCGATCCGGCGAAGCTGACGGCGACGGGCATCTCGGTCGCCCAGGTCAACGGCGTCCTCACCGCGAACAACCTCACCCTGCCCTCGGGCCAGATCACCAGCGATGGCAAGAACATCCCGGTCTCGACGATCGGGACCATCACGTCGATCCCGCAGATCGAGAGCCTGGTCGTCGGCGTGACGACATCGGCCGGGCAGACTCCGGGCACCGGCACTGTCCCCGGCGCGCAGCCCGGGACGGTCCCGCCCACCCCCGTGGCGCCCGCCCCTGTGTTCCTGAAGGACATCGCGACGGTGGCCCAGGTCGGCGTGCCGACCACCGGCTTCGCCCGCACCGACGGGGTGCCTTCGCTCACCCTCACCGTCACCAAGACGTCGAACGCGAACACGGTCGAGGTGGCCGACGCCGTCACCGCGGAGCTCGAGAGGATCGGGGCCGCCAACGCCGAGACGGTCAAGGTCACCGTGATCTCCGACCTGTCGACGTTCATCAAGGAGTCCCGCGACGGCCTGCTCCGCGAGGGCGGCCTGGGCGCGCTCTTCGCGATCCTGACCATCTTCCTGTTCCTCTTCAGCGTCCGCTCGACGCTCGTGGCGGCGGTCAGCATCCCGCTCTCGGTCCTGACGGCTCTCGTGGTCATGCAGATCACCGGGATCACGATCAACGTCATGACCCTCGGCGGTCTCGCCGTGGCGGTCGGTCGCGTCGTCGACGATGCGATCGTCGTCCTCGAGAACATCTACCGGCATCGCGCTCTGGGCGAGGACCGCCTAACCGCGTCGCTCCAGGGCCCGCGCGAGGTGGCGGGGGCGATCACGTCCGCGACCCTCACCACGGTCGCCGTCTTCCTGCCCCTCGGGCTGGTCGGCGGAATCGTCAGCCAGCTCTTCCTGCCCTTCGCCCTCACCGTCACCTTCGCCCTGCTGGCCTCACTGGTCGTCGCGCTGACGGTGGTGCCGGTCCTGGCCTACCTCTTCATCGGCCGGGTCAAGCTCAACGTCGACGAGGACGGCGAGCCGAAGAACTCGTTCTGGATCCGCGTCTATACGCCCACGATCTCCGCCGCCCTCCGCAGCCGGGCGACCAAGTGGAGCGTGCTGGCCGTGGCCGCCGTCCTGTTCGTCGGCTCGATGGCGATCGCGCCGTTCCTGCCCACCCAGTTCATCAATGCCGGCTCGGAGAAGCTCCTGCAGGTGACCATCGCGCCGCCGGCGGGCACCAGCTCCGCTGCCGTCCTGGCCCGGGCCATCGAGGCCGAGAGCATCCTCCTGGCCGACCCCGACGTCGAGCATGTCCAGACCAGCGTCCCGGGTGAGGGCGACACGAGCTTCGGCACCGTCACCGCCGCCCTGAGCGGCCGCCCGGCGAACAGCGCGACCCTCACCGTGCGGCTGTCGAACACCGTGGACCTCAACACGTCTTCCCAGCACCTCTCGAGCGAGCTGGCGCCGGTCAAGACCGACGGCTACGACGTCGCCGTCGCCCAGACGGCCGGGTTCACCTCGAACGGCCTGAGCATCGTGATCAGCTCCGAAGACCCCGTGGACGTCGCGACCGCCACCGAGGAGGTGATGGCCGCGCTGGCGGGCAACCCTGACCTCCTCAACCTCAAGACCGACCTCTCGAAGGGGACACCCGAAGTCCAGGTCGTCGTGGATCCCAACAAGGCGATCGGCGCCGGCCTCACCGCGGCGCAGGTCGCCGGGGAGGTCCGGATCGCGCTCGTCGGCCAGGAGGCCACCAAGGTCCAGGTCGACCCGGCGCAGGACCCGCTGCCCCTGTTCGTCCAGGTCGACCCGAGGCAGGTGACGAGCGTCGAGACGCTCCGCGCGCTGCCCGTCGGCACGGTGGCGACCGTGCGGCTGGAAACCATCGCCGCGGTGGACCAGGTCGCGGCCCAGGGCAGCATCACCCGCGTCGACCAGGCCCCCGCCGCCACGGTCTCCGCCGAGATCGCGAGCGAAAACACCGGGGCCGTCTCGCAGGAGGTCCAGCAGGAGATCGACGATCTCGTGGCCGCCGGGAAGATCCCGGACGGCGTCACCGTCGAGCTGGCCGGCGTCACCCAACAGCAGAACGAGGCGTTCGGCAGCCTCTTCGTCTCGATGGGCGTGGCCATCCTCCTCGTCTACGTGATGATGGTGCTGACCTTCAACTCGCTGATCACGCCCTTCATCATCCTGTTCAGCCTCCCCCTGGCCACGATCGGCGCCTTCCCGGCGCTCCTGTTGACCGGGAAGCCGATCGGCGTCAGCGCCCTCATCGGGTTTCTGATGCTCATCGGGATCGTGGTGACGAACGCCATCGTGCTGCTCGACCTCGTGGAGCGGCTGCGAAGGGAAGGGCACTCCACGAAGGACGCTCTCATCGAGGGCGGTCGGACCCGCGTCCGGCCCATCCTCATGACCGCCATCGCGACGATCCTGGCACTGATCCCGCTGGCGGCGGGCCTCAGCCAGGGCTCGATCATCGCTGCCGAGCTGGGCACGGTCGTCATCGGCGGCCTCTTCTCCTCCACGTTCCTGACCCTGCTCGTCATCCCGATCCTGTACTCGCTCGTCGACGGCGGGAAGTCGGGGCTCGCCCGGCGCTTCCGCCGGTCGGACGCGGCGGAGACGGCGACCGCGGACCAGTCGCCGGCGGCGCCGCCGATCGAGCCGATCCCCGCCGGCTGACGCCGCGCCCCGCGGTGCGAGGACGCTCGCGAGGCACGCCCTTCGCTCCGACGCCTCGGAACGGCCGGGGGGGATCCGTCCCGCAGTCGAGGCGTAACGGTTGGCCGCGCCCGCTGGTCCCGCGCCCGCAGGCCCCGGGCTGGCTGACGAGCTGGCCACCGCCTGACCGGGCCGCGTCGCCGCAGCGGACGGCGCGCCTGCGACCGGCCGGCTACGGGCCGGCGGTTCCGACGGCGCTGATCGCCTTCATGCAGAGCGCCTGCGCGGAGGCGACGAAGTGATAGTCGACGCCCTGCTCGATCGGGAAGGTGGCCACCTGGACGGTCTTCCCGTCGAGGAGGGCTGCCTGGATCGAAGGCGCGGCCCCCAGCGGGCCGGACGGCTCGCCGGCGTCCCAGAACTGCAGGAACGGGGTCGCCCCATCGGGGATGGCGAAGATGACCTGCATCAGGCCGCCTCCGATCGGGTTCGCGAAGAGGAGGTCGATGTCGAGCACCTCGAACGGCGGCAGCGTGGGCGGTGCCGCCGCCTCGGCGGGCCAGATCCCGATGATGCCGTCGGGACACGACGGCCCGGGATCGACGATGCACGCCGCCCAGATCGGGCTCATGACGACCCCGCCCTCGAAGATGCCGGGCCACGTCGGCTTCCACCAGTCCGAGGGCACGATCGGCGCGTCGTCGCCGGCCGGAGGGGCCGCGAGGGAGGGCTCGGGTGAGGGGAGCGGCGGCGCAGACGGCACGGGCGTCGGCGTGGCCGAGGGGTTTGGGGTGACCCCGGGTGCGAGCGAAGCCTCCGGGAACGCGCTCGGCGGCAGGGGGGCGGGGTGGGCGGGCGCGGTGCCGCCCGGGAACGCCCAGGCCGTGTAGGCCGTGCCAGCGCCGAAGGCGAGCGCCGCCGCCTCGACGACATCGGCCGGCCACCAGGTCCCGCGGTAGCCCGACCAGGTGTGCCCCAGCGGATCGATCACGTAGTAGGCGGCCGGGCCGTCCGTGCCCGCCGGGCGGAACCCGTCGAGGTAGATGGCGTGGCCGCCCGTGAAGTCGGCCTGGAGCCGGAGCCCGACCGGGATCGAGCTGTACGTGATCTGCAGGACGGCCCCCGCCCCCGCGTAGAGGAGCGCCCGCAGCTGGAGCGGCGAGATGGCACCCTGGCTGAAGGAGACGCCCCAGGCGGCGACGGCGACCTGGAGGTCGGCGATCGAGGTCCCGCCCACCTGGTCCGGCTGGAGCGCGCGCAGCTGGGATCCGGTCGTCACGATCCCGTAGCCG
>Ga0184616_10000199_pt1 | contig 11471 bp, 10 predicted proteins | sample PLM4_90_coex_FD_133145 | JGI IMG/M metagenome (GOLD analysis project Ga0184616, IMG submission 133145) | Groundwater sediment microbial communities from an aquifer in East River, Colorado, USA - PLM4_90_coex | ecosystem: Environmental > Terrestrial > Soil > Riparian zone | place: USA: East...
GCGCCCTTCCGCAACTGGTCCCCGCACACCCAGAGGTTCAGGGCGTTTTCCGCGCTGTCGTCCTCGCGAATCCGCCCGACGTAGCAGTCGTCCTTTCCCGCGCAGAAAAGCGGCATCGGGTACCGGTTGTTCCCCGGGTCGTCCATCACCTGGCAGCCCGGGAAGGCCGCGATCAGCTCCCGTGCCTTCTCGCGGGTGATCTTCTTCTCGAACTGCGCGTTGATCGAGATCGAGTGGGCGGTGAGGACCGGCACGCGCACCGTGGTGCAGGTGACGCGCAGATCGGGAATCCCCAGGATCTTTCGCCCTTCGTTCGCCATCTTCATCTCTTCCTTCGTGTACCCGTTCTCCAGGAAGGCATCGATGTGCGGGATGACGTTGAAGGCGATCTGGTGCTTGAACGCCGCGATCTCCATTTTCTCGTCCCGTGCGTAGGCCTTCGTCTGCGCGATGAGCTCCGCCATCGCCTTCGCCCCCGCCCCGGAGGTCGCCTGGTAGGAGGAGGCCACGACCCGCCGCAGCGTCCCGTAGTCGTGCAGGGGCTTGAGCGGCATGATCGCGACGATGGTGGTGCAGTTCGGGTTCGCGATGATCCCCCGGTTCCGGTACTGGCCGATCGCTTCGGCATTGATCTCCGGCACCACCAGCGGGATGTCCGGCTCCATCCGGAAGGCCGACGAGTTATCCACCACCACCGCTCCGGACTCCCAGGCCGCCGGGGCGAACTCCTTGCTCCGGGATGCTCCCGCGGAGAACAGGGCGATGTCGATCCCCTTGAAGGAACTCTTCTGGAGCAGTTCGATCGGGATCTCCTCCCCCTGGAACCGGAGTTTCTTTCCGACCGACCTCTCGGAGGCCAGCAGGCGGACGCTCCGCAGGGGGAACTTCCTCTCCTCCAGGATCCGAAGCATCACTTCCCCGACCGCGCCGGTCGCTCCCGCTACCGCGACGCTAAACCGTTTCGTTCCCATGTTTGCAACTCCTTGTCACGCGTTGTCCCGGATGGCTTGCCGCACCCTTTTGCCCATTTCGGAGGTTCCCACCCGCCGGATCCCTGGCCCTTCGCGGAAGATGTCCCCCGTCCGGTTCCCGTCCGCGAGCACCTTTTCTACCGCGTTCTCGATCAGGGCGGACTCCCCAAGCATATCAAACGAGTAGTATAGCATCATTGCTACGGAAAGTATCGTCGCCAGAGGGTTGGCCAGTCCCTTCCCGGCGATGTCCGGTGCGCTTCCGTGGATCGGTTCGTACAGCCCCACCTCTCCCCCGAGGGACGCGGAAGGAAGCATCCCGATCGATCCCGTGATCATCGACGCCTCGTCCGTGAGGATGTCGCCGAAAAGGTTCGTCGTGACGACCACGTCGAACTGCTTCGGATACCGGACGAGCTGCATGGCGCAGTTGTCGACGAGCATGTGGGAAAGCGTGATGTCCGGGAATTCCCGCTCCCCCACCTCCGTGACGACCTTTCTCCACAGCACGCTCGCCTCCAGGACGTTCGCCTTGTCCACGGAGGTCATCCTCCCCGTCCGTTTCCGGGCCAGCTCGAAGGCGAACCGGGCGACCCGCTCGATCTCCGGGCGGGTGTACACCTCCGTGTTGATTCCCGTCTCGACGCCGTCGATCACATGGATCCCCCGGGGCTCGCCGAAGTAGATTCCCCCGGTGAGCTCCCGGACGACCAGGAGATCGATCCCCTCCACGAGCTCCCTCCGGAGGGGGGAGGCGTCCAGAAGCGGTCCGTACACCTTCGCCGGTCGAAGGTTCGCGAAAAGACCCAAGGTTTTCCGCAACCCGAGGAGGGCGCGCTCCGGCCGGACCTCGAAGGGGAGGGTGTCCCACTTCGGCCCGCCAACGGCTCCGATGAGCACGGCATCGGACGACTGCGCCAGGGACAACGCCCGGTCGGTCATCGGGACGCCGTGGACGTCGACCGACGCCCCGCCCAATAGTTCCTCCTCGGTCTCGAACCGCCTTTTCCCTGAAACCTCCTCGACCTCCCGGAGGACGGACAGCGCCTCCCGGACGACCTCGGGACCGATCCCGTCGCCGGGAAACACGCACACCTTGGGCATGGCCGCTATTTTCCTTTCCGCCGGGCCGCCATGAAGTTCAGCAGCCCCCCCGCATTGACGAGCTCCTGCATGAACGACGGGACCGGCGCGATGCGGTACTCCCGGTTCTTCGTCTCGTTCCGCAGCGTCCCGCTCTCCATGTCCACGACAAGCAGGTCCCCCGCGTCGATCTCTCCGACCGCCTCGGGCGCCTCGAAGATGGGGAGGCCCATATTGAACGAATTCCGGTAGAAGATCCGCGCGAACGACCGGGCGATCACGGCGGAGGCCCCGGACGCCTTGATGGCGATGGGGGCGTGCTCACGCGAGGAACCGCACCCGAAATTCTTCCCCGCCACGAGGAAGTCTCCGGGGGCCACCTTGTTGGCGTATTCCTTGTCGATGTCCTCCATGCAATGGCGGGCAAGTTCCTTCGGATCGGAGGTGTTCAGGTACCGGGCGGGGATGATGACGTCGGTGTCGACGTCGTCCCCGTATTTCCAGGCCCGTCCTTTCAGGATCATCGGCTTTCCTCCCCTTTCCGTTCCCATCGTCTACGCCCGGAGACCACGGCAACCGGGTCGGGGACCCCCCCCGCGAGCCAGGGTCCCCGGTGATCGGCGCTTCCCCATCCCGCTAGTCCGCCGTAGCTGCGCCGGGGGGTCGTAGCCGGCTTCCGCATCCTCGGAGGGGGGTCGCTTGGCGAAATCGTTCGACCCGCGATGACCCCGCGGGTCTGCGCTTGACCTCCCTCCCGGAAAGTTCCGCTCGGACCCCCCGTCCTTCGGCTGCTCCGCCGGTTTCGCCCCGGCACATGGGACGCGCCGGGGAGGCACCGCACGGCAGTTCGCCGGGAATCCGGGGACCCTCAGGCGATGCGGGGGGTTCCCCGGAGCGGCGTGTGGAGCGAGAGAGAAGTACCCCCGCCTGGCGGGGTCCGTTCCGGCGAGCGGAACCCGCAGCGAGCGGGCGCAGGTCGCGAGCGTAGCGGCGGGGAAGCCCCCCGCGAGCCAGGGTCCCCGGTCCGGCGAGCATGCGCGGCGGTCAACGAATCTCGTCCGGGCCGCCGATCCGGCCGAGGACCGCGGAGGCGGCCGCCACCGCGGGGTTGGCGAGGTAGACCTCGCTCTCGGGGTGCCCCATCCGCCCCACGAAGTTCCGGTTCGTGGTGGCGACGGCGCGCTCGCCTTTCGCGAGGATCCCCATATGCCCGCCCAGGCACGGACCGCAGGTCGGCGTGGAGAACGCCGCTCCCGCGGTCACGAAGGTCTCCATCAGCCCCTCCCGCATCGCCTGGAGGTAGATCTCCTGGGTGGCGGGGAAGACGAGAAGCCGGACGCCGTCGTGAACCTTCCGGCCGCGCAGAACCGCCGCCGCGCTCCGGAGGTCCTCGATCCGCCCGTTGGTGCACGAGCCCACCACCACTTGATCGATGGGGACGTTCCCCACCCGGGACAGGGGGCGGGTGTTCTCCGGCAGGTGCGGGAACGCCACCTGCGGCTCCAGCGACCCGACGTCGATTTCGATCTCCGACGCGTACCGGGCATCCCCGTCGGCCTCGACCACGGCGTATTTCCGGGCGGCCCGCCCGTCCACGTAGTCCCTCGTGACACGGTCGAAGGGGAAGATGCCGTTTTTCGCCCCCGCCTCGATCGCCATGTTGGAGATCGTGAAGCGCCAGGCGATCGGGAGAGCCGCGATCCCGTCCCCGGCGTACTCCATCGCCTGGTAGAGGGCGCCGTCCACGCCGATCCTCCCGATGATGTGCAGGATGATGTCCTTCCCCTCGACCCACTTCCCCGGCCGCCCGCCGAGCACGATCCGGATCGATTCGGGAACTTTCAGCCACACCTCCCCGGAGATCATCGCCGCGGCCAGGTCGGTGCTGCCGACGCCGGTCGAAAAGGCGCACAGCGCCCCGTAGGTGCAGGTGTGGCTGTCGGCCCCGATCACGAGGTCGCCGGGAAGGACGAGCCCCTCGTCGGGCAGAAGCACGTGCTCGATCCCCATCCGCCCGACCTCGAAGTAGTTCACGATCCCGTACTCTCGGGCGAACTCCCGCATCAACTTGGCCTGCTCGGCCGACCGGATGTCCTTGTTCGGCGTGAAGTGATCCGGGACGAGCGCGATCTTCTCCCGGTCGAAGACCTCCCGGATCCCGAGATTGCGGACCGCCTCGATGGCGATCGGGCTCGTGACGTCGTTGCCGAGCGCGAGGTCGACCTTCGCGAGGATCAGTTCCCCCGGCTCAACCTTTTCCTTCCCCGCGTGCCTCGCGAGGATCTTCTCCGTGCGCGTCATGCCCATGAACGTCTGTCTCGCTTTCCCTCGTTTTCCCCCGCCGTCCCCGCAGGGCCCGCACCAGCTCCCCCATCGGCCCGGAGACGATGTACGCCGAGACGAACAGGAAGATCATCACCTGGGGCTCCGCGGCCATCAGAAGGGCGAGGAAGATGAACACCACCAGGGTATTGAACGGCCGGCGGCGGAAGGGCTCCAGATCCTTGAAGTTGTTGTACTTGACCGTGCTGATCATGAGAAACGCCAGAACGTAGATGGCGAGGAGCACCGCGATGTGCTTGAAGTTTCCGGACCCGCCCAGGTAGTAGAAGAGCAGGATCATGGAGGCTACGAACACCGCCGCGGCCGGAATCGGCAGCCCGTTGAACTTCCCCTTCTCGACCGTGTGGACCTGGACGTTGAACCGGGCGAGCCGGAGCGCCCCGCAGATCAGGTAGAGGAACGCCGCCAGCCACCCCCAGCGGCCGAAGCGCGCGAGGGCCCAGCCGTAGACGAGGAACGCGGGCGCGACGCCGAACGAGACGAGGTCGGCCAGGGAGTCGTACTCCACCCCGAACTTCGTGGTCGTCTTGGTCATCCGGGCGACCCGGCCGTCGAGGCCGTCGAGCACCACTCCCACGATGATGGCCGTCGCGGCCTTCTCGAACTGGCCGGTGTAGGTCGCGGCGATCGAGTAGAACCCGGCGAACAGCGATCCCGACGTGATCAGGTTGGGCAATACGTAGATCCCCCGGCTGATCCCGTCCCCCCGTCTGATCCTTCTTCTCATGGCAGCACCCCCACGACGCTCTCTCCCGCGCGAACCCGGTCCCCTGCCCGCACCGAAAGGGAGGCGGAGGCAGGAAGCAGGATGTCGACCCGCGAACCGAACCGGATGATGCCGACGCGCTGGCCCTGTCTCACGGTATCCCCTTCGGCAAGATCGCACACGATCCTGCGGGCGATGAGCCCGGCGATCTGGACGTAGGCGACCCGCTGGCCGTCCGGCGTCTCGAGGAGCACCCCGTTCTGCTCGTTGGCAAGCGACGCCTTCTCGACGTTCGCGGCCAGGAACTTCCCCGGATGATACCGGACGGACACCACCTTGCCGGAAACCGGGGCCCGGTTGACGTGCACGTCGAAGACGGACATGAAAACGCTCACCCTCTTCCCGGGCTCGTCCAGATACCTGCCCGGCGGGTTGTCGCCCGCATACATTATCTTACCATCCGCAGGGGAGATCACCGCCCCCGGGAGCGAGGGGGGGGTCCGGTCGGGGTTCCGGAAGAACCAGCCCACGAAAACGGTGAGCAGGGCCCCGAAAAGGGCGGCCGGTATGGTCCTGGGCCACAACAGGGAGAGGACGGCCGCGAGGGCCGCCGCGCCCAGAAGAAACGGGATCCCTTCGGGGGCGATCACTCCGCCCCCCCGGCCCTGCCTCCCCGGATCCATTGCTTCCGGCCCAGCCCCTCGTTCAGTTCTTCGTCCTGTCGACCAGCCGCCCTTTCGCGATCCACGGCATCATGGCACGAAGGCGGCGGCCCACCTCTTCGATCGGGTGCTCGTCGCCGCGCCGGGTGAGGGCGTTGAAGACGGGGCGGTTGGCCCGGTTCTCCAGGATCCATTCCCGGGCGAACGAGCCGTTCTGGACTTCCTCGAGCATCCGCTTCATTTCGGCCTTCGTCTCCGCGTTGATGACCCGCGGTCCGCGCGTCAGATCGCCGTACTGGGCGGTGTTGCTCACGGAGTACCGCATCGTGGAGATCCCGCCCTCGTAAATGAGATCCACGATGAGCTTCAGCTCGTGGAGGCACTCGAAATACGCCATCTCGGCGGAGTATCCGGCCTCGACCAGCGTCTCGTACCCCGCCAGGATCAGCGCCGTGACGCCCCCGCAAAGGACCGCCTGCTCCCCGAAGAGGTCGGTCTCCGTCTCCTCCCGGAAGGAGGTCTCGATCACCCCCGCGCGGGTCGACCCGATGGCGCTCGCGTACGCGAGCGCGATGCCCCGGCTGTCCCCGGCGGGGTCCTGGTGGACGGCGATGAGGGCGGGTACGCCTTCCCCCTTCTCGTACTGCGCGCGCACGAGGTGGCCGGGGCCTTTCGGGGCCACCATGAACACGTTCACGTCGGCCCGGGGGACGACCTGCCCGTAATGGATGTTGAACCCGTGGGCGAACATGAGGTACGCCCCTTTCTTCAGGTTCGGGCCGACGGAGCTCCGGTAGATCTCCCCCTGGAGCTCGTCGGGAAGAAGCATGGCGACGACGTCGGCCTTCCCCGTGGCGGTGGCGGCGTCCACGACCGGGAACCCGGCCTTCTTCGCCTTCCCCGCGTTTTCCGACCCGGGGAGCTCGCCCACGACGACGTCCATTCCGCTCTCCCTCAGGTTGTTCGCGTGCGCGTGCCCCTGGCTCCCGTACCCCAGGATCGCGATCTTCTTCTTCTTCAGAACGGATTGCCTGGCATCTTTTTCCCGATAGATCCGGACCATCGTCATCCCCTCCCCGGGCGATATGGGTTCAACCGGCTCTTCCCCTCTCGTTCGTTACATCCCCCGGGCGATGGCCACCCGGCCCGTCCGCACGATCTCGCGGATTCCGATCGGCTTGAGCAACTGAAGAAGCGCGTTGATCTTCTCCTCGTCGCCCGTCATCTCGATCGTGTAGCAGCGCGGCGCGACGTCGACGATCTTCGCGCGGAAGATGTCCACCAGGCGCAGCACCTCGGGCTTTGTCTCCGGCTCCGCGTTCACCTTGATCAGCACCAGCTCGCGGTCGACGGTGTCCGTGTCCGTCAGGTCGATCACCTTGATGACCGAGATGAGCTTGTTGAGCTGCTTCAGGATCTGCTCGATGATCTGGTCGTTGCCGGAGGTCACGATCGTCATGCGGGAGACCGTCGGGTCCAGCGTCTCCGCGACGGTCAGCGACTCGATGTTGAACCCTCTGCCGGAAAACAGGCCCGCGACGCGGCTCAAGACCCCGAATTCGTTTTCCACCAGAACGGAAATGGTATGGCGCATCGACTCCCCCCCTGCCAGGTCAAACGAGCAGCATCTTCGTGAGAGGCGCCCCCGCGGGCACCATCGGGTAGACCATCTCGTTCGGATCCGTGACGATGTCGATGAGGGCCGGGCCGGGCGCGGCGAATCCTTTCCGGAGGACATCCGGGACCTCCCCGGCCTTGGTCGCCCGGAATCCGAACGCCCCGTAGGCTTCGGCCAGGCGGACGAAATCGGGCACCTGGGGAAGGCACGTATGGGAAAGCTTCCCCTGGAAGAACAGCTCCTGCCACTGCCGCACCATCCCCAGCGAACCGTTGTTCAGAATCACCACCTTCACGGGGAGGCGGTACTGGACGGCGGTGGCCAGCTCCTGGATGTTCATCTGGATGCTGCCGTCGCCCGCGATGTCGACCACCAGCTTGTCCGGCATCGCCACCTGCGCCCCGATCGCCGCCGGGAGCCCGTACCCCATCGTCCCCAGCCCCCCGGAGGAGAGGAAGGTCCGCGGCCTGTCGAACAGGTAGTACTGGGCTGCGAACATCTGGTTCTGCCCCACCTCGGTGGTGATGATCGCGTCCCCCTTCGTGATCTGGTAGATCTGCTCGACCACGTACTGGGGCTTGATTCTCCCCTTTCCCTGCTTGTAGGCGAGCGGGTAGGTCGATTTCCACTTCTCGATCTGGTCCCGCCACGGGGCGATCTTCTTCCGGTACTGCGCGGCTTCCTTCGTCCCCTTGACGAGCTTGATCATCTTCCGGAGCACGTCCTTCAGATCCCCCACGATCGGGATGTTCACGGGGACGTTCTTCTGGATCGAGGTCGGGTCGATGTCCACGTGGATGATCTTCGCCCCCGGGGCGAACTCGTCGATCTTCCCGGTGACCCGGTCGTCGAACCTCGCCCCGAGGCCGAGGATCACGTCGCTGTTCGAGATCGCCATGTTCGCCCGGTAGGTGCCGTGCATCCCGAGCATCCCGAGGGAGAGCGGATCGGTCCCCGGAAAACCGCCCAACCCCATGAGCGTGGTCGTCACGGGGATCCCGAGGATTTGGGAGAACTCCGTGAGGAAAGAGGAAGCGCCGGAAAGGATGACCCCTCCCCCGCTGTAGAAAACGGGGCGCTCCTTCTCGAGCAGCAGGCGGACGGCGTTCTCCACCTGCTTCTGGTGGCCCTCGTAGGTGGGGTGGTACCCCCGCAGCTTCACCTCCTTCGGGAGGGTGTATTCCGCGGTTCCGGCCAGAACGTCCTTCGGGATGTCGACCAGCACGGGTCCCGGGCGGCCGGTGGAGGCGATGTAGAACGCCTCCCGGATGATACGCGCCAGGTCCTTCCCCTGCTTGATCAGGTAGTTGTGCTTGGTGCAGGGCCGGGTGATCCCGACGATGTCGGCCTCCTGGAACGCGTCGTTGCCGATCATGAGGGTCGGCACCTGGCCGGAGAAGACGACGATGGGGATCGAGTCCATGTACGCCGTCGCGATCCCGGTGACGGTGTTCGTCGCCCCGGGGCCCGAGGTCACCAGGCAGACGCCGGTCTTTCCCGAGGCGCGGGCGTACCCGTCGGCCATGTGCACGCCGCCCTGCTCGTGGCGGACAAGCAGGTGCCTGACCTTCGTGTTCTGGAACAGTGCGTCGTAGATGTTCAGCACCGCCCCTCCGGGGTACCCGAACACGATGTCCACCCCGAGATCCTCGAGCGCCTTGACGAATATTTCCGCACCGGTCATCTTCATGTCATTCCCCTTACCGGACCACGGCCCCGGTGCCCGCAGAGCTCACCAGCTTGGCGTACCGCGCCAGATACCCCGTCCGGATTTTCGGCGGCGGGGCCTTCCAGGTTTTCTTCCGGCGGACAAGCTCGGCCGCCGGGACGTCCAGCGTGAGCTTCCTCTTCGGAATGTCCAGGACGATCCCGTCCCCGTCCTTCACGAAGGCGATCGCCCCCCCCTCCATCGCCTCCGGGGACACGTGGCCGATGCACGGTCCGTGCGTCCCTCCGGAGAACCGCCCGTCGGTGATGAGAGCCACCCGGGTTCCCAGCCCCATCCCCATGATCGCCGACGTGGGGGAGAGCATCTCGCGCATTCCCGGCCCCCCTTTCGGCCCCTCGTACCGGATCACCACGACCATGCCCGGGCGGATCTTCCCCCCCATGATCGCCGCCATCGCGGATTCCTCGGAGTCGAAGACCCGGGCCTTTCCCCGGAAGGTGAACATCCCGGGATCGACGCCCGACTGTTTGATCACCGCGCCCTCCGGAGCGAGGTTTCCGGTGAGGATGGCGATCCCTCCTTCGGGCCGCACGGGGGCGGAGACCTTCCGGATGATGCCGTCGTTCGTGACGCGCCCCCTGCGGGCAATCGCGGTGATGTCCTCGCCGGACACCGTCGGGTTTTTCTTCAGTTTGGGCAACAGCCGGTTGAGGATCGCCGGGATCCCGCCGGAGAACTCCACGTCCTCCATCATGTGGGGGCCCGCCGGGGTCACCGTGGTGAGCTGCGGCGTCTGGCGGGACAGCCGGTCGAACTCGGCCAGGGGGAGGGGGACTCCCGCCTCGTGGGCGATGGCCAGAAGGTGCAGCACCGAGTTGGAGGATCCCCCGAGCGCGAGGTCGACCCGGATGGCGTTCTCGAAGGCGGCGCGCGTCAATATCCTGCGCGGGGTGACCCCCTTGCGAACCAGCTCCACGATGCGGTGCCCGGTCGCGTACCCGAGATGGCGCTTCTTGGACATCCCGGCGAGTGCGGTCGCGCACCCGGGCAGGGACATCCCGAGGGTCTCGGTCAAACACGCCATCGTATTGGCGGTGTAGAGCCCCTGGCACGACCCCTCCCCCGGACACGCCTCGGCCTCGAGATGGCGCAGCATCTTCGCGTCGATCTCCCCGCGCTGGAAGCGCCCGACCGCCTCGAAGGTGTCCGACACGAGCGAGAGTCGCCTGTCCCCCATCCTGCCGGAGAGCATGGGGCCCGCGGTCAGGACGATGGAGGGGATGTCGAGACGTGCGGCGGCCATCAGCATCCCCGGGGTGATCTTGTCGCAGTTGGTCAGCAGGACGAGCCCGTCGAGCGCGTGGGCCTCGGCGACCGACTCGATCATGTCCGCGATCAACTCGCGCAGGGGGAGGGAGTAGTGCATCCCCCGGTGCCCCATCGCGATCCCGTCGCACACCGCCGGCACCCCGAAGAGGAACGGGTATGCCCCCGCGGCGTGCACTCCGTTCTCCACGACGCGCTCCAGCGCCCGCATCCCCACGTGTCCGGGGACCAGGTCGGTGAAGGAAGTCGCCACGCCGATGAAGGCTTTTCCCATCGCCGCCTGCGGAACCCCGGCGGCGCAGTAGAGCGCCCGGTGGGGCATGCGCTCCCATCCCTTTTTCGTGCGGTCGCTTCGCATCCCTGTGTCCCTCGTGCCCGTTCGGGAATACGATTCCCCCGGGGAAGAAATCTTCCCTGGGGACGTCGCGAAAGCCTTGATCCCCCTCGCCGGATCAATCGCGCAGGCTCCCCTCGGGAGACGATTCTTCGTTGCCGTGCTCTATTGTGTGGATAGTATCTGCGCGATCTTGTCCTTCTTTACCAGCTTGAGTTTCTGAAGCTTTTTGCGCTCCATCTCCTCGTCGGGGGAAAGGTAGACCTTTCGGTCGAACTCCTTGAGTTTCTCATCCAGCAGGCGATGTTCCTGAATCAGGGTTTTAAACTCCGGATCCTTCTCGGCAAGCGCGGTGATTTTCTCTTCCTGGCTCCGCCCTCCCATCGGCACCTCCGGATCTGGGATGATAGTTGAGTCTAACAGAGGAAGGGCAATTGTCAATTTTCGGCACGGCTCGGCACGAATTCATCTCCCGCGCCTTCCTTCCGCCTCGGAAGACCGGAGATAGGCGGGGACGACCGTCCGCGCCTCCTTCGCCTCCCCCGCCCGGACCATGCGCTCCGCCAGGAGACCGACGGACGACGCCCTCGGCAGGCCCTCGCCCGGCAGAGGGAACAGGGCTCGCGCCCCCATCCGCGCCCGGAACAAATCCCCGTACGGGACCGCTCCGTCCCCGCAGAAAAAGACCTTCCCTTCCGGGAACCAGTCCGGGAGGGCGGACGGCGGCACCGCAGCGTCAGGACGGACGCGGACGCACCC
>Ga0184616_10000200_pt1 | contig 11470 bp, 11 predicted proteins | sample PLM4_90_coex_FD_133145 | JGI IMG/M metagenome (GOLD analysis project Ga0184616, IMG submission 133145) | Groundwater sediment microbial communities from an aquifer in East River, Colorado, USA - PLM4_90_coex | ecosystem: Environmental > Terrestrial > Soil > Riparian zone | place: USA: East...
AGCTGAAGATCACCGTCTGGTACAGCGCCCCGACCGCGTTCAGGATGCTGCTCGGCGCGGGCGTCGAACTGCCGAAGAAGTACGACCTCTCTAGCCTGAGGTATGTCTGCTCCGTCGGCGAACCGCTCAACCCGGAGGTCATCCGCTGGGGCTGGAAGGCGCTCGACGGCCGCACGATCCACGACAACTGGTGGATGACGGAGACCGGCCACCAGCTCATAGGCAACTATCCCTCGATGCAGGTGAGGCTGGGCTCAATGGGCAGGCCGTTCCCCGGCACCGAGGCGGCGATCCTGGACGACAGCGGCAAGCCTGTCAAGCCCCTGCAGATAGGCAACCTGTGCATCAAGAAGGGCTGGCACGGCATGATGAGTCAGATCTGGAAGAACCCGGAGAAGTACAAGTCGTACTTCAAGTTCGACCCCTACTTCATCACCGGCGACTCGGCACACTACGACGAGGACGGCTACTTCTGGTTCCATGGTCGCATTGACGACGTAATCAAGACGAGCGGCGAGAGAGTCGGCCCGTTCGAGGTGGAATCGAAGCTGCTCGAGCACCCGGCGGTCGCTCAGGCCGGGGTCATAGGCAAGCCTGACCCGGTGCGAGGCGAGATCATCAAGGCCTTCATCGCCCTCAGGAAGGGCTACACGCCCTCCGACGAGCTGAAGAAGGAGATCATGGACTACGTCAAGAAGAACCTCGCGGCGCACATGGTCCCGAGGGAGATCGAGTTCAAGGCGGACCTGCCGAGGACGCGCAGCGGCAAGATCATGAGGCGGGTCCTGAAGGCCTGGGAGCTCGGGCTGCCGACGGGAGACCTGTCGACGCTCGAAGAGTAGGATGTTTCGCCAGACGCAACCGTAGGCATTGGTCGCACATCAGTGCCAGTCAGCCGTACTTGTAGCGATAGGATTAAAGGTAAGAAAATTCTTATCTTCGCCGTGGAAGCGAAAACGGTGAAAGTCTCCGACAAGGGCCAAATCGCCATACCCATCGGGATACGCAAAGCGATGGGGCTTCGCAAAGGGTCCGAGCTGCTCCTGCTATACGATGGCGAAAGGCTGATGGCCATACGTGCTGACAATGCGACAGAAGCGCTGCTCGGGGTCTTCGATGACCTCATCAAGGCATCTTCAGAGGTTGCAAGCGAGCTCTGGAGCAACGACGCTGACGAGGTTTGGAATGACCTTTGATCAAGGGGACGTGGTTCTGATCCCGTTCCCTTTCACGGATCTCTCAGCGATGAAAAGGAGACCAGTCCTCGTCCTTTCGAATAGGTCGCACAATCGGCGATTCCAGGATTTCATCGTCTGCGGGATAACGTCTGTCATTGCGGCGCGGCCCCACTCGGTGATGCTGAGAGCCACCGACATGGATAATGGCATGATACCGGTCGAGAGCCGAATCAGGCCGGATAAGATATTCACCCTGAAGCAGACATTGGCGGTCAAGAAGATCGGCCGGGTGAAACCCGATGTCATCGCTCATGTGAAGAGCGAAATCATGAGAATCATCGCGTAGACAGTCGAGAGGACGATTGCTAAATTGCGGACTCGAGCGTCTCACCGTCACTCTCTAGCCCGCCACGTCTGTTGGAAAGTCCCGCAAATAAGGGGAAGTGGCATAGGTTCAATAGGTTGGCTCAAGTTGGTCAACCTGGACAAGATGAGCCCTGATAGGATGGTGCATGAGGTACCGCCACGGAGAAGGATACGCGCGTTTGTTAGAGGGGCCGTCCAGGGTGTCGGTTTCAGGCCGTTCGTGTACAACCTTGCCAAGCGTCTCGATCTTGGCGGCTGGGTCCTCAACTCTCCTCAGGGCGTCCAGATCGAGGCGGAGGGCAAGCAAACGGATCTCGAAGAGTTCCTCGTCCGTCTTCAAAAGGACAAGCCCCGACTTGCATTCATCCAGAGCTTGGATTGGTCGTACCTCGACCATGCCAATCTCGGGGAGTTCGAGATAAGGAAAAGCAAAGCTGGCGGGGAGAAGCTCGCGTTCATCTTGCCGGACATCGCGACATGTGACTCATGTCTGGAAGAGACGATGGATGCGAAGGACAGGAGATACCTCTACCCGTTCACCAACTGCACGCTCTGCGGTCCGCGATTCTCAATCATCGAGAAACTTCCGTACGACCGCCCGAACACCTCCATGAAGGCGTTCCGGATGTGCCCCGCCTGCGCGAAGGAGTACAAGGATCCGGAAGACAGGAGAGTCCATGCGCAGCCCACCGCCTGCCATGTATGCGGGCCGAGGCTGCAGCTGCTCGATGGCAAGGGCGCACCGATGGCGGGAGAGGAGGAGGCTCTCCTCATGGCCTGCGCGGTCGTGCGCGGCGGGAGGATACTCGGCCTGAAGGGCATCGGCGGTTTCCTGCTCTTGGCGGATGCGAGGAACGCGGAGGCGCTCACGAGGCTGAGGCAGAGGAAGCTCAGGGAAGAAAAGCCACTCGCCCTCATGTACCCGAATCTTGAGTCGGTCGAAAAGGACTGCTTCGTTGATGCTCTCGAAGCCCGTCTTCTGACATCGCCCGAGAAACCGATCGTGCTTCTCAGGAAAAGACCGGGTGCTTCAGTCTCGGCCCTTGTCGCTCCCGCTAATCCGTACCTTGGAGTCATGTTGCCGTACTCTCCTCTGCATCACCTGCTGACGAGGGCGCTAGGCTTCCCCGTCGTCGCGACGAGCGGCAACCTGACCGACGAGCCGATGGCAATCGAAACCGATGAGGCGGTCAGCAAGCTCGGACCGATTGTCGATGCGTTCCTCACTCACGACAGGCCAATCGTGCGACGCATGGATGATTCAATCGTGCGCATTGTCGAAGGGCGCGAGATTTTGCTCAGGCGGGCGAGAGGATACGCACCACTGCCAATCGAGGTGAACAAGAAGCTGCCCAAGGTGCTCGCGCTTGGCGGGCACCTGAAGAACACCATCGCCATGGCGAAGGGCAAGCAGGTCTTCGTGAGTCAGCACATCGGAGACCTGGAGACGAAGGAGGCCGTGGAGGCGTTCCAGCAGGCTGTGAATGACTTCCAGAAGCTTTACGAGTTCAAGCCTGAGGTCGTCGCGACAGACATGCATCCCGCCTACGCCTCGACGCAGTTCGGCGAGAGCCTTGGGATCGAGGTCCACAAGGTTCAGCATCATCTCGCCCACGTGTACTCGGTCATGGCGGATAACGGCCTGGATGGATCACCGCTCGGTGTCTCTTGGGACGGCACCGGCTATGGAGAAGACAACACAGTCTGGGGCGGAGAGTTCATCATTCCGGATGGCGGGCGCGGCGAATGGCTGGCGGGGTTCGAGCCTTTCCCGCTGATTGGCGGTGAGAAGGCGATAAAGGAGCCGCGGAGAACCGCCCTCGGCATGCTCTACGCGTGCTTCGGGAAGGAGGCGTTCGAGATGGGAGACCTCCCGACGCTGAAGGCGTTCACCGACGATGAGCTGGATTGGATGAAGGCGGCGGTGGAGCACGACGTGCAGAGCCCCAAATGCCGTTCTGTGGGGAGGCTTTTCGACGGCGTCTCCTCGATTCTCGGCATCCGCCAGAAGATATCTTGCGAAGGGCAAGCTGCCATGGCCCTGGAATTTGCCGCCAATGGGATGACGGAACGAATCTACCCCTTCGATATCAGGTCTGGCGGGAGGCCGAAGTACTTGATCAATTGGGGAAGGACGCTCAGTGCAATCATCCAGGATGCGAAGTCAGGCGTGGGCAACGACATCATCTCATCGCGATTTCACGCGACCCTAGCGGAGATGGCGGCGAAGATCGCCGAGGCATCTGGCGAAAGGCGGGTCGTCCTGTCTGGTGGTTGTTTCCAGAACGCTTTATTGGTCAGGAACTTCCAGGCGAGGCTTGGCAAGAGGGGCTTCGAGGTTTACACGCATCAGAGGATACCGCCAAATGACGGAGGTATATCTCTCGGTCAGGTGATTGCCACGGCAGAGGCGAGAAGGTGAAGAAAGCGAAGAAGGAGATGGACCCGGAGAAGATGCAGTCCCTTCTCAGGAACGAGAAGGCGGTGAAGGGCATCGCCGTGGAGATCTCCCGCCTTGCAGGCAAGCATGGTGCCCGGATCATGCACGTCTGCGGCTCCCACGAGCACACCGCCACAAGGTTCGGACTGAGGACGCTGCTTCCCGCCAACGTCGACCTGATTGCGGGACCAGGATGTCCCGTGTGCGTGTGCTCCTCCGCGGACATCCGCGACGCGATCGAGGTCACGAAGAAGGGGGCAATCCTCACAACTTTCGGCGACATGATGAGGGACAGGACTCAGCATGGCTCTCTGGAGGACGCTAGGGCCACGGGGGCGGATGTGAGGATGGTTTACAGCCCCCTGGACGCGGTCCAGATGGCCAAGGATAATCTGCGACGCGAGGTCGCGTTCTTCGGTGTCGGCTTCGAGACCACCGCAGCACCGGTGGCGTCCATGGTATCCGACGATCTCCCCGCCAACTTCTCGATGCTCACCTCGTTCAAGCTCACATCCCCCGCAGTGGACGCGCTGCTCGCATCAGGCAAACACCACCTCGACGGAATCATTGCACCAGGTCATGTGTCGACGGTTGTCGGAGCGGTGGATTGGGCAAGATTTCCGGAGAAATATGGCGTCCCCGCAGTCGTGGCGGGATTCGAGCCGGCAGATCTGTTATTGGCCATCCTGAAGATCCTGCAACAGATGAAAGCCGGCAAGCCGAAGGTGGAGAACGAGTACACCCGCCTCGTGCGGTTCGAGGGAAACCCTCATGCGCAGGAGGCGATGAGGAACGCGTTTGACGTGAAGCCTGCGTTCTGGCGGGGAATCGGGATGATTCCTGATTCGGGCTTGTTCCTCAAGGAACGCTGGAGCGATTTCGACGCCAAGAAGAAGTTTGAAATCCACTCTTCAATCGATTCGGAGAAGGATCTTCCGAAGGGCTGTCACTGCGACGAGGTCATCGTCGGCGAGCTGTACCCCAACGAGTGTCCCTTGTTCGGGAAGTCTTGCACGCCGGCGAGCCCCTACGGGCCATGCATGGTCTCCGGCGAGGGGACATGCTACATCTGGCACAGGTTCGGCGACCCGAGGGAGATGAGGAAGCTGATGGCGGGGAGGAAGTGATATGTGCCTGGCGATACCGATGAAGATCGTCAGCATCGACCGCGAGCGCAATCTCGCTCAGGCCGATGCGCTCGGCGTCACCAGGACGATCTCGATTGCGATGATGGGAGATGAGGTGAAGGAGGGAGATTGGGTCATGGTGCACACGGGATTCGCTCTCGAGAAGCTCGAGTACGAAGAGGCGAATGAGATTCTCACGCTGCTGCGGGAAGTCGCCAAGGGGGACTAGCGATGGAGAAGCGAGTGATCCTAGGCCACGGGGCTGGCGGGAAACTGACTCAGGACCTGATCAATTCGCTCTTCATCCCGCACCTGAAGAACGACCTCCTGATGGAGATGGGGGACTCCGCGATTCTCCGCAAGAAGCCACTACGAGACCGGCTAGCCTTCACGACCGATTCATTTGTTGTGACGCCGCTCTTCTTCCCCGGCGGCGACATTGGAAAGCTGGCGGTGAACGGGACAATCAACGACCTTGTCGTTGCGGGAGCCGAGCCGCTCTACCTGTCTGCCGGATTCATTCTCGAGGAAGGCCTGCCCTTCGAGGAACTGGAAAAGGTGTGCGTGTCAATGGCCGACGCGTGTAACGATGGCGGCGTCAAGATAGTCGCCGCAGACACGAAGGTCGTGGAGAAGGGCAAGGGTGATGGCATCTTCATCAACACTTCCGGTGTCGGACTCCTGCGTCCGAAGGCGCGGATCGATGCGAAGAGGGTTGCACCGGTTGACAGCATTCTCGTGACTGGGACTCTCGGGGATCACGGCATCTCCGTCTTCCTCGCCCGCCAGAAGCTCGGCATCGAGACCAACGTGAAGAGCGACTGCGCAGCGTTAGACACCCTGTTGCTGCCGCTCATCGACAGGTTTGGCGGTGACATACACTTCATGAGGGATCTGACGCGCGGAGGGTTCGCTACGGTACTGAATGAGATGGCGGGGCAGTCCGGCACGAGCGTCGTCGTCAGGGAGGCCTCCATACGCGTGCTGCCCGGAGTAATGGCCGTCTGCGAGATGCTCGGTTTCGACCCGCTGTACCTTGCGAACGAGGGAAAGGCGATGCTGGCGGTTTCGCCTGCTGTGGCGGGCAAGGTCTTGAAGCATCTGAGGAAGCATCGGCTCGGCAGGAACGCGGGGATTGTCGGTCGGGTCGATCAGGCGGGCGGGAGCAGGGCGAGAGTCTTCTTGGACACCGCCGTTGGCGGGACACGACTACTCGACAAGCTCTTGGAGGATCAGTTGCCGAGGATTTGCTGAGGCGTCAGAAGGTAACTTGATGTCGAAGGGACAAAAGCATTGACGACTTCGACGAGGATGACTGAGGCCGCAGGGACGCCTCTTGGCGGTGCGATGTAGCTCTTCTCCAGCTCTTCTTAACTTGTTCCAGAGATCCTCTTGACTTGTTCCATATTGGACAATCGGGGTTTTGACCCACGATCGTTTGCGGAACATCCGCTGATTGCCCCAGATGCCGTTTGGGCGACTTCATCCGATGTCGTGAGCTAATGCGAACATCTCCACCCAGAAGGGTGGATTGGCTGTACCCCCTTGGGAATCTCCATACTATAAGTAGAGGAGGTTAAATTGGGATACCGATTCATAGTTAGTGATAAAGATGTTTGAAATCCGCTTCCACGGACGAGGCGGCCAGGGCTCTGTTATTGCATCTGAAATCCTGTCAAAGGCGGTCTTCTTGGAGGGGAAGGATGTGCAGAGCTTCCCGTTCTTCGGCGTCGAGAGGCGAGGCGCGCCCGTCCAGGCATACACCCGCATAGACGATAAGCCGATCAGGGTGAAAACGAACATATACACCCCGGACTGCGTGGTCGTGCTCGATCCCAGCCTCCTCAAGAGCCAGAACGTGACGGCGGGCCTGAAGGAAGGAGGCTATCTGCTGATCAACACGGAGAAGAAGCCGGAGGAACTCGACATCGCTTTCAAGGGACACATGGCGACAGTCGACGCGACCGCCATCGCCCTCAAGTTCGGGCTCGGCAGCAAGTCTGCGCCAATCGTCAACACCGCCGTACTCGGAGCACTCGCGAAGGTCACCGGCCTGGTGAAACTCGACTCACTAACCACCGCAATCGGTGACTCCGTTCCGAACAAGCCCGAGGCGAATGCCGCCGCGGCGAAAGAAGCGTTCGAGAAGGTACTCATCAGGAGGTTGGCCGCGTGAAGACCTACAAGACATACGCGGACCTCCCCGGCGCGCCAATCGCGGACGTCCCAAGTCAGGAGGAATCGACAGCCGGCTGGAGGACGACAAAGCCTGTCCTGGACCCGAAAAACTGCACTAAATGCTACCTCTGCTGGAAGTACTGCCCCGACACCGCCATCTCGGTCAACGACGAAGGATGGCCAGTGATCAGGTACGAGCACTGCAAGGGCTGCGGCATCTGCGCGGCAGAGTGCCCGAAGGGGTGCATAGTCATGGAAAAGGAGGTCTGAGGATGACGAAGGTCGTCATGACAGGAAACTACGCGCAGAGCTACGCGTCAAAGCTTGCCAGGGCACAAGTCGTGGCGGCGTATCCCATAACCCCCCAGACCAGCATCGTGGAGAAGATCGCCGACTTCGTTTCATCGGGGGAGATGGTCACTCAATACATCAAGGTCGAGAGCGAGCACAGCGCGATGCAGGCGTGCATCTCCGCCGCCGCACTAGGCGCGAGGTCGTACACGGCGACATCTTCGCAAGGACTGCTGCTGATGCACGAACTGCTCTTCTGGGCCGCCGGCCAGAGAGCGCCAATAGTCATGGGGATAATCAACAGGGCGGTCGCCCCGCCATGGTCAATCTGGGCTGACCACACCGACAGCATGGCGCAGAGGGACACCGGCTGGATCCAATATTACTGCGAGAGCAACCAGGAGGTCCTCGACACGGTGCTCCAAGCGTACAAGGTCGCCGAGGACACGGAAATCAGACTCCCCGCCATGGTCATGGAGGACGCGTTCTATCTCTCGCATACAATCGAGGCGGTCGACATACCACCGCAGGAAAAGGTCGATGCCTACATCCCGCTCAAACGCTCGCCTTGGCTGCTCGACATCGAGAAGCCGACGAGGATGGGCTCCTTCATGGGCCCGGACATCTACATGGAGTACCGGTACATCGTCGCGAAGGCCATGCAGGATTCAAGGAAGGTCATAGTGGAGGCCGAAGAAGACTACGGCAGACGGTTCGGCAGGAGTTACGGCGGCCTCCTTCCGACCTATCGCTGCGATGACGCCGATGTCGTGCTGCTCACAATAGGCACAGCCTCGTGCACCGCCAGGGAGGTCGTGGACGAGCTTAGGAAGGAAGGCAAGAAGGTCGGGCTCGCCCGCATGAGGGTCTTCAGGCCATTCCCCGGGGAAGAAATCACTCGACTCGCATCCAGCGTCAGGGCGATCGGCGTGGTCGACAGGAGCTGGGGATTCGGGCATAGGGGCACGATGTTCACCGAGGTGACCGGCGCGCTCTACAAGTCGAAGTCTAGGCCGCTGATGAAGGACTATATAACGGGCGTTGGCGGGAGGGACATCACGCCTCAGGTCCTCCGCGGCATTTACTTGGACCTGTTGGAAGTCCGCGCTGGCGACGAGGAGATAGAGTGGCGGGGTCTCAGGCGCCCGGAGAAGGAGGTTAAGCAGAATGCCTAGGTTCTCCATACCCGAGCAGGAACTGGTCTACTCTGGCCACGTGGCATGCCCTGGTTGCGGCGGCGGCCTCGCGATAAGGTACATGCTCAAGGCGCTGGGCCCCAGGACGATTGTGAGCATTCCCGCGTGCTGCTGGGCGATAACCTCTGGGCCTTTCCCGCGGACTGCACTCAAGGTCCCGACGCTCGACACCGCCTTCGAGGCCACTGGCGCCTCGATCTCCGGCCTAAGGGCGGCCCTGGACGCTCTCGGTATGAAAGACATCACCGTCGTCGGATACGCGGGAGATGGCGGCACGGCGGACATCGGAATCCAAGCCCTCTCCGGGATGATCGAGCGCAACACCGATGCGATCTACTTCATGTACGACAACGAGGCCTACATGAACACGGGCATCCAGAGGTCAAGCGCGACTCCGCTCGGCGCCTGGACAACAACGACTCCGGCGGAGATGGACGGCACCTGGAAGACCGAGCCGAAGAAGAATATGATGGCCATCGTCGTCGCGCATAGGATTCCCTATGCGGCAACAGTCTCCATCGGCTTCCCCGAGGACTTCGTGAGGAAGGTGGAAAAGGCCAAGAGCATCAAAGGTCCGAGGTTCATCCACGCGTTCTGCCCCTGCCCGCCTGGTTGGAAATACTCGCCCGAGAACACGATCAAACTCGCCAAGCTCGGCGTCAACACCAATGTCTTCCCCCTCTATGAGGTGGAGAACGGCGTCTACAAGGTTACGATGAAACCCACGAAGCCCCGCCCTGTCAAGGAATACTTGGGGACGCAGGGCAGGTTCAAGCACCTCACGGACGAGATGATCGCGCAGATCCAGGAGAGGACGGACAGGACCTGGAGCAACCTGCTCGCCTTGGAGGGGTTCTCCAAGGAGCATCCATATTGCGGCCTATAGAGGAAAATGCGGTAAGTGGCTTATGCAGCCTCAATCATGTGAGCGAAAATTCGATAGCATGATTTGTCGAACAGGTCGATAATCCGCCGCCTTACAATCGATAAATGTGGAACAAAGCCTCCTTTCTCTATGCGCCGAAAGTATTCGGGAGCCCAAAAATGGGTTAGCAAAGAGCATATATACTTTTCTTGCGTATCATCGTTTACATCATATATACCGAAATAGTCGGGAGGATGAATACATGGAGAGCCGGAAAATCCAGAAAGTTGGAACTTCGACCCTGACTATATCGTTGCCGCGGAGCTGGGCGACGAACAGGAATCTGAAGAAGGGGGACCAGGTGTTCCTCATCGAGGAGGGCGAGACGCTCAAGGTCATCCCCGCATCCTCAATCCAGGACAGGAGGCGCGCCGCGGAGGAGTACCTAATCGACGCAGACCTGTGCGAGGGCCCCGGGATGCTCGAGCAGATCCTCGTCGGATGCTATGTCCTCGGCAGGGAGAGGTTCACCATCAAGTCCTCGACGCGGCTAAAGAGCGAGTACATAGAGGTGACCAGGATGGCGTCGCGCAGGCTAATGGGTCTTGGCATCATCGAGGAGACATCTAGCAAGATAGTCCTCCAGTGCTCAATAGAGCCGACGAAGTACCCGATCGACGCGCTCCTGAAGAGGCTGTTCAACCTCGGCTCGACGATGCTGGACGAGGCCGTGGAGGCCCTTATCACGAAGGACAAGAGGCTCGCCGAGGACGCCGTGAAGCGAGAGGACGACGCGGACATGATGTACTGGCTCATAGTGCGGCTCTTACTCTCGGCCCAACTCGACGACGGTCTGGTCGACAAGCTCGGCATGAAATCCAAGCTGGAGATCGCCGGGTACAGACTCATCGCCAAGGAACTGGAGAGCGTGGCGGACCACGGCGAGGAGATCGCTCGCACGGTCTGTGAAATGATCGACTCAGAGGTGGAAGTGCCGTTGAGCCTCGTCAAGTCGCTGAAGGACCTCACGGACAGCGTGAGGGAGCTGTACAGCAGGGGCATCGCGGCGCTCTTGTCGAGGGATCTGAAGGTCGCGAGCGAGACGGTTCTGATGCGCGCGGAGCTCGAGAAGAAGGAGGAAAAGTTCATGAAGCAGCTGATTGACCAGACCGAGGACCTGCAACTGCAGACTCATATCAGGACGATTCTCCACGGAATCGAGCGCATGGGAGAGTATGCATCCTCCATAGGCGTGATTGCAATAAACAGGTACCTCGAGCGCCCCACGAACATCTGTCATCCCGCCAGCGCGTGAGACGCCGCCCTTTCACACCAAGTGCGGACCGGGGTCTCAGCGGTCGGTCTTGATCGCCGCCGCGAAATCCTCGGCAACGGAGATTTTCGACATCGGGCTCGGCACGGTGTCCGTCGACACGACGTCGTCGCAGACTTTCAGGTGTTCCAGGGCGTTCGCGGTGAAGAGCCCGTGGAGGCATGCCGCCATCACCCCTGTAGCTCCCTGTTCCTTGACCGCGTTTGCGGCGCTGACTATCGTTCTTCCGGTAGAGATGACATCGTCTACGATCGCCACTCTCTTCCCGCGGGCATCGAGGTTCTTCGGGGCCATGCGGACCGTGAAGCTATCTATCCTCTCCTTCTCCAGCCAGTCCCAGGACGCCCCTATGGCCTCCGAGACCTCCTTGGCGTGTCTCACTGCACCCTTGTCCGGGGAAAGCACGAGGTCCACACCCCTGCCCTTCAGATACCGCGCGACCGCGGGCATGCCGTCGACCTCCTTGGCGGGGACATCGAAGTAACCGAGCACGGAA
>Ga0184616_10000201_pt1 | contig 11449 bp, 7 predicted proteins | sample PLM4_90_coex_FD_133145 | JGI IMG/M metagenome (GOLD analysis project Ga0184616, IMG submission 133145) | Groundwater sediment microbial communities from an aquifer in East River, Colorado, USA - PLM4_90_coex | ecosystem: Environmental > Terrestrial > Soil > Riparian zone | place: USA: East...
CACCGCCAGGTTGATGCCTTCTTCGGCCTGCTTTTCTTTGGGGACGCCGCCCATGCGCTTGATGATCTCATCGGGGACATCGATGCCCGGCACCCGTTTCTGCATGTACCTGGCCATGCCCACGTTCTTCATGGGGGTGATGCCGGCCAGGATGGCGACTTTCTCGGTGAGGCCCCGGTCCACCGACATCTTCATGAAGGTCTTGAAGGTGTCCATATTATAGATGCACTGGGTCTGGACGAACTGGACGCCCGCGGCCACCTTCTTGGCCAGCCGCACCACCCGCATCTCCACGTTGGGGCCGGCGAAGGGGTTGGCCGCGGCGCCGATGTACATCTGGGGCCGCACCTCGAACTCGTGGCCCCCCAACAGCTTGCCTTCGTCCCGCATCATCCGCACCGTCAAGGCCAGCTGGGTGGAGTCCAGGTCGAAGACGTTGGCGCAGTTGGGGTGGTCGCCGAAGTGCTGGTGGTCACCGGTGAGGCAGAGGATGTTGTTGATTCCGAAGGACGCGGCCCCCAGGATGTCGCTCTGCAGCGCAATGCGGTTCCGGTCCCGGGTCACCATCTGCAACACCGGCTCCAGGCCCATGAGCTTCAACCGGATGCAGGCGGCCAGGCTGCACAGGCGGCACACCGAGGTCTGGTTGTCGGTGACGTTGATGGCGTCCACATAATCCTTGATCATCTTGGCCTTGTGCTCGATGACCTGGCCGTCGGCGCTGCGGGGCGGACCCACCTCCGAGGTGACCGCAAAGTGGCCCGCGGCAATCATCTTCTGGAGTTTGCTGGGAGTCGTCGTCATATCCGTAAATCCTCTCTCACGATCTTGCGGGGTCCACCATCCCGGGAAGATTTCCAATCCTTGGGCTCCACGGGGTTCTCAAAGCGGTCCAGCTGGCCCAGGGTTTTCAGGCGCTCGTAGATCAACTGCCAGCCGCAGGGGATCTCCGGGTTGATTTCGCACTTGCCCGCTTCCGAACCGCCGCAGGGGCCGTTGAGCATGCGCTTGGAGCAGCGGGCGATGGGGCAGATGCCGCCGGTCTCCGCCAGGATGCACCGGCCGCAGGCCTGGCAGCGTTCGGAGTACAGGCCCCGCTCTTCGTTGACCCCCAGGAAGCAGGTGTCCACTCCCGGAAAGATGAGCTTGTTGTCGTACATCTCCGCCAGGTATTGGACCCCGCAGCCGCAGGCCAGGGAAACCACGGCGTCGTAGCCGTCGATCTTATCCGAGAGCTGCGCCAGGTACTCTTTCTCGCACTGGCGGGTCAGGCTGGTGTCGTCGACCTGGGCCTGCTTGCCGGCCTGGGTGAAAAACAGCCTGAGCGCCGAGGCCAGAATCTTGGCCTCCTTCAGGCCGCCGGCCTCGCACACGGTGACGCAGCCGTCGCAGCCCGCGATCAGCACTTTGTTGAAGTCTTGCACCCTGCCAATGACTTCTTCCAAGGGTTTGGGCACTGCCTTAATCATGTGGTTACCTCCGCGCTGGGCCTTGCGGCCGTTCCCGTTGCATGTCTGATGGGGCTGGGTCCCAGCTCCATGATCTTGCTGGTCATCTCCCGGACAATTTCCGCGAACCTCCCACCCATGCCGGAAGAAAGATTATACATGGCCAGCCGCTCGCCGCCGACCCCCACCTTGTCGAGGATCTCCTTGGCGCGCTGGACTCGTTTCTTGGCATAAAGATTACCCGCCATATAGTGGCAGTCACCTTCCAGGCAGCCCACCACCACGACGCCGTCGGCCCCCTGCTCAAAGGCCAGCAGCAGGTGCATGATGTCCACCTTGCCGGTGCAGGGGACCTCGATGATGCGGATGGTGGGCGGGTATTGCAGTCTCATCGAACCTGCCAGGTCCGCGGCGGAATAGGCTCAGTAGTGGCAGCAAAACCCGACGATCTTCGGTTCAAAGTTTTCCATCCTCAACTCCTTTGGGGTTTCGAGTTTCGAGTTTCCAGTTTCCAGTTGAGATTTTCGTAGCCATGGATGGTTGGACACGGGTTCTTCTCATGTCCGGGATTTCCCCTCCATAAGGAAAATCTTTGGTGGCACAGGCTTCCAGCCTGTGCTGACGCAGGCTAAAGCCTGCGGCTACATTTTTCATTTTTTCCCTTACCTCAAGCCTTATAACCATATCTTGAAACGCCCCGTTTTTTTCTCGAAACTCAAAACCTGAAACTCGAAACTTTAAAACAGGGTTTTTATCTTTGCCGCGAGCTGATCGTCCTCAAAATGGGCCACCTGGATCACCTTGGCCGGGCACTCCGAGGCGCAGGTGCCGCAACCCTGGCACAGCGCTTCGTTGATCTCGGAGACGTTGTCCCGGTTGATCTGGGGCACTCCGTAGGGGCAGATCCGGACGCACACCAGGCAGGCGGCGCAGCGGTCCGGCTCCACGTGCGCGGTGACGCCGCTGATGGTCTGGTTGACGTCCGCCAGGAAGGCCCCGGCCCGGGACGCCGCCGCCTGGGCCTGGGCGATGGACTCGCTGATGAGCTTGGGCGAGTGGGCCATGCCGCAGAGGAAAATGCCCTCGGAGGCAAAGTCCACCGGCCGGAGCTTGGCGTGGGCCTCGATGAAGAAGCCCGCCGCGTTCCTGGGGATCTTCAACAGCGACGCCAGTTCCTCGGTGTCGTTGGCCCGCACCGCGGCGCTCAGGATCACCGCCTCCACCGGCAAGGTTATGGGCCGCGCCAGCACGTGGTCGATGAAGGTGACGCGCAACTGCCGGTCTGCGGTGCGGATCTCGGGCAGCCGCTCCGGGTCGAAGCGGGCAAAGATGACGCCCTGGTCCCGGGCCTCCCGGTAGTAGTCCTCCAAGAGGCCGTAGGTGCGCATATCCCGGTAGAGGATGAGCACGTCCATCTCGGGGTTGAGGTCCTTGAGCTGCAGGGCGTATTTCACCGCCCCCTGGCAGCAGATGCGGCTGCAGTTGGGGTTCTCTTCGTTTCTCGAGCCCACGCACTGGATCATGACCACCCGGTTCCACTTTTCCGCTTCCGCCGGACTCCGATGCAGCAAGCCCCCCAACTCCAGTTGGGTCATTACCCGGTGGTGCTCGCCGTAGGCGAACTCCTTGGGCTGGTACTCGTGGGCCCCGGTGGCCACCACGGTGACCCCGTGGTCGATCTTGCGCTCGTACATGCCCGGCCCCACCAACACTTCCGTGGTGAAGTTGCCTTTGTAGCCGCTGAAGCCCACCACCAGGGCCTCGGTGAGGACCTGGATCTTGTCGTGGGTCCTGACCTGGTCGATGAGCCGGTCCAGGTAGGCCTTAACGTCCATGCCTTCGATGGTGTGATGGATCTTCCGGGCGTTGCCTCCCAGTTCCGCCTCCTTTTCCAGGACAATGGTCTCGAAGCCCTGGTCCGCCAGGTTCAGGGCGGCATTCAGTCCCGCCACCCCGCCGCCGATGACCAGGGCCCGCTGGTTGACGGTCAGGGGCTTTTCCACCAGGGGCTTCAAGAGGGAGGCCCGGGCCACCGCCATGCGCAGCAGGTCCTTGGCCTTGTCCGTGGCCGCCTCCGGCTCCTTCATGTGCACCCAGGAGTCCTGGTTGCGGATATTGGCCATCTCGAAGAGGTACTTGTTCAGGCCCGCGTCCATCATGGTTTCCCGGAACAGGGCCTCGTGGGTGATGGGGGTGCAGGCCGCCACCACCAACCGGTTGAGGTTTTGCTCCTCGATGACCTTGGTGATGGTGACCTGGGTGTCCTGGGAACAGGTGAAGAGGTTGTCCTCCACGTACACCACGTTGGGCAGGGTGGCGGCGTAGTCCCTGAGTGCCGGCACGTTGATGATGCCGCCGATGTTGATGCCGCAGTTGCAGACGAAGACCCCGATGCGGGGCTGATCCTCAGGTTTGACCGGCTTTGGCTCCGGGATCTTCCGGGTCAGGGTCCGGGTCCAGCGGGCCACGCCCAGGGAGGCGCTCACCGCGCCCGCGGCCGCCGAGGCCTGCATCACCGACTCGGGGATGTCCTTGGGGCCTTGCATGGCGCCGCAGACGTAGACCCCGGGCCGGGAGGCGGCCACCGGCGCCAGGGGGTCCGTGGCCACGAAGTCGTGGCGGTTCAAATCGACCCCCACGGTCCCGGCCAGCCTCTTGGCCGCCTCGCTCACCTCCAGGCCCACGGACAGGACCACCATATCGAAGACTTCCGACTTCTTCTCGCCGGCCTCGTCCGTATAAGAGATCTTGAGGTTGTCATCCTCCGCCGGGTCGATGGTGTGGACCCGGGAGCGGATGAACCGCACCCCCTGTTCGTCCTTGGCCCGGTTGTAGTATTGCTCGAAGTCCTTGCCGAAGGTGCGCATGTCCATGAAGAAGATGGCGGCGTCCAGGTCGTAGGGCGCGTGCTCCTTGGCAATGACCGCCTCTTTGATGGCGTACATGCAGCACACCGACGAGCAGTAGGAGTGGTGCTTCACGTCCCGGGAGCCCACGCACTGGAGCCAGGCGATTTTGACCGGCTCCTTGTGGTCCGAAGGCCGCACCAGGTGCCCGCCGAAGGGCCCGGAGGCCGACAGGATCCGCTCAAACTCCAGGGAGGTCACCACGTTGGGATACCTGGCGTAATGGTAAGACTCATATTTGCAGGGGTCGAAGCCCTGGAAGCCGGGAGAGAGGATGACCGCCCCCACTTCCACTTCCTTGGTTTCCGGCTTCTGGAAGTGGTCGATGGCCCCGGCCTGGCAGGCGATGACGCACTGCATGCACTCGGAGCACACCCCGCAGTTGAGGCAGCGAGAGGCCTCCCGCTGGGCCTGCTCTTCGGTGTAGCCCTTGGCGATCTCCTCGAAACAGCCGCAGCTGAGCTCCGGCGGCAGGCTGGCCATCACCTCCCGGGGCTGGCCTTCCTCGTCCTTGGGAATGGCGGCCCAACGTTTATGGGCTTCCTCCCCCTCGGTGCGGCCCTCCCGCATATCCAACCCCCGGAGATACCGGTGGATGGATTCCGCCGCCTCGATGCCGCCGCCCACCGCCTCCACCGCAATCCAGGGGCCGGTGTGGACGTCGCCCGCCGCGAACACTCCGGGCCGTGAGGTCTCGTAGGTCACTTCATCCACTTCGATGGTGCCCCAGCGGGAGAGCTTGACGCCGCAGTCTTGGAGCGGCCCCTGGGCCGCTTCCTGGCCGATGGCGGGCACGAGCATGTCCACCGGCAGATCAAAGGTCTCATTGGGAATGGGCACGGGCTTGCGGCGCCCTGAGGCATCGGGCTCGCCCAGCTCCATCTTCTGGCAGATGAGGCCCACCACCTTGCCGTCCTGGCCGGTGACCACCTCCAGGGGCGCGGCCAGGTAGATGATCTGCACGCCCTCGCACAGGGCCTGCTCGATTTCGTGCTCAAAGGCCGGCATCTCTTCCCGGGACCGGCGGTAGACGATGGTCACCTGGGAGCCCAGTCGCCGGGCGGTGCAGGCCACGTCGATGGCCACGTTGCCGCCGCCGATGACCGCCAGGCTTTTGCCGATCTCCTGGGGCTCACCCAGGTTGTGGCGCCGCAGGAACTCCACCCCCTGGAGCACCCCCGGGGCCTCTTCATTGGCGATGCCCAGGGGTTTGCCCACGTGGCAGCCGATGCCCAGGAAAACCGCTTGGTAGCCCTCCTCAAAGAGCCCGTCCAGGGTGAAATCCCTTCCTAAGGCGGTGTTGGTCTTCAGCGTCACCCCCAGGCGCAGGATGTTGTCAATCTCCCGATCCAGCACGTCCTTGGGCAGCCGGTAATCCGGGATGCCCACCCGGAGCATCCCGCCCGCCTTGGGCAGGGCCTCGAAGATGGTGGGGCGGTAACCCTGCCGGGCCAGGTGGTAGGCGCAGGTGAGGCCCGCCGGGCCCGAGCCCACGATGGCGATCTTCTCGGGCCTGGCCTCCACCAGGGGCACCGGGACGGTGCCCAGATCCACCTGGTCCGCGGCAAAGCGTTTCAACGAACAGATGGCCACCGCCTGGTCCATCTCGGCCCGGCGGCACTTGTCCTCGCAGGGATGGGGGCAGACCCGGCCCAGGACCCCGGGCAGGGGCAGACGCTCCATGATGAGCTTGACGGCTTCTTCGTACTTGCCCATCTTGATGAGCTGCACGTAACCCTGGACGTTGATCTCCGCCGGGCAGGTGATGGTGCACGGGGCCCGGTCCAGCTTCTTGATGCCGAAGGCCGCAGGGATGGCCTGGGGATAGAGGCGGTAGGCCGCGTGCCACTCGGCCAGCCCCTCGTTGAACTCATCTTTCATGGTCACCGGGCAGACGTTGGCGCACTCGCCGCAGCCGGTGCACTTGGCCGGGTCGATGTACCGGGGCTCCTTCTTCAGGGTGACCTGAAGATTTCCCGGCTCGCCGCTGATGGCCTCCACCTCGGTGAGGGGGTGGATCTCGATGTTCAGGTGCCGCCCGCATTCCACCAGCTTGGGCGAAATGATGCACATGGAGCAGTCGTTGGTGGGGAAGGTTTTGTCCAGCTGCGCCATGACGCCGCCGATGGCGGGCTTGGCCTCCACCAGATGGACATAGAAACCGGAGTTGGCCAGGTCCAGGGAAGCCTGGATGCCGGCCACGCCGCCGCCCACTACCATCACGGAGCCGGTGGGAACAGCAGCGCTGCCGCCGCTTACACCGCTCTGCACCGTTTCGTCTTTCTTTTTGGCCATAATTGGGTACCTTGAAGAGTTTCAGGAGTGAATGTCATACTCCGGCTGCGGCCAGGATCGCGGGAAGTTTGTCTTCCCAGCCGATGGTGGAAAGAAGCACGCCGTGGTAACCCTTATCCTTCAAAGCTGCGACGATTTCCGCGGCAATCTGCACACATTCCCGGACCCGATCTGCGGCCTTATTAATGCGGTTGATAAAATCCTCCGGAATTTTCATCTGGTCCAGGTGCCGGTTGATGTACCGGGCCATGCCCACCGACTTGAGGAGCAACACGGTGGGGATGATGGCCGCCTGGCGCTGGCCCACCTTCTTGCGGAAGGTTTCCAGGACCGCCAGGTCGTAGACCGGCGGGGTGGTAAAGAACCGGGCGCCTGCCGCGATCTTCTTATCCAACTCCGCCAGTTCCGCCTCCAGGGCGGCACCGCCCCCGGGCACCTTTACGGTGGACCCCACCAGGAACTGGGGCGCCCCCTTCAGGTCCACCCCGGCCAGGTCCCGGCCGGACTGCAGGCTCTGGATGGCGCCCAGCAGCTCCAGCAGGTCCAGGTCATTGACGGCCTTGGCCTGATGGTGGTCGCCGTGGGTAATCTCTTCCCCCGCCACCGCCATCACCGTGGGCACCCCCAGCGCCTGGGCCGCCAGAAGATCGCCCTGGAGGGCCAGCCGGTTGCGGTCCCGGCAGCACACTTGCATCACGGTTTCCAGACCCTTGCTTTGCAACAGGAGCGCGCCCCCCAGAGAACTCATCCGCATCACCGCGTTGCTCATCTCGGGGACCATGAAGGCGTCCACCATTCTCTTGACTTTGGCGGCGTTGGCCACCATGGCGGATACATCCGTGCCTTTGGGCGGCTCCATCTCCGCCAGAATCACAAACTCGCCGGAAGCCAATTTCTCTTGTAATCGCATCGAACTCCCCTTTAGCATTATTGGGATGAGCGCATCATGGCATTGGAAATGGCTAATATGAGTTCATCCATGCCAAACGAATTGACGTGATAGTAAAAAATGCCCTTCTGCCTGATCCGGCTTTCTTGCTCCGGGTTGTTTTCGTCTGCGGTGATAATGATGGGTAGTTTCCGGTGCAGCCCCTTGATGATGGAGATGGCCTCGTAGCCCATGGCTTCGGGGAGACAGACGTCCATCACCAGCACGTTGATCTTTTCGTTTTGCAGGGTCATGAGGACGTCTTTGATGTTATCTGCGGTTTTCAGCCGGTGGCCTTGCTCCCGCAGCCAGGCGTCCAGGCCCTGGATTAGCTCACACCCGCGCTCGGCGACCAAAAGCGTTTTGCACTTTTCTATCATCACCGCACCCGAGGCTGAGATTGACACAATTACACTCCTCCCAAAACCACTAGGTCCATCCATTAGTTATGCAAAGCATGTGCCCAGACGGCCGGGGGCCGAAAAGGGCGGAGATTGCGGCAATTATCACAAACTCCCCCCGGTTGGGAACCATCCAGATGCGGCATATTTACCGCGGCGATAAGCGAGTTTTGCCTATTACCTTGTTTTGACTATCTTTTTATAATTATGGGTAAAAACGCCGCATTTGCTACTTCTTTTCCAGTTCTTTCCAGGGCAATTCCCCGCTGGTGGGGACAATTGCTTAAAGATATTTTTGGCAGAAACCGCGGTAGGACGTAAAATTTAGTGCCCCTGGGCCTCTCCGCAGGCAGGAGGATGTCAAGTCTTTTTGCAAAATGTCAGATAATTTGCCAATTATCCTGACCAATGACTCAGATATCCCCAGCTTGAGGCGCCGCCTTGGTGGTGAAGGGCCCTGGGCTTCAGTCTCCACCAAGTCGGGCTTAATCTGGGGGGCAGCCACCATGGCCGTAATATATTCAAAGAATTTCAGGGGTCCCAAGATGTTGGGGCGCCCCCTTCCCAGTAATTCTGAGACCAAAAAAAACAGGAGGGTTCCGGAACCCCCCTGTCTTTTTCTGCCACTTTATTTACCCCAACTTGCTAGCCGTCATCCTTCCGGGACTGGTGGAGCTTTTCCAGGGCCCTTTGCAGATTGTTTTTGGCTTCCTGATAAAAAGTGGGTCTCAGCTCAATGGCCTTTTGGAAGCATTTGGCCGCCTCTTCAAAGCGCCCTTCCCCAAAATAGTGGACCCCGATGTTATTGTAAGCCTGGGCTTCGTCCCCTGCCTTGATAAAGGCCTCCAGCGCCTCGGGATAGCGCTTCTGGGCTGCCAGGGCCATCCCCAGCTCGTAGTTCACTTTTGGGTCCTGGGGGGCCAGAGCCTGCCCTTTCTTGAAGCAGTCGGCGGCGTCCTGGTATTTCTTCAGCTTCATGAAAGCCTGCCCCAGGGATACCAGGGTTGACACCTGGCCCGGGTCCAAGGCTGCAGCCCGCTTGAGTTCGTTGACGGCCTTTTCCGGCCGCCCCGCCTCCAGGAAGGCCATCCCCAGCAGGTGCCGGGTCTTGGCCTGGTTAGGTTCCCGGGACAACACCAACTGGAACTCATCGATGGCCAGGGGATAGTTTTTCTCCTCCAGGTGGACCAGGCCCAGGGCCTCATGGGCCTTCAGCATCTCCGGCTGGGCCACCAGGACCCTGGCCAGCTCCTGCTTGGCCGCTTCCAGTTGCCCCGTCAGGAGAAAGATCACTCCCACTTTGTAGCGCAGGTCATAGCGCTGGGGGTCCTTTTGCAGGATTCCCAGAAAGGTGATTAAAGAACTCTCGTAATCGCGGTTTTGCAAGGCAACCTCCCCCAACGCCTCCAGGCGGTCTGGGGGGAGGGTCTTCTGGTCCGTCCGAGGCATTTTTTTACTGTAATCGGGCGAATAAGCAGCCTGCAGCTTGGCGATTTCCTTCTCCGAAAATGGGCGCACCGCGGTCTGCTTCCCGGCGCATTGACTCAACAAGAGCGGCAGGACCAGGGCCAAGGCCGTGGCAAGCAGCGGCCTGACTTTCCTGTGCGGCATAATTATTTGCTTCCCCTTGCCATTTGGGCCATCCGGTCGGGGCGTTTCGCGAAATCGTGTCCCAAGACTACCTTGACTTGCACACCCTTACGAAGCTTTCGCTTCTGCTCCGCCTTGGCGGTGGGGAAAAAATCTCTGCCCAGGAACCGGACCACCCGTTCGGCCCCCGGCCGGTAATAGATCAGGGTCTTTTTCGCCCCGAAATCCAAGTGGTTGCCGATGTGCTTCACCGTAAAGCCTTCCTGGGTCAGCATAGACCGGGCCCGACGCGCCAGGAACCGGGTGCCGGCGCCGTTGCGCACCTCGATGCCAGTTCCCACCAGTTCCTTACAGGTAAGGTAATTGGGGCCCTCGGGTGCCGGATTGGTGGGAGTATGGCCGGTCTTTGCCACCGCGGCAGGTTGGGTCGCCTCTGGCGCCACTGCCTGGTCTTTCTTCACGGTCTCGGCCACCGGCCTGGGCGCCACCGCGACAGATTGGATCGCCTCTGGCACCGCTGCCTGGCCTTGCCAGACGGTCTCGATCTCGGCCGCCGGCTTGGGCGCCACCGCGGCAGGTTGGGTCACCTTTGGCGCCGCTGCCTGCTCTTTCTTCACGGCCTCGGCCACGGGCCTGCGCGCCTCCGGGGCAGGTTGGGTCGCCTTTGACGCCGCTGCCTGCTCTTTCTTCACGGTCTCGACCACGGGCCTGGGCGCCACCGCGGCAGCCTGTGAGGTTGCGGCAGGGGGCGCCTCTGCGGGCTTGGCGGCGATTTCAGTCCGCCTTGCCAATCTGGCGCCGCCGGGTGAGGGAGCCTGAACTCCGGCCACCGGCCCGGGCTGCCCCGTCTTGGCCTGGGCCTTCTCCTTGGCCGGCGTCTCCACCGGCTTTCCCTTATCCGGCGCCGCCTCGTCAGATTGGGCATAAGCGGCGGGAACGCTCATCCCCAAAGCCGCCAGGGCCAGATTCACTTTCTTCTCCGCCGCGGCTTCCCCTTCCGCCTCCCGCCAGAGGCGCCGCGCTTCTTCTGGCTTGCCCGTGCGGCAATACAACAACCCCAGATTGTTCCGGGCGGTGTGGTTGCCGGGATCTCTGGCCAGGACTTGCCGGTAGCAGGCTTCCGCCTGTTCCCAGCGCCCCGACAGATAGTAGGAAAAGCACAGGTTATTGTTCAGGGCGGCATTGGCCCCATGCCGGCTCAGGGCCTCCTGGTAGAGCTTCTGGGCCCGGTCGAATTGCCCCAGCTCCTCGTAACAATGGGCCAGGGAATCCACCACCTTGAGGTTGCCCGGGTCCAGTGCATGAGCTTCTTCCAGTTCCTTCAGGGCCAGCTGCGGCTGTCCCATCAGCTTGAAATAATGGGCATTGCGCAGCAGCCTGGAAGTATCCCCGGAAGCCGGACGGATTTTGCTGGAGAAAATATCGTTGCGGTCCATGGGGCCCCCGGCCCCACGGGAAGTGTTGCAGCCGATCCCCGTCGCCAGGAAGGCTGCCAAGATCGCCGCGGCTCCTAAAACCAGGGCTAATGGCGAACTGGCAGACGGGCGGGAAGCCCCCGAAAAACCCCGGTCAACAGCCAAAGAAAGGGCGGGCCGTTTTCGCTCCGGCCCCCATCTTGGAACCCCTAACACTTTTTGTCTGCACCAGCCGAACATAACTCTCCCCCCTGGTTAAGCTCTCCGGATGCACCGATGTAATCCCCCCTGGCCTCGTGCCCAGAATCAGTAAGTTGGGGTGGTCAATTTCATTTCCAGGGTCTTCTTGTCCTCGCCCTTGAAGCTCTTGTTGTAGCGCTCCATTTGGTTGGCCGCGGCATGGGGCGACAGCCCCACCGCCGGGCTGGGGTCCAGGGCCGCCCGGGGATTGACCACCTGCTGGGCC
>Ga0184616_10000202_pt1 | contig 11433 bp, 12 predicted proteins | sample PLM4_90_coex_FD_133145 | JGI IMG/M metagenome (GOLD analysis project Ga0184616, IMG submission 133145) | Groundwater sediment microbial communities from an aquifer in East River, Colorado, USA - PLM4_90_coex | ecosystem: Environmental > Terrestrial > Soil > Riparian zone | place: USA: East...
CGCGACGCCGTTCACGATCCCGTCGATGAACGTCGCGTCGAACGCCTCCCACAGCCAGATCGAGCCGTTCACGATCCTTCGCACGATGGCGGCGTCGTAGATCTCGTCGACGTAATACTTGTGGAACACCACGTCGTAGAGGCCCGGCACCCTGCCGGCGATCTCCTTCGGCTTCTCCGTGCGGACCCGGTACAGATAGTAGGCGAGCCCGATCCCGCACAGCGCCACCCCCACCGACCCGGCCATGAGCAGGTATTCGAGCGCCGCGGAGTGGTGCGCCCCTCCGTGGGCGGCCCCTTCGGCGGCATGGCCGAAGACGGGCGCAAGCCACTCCTCGAAATAGTTGTGTCCCCCCAGCGCCTCGGGGATGCCGATCCAGCCGCCCGCCACCGACAGGACGGCCAGGAGCATCAGCGGGACGGTCATCGAGTAGGGGGACTCGTGGACGTGCTTCTCCACCTCGGGGGCCATCCGCGACGGCCCGAAAAAGGTCAGAAAGATCAGGCGGAACATGTAGAAGGCCGTGATCCCCGCCGCGGCCGTCCCGACGAGCCACAAGCCGACGTGGCCGTGCCCGGAAGAGAAGGACTTCCACAGGATCTCGTCCTTGGAGAAAAATCCCGACAGGCCGGGAATCCCCGAGATCGCCAGCGTGGCGATGAACATCGTGGTGAAGGTGACGGGGAGGTGTTTCTTGAGCGACCCCATCTTCTGCATGTCCTGCTCCCCGGAGAGGGCGTGGATCACCGAGCCGGAGCCCAAAAACAGCAGGGCCTTGAAGAAGGCGTGGGTCATCAGGTGGAAGATCCCGGCGGTGAACGCCCCGACCCCGCAGGCGAGGAACATGTACCCCAGCTGGGAGACGGTGGAGTACGCCAGCACACGCTTGATGTCGTTCTGGCAGATCCCGATGGTGGCGGAGAAGATGGCGGTCGCCGCGCCCACGACGGCCACCACCGCCATCGAGGCGGGGGCCAGCAGGAAGAGCGCGCTCGTGCGGGCGACCATGTACACCCCCGCCGTGACCATCGTGGCGGCGTGGATGAGGGCGGAGACGGGCGTGGGGCCCTCCATCGCGTCCGGCAGCCAGACGTAGAGGGGGATCTGCGCCGATTTCCCCGTGGCCCCCACGAAGAGGAGCAGGGTGATCGCCGTGGCGATCCCCGTCGTCAGGACGCCGCTTTCCGCAAGCCCCGGGATCCGGGCGAAGACCTCGGTATAGTCGACCGTCCCGAACGTCCAGAAGATGAGGAAGATGGCGACGAGGAAGCCGAAGTCGCCCACCCGGTTCACGATGAAGGCCTTCTTCCCGGCGTCGGCGGCGCTTTTCTTCTCGTACCAGTACCCGATCAGCAGGTAGGAGCAAAGCCCCACCCCTTCCCACCCCACGAACATGATCAGGAAGTTGTTGCCGAGCACGAGCAGCAGCATCGCGAAGGTGAAGAGGTTCAGGTAGACGAAGTACCGCGCGAAGGCCTTCTCGTGGGACATGTACCCCACGGAGTAGACGTGGATGAGGAAGCCGACGCCGGTGACGACCAGGATCATCACGGAGGAGAGCGGGTCGAGCTGGAAAGCTGCCGGTGCGGAGAAGCCCCCCGCCGTAACCCACGGGAAGAGGACCTGGACGAAGAGACGGTCGTGGGCCGGGCGCGCGGCCAGCGCGAGGACCGAAAGGAGCGACACGACGAAGGAGGCCCCCACCACCGCGGGTCCGAGGAACGCGACCAACTTCCGGTACGGGGGAGCCATGGGTTGGCCCGCCCCGTGGGACGAAGCCCCATGCCCGTGTTCTTCGCTCCCCGCCTCCGGAATGAGGAGCGGGCGCTCGGCGAAGATTGCGATCGCGCTGTTCACGATTACCCCCAGGAGGGGGAGCGCGGGGACGAGCCAGAGGTAGTTGAGGATCCCGCCTACCATTTGAGCACGCTCAGTTCCGTGACATCGACCGTTTCCTTCAGGCGGAAAATTGCGATCAGGATCGCCAGCCCCACCGCGGCCTCGGCCGCCGCGACGGTCATGACCATGAAGGCGAACACCGACCCGGTGACGTCCCCCCGGTGGGAGCCGACCGCGATGAACGCCACGTTCACGGCGTTCAGCATGATCTCCACGCTCATGAGGATGATGAGCACGTTCTTGCGCGCCACCACTCCCGCGACCCCGATCCCGAACAGGATCCCGGAGAGAAGCAGGTATGCCGACGGTTCCATCATTTACGAAGGTCTCCGCTTCGGGCGCGCCAACGCTTCGCGCACCGTCAGATCTTCCTCTTCGCCAGCGTGATCGCCCCGATCATCGCGGCCAGGAGCAGGACCGAGGTGATCTCGAAGGCGAGAAGGTAGTCGGTGAACAGCGCTCTCCCCACGGCCTGGACGGAGCCGGAGTCCGCGGCGGGCGTCGCCCCCATCCCGAATCGGCGGGCCACCAGGGCGGACTCGAGGATGAGGAGCCCCGCGACCAGGACCCCCAAAAAACGGATCCCCGTCACCCGCTCCACCGGCAGCTTGTTCTCCGGGACGTTGATCAGCATGATCACGAAGATGAACAGGACGACCACCGCCCCCGCGTAGACGATGACCTGGATCGCCGCGAGGAAGTGCGCCTGGCGCAGGACGAACAGCGCCGCGACGGCGAAGAGCGTGAGGATGAGGTAGAGCGCGGAAGCCATCGGGTGCTTCCGCGTGACCACCATGATCGCGCCCCCCGTTGCGATGGCGCCGAAGATGACGAAAAGGACCGGTTCCATGTCCGCTCCTATTTTTCCAAAAGCATGTCGATCGTGTAGATGAGCTTCTCCCGGGTGTGCTCCGCAGGCGTGTACCACCCGGTGTCCATCCGGATCGCGTCGCACGGGCACGCCTCCACGCATTGCCCGCAGAAGATGCACCGGAGCATGTCGATGTCGAACCGCACGGGGTACTTCTCGACCTTCGGGTCGGGGGACTCCCCCGCGACGATCGTGATGCACTTGGCGGGGCACGCCGTGCCGCAGCAGTAGCACGCCACGCACCGGGGCGTCCCGTCGGGGCGCTTCATCAGCCGGTGCAGCCCCCGGAACCGGGGGGGCATCACCCTCCGCACCTCCGGGTACTCGATCGTGGGGATGTTCTCCTGGCGCACGATGTTGCGCAGAAGGTGCCCCATCGTCACCCCGAGCCCCTTGACGATCTCGACCAGGTAGAGAGCCTCCGTGGAAGACATCTTCCGGGGCCGAGCGACCTTGATGATCCCGATGGCCATCCCTCCGTCACCCGCCTCCGTCGATCAGGAGCAACACCAGCCCCGTCACGAAGATATTCGCCAGGGACAACGGCAGCAGCACCTTCCACCCCAGGCGCATCACCTGGTCGTACCGGAACCGGGGGATCGTCCACCGGACCCAGATGAAAAGCCAGGCGAAGAAGAGCACCTTCCCCACGAACGCCCCGATCCGCAGGAGGAGCACCAGGGCGGCGGGAAGCCCGAAGGAGATCCCCAGGGGGAACCGGAATCCGGAATCCGCAAGGTAGGGAACCTGCCAGCCGCCGAAAAACAGCGTCGCGATCAGGGCCGAGCCGACCACCATGTGGATGTACTCGGCCATGAAGAAGATCGAGAACTTGAAGGAGGCGTACTCCGTGTGGAATCCGGCGACGATCTCCGACTCCCCCTCCGGGAGGTCGAAGGGAGTCCGGTTCGCCTCCGCGTAGACCGCCACGAGGAACAGGAGAAAGCCCAGCGGCTGCACGAACACGCCCCATTTCGGCAGGACCCCCCACAGGAGCGTCCCCTGGGAGGCCACGATCTCCGAAAGCCGGACCGACCGGAAGACCATCACCAGTCCGATGATGGAGAGCCCGAGGGAGACCTCGTAGGAGACCATCTGCGCCGAGGAGCGAAGGCCTCCCAGGAGGGGGTACTTGCTGTTCGAGGCCCACCCCGCCAGGATCACGCCGTAGACCGCCATCCCCGAGATGGCGAAGATGTAGAGGATGCCGACGTTCAGATCCGCGACCTGCAGGGCGACCTCGCGCCCCGCGATCACGACCGGCGGCCCGAAGGGGATGACCGCGAAGGTCATGAGCGCCGGGGCCAGGGCGAACATCGGGGCCATCTGGTAGAAGAGCCGGTGGGCGTGATCGGGGATGAAATCTTCCTTGAACAGGAGCTTGAGCGCGTCGGCGAGCGGGTGGAACAGCCCCCCGAGGGTCAGCCCCAGGATCTTCGCGCGGTTGGGCCCGCGGCGGTCCTGGATGTAGGCCGCCCCCTTGCGTTCCGCCCACACGAGGATCGGGACGAGGGAGAGGGTGAAGACGAGCATCACCGCCACACGCGCGACGGACACCACGAGGTCGAACAGGTTGCTCATCCCTTCCCTCCGGCTACCTGGCCCCGCTCCCCGAGGGACTCGTAGCTCATCCCGGCGAAAGGGGCCTCGGACTGCGCGATCGCCCGGAACACCGACGCCTCCCCGGCGTATTTCCACGCCGCGCCGAGACGGTTCGCCAGCCCGGCGATGATCTCGATGGCGCTGCGCGCCTTCCCCCGGGGAGGGAACCCCATCCAGAACCGCTGGACCCGCTCCCCATGGTTGGTGAACGTCCCCCCGCGCTCGACGAACGACGCCGACGGCAGGACGGCGTGCGCCGCGCGGGAGACGGCGCCCTCGTTCGTGCCGATCTGGACGACGAAGGGGACGTTGGCCAGAAGCCGCCCCGTCTCCTCCTCGGAGAGGTCCGCGATCCCGTTCCCGAACACGATCAGGGCACGGATCTTCCCCTCGGCGACCGACCGCACGATGCCGTCGAACTTCTCCTCGGAGATCCCCAAAAGCTGCGCCCCCCGGGTGTTGGGGTTCTTGTCCGCCTTGATGAGGAAGTCGTCCGCGAACCCGTCTTCCGGGGTTTTCGGGGAGAACCCGAGGTTCGGCGTGCGCAGGACCTCTTCCGCCAGCTTCCGCGCGAGGAAGAGCTCCTCGTTGGAAAACTGCGGGGAGGCGATGACGGCGACCGATCCGGGGCCGTGCCTTTCGACCGTCTCCCAGAGCCGGAAGGCGGAGGAGGAAAGGATCTCCTCCCACAACGCCGCCTTCGGCGTCCCGTTTTCCCGGGCCACGGGGGTAAGAAGCCTCGCCTCGTTCATCTTCCGGTACGCGAGCCTTCCGGGATCGCACATCCAGGTCCGGTTGACCTCGTCGTTTTGCCGGGGCTTGAGGCGGTAGACGATATCCTCCTTGAAGTGCGCCTCGACGTTGCAGCCGTTGGCGCACCCCGGGCAGATCGATTTGGCGCCCCGCAGGAACCAGACGCGGCACTTGAACCGGAAATCCTTGCTGGTCAGCGCCCCCACGGGGCAGATGTCGGCCAGATTCCCCGTATAGAGGTTGTCGAGCGGCTTTCCCGGAAAGATCGAGATCTCCGAGTGGTCCCCCCGCTGGAAGAACTCGAGCTCGCAGGTGCCGGTGACCTCCTGCAGGAACCGGATGCAGCGGGAGCAGAGGATGCACCGCTCGGCGTCCAGGACGATCTGGCCGCCGATGTCCTGCACCTTCTTCTTGTGGACCTTGTCCGCGAGGGCGTGCCGGCTCTTGTGGAGACCGTACTTCATGTAGTAGATCTGCAGCCCGCACTCGCCGGCCTGGTCGCAGATCGGGCAGTCGATCGGGTGATGGATGAGCAGGAACTCGAGGACGCCCGTGACCGCATTCTTCACCTTCTCGGTTTCGGTCCGGACCACCATCCCGTCGGTCACCATGGTGTTGCAGGAGATCTGCAGCTTCGGGAACTTCTCCACCTCCACCAGGCACATGCGGCAGTTCCCCGCGATCGAGAGCTTCGGGTGGTAGCAGTAGTGGGGGATCTCGATCCCCACCGTCCTGGCGGCCTCGAGGATCGTCGTCCCCGGGGGGACGTCCACGGAGATTCCGTTGATCGTGAAGTTCGGCATGGCCCCTAGAACCGGTTCCCGTGCGGGCATTTCTTGTCCCGGATGTGCCGGTCGAACTCCTCGCGGAACTTCCAGATGAACGACTGGGCGGGCATCACCGCGGCGTCGGCCAGCGGGCAGATCGTCCGGCCCATCATGTTGTCGCACAGGTCCAGGATGAGCTCGACGTCCCCCTCGCTCCCCTCGCCGTTCTCGATCCGGCGCATGATCTTCGCCAGCCAGCCGCACCCCTCCCGGCACGGGGTGCACTGCCCGCACGACTCGTGGGCATAGAAGTTCATGAGCACGGAGAGGGCGCGCACCATGCACGTCCCCTCGGGGATGACGATGACGCCGCCCGAACCCGCCATCGTCCCGATCTTCTGCATCGACTCGATGTCGTAGCCCACGTCGATCTGGTCGGCCCGCAGCACCGGCGTGGAGGACCCTCCCGGGATCACCGCCTTGAGCGTCTTGCCGTCCTGCATCCCCCCGGCGTGTTCGAAGATGATCGACCGGAGCGAAATCCCCACCGGCAATTCGTAGACGCCCGGTTTTTTCACCGGGCCGCTGACGCAGACCAGGCGGGTCCCGCCGTCCTTTTCCACCCCCAGGGAGGCGAACTTCTCCCCGCCGTGGGTGATGATCCAGGGGACGTCGGCGATCGTCTCCACGTTGTTCACGATCGTGGGGAGCCCGAACGCCCCCACCGAGGCGGGGAAGGGGGGCTTGACCCGGGGCCACCCGCGCTTCCCTTCGAGGGAGTTGATCAGGGAGGTCTCCTCGCCGCAGATGTAGGCGCCGGCGCCGCGGTGGACGGTCGCCTCCAGATCGAACCCGGAGCCCAAAATGTTCTTCCCGAGGTATCCCTTCGCGTACGCCTCGTCGATCGCCTCCTGCACGATGTCCGTCTCCCGGACGAACTCCCCGCGGATGTAGACGTAGGCGTTGTGGATCGACAGCGCGTACCCGGTGATGACGATTCCTTCGATGAGGAGATGCGGCCCCTTCGTCATGATGAGCCGGTCCTTGAAGGTCCCCGGCTCCCCCTCGTCGGCGTTGATCACGAGGATCCGCGGCCGGGAGAGGTCCTTCGGGAGGAACCCCCACTTGACGCCGGCCGGGAACCCCGCTCCCCCGCGCCCGCGAAGGTTCGCCTTCCGGACCTCCGCCACGATCTCCTCCTTCGGCATCGAGAGCGCCTTGCGCATCGCGGCGTATCCGCCGAGCCGCTCGTACGTCTCCGCGTGGCGGTACCGGTCGTTGCCGAAGTGGGTGGTCAGGACGAGGTCCATCGTCATCCGCCGGTTTCCCTACCGGAGCCCGTCGAGGATCGCATCGACCGATTCCTCGGTGAGGTTCTCGTAATAGTCGTCGTTGATCTGCATCACCGGCGCGGTGCCGCAGCTGCCGAGGCACTCCACCGTGGAAAGGGTGAACGTCCCGTCCGCGGTCGTCCCGCCGGGTTTGATCCCCAGTTTCCTCGACATGTGCTCGATCAGCGCTTCCGCCCCCATGAGCGAGCAGGAGAGGTTCCGGCACACCTGCAGATGATATTTGCCCACCGGCTTCCGGTTGTACATCGTGTAGAAGGTCGCCACTCCCTCGATCTGCGCCGGCGTGAACCCGAGCAGCGCGGCGACGGTGGAGATCGTTTCGGGGGAGAGGAATCCGAACTCGCGCTGGGCGAGATGGAGGGTGGGCAGGATGGCCGCCTGCCGGTCGGGGTATCGGGCGAGCATCCTCTCGAACCTCGCCCGGGTCTCCTCGGAAAAGGACGGGGTCACCGGTCCAGCTCCCCCGCGATGATGTTGACGCTGCCCAAAACCGCGATGAGGTCCGCGAGCATTCCCCCTTCGCACAGGTGCGGCATCCCCTGGAAGAGAGGGAAGCACGGCGGCCGGACCTTGATCTTGTACGGCCCCCCGCCCCCCTTGCTGACGATGTAGTAGCCGAGCTCCCCGTTGGCCGCCTCGGTGGCCGAGTAGACCTCGCCGGCGGGGACCCGGATTCCGTCCATGATGTGCTTGAAGTGGTTCATCAGGGCCTCGATGTTCCCGTACACCTCCTGCTTCGGCGGCAGGAGGAACCGAGGGTCGTCCACGTTGACGGGCCCTCCCGGGAGCTGGTCGAGGGCCTGCTCGATGATGCGGAGGGACTGGCGCATCTCCTCCATCCGGACCATGTACCGGTCGCAGGTGTCCCCTTGCTCCCCGATGGGCACGTCGAAATCGAACCGGTCGTACACGAGGTACGTCTCGTCCTTGCGCAGGTCGAGGGGGACGCCGGCGGCCCGCAGGCACGGGCCGGTGAACCCTCGGGCGATCGCCTCCTTCGGGGTGATGGAACCGACCCCCATCGTCCGCTCGATGAAGATCCGGTTCTTCGTGAGGAGGGCGTTCACGTCCGCGATCGCGGGGACGATCACGTCCCGGCAGATGTCGCGGCACTTTTCGACCCATCCGTCAGGGAGATCCCACTGCAGCCCGCCGATCCGGGTGTACTGCGTCGTCAGCCGGATCCCCGTCAGCGGCTCGATGAGGTGCATGTACACCTCCTCGCGCGGCTTCCAGAAGTACCAGAAGTTGGTGAGCGCCCCGATGTCGACCATGTTCGCCCCGATGCAGACCATGTGGTCGATGATCCGGGAGAGCTCGCAGATGAGGACCCGGATGTACTTGCACCGCTCGGTGACCTCGATCCCGAACAGCTTCTCGACGGCCATCACGTACCCGACGTTGTTCATCAGGGAGGAGACGTAGTTCAGCCGGTCCGTGTAGGGGATCACCTGCGTCCAGGTGGCGCTCTCGGACTACTTCTCGAAGCAGCGGTGGAGGTACCCGAACTCGGGGGTGAGTTTCAGGATCGTCTCCCCGTCCAGTTCCGCGATGAGCCGAAGGGTGGCGTGCGTGGCGGGATGGGACGGGCCGATGTTCAGGATCATCGGCTCGGCCTGCATGTCGAGCTTTCCCGCTTCCCTCCGGTAGGTCTCGATCTCGGTCACGTTTTCCCTACTCCTTCGGTCCCACGGTGGGCTGCCGCCTGGCCTTCGGGTAGTCCTTGCGAAGCGGGTGCCCCTCGAACTCCTCGTACATGAGGATCCTCTTGAGGTTCGGGTGATTGCGGAAGACGATGCCGTACATGTCGTACGCCTCCCGCTCGAACCAGTCCATCCCGGCCCAGACGGGGATGACCGAGTCGATCACCGGATCTTCCTCCGGGACCCGGGCCTTGATCCGCACGCGGTGCTTCTTCGCGATCGAATAGAGGTGGTAGACCACCTCGAACCGGGGCTCCTCCCCCAGGTAATCCACCCCGGTGCAGTCCATCGCCAGGTCGAACAGGAGGCCCGGGTCGTCCCGCAGGAAGGTGCAGATCTCGACGATCCTCTCCCTCCGGACCTGCGCCGTGTCGTCCCCGAAGTCGGAGTGGGTCGCCACGATGTCGTCCCCGAACTTCCCGGCCAGCTTCTCCAGCACCGCGCTCTTTTTCTCTTCCGCCATTTCCCTTCCGCTTCAGATCTTGATCGGCCAGCGTTCCCGGGCCCGCGGGGCCCCCGTGTCGATCATCTTCTGGATCAGCACGATGGAGTCGATGATCTGCTCCGGGATCGGGGGGCATCCCGGAATGTAGATGTCGACCGGCATGAACTTGTCGATCCCCTGAACGACGCTGTAGTTGTTGTAGAAGCCGCCCGACGAGGCGCACGCCCCCATCGCCACCACCCACTTCGGCTCGAGCATCTGGTCGTAGATGCGCTGCAGGATCGGGGCCATCTTGTAGTTGACGGTCCCGGCCACGAGCAGCATGTCCGCCTGCCGCGGGGAGAACCGGATCACCTCGGCCCCGAAACGGGAGACGTCGTAATGGGTGCCGAACGCCCCCATCACCTCGATCCCGCAGCACGCGGTGGCGAAGGTGAACGGCCAGATCGAGAATCTCCGCCCCCAGGCGAGGATCGCCTCGAACCGGGTGGTCAGGAAGCCGGCGGCGCCGTCCTTCGCGCGGTTCACTGCCATTCGAGCGCTCCCTTTTTCCAGGCGTAGAGAAGACCCGCGAGGAGGATCCCCATGAATATCGCCATCTCGATGAAGCCGAACAGGCCGAGGTCCCGGAAGAGGACCGCCCACGGGTAGAGGAACGCCGTCTCCAGGTCGAAGAGGATGAAGAGCAGGGCGACCAGGTAGAACTTCACCGACACGCGCATGGCGGCGGGCGTGAAGGGGTCGACGCCGCACTCGTAGACGCTGTACTTGATCGGCTCGTACTTCTTGGGCCCGAGGGCCTGGGAGAGAAAGACGAACCCCACCGACATCCCGACGGCGATGACCAGGAGCAGAAGAATGGAAAAATACGGGTCGGAAAACTGGATGGAGGAAACGAGGTTCGCCACCGGCACCTTCCTTGTCAGTTTGTCAGGATTTTCACCGACGCCTCAGCGACGCGAATAACCGGCTCCCAGTATATCCCCAGCAGGAGCGTGGGAACAACGAGAATGCCCAGCATGACCCGGGGCACGAAGGCGACCGGAAGCTCACCCGACTGCGTGGGGTCCTCCAGAAACATCACCTTCACGATCCGCGCGTAGTAGTACAGGGAGATCACGCTGTTGAGCGCCGCCACCAGGGCGAGCCAGTAGACCCCCCGATTGATTACCTCGGCGAACAGGTAGACCTTGCCGATGAACCCCGAAAACGGGGGAATCCCCGTGAGGGCGAAGAGGAAGATGGCCAGGGAGACCGCGGCGACGGGCGCCCTGCTCCCCAGGCCGGAGAAATCGGAGATGTCCTCGCTCCGGCTGCCGTTCGCGACCAGGACGACCACGTAGAAGGCGCCCAGATTCATGAAGAGGTACACGACGAGGTAGAAGAGGATCGCCTTGAGCCCCACCGCGGTGAGCAGGACGAACCCCATCAGCATGTACCCGGCGTGCGCGATCGAGGAATAGGCGAGCAGCCGCTTCACGTTCTTCTGGTTGACGGCGAGAAGGTTTCCCACCGTCATCGTCACCGCGGAGAGGACCGAGAACAGGAAGGTCCAGTCGACGGAGGAGGAGAGCTTCCATATCCCGCCGGCATCCTCGGGGGAGGCGAAGACGGTGTAGAAGAACCGGACCAGGACCGCGAACCCCGCCGCCTTGGGCCCGACGGACAGGAAGGCCGTCACGGGGGTGGGCGCCCCCTCGTACACGTCGGGGCTCCACATGTGGAAGGGAACGGCGGCGATCTTGTATCCGAACCCCACGGTCACCATCCCCGCCGCCAGGGACGCCGGAAGGGGTGCCGCTCCCATCGCCAGGACGCGCCCGATCTCGGAAATCTGGGTCGACCCCGTCATGCCGTAGAGGAGCGAGAAGCCGTAGATCATCACCCCCGAGGCGGTCGCCCCGTAGACGACGTATTTCATCGACGCCTCGGTGGAGGACCCCTTCCCCTTGAAATAGCCCGCGAGGAGATAGGAGGGGATCGAGACCAGCTCGAGCGCGAGGTAGACCATCACGATGTCGCTGGCCGAGGAAAGGAGGAA
>Ga0184616_10000203_pt1 | contig 11421 bp, 17 predicted proteins | sample PLM4_90_coex_FD_133145 | JGI IMG/M metagenome (GOLD analysis project Ga0184616, IMG submission 133145) | Groundwater sediment microbial communities from an aquifer in East River, Colorado, USA - PLM4_90_coex | ecosystem: Environmental > Terrestrial > Soil > Riparian zone | place: USA: East...
ATCGCATCTCCGATGACGCAAAACGGACAGATTCGTACACGATTGTCGAGATGCTGCGAACGGCGACCAAAACTGAACCCAAAATGTGGGGGAGTAGCATCGTCGGTTTCGACGTTTACCATTACGTTGGCAAGAGTGGTCGCGAAGGCGATTGGCTCCTCGCGGGTATGTCGCCGCGCAAACAAACTCTGACCCTGTACATGCTTGGTGGGTGGGAACACAATGCCGAGCTGCTGGCGAAGTTGGGCAAGCACTCGCTCGGCAAGGGCTGTTTATACATCAAGCGGTTGGACGATGTGAATATGCCGGTCCTGAAAAGGTTGATTGCTGAATCGCTAAAGCGGGCGAAAAAACTGGCGCAAGCGGAGGCCAGGAAACAGGCCCAGCAGACAAAGCGGTGAGCGCAAACTGACCGAGTTGCGCAGCCCAACATACCCGCGCACCTACACACGCCGCCTAACACGGCATGCAGCCGACCGCGCTCCGCGCGGGCTAACTGATCGGCCTAGCGAAGTTGCGCATAGGTCAAACGCGTCTTCGTCGCAAAGTTCGCGCGACGGCTGATGCTCTCGTTAGGCGGCCGAGGTCAGCCAACCCGGGCGCGAGGCGATCCGGGACAGGGTAACGCCCTTCTCCGTATTGCGGATGCCTTTCGAGGAGATAGACCGTGAAAAGAACCTCTGTCGGTGCGCTCCTTTGCATTTCCGTTTTCGCGACCGCATGCGGATTCTCTCGTTCTGAACCTCCCACCGTCGCAGGCGAGATAGCACCTCCAACCTCAGCCCAACCGACGGCATCCCCGCTGCCAACCGCCAAGCCCCTTCCTCTTCCAGTCGACCTTTCGAATCCCATTTCTGTGCTTGAAAGCTTCTACTACGACGCGAATGTCGGGCAGATTGATGCCGCTATGGACCTGGTTGCGGAAGATGCTGTGCTTTTGGATCCGGGCGGCTTCCCCGGGGAGTTGTTATTCCTCGGCAAAGACGAAATTCGGCGGTTCCTAATCGAGGGTTTCGGTGGCGGCTCCACAATCCAGGTCTCCAACGCTAGCGAGGATGCCTCCGGGGTCAGTTACACCCGTGAAAACTACAATAACGGCGGCCTGGTCCATGCTTGGGACTTCATGCTCGCGGTCGTTCGGGACGGCAAGATCCTGTTCGATGGACAATACGGCATGTGGATCCTGTATTGCAACCGCAACCCGCTCCACGCGTCTTGCACCGAAGACTAGACCATGGGCCGCGCGTCACGCTCAAGGCACGAGCACTGTTCCAGAGTGAGCCTCTGAACAGCCGGGGTTAGCCATTCCGTGCGATACTGCTCTTGGCTGGCCGGGCGGCTCATCTCGAGGCCGTTAGGCGCACTGAGCAATGGATATCGATCAGCGATCAAGATTGCAGGACTCCAGTTGACCACTATTGCCGCCAGCATCCGCAACTATCACTTGGGTAGGGGCTGATCCCCATGGGGAGGCTCATCTACTCAATGTCCGTCTCGCTCGACGGCTTCGTCGACACACCGGACCGGTCGCTCGACTGGGTGCTCATCGACGAGGAGCTGCACTCGTTCTTCAACGAAGAAGCGCGCGGCATGAGCGCGTTTCTGTACGGGCGACGGCTATACGAGTTGATGGTGGACTACTGGCCCACAGCCGAGACCGATCCGTCGGCGACGCCGGCCATGCTCGAGTTCGCCGGGATCTGGAAGGACAAGCCGAAGATCGTCTTCTCCAGGACGCTTGCGAGGGTCGAATGGAACAGCCGGCTCGTCCGCGATGACCCCGCGGAGGAGATCGCACGGCTCAAGGCACAGCCGGGGTTCGACATGGACGTCGGTGGTCCCACCACCGCCTCGACGCTCATGCGGCTCCGCCTGATCGACGAGTACCGCCTCTTCGTCCATCCGATTATCCTCGGTGCGGGCAAGCCATTCTTCCCGACGCTGGATGATCGCATTGGTCTGAATCTACTCGAGACACGCACCTTCGGCTCTGGTGTGGTGTACCTCCGCTACGAGACGGGCAGCCCGGCTGGATGAACGGCGTGCTCTGGTCGGGCGGCTCATCTCGAGGCCGTTAGCGAGCCGAGTGGACAGTCCGGGGTATCAAAGGCGCATGAAGCGCAGGCGTGCAGTCCCCGACGAACTCGCCAACAAAGCCCGCAGGGGCTTCCGCGGCTATCCTGTGGCAACCATCTCGTTCTATGGACCAACCGATCGCTTCGCAACTAAGGCTGCAGTCGGGATTGTCTTGCACGAAGGAGGCCAGGCCGATCTGCTGGAGCGTTGGTTCTCCGATGAAGTTGACATCCGTCTCAATCGCCCGCTTATTAAGCAGATTGGCCAATTCATTCGCCTGCACAATGCGAAGTCGGTTGTCATGCCCGATAGGATCATCGGTTGTCCCCATGAGGAGGGGATTGACTATCCAGAGGGTGAGTCCTGCCCGCGGTGTCCCTTTTGGGAAGGTCGGGACAGGTGGACTGGCGAGCCGGCTCGCTAACAACTCGCTGGAGCGGACGCAGCCTCAGCGCGGTTTCATGCACGATGTAGCATTGCTGCGCCACTCAGCTCGCAGCCGTTAGGCAGACGCCCGAGGAACTTCGCCGGACCTGAGCAGCCATCGCTATCTCGCTTGTCCTTTCCCCTAGCCGAGCATTGACAATATGTCATGTCTGACATATAATTGTGTCGAATGAGCCTCGACGACAAGCCTCTGGTTTGGCTGCATGGGGAGGTCGAATCGCCGCCGTTCTCAGCCGAGGCGAGGATCGAGGCGGGGTATTTGCTCCGGATGTTACAGAAAGGCGAGTCGCTTTCCCTGCCGCAATCCAGGCCGATGCCGAACGTTGGCCGGCGTGTTCATGAGCTGCGGATCATCGACCGCGAAAGCACCTGGCGGATCATCTATCGGGTGGATCCAGACGCAATCGTGATAGCTGAAGTGTTTGCCAAGCGGACGAGGGAGATGCCTCAGCGGATTGTTGAGGTATGCAAGCAACGGCTTGCTCACTATGATCGTATTGTTGGAGGCATGCAAGGTGGATAAGAGAAAGCGGGAATTGCTGGAGGCTCAGGGGTGGAAGGTCGCGGGCGCTCGTGAGTTCCTTGAACTCACTGATGAAGAACTTGAGTACATAGAGATCAAGATCGCTCTCAGCCAGTTGGTGAAGGAACAAAGAAAGCGGCGTCGCCTCACCCAGGAGCGGGCAGCGCGACTGATCGGATCGAGCCAATCGCGGGTCGCCAAAATGGAGGCTGGCGATCCGTCGGTGTCCATTGATCTATATGTGAAGTCGATCATTGCCCTGGGCGGATCGCGAGAGGAACTCAGCGAAGCCATCAAGACAGACGTTCTCGCGTCTGCCTAACAACTCGCTGGAGCGGATGCAGCCAGGGCACGATTTCATGTCGGGACTAGCTGTGCTCCGCCGCTCAGCTCGAGGCCGTTAGGCGGCTGATTGTGCCTGCCTCAAGCTTCCGGGAATGGGGCGCGCGATCGAGGTCTGCTCCGCAATTACAAGGAAGGATGATGGTAGATCGTATGGACTTCGGAATGCCTCTGAGTGAGGCCATGGACACGCAACGGGCGATCCGTCGTCTGAAGCCGGATCCGGTCGACGACGGGGTAGTCCTTCGCCTGATAGACCTGGCATTGAGAGCCCCGACCGCCAGCAATGCCCAGCGCTGGGAATTCATTGTGGTTAGAGACCCGAAGATCAAGAAAGCTCTCGCCAGCCTCAACCGGCAAGTTTGGCGACTCTACAGCCGGGTCGGGAGGTGGGCCACGCGACACGATGCGAAGAGGCGCAGAATGTTGAGTGCCGTTCAATGGCAGGCGGATCACTTCGAGGAGATCCCAGTCATTGTTGTTGCCTGCCTCAAGGGTACGTACATCCCTTTCTTGCACATCTCTGCCGCAAGCTACTTTGGGTCCATTTTCCCCGCTGTCCAGAACCTCCTCCTGGCTGCACGCGCCGCAAACCTGGGTGCTACCCTGACGACAATTCCACTATGGAACCTTATCGCTGTACGCAGAATCCTCGGCCTACCCTGGAACATCACACCATGTGCGGTCATTCCTCTCGGTTGGCCACTCGGCCGTTACGGCCCCACCACTCGAAAGACCGTTCACGAGGTGGTGTCATTTGACCGGTTCGGGAACCGACCAGCCGCCTAACAACTCGCTGTAGCGGCCCCGGCCTGGGCGCGGTTTTCGGTCGATAATAGAATCGCCGGGCCGCTAAGCTCGAGGCCGTTAGACGGCGGCGCAAACGCGGAGTAGACTCGCAACGACCTCCAGCTCAAAGACAGGACTTCAAGGAATGCAGAAACGCAAACTCGGCAATAGCAGCTTGGAGGTCTCGGCTATCGGGCTCGGCTGTATGGGAATGAGTTCTTCCTACGGTCCGCCCCAAGACAAACAGCAGATGATCTCACTGATACGCACAGCCGTCGAACGCGGCGTTAGCTTCTTCGATACGGCTGAGGTGTATGGCCCGTTCATAAACGAAGAACTCGTAGGCGAAGCCCTCGTTCCCTTCCGTGGACAAGTGGTGATAGCCACCAAATTCGGGTTCAAGCTCGACCCCAACGGTGGACCGAGTTGGGTAGGTTTGGATAGCCAGCCAGAGCACATCAGGGAGGTCGCCGATGGCTCGCTCAAGCGACTCAAGCTCGAAGTCATTGATCTGTTCTATCAACACCGTGTTGACCCAGACGTGCCAATCGAAGATGTGGCGGGAGCGGTGAAAGACTTGATTCAGCAAGGCAAGGTGAAGCATTTCGGTCTTTCCGAAGCCGGAGTGCAAACGATCCGTCGCGCACACGCAGTTCAGCCGGTCACCGCCCTGCAGAACGAATACTCGCTCTGGACGCGGACTCCCGAGAAGGAAGTCATGCCGACCCTCGAGGAACTCGGAATCGGCTTGGTTGCCTTCAGCCCGCTGGGCAGGGGTTTCCTCACCGGAAAGATCAACGAAAACACCACGTTCGACAGTTCCGACTTCCGCAACACCCTCCCTCGCTTCACACCGGAGGCTCGGAAAGCGAACCAGGCCCTGGTGGATCTGCTCGCCACAATTGCGGAGCGGAAGAAGGCGACACCTGCTCAGATCGCGCTCGCCTGGCTCCTCGCCCAGAGGCCTTGGATCGTGCCCATCCCGGGCACCACGAAGTTGTATCGGCTGGACGAGAACACTGGCGCAGCTGCGATCGAGCTCACGCCCGATGATCTCCTCGAGATCGACAGCGCCTCCTCACGCATTGCGGTGCAAGGGACGCGGTACCCCGAAAACCTGGAGCGAATGACCGGTCTCTGAACGAAACAAACCCGTTCCCTACCAGCCCCCGAGATGCCCAAGCGCAACTCGTGGCAGGCCACGTCACTCCTTTCAGGAAGGAGACGCGCCGATGACAGCGTGGACAGGCGACGAACTCACCAAGATCGGAACAGCAGAGGAGTTGGAGATCGCGTCACTCCGACGCGACGGTACGCTACGAAGGCCACATCCTGGCTGGCGGCATCGAGAAGGACGTTACCTTCGTGGACGCCGACCTTGGAATCAACGACCAGATCGACACCGAGTATCGCACAAAGTACCGCCGCTACGCCGCAAGCATCGTCGGCACCATTGTCAGCCCTGAGGCACGATCCGCGACAATCAAACTGGTGCCGCGCTCACCAAGCTCCAAGTTCGACAACTCCCTAGCTCCTGATCGCCGCCGTCTAACAACTCGCGGAAGCTGACCCAGCGGGCGGCGCTTTCGGGGATGCTTGTCTCGCCCGCCGGCGTGCCGTAGAGTAGGGGAGAGCTCGCCCGCTTCCGCCGGGCAGCTTAGCTTGAGGCCGTTAGGCCGCCATTTCCGGCAGCAAGTTGGATCAAGGATCGCTGGTCAATCGATGGAAGGTGACGATGGAAGCCGGACAGCTCACGAGAATCCTGGATACAGCCATCGACGAACATGCTTTCTCCGGGGTGATTGATATTCGCCACAAGGACACCGTGCTCTATGCTCGAGCCGCTGGCTATGCCGACCGGAGCAACAAGCTCGTCAACACGTTAGCTACCCGCTTTGGCATCGCATCCGGCACCAAGTTCCTTACGGCCCTGGCCATCGGTAAGCTCCTTGAAGCCAAGCAACTCTCGTTCTCAACGAAATTGAAAGACTGTCTCGCGCATGATTTCCCGCGCTATTCACCGGAGATCACCATCCGGCACTTGCTTACCCATACGTCGGGGATTCCGGACTACTATGACGAAGACAAAATCGCGGACTTTGATAACTTCAACCTGAGTGTTCCGTGGTACGAATTGCGAGGACCGCGAGATTACTTGGCGGTGTTTCCAGATGAACCGATGAAGTTCTCACCTGGAGAACGCTTCACCTATTCGAATGGCGGGTATATTCTCCTTGGGGTGGTGGTTGAAGAACTGACCGGCATGAAGTATCAGGATTTCGTGAAGCAGGCGATCTTCCAGGCGATTGGCATGCATCAGTCCGGGTACTTTGCGCTGAACCAACTGCCCGAGAAGACGGCATTGGGCTACGTAGAAGAAGCGGGAGATTGGCGAACGAATATCTACAATCTGCCGATTGTCGGGGCCTCCGACGGAGGCGCGTTTACCACGGTGCAGGATTTGACGACCTTATGGACGGCCTTTTGGGGGTATGAGATTCTATCGAAGGAGCTAGTCGAGATCTATACGATGCCTTACGTGAAAGCCGAGACGGAGAGAGCGCATACGTATTACAGTCACGGGCTTTGGATCTTCGAGGGCGCAGGTCGACAGCGGGAAGTCTACTTCACCGGTTGCGACGCGGGGGTATCCTTCAAGTCGAGTGTGAATCGGGACACCGAGCTGCAAGTTACGGTGATCTCCAATACCACTCACGGCGCTTGGCCGGTATTGGGGGATATCGATACCGTATTGCAGGGATTGAGTGGGCGGGCGGCCTAACGACTCGAAAGACCGTGTGAGAAGTGCACGGCGGAAGGGGCTTGATCGTGCGCAGAGGTAGTTCTGGGGAGAAGTGGGGCGGCACTTCGGTGAGCAACCGCGAAAGAAGGGGAGGCCCTCCTAGGCTAGGGCTGCCACCATCCTCGGCACTCCCAGGATCTTGATCGCTCGCTTGAGGTTGTACGCCATCACCGTCAGGGCCATCTCGGCCCTGACCTTTTCTAAGCCTCGCATGAGGAAGTAGCCCTGGTTCCATGGGTGCTTGACGGTGCCGAAGGGGTGTTCAGCGAGCTGCTTACGCAGCCCGACCTTTTCGGGTTCGGCCTGAACCCGCACCTGCATGGCGTCGAGCAGATGTTCGTCGACCCAGCGGGTGATGCGGCGCCGGCGTTGGTTGCCTGGGCAATTGGCTTTGAGGGCACACTCGCGGCAGGCGCGGGTGGCGTAATAGCGGATCTCCCGCTCCTGTTCAACGGTCTGGAAGCGAAAGGTCAGGACTTGACCGGCATGGCGTGGCTGTCGGGATCGGTGAGGGAGATCTGCGACTGGCCGCTTTCCTTCAGCTGGTCTTGCATCTCCCGCAGCTGGCCGCGGCGCCCTTTCATCGCCTCAATCTTCTCCCGCAGCTCCTCGGCGCTGGGCTTGTGAACGTCCTTCTCCTCTTCGTCGGCTTGGTCAAGCTGCTCCAGGTACTCGTCGATCTTCTGGTCCAGTCCCTGGATCTGGCGCTTGAGCTTGTGCTGGGTGAAATTGCGGCACTTGCTGTTTTGGGCTTGAACTTGCTGCCGTCGATGGCCACCAGCTCGCCGCCGAAGAGATCGAGCTGGCGGCAGAAGAGGGTGAACTGGCGGCACACCTGCCGGATAGCCCGGCGGTTGTCGCGGCGGAAGTCGGCGATGGTTTTGAAGTCTGGGGTGAGCCGCTTGAGCAACCACATCAGTTCCAGGTTGCGCCCGGATTCCGTCTCCAGCCGGCGGCTTGAGCGAATGCGGTTGAGGTAGCCATAGACGTAGAGTTTGAGCAGGTCGGCGGGGTGGTAGGGAGGACGGCCCGTCTCCTTGAGCACGACGTGCTCGAAGCCCAGGCTCTTCAAATCGAGGCTATCGATGAAGACGTCCAGGAAACGGACGGGGTTGTCCCGAGCGATGTAATCGTCGAGGGCCTCGGGGAACAACGTCATCTGCTCTCGGTCGCTCCCTTGGATATGCTCCATCGAACGCCTCCCCGTGGACAAGCCGCGCAACCTGATCTACCATGATGAACACCGGACTTCTCACACAGTCTCTCGCTGGAGCCGACCCTCCTAGCTGGCGAAAAGTGTCACTTGTTCCGCCTTTGACAATGCCGTATCGTGTTGGACGAGTTGCCTGAGTCGTCGGGCGGCTCAGCTCGAGGCCGTTAGGCGCCCCGATCCCGCGCGCGGTAGGTTGACCCTCCGCTAAATGGTAGTACAATGTAATTACTGCGCAGGAGAGGTCAAAACTCATGGAGAACAAGGTTCGCGCCCGTATTGTCCGTATCGGCAACTCGCGAGGGATACGCATTCCCAAGATTTGGCTCGATCAGCTTAACCTCGGTGACGAAGTGGAATTGGCCATCCAAGAGGATTCCCTCGTCGTCAGACCTGCCCACTCCCCCAGAGAAGGCTGGTCCTCCGCTTTCCAGGAAATGGCGCGTCATCACGATGACGGCTTGATCGACCAGCCTCAATCGACCGAATGGGATCGTGAAGAATGGCAGTGGTAATCCGCCGTTTCGATGTCTTCTTGGTTTCCCTGGATCCCGCCATCGGCCACGAGATCAAGAAGACACGGCCAGCTTTGGTCATCTCGCCCGACGAGATGAACGAACACCTCTCCACCTTCATCATCGCCCCCATGACCTCGAAGGGCCGCCCCTACCCCACTCGAGTCCCCTGCCGCTTCCAACGCAAGCAGGGGCAAGTAGTGCTTGACCAGATCAGAACAGTCGACAGAGCTCGCCTCGTAAGGCGGCTTGGCCGCATCAGTTCCTCTACCCAGCATGAGGTACTCGCCGCACTGCAGGAGATGTTTGCGGAATGAGGGCGCCTAACCACTCGCTGGAGCGGACCCGGCCAGCTCGGCGCGATAATCAGCACGTGATTTGGCCGGGCCGCTCAGCTCGAGGCCGTTGGGCGGCCCGGAGAAGACGTGGCGCGTAACATGATTGAGTGATACCGATCCTATCGGTGTTTGTTAGTAGCCTGAGAGGGACATGCCCCATGAGAATAGGCACTAGATTCCTAATCGTTGCCATCGTCTTGACAGCTCCGGCTTGGCTCACCGCGTGCGAAAGAACACTATCTAGTACCGACCAGACTGCCGTGCTTGCCTTCAGTGAAGCTGCCACGGACAACTTGTTTGTGGGGTTGACAGCCGACGACTACGCGACGTTCTCACGCGACTTTGATACCTATATGCAAAGAAGTGTGCCTGCCACCAATTTCGCGGCCTGGAAACAGGACTTGGACAATAAACTCGGGAATTACCTCTCCCGCCAAGTTGACCACGTAACCCAAGCGGATGAGTTCTACGTGGTGGTCTACCAGGCCGAGTTTGAGCACGTTGAGTCGGTCATCGTTGGGGTGGCTTTCCATGTAGTGGAGCCGCATCCGATTGCCTATTTGTCGTTCGATTCGGAAGAGCTGCGGTGGTCTCCGCCCTAGAGCAGGCGGTAGGATCAAAGTCCAACACCACCCACCAAGTGAATGCACTCCCATAACAGCAGAAGCCGCCCAACAACTCGCTGAAGCTGACCCGGCGGGCTGGGCCATTGGGCGGGGCGCCTGGCCCGCAGTCGTGCGCGAGAATAGGTGGAGAGTTGCCTGCTTCCGCCGGGCAGCTTAGCTCGAGGCCGTTAGGCGTCCCGGTAGCCGCCTGGTTTCGATCCGATCTAAGGGACAATAGCATTGGACACAATCACCTATCTTCAGCATCAGCTGGCCAATATCAATACGATCTTCCTCGGGATAGTGGGTGACCTCAGGCCGGAAGAGTTGCTCGTCCGCCCAGCCTCAGGACAGAACATGATTGGATACACTGTCTGGCACATTCCCCGAACCCAGGACGCGCATGTTCACACATGGATCCGAGGTGTCCCTGAGGTCGCCCATCAAGACCGCTGGAGACACCTGGCTGATCATAGGCGCTTCGGCTATGGCGTAGCCATTTCGCTTGATGAGGCGGATGAAGTAGCCCGAAGCGTGAAGCTGCCCGATATCATGGAGTACGCGGTCGATGTCCACAATCAGGTTGCCCTCTGGCTGAAGGACCAAGCCCAAAGCGACTTGGACCAAGTCCCCGACGTTGCCCGCCACCTGGGCAAACACGTGGAGTACCAGACGCCAGGCTTCCTTCGCGAAGTCGAGCATCTGCTAGACCAGCCAACCTGGAATCAACTGATGCGTCCATGCATTGGTCACATCCACAGACATCTGGGCGAACTGGAGATCACAATGGCCGTCATCCGTAGCGGCGGGGCATTCTGAGGGATTGGGCCACCTAACCACTTCCATGAGAAGGCGAAGGTTGTCAAGGGTCTCCGTGGCGAGCAACCTCTGGTCCATCTTCCAGCAGTAGCCTTTCGCCTCACTTCCATCCGCACTCTTGTTGAGCTCTTGACGTGAGCTCGGTGCCCTTTGGAGTTCGCTCCAGGTGGGTGCTGCCATCTCGCTGGCGGTGTCCCCGAAGGGCCCAGTGGTTAGCCGCAGTCACCCGAACAAGGCGTAGGCTGGAGGATGGCTTGTGGCGGTGCGCCTGACAGCCCCTCCCCCTGTCGAATTGGGTCGAATCACCTCCTAGCGGCTCGGGATCTTCACAAATCAGGCAGCTGCGGAAGCGATGACCGGCTGGCCCGCATTGCTGCGCGATCGATAGAACGGGTCGTAGATCTCCCCATTCTTCCAGAGGCGATGCAACAGTATTGCGAGCTTCCTGGCCACGGCCACGACGGCTCGTTTCTTGGCGTTCTTGCCTCCCCGTTCGGCCAGCATCAGGCCCCATGTGCGCAGCTCGCATTCGGGACCGAAGGGACCGAGCATGTATTGAGCAGAGTTGACCAGCAGACGTCGGAGATAGGAATTGCCGGTCTTGGTGATGCGCAGCTGGGGGTCGCGGTCGCCGGATTGATCTGTTCGGGGGACGAGCCCAATTGCGGGGCCCACTTCACGGCTCTTTTGGAAGCGAGAGGGATCTTCCAGGGTGAGCACGAAGGCCAGGGCGGTGATGGGCCCCACGCCGTCGATGCGCCGCAGCGGTTGGGTCTCGGGATAGCGCGTCTCGCCCAAAGTTGTGATCCGGTGGTCGTAGGCGTGGATCTGTTGGGTGAGGGAGGCGATGGTTTCGAGCAGGGGCAGCAGTGCTGGGCAGAGCGGTTGGGGGATGGAGGCGGCAGCCTTGTTGGAGAAGCTGTCTGCGGAGCAGGAAGGCAGGCGAGCGCCGGA
>Ga0184616_10000204_pt1 | contig 11421 bp, 11 predicted proteins | sample PLM4_90_coex_FD_133145 | JGI IMG/M metagenome (GOLD analysis project Ga0184616, IMG submission 133145) | Groundwater sediment microbial communities from an aquifer in East River, Colorado, USA - PLM4_90_coex | ecosystem: Environmental > Terrestrial > Soil > Riparian zone | place: USA: East...
CCGATACGGTTTTGGATATTTAATAAACACAGGAGACAGAAGCCAGAAGACAGTAGCCAGAAGTAGGGTCAACGTTTCGCGTTTCTCCTGACTCCTGAATTCTTGCTCCTGGCTGCTTTATTGAATCATGCCTGATCAACTCATAGTCAAGATAATCCAGCTCAACAACAGCGAAAACCTTCCCCTCCCGCACTATCAGACTGCTCATGCCGCCGGTGTCGATCTCTATGCGGCCGTGGAGGGTGAGATCGTTCTCGATGCGGGAAGGTGGACGCTCATCCCCACGGGCATCGCCGTTGCCATCCCTGTGGGATATGAGGGGCAGGTGCGGCCACGGAGCGGGCTTGCGCTCAAACACGGCATCGGCATGCTGAACGGGCCGGGAACCATCGACGCCGACTATCGCGGCGAGATCGGTATCATCCTGTTCAATTTCAGCGGTAAGCCCTTTGCGATCAATCGCGGTGATCGCATTGCGCAGCTGGTTTTTGCCAGGATCGAGAAAGCGTCGCTTGTCACGGTGGACACGCTGGCCGAGACCGCACGCGGCGCCGGCGGTTTCGGACATACTGGGTAGTGCAAGCACCAAATAACAATCATCACATGACAAACAAACACCAATTACTAAGCACCAAATGTCAAATAAGCACCAAACGCCAAATAGCAAGCACCAACGTTTGGGAAATTGGAATTTTGAATTTGGAAATTATTTGGGATTTGTAATTTGGAATTTGAGATTTTAGTTTCAATGGAGCTTATTTGGAGTTTGTTATTTGAGATTTGGAATTTAGGAGAACGATCCAATGAATTGCTATCGCAATATTCTCGCCACAATCCTGCTCTCGTTATTCATGACGACGACTGGCTTTGCCCAGGACCTGAAGGTCATAGAAAAGGTCCTGCCGAACGGGCTAAAGGTCCTGCTGAAGGAAGAGCATAAGGCTCCGGTGGTGACGTTTCAGATCTGGTACAAGGTCGGCTCGCGCAACGAGCGCCTCGGCAAAACCGGGCTGTCGCATATGCTCGAACACATGATGTTCAAAGGCACGAAGAAGTACGGGCCGAAAACCTTTTCTCAGACAATCCAGCGAAACGGCGGGAACGACAACGCTTTTACATCCAAGAACTACACCGCCTATTTTGAGAATTTTGCCGCGGACCGTATCGCCATCTCTCTCGAACTCGAGTCGGACCGCATGCGGAACCTGCTGCTGGACCCCAAGGAGTTCCTGTCCGAGCGCGACGTGGTGAAGGAAGAGCGCCGCATGCGGTATGAGGACGACCCGGTCAACACGATGGTGGAGCAGATGACATCGGTGGCGTTCAGCGCTCACCCATACCAGTGGCCGGTGATCGGCTGGATGGCGGACCTTAACAGCATGACCCGCGATGATCTTTACAAGCACTACCGCACCTACTATGCGCCGAACAACGCCACGATCGTCGTGGCCGGTGATTTTGACGCAGCGACGCTGTTTCCTCAGATTGAAAAATTCTTCGGTGCAATTCCGCTGGGGCCGGCAACGCCCAAGGTGGGCGCTGTTGAACCGATGCATCTCGGCGAGAGGAGAGTTATCGTTAAGAGGGAAGCCGAACTGCCCGCTGTCTTTGCCGGGTACAATGTCCCGACCCTGCAACACGCCGACTCCTCTGCCCTTGAGGTCCTGCAGGGCGTTCTCTCCTCGGGAAAGAGTTCGCGGCTCTACAGGTCGCTGGTGTATGAGAAGCAGCTTGCGCTTTACGCGGGGGGCGATTACGACAATGTCTCCGCGGACCCGAACCTGTTCTATGTCTATGCCGGCGTAATGCCCGGCAAGACATCCGAGGAGGCGGAGAAAGCGTTATATCTTGAGATCGACAGGCTGAAAAAAGAACCAGTGCCCGATGAAGAGCTCCAGAAGGCGAAGAACCAGATCGAAGCGAGTTTCATCATGGGACAAGACTCGATCTTCAATCAGGCAATGCTGCTGGGACAGTTCGAGACTGTGGCGAACTGGAAACTGCTCGAGAAGTATGTGGACACCATCCGTGCCGTGAACAAAGAGGACGTGATGCGGGTGGCGAAGAAATATTTTAACGAGGACAACAGAACGGTGGGAATTCTGGTGCCGGTAAAAAAATAATTGCGGAATGCGGAGCGCGGAATGCGGAATAGAAATAGAAGCTATGACTTAATAATGATGCTGTCGTTCTTGATGTTATTGGCCTTGCCGGCGACAGCCCTTACAGCCGAGCCGCTCGGCAAGCGCATCGTGCTCGACAACGGCATGATCCTTCTGCTCTCGGAAAAGCATGATATCCCCATGGTCACGGTGAATATGGCGATCAAGGCGGGGAGCATGGCCGAACCGGGCGACAAGCCGGGACTGGCGTCGATCGCCGCGTCGCTGCTTACCCAGGGGACGACAAGGCGGTCGGCTATTCAGATCAGCAGCGAGATCGATTTTGTCGGAGGTTCTCTTTCCGTCTCGGGCGGAGACGACTTTGCGTCCGCAAGTCTTCGGGTGCTCAAGAAGGACCTGCGCAAGGGTTTTGATCTGCTCTCCGACGTTCTCCTCAATCCGGTTTTCGACCAGAAGGAGATAGATCGCACGGTCAAGGAGACTCTGGCCGAGATACAACGGCAGAGGGAGGAACCGGGGATCATCGCGGGACAAGCCTTTGCCGGCATGATCTTCGGCGATCATCCCTACGGCAGGACGAATGACGAGGTGGCCGTTTATCTTCCGAAGCTGAAGCGCCAGGAACTCATCGATTTTCATTCGGCGCGGTATTGCCCGAACGCAACGGTTATTGCCGTTGTAGGCGATGTGAATGAGGGCGAGATTACATTTCTTTTAAATGAATATTTCAAGGCCTGGGGAAAAAAAGAACTGGCATCGCCGTCAATTGCTCAGCCGCCGAGGAGGGGCAAGACCACGGTACGGAAAATCGACAAAAACATTACGCAGGCGAATATTGCCATGGGACACATCGGAATCAGCAGAGAGAATCCCGATTATTACGCGGTGATGATAATGAACTATATTCTGGGCGGTGGCGGCTTTTCCGCCCGTCTTATGGATACTATTCGCGACAATAAAGGGCTTGCGTATGACGTCCATAGCGGTTTTTCCGCTCGCAAGGAGCCGGGCGCATTCTCCGTGTCTATCCAGACCAAGAACGAGTCGGCGAACGACGTGATCGATGAAACGCTCAAGGAGATCGTCAGGATGCAGCGCGAGCTTGTTTCCGAGAAGGAACTCTCCGACGCAAAGGCATATCTCACCGGCAGCTTCCCGCTCAAAATGGATACTTCCTCCAAGATTGCATCCATGCTCACCTCCGTGGAAATTTATAATCTCGGCCTCGACTATCCGAAAAAGTATCCGGGCCTGATAAACGCCGTTACCCGGGAAGACATCAAGCGGGTGGCGAAGAAGTACCTCCATCCAGACACGATGGCGATCGTCGTGGTTGCCAATCAGGAAAAGGCGAAGCTGAAAGAGTGAGTGTGCCCTCAATAATACAAATACTTCCCGACCATGTTATCAACAAGATCGCCGCGGGAGAAGTTGTGGAACGTCCTGCGTCAGTGGTCAAAGAACTGATCGAAAACTCGATCGATGCCGGCGCCACGGAGATCTCCATCGATATTGAACAGGCCGGCAAGCGGCTTATCCGCATTGTGGACAACGGCTGCGGCATGTCGAAAGAGGATGCCGGGAACGCTTTTCTGCGCCATGCCACGAGCAAAATCACGAGTGAAAAAGATCTGGAATCCATCGCAACCATGGGCTTCCGGGGAGAGGCGCTTTCGAGCATCGCCTCAGTCTCTCATGTGCGGCTGCTTTCCGCTATGAAGGACGTTTCTTCCGGTGCGCTGATCGAGATCGAGGGAGGCACGGTCAAGACACGCTCCGACGCCGCGACGCCGGAGGGCACGTCGATTGAAATATCCCACCTTTTTTATAATACCCCTGCACGACTCAAGTTCATGAAGAGCCCGGCAACGGAGTTTTCGCATATCCTGATCGCGGTATCACGACAAGCCATGGCCCATCCGAGGGTCCGCTTCAGATTAAGCCACAACCACAAGAATGTGCTGGATCTTCTTCCCTCGCATACTATCAAGGAACGGGTGTTCCAGCTTGCCGGTGGAGAGATAGCTAAAAACGTGATCGAGTTCACGGGGGGAAGGGACAGCGTACATGTTCATGGGCTCCTTGGCCTCCCCGGCATTACCCGCGCGGACAAGACCTACCAGGAATTCTTCGTGAACCGCCGTGCGGTCAGGAACCCATCGCTCACTCACGCGCTCTACAGTGCCTACGGCGATATGCTGATGCGCGATCGTCATCCCGTGGCATTCATCTTTCTCGAGATCGATCCGGAGTTCGTGGATGTCAACGTCCATCCCGCCAAGTCCGAGGTCCGCTTCCGCAACCAGTCGCAGCTTCATGATCTGGTCCGGGACGTGATCAGGGAGTCCTTGCGGGGGTTGAGTGTGTCTTCTGCCGCATCGCGTGCTGATGGAGTGAGAGAGGCGCTTACTGAGTATTACCGTAATGCGGAGTGCGGAATGCGGAATGCGGAATTCGCAAAATCAGCATCGGTAAATTTGAATCATACTACGAACACGGAATTTGCATTTCCACCCGCGTCAGGTTTTTTTGACGCTCACTCCGCACTCCGCATTCCGCATTCCGAATTGCTTTACCCCCTTTGCCAGGTCCATGACTCCTTCATCGTCGCCCAGTCGCGGGAGGGGATGGCGATCATCGACCAGCATGCGGCCCACGAACGGGTGTTGTTCGAAAAATTGCAGGACCAGTTGGGAGCGGGACAAATCCCTGTTCAGGACCTGCTGGTGCCGGACCAGGTGGAACTCGGTCCCGCGCAGAGCGGGCTGCTTCTTGAATATCTTCCCGAGCTGTCCAAACTCGGTTTTCTGGCGGAGGATTTCGGGAACGGCACGTTCGTGATCAAGGCGGTCCCGGCCCTCGTGACCGGCGCTGACTATAAGCGGCTGCTGCTCGATATCCTCGACGAAGTAAATGTGCACGGTAGAAGCGTGAAAATGGAAAAAATACGGGACGAGATGCTGAGCGTAATGGCCTGCCATCCGGCGATCAAGATGCACCGCCATCTCGAACAGCGGGAGATGGAGACGCTTCTCCATGATCTCTTTCAATGCAGAATGCCGCATACCTGCCCTCATGGGAGGCCGACGGTTATACGGTTCTCGATGGAAGAGATAAAGAAGATGTTTAAGAGAATCTAACCGTACAACCTTCCTCACCCTGTCACTTGATACGCTCGTCCGAAGAATTCTTGACATCCCTTATTCATTCTGATATAAATACACCTGTGTAGTTAATATTAGGGAGGCCGAAATGGCGTTTAATACAAAAACGGTGATCAGGATAACCGGGCTCACTCAGCGGCAGATCGACTATTGGGACCGGACCCACTTCATCAAACCGTCCGTCAAAGAGGCGTCGGGATACGGAACGGCTCGTCTGTACTCCTTTATCGACCTTGTGCAGTTAAAGGTCGCCAAGATGCTCATCGACAAGGGGATATCGCTCCAGAAGATTCGGAAGTCCATTAACTATCTCAAAAAGAACTTTCCTGATATCGAAAAACCCCTCGCGGAGATGCGGTTCATCACGGATGGCGAGACACTCTTTGTTCTGACAGACAACAAAAAGAAGATTCTTGATACACTCGCCAAGGGGCAAATGGTCTTTGCATTGGCCATCGGGGAATTAATAGAGGAACTTACAGGCGAGGTCCAGAAACTCGATCAGGAAAAAAAGTATAAGGTTTCTATTAAAGGGAAGGCTTACGAGGTTGTCATGCGCCCTGACCTGGAGGAGGGCGGGTTTTGGGTTGAATGCCCCTCTCTTCCCGGCTGCGCTTCTCAGGGGGACACCGTCGAAGAAGCCTTGGAGATGATCAAGGACTCCATCAAGGGGCACCTTGAAGTAGAGGCGGAGAAGAAAAAAAGGAAGGCGGCCGCGTAAATGTCCGGGCTGCATAATCTCAAGCCGGACCGCGTTGTGAAGGCTTTCGAACGCGCAGGGTGGACGAACGAGGGCCAGCGCGGGAGCCATGTGAAGCTGACCAGGGAAGGAAACCCGAACATCCTGTCTATCCCGGTGCATAAGGGGAAGCCGATCAAGAAGGGGCTGCTTGTTGATCAGATTAAAAAGGCGGGTCTGACGGTGGAGGAGTTTCTGAAATATTATAAATAAGTTGTGTTGTGGGACGCTGGCAATGATGGCAAAAGTAAAAAGATCAAATGAACGACGCGCGCATAAAGGAAATGTGGGGCTATAGCGCATTGATTGCAGGAGACGAATACATGACCGTAAAAATGACCTATAATGACGCGGAACTGGAAGCTCTTCTTGACGATATAGAATCGGAGCTTGCGGAACGCAAGGAAAGTTTGGACGGCGACGCGCCTGAGAAAGGGCGACAGGCTGTCTGCGCCTTTGCCAATGATCTGCCTGATCACCGTAAGCCCGGCGTTCTTTTCATTGGCGCTAAGAACGATGGCTCTCCATCAGGTCTATCGATTACCGATGAGCTTCTTCGAACATTGGCGGATATTAAGACTGACGGCAATACGCTGCCGCCGCCCACGCTGACGGTCGAGAAAAGAAAACTTAAGGATAAGGACATCGCGGTTGTAACCGTACAGCCGTCGGATACGCCGCCAGTGCGTTACAAGGGCAGAATTTGGATAAGAACCGGACCGAGACGTGCTATCGCGAGCGCACAGGATGAACGAATCCTCAATGAGAAAAGACGCTTCAGGGACATACCGTTTGATATTCATCCCATGCCAAGCTCTTCAACGAAAGATCTGAATAAGATGCTTTTCGATCAGGAATATCTGCCCAATGCGTTTGCGCGCGATGTGCTTGAGGCGAATGACCGCTCGTATGAACAGCGACTTGCCTCCTGCGGCATGATCGCGTCGATTGATGAACCGACGCCGACGGTTCTCGGTCTGCTGGTACTCGGCAACCGGCCCCAGGATTTCATTCCCGGAGCATTCATACAGTTTTTACGCCTGGATGGAACTGAATTATCCGCCCCGGTGATTGACGAGGACGCCATCGATGGCCCGATCGGTCAGATATTGCGGCGAATCGACGAAAAAATGGAAGCTCATAACAGGGTCAGGGTGGATTTGGTCGCTGCGCGAACTGAAAAGCGAGACGTCGATTATCCCATGCCCGCCTTGCAGCAAATCGTCCGTAATGCAGTGATGCACAGAACATACGAAGGAACAAATTCTCCGGTTAGGATATACTGGTTCAGCGACCGCATAGAAGTCATCAGTCCGGGCGGACCTTTCGGCGAAGTAACGGTCCAAAATTTCGGCAAGCCGGGCTTTACCGATTATCGAAACCCCAGTATCGCCGACGCGATGAGGGTCTATGGCTTTGTTCAGCGCTTCGGTGTGGGTATTGCAACGGCGCAGAAGGAACTGCGGGAAAACGGCAATCCGCCGGCCGAATTTACGGTTACGCCGACTGCTGTGCTTTGCACGATGAGGAGAACGCCATGAATACGAAGGTGATCACTTTTTTTAATAATAAAGGCGGCGTTGGCAAAACCTCGCTGGTCTATCACCTTGCCTGGATGTTTTCCGAGCAGAGAAAGCGGGTGGTGGCCGTTGATTTGGACCCACAAGCGAACCTTACTTCCGCCTTCCTGGACGAGGAAAAACTCGAAGCACTATGGGACCGCGACAACGAGGCAAATACGATCTACAGGGCAATTCAGCCGCTCACAGGCGTCGGCGATCTACGGGAGCCTGTGTTGCAAAGAATCACAACCGATCTCTATTTGTTGCCTGGTGATGTTGCTTTGTCCGCCTTTGAAGAGAATCTCGCGAACGTGTGGCCGGATAGCATGGGTGACAACAATCTCTACCGGCCTTTCCGCATTCTTACGGCGTTTTGGCAAGTGATGCAATTGGCGGCAAAAAAAGTTGAAGCGGATATCTTGCTTGTTGATGTTGGCCCAAACCTCGGGGCCATTAACCGGTCTGTGCTCCTGGCCACGGACTACGTCATCATTCCTCTCGGAGCGGACCTGTTCTCGTTACAAGGCTTAAAGAACCTCGGTCCCACGCTGCGGACCTGGCGCAGTCTCTGGAAAAAACGCCTGGATAATTGGTCAAAACCGGAATTTGCTCTGCCCAAAGGGGACATGCAGCCTGCCGGATATCTTTGCCAGCAGCACAGCGTCCGCTTGAATCGCCCGGTTAAGGCGTATGACAAGTGGGTGAACCGCATCCCCGCTGTTTATCGCGAAAGCGTACTGAATGAACCAGCGCAGAATCTGAAGCTTGAAGACGATCCTCTCTGTCTTGCGACTATCAAACATTACAGAAGCCTTATTCCTCTGTCGCAGGAATACAGAAAGCCCGTCTTTCGGCTTACCTCTGCTGATGGCGCAATCGGGAGCCATGCTTTAGCCGTGCAGGAAGCGTACAAGGATTTTCTTACGTTGGCGGGAAAGATCGCCGGTAAAACCGGGATTGCTTTGTAATGGGTATATGTATCACTGAGATCAACTTGTAAGGAGACTCTATGGAATGGCTCACTAGCCCTGAAGCATGGATCGCATTGGTAACTCTTACCGCCCTTGAGATCGTGCTGGGGATCGACAATATTATTTTCATCTCCATTCTTGTCGGCAGGCTGCCGGCCGAACAGAGAAGCAAGGCGCGGTTCCTGGGGCTTGGGCTGGCCATGGTGACCCGCATTCTCCTCCTCCTTTCCCTCACCTGGGTCATGCGGCTGACATCGCCGCTCTTCGGTGCCTTTGGCCGTGAGCTCTCCGGCAGGGATCTTATCCTGCTCAGCGGCGGTCTTTTCCTCCTCTGGAAGAGCACAATGGAAATCCACAGCAGCCTGGAAGGAGAGGAGGAAACCAAGGCGGGCAGGGCAGCCGCGGGATTTATCGCCACACTTGCACAGATCGCGGTCCTTGACATCATCTTCTCTCTCGATTCGGTGATCACGGCCGTGGGTCTGGCAAACGATGTCGCGGTCATGATCCTCGCAATCGTCGTCGCGGTGATCGTAATGATGTTCGCATCGCGCGGAATCGGCGAGTTTGTCGACCGGCACCCGACGATCAAGGTCCTGGCCCTCAGCTTCCTGGTGATGATCGGCGTTACGCTGATCGCCGAGGGTTTCGGCCTTCACATTCCAAAGGGGTACGTCTATTTCGCCATGGCATTTTCCGTAACCGTTGAGATGCTGAACATAAAAATGAGGAAAAAAGCAGCTCACCCCGTAAAACTGCATAAGCTTATTGAAGGAGAAGACAGCTGAAAATCATCACCCCGTAATGCAAAGCATATCTAAAGAAAAGCCGATCCTGATCCTTGCCGGACCCACAGCGGTGGGAAAGACCGACGCATCCATTTTTCTTGCCCAAGAGTCGGGCGCGGAGATTGTGAGCGCCGATTCCATGCAGATCTACCGGGGTATGGACGTCGGCACGGCCAAGCCTTCGCTGGAACAGCGAAGGCTCGTGTATCACCACATGATCGACATTGCTGAGCCGGACCAGCCCTACAGTGTGGGTGATTACCTCCGTGATGCACGGGCTGCCATCGACGGGATCCTTGCCTCGGGCGGCACGCCCATGGTGGTGGGCGGCACGGGCCTCTACATCCGCGCTCTTACGAAAGGTCTGTTCCACGGGCCGCCCGCGGACCTTGAACTGCGTGAACGACTGCTTCTGCGCGAAGCAGAGGGAGAACCGGGGCTCCTGTACGCGGACCTTGTGAAGATTGATCCCGAAGCGGCGGTTAAGATACATCCGAACGATCTTCGGCGCACGGTCAGAGCGCTCGAAGTATATTATCTGCGCGACAAAAAACTCTCGGATTTCCAGAGGGAACACTCGTTTCAGGACAGACCGTACCGGTTTCTTCTCCTGTTTCTCGTCCGGAGCCGGGGCGAACTGTATTCCCGCATCGACCAGCGCGTGGACCAGATGATCGGAGCGGGGATCGAGGCGGAGGTGAGAACACTGATGGAGAAGGGCTGCCATCCAGAGCTCTCGTCGCTGCAGGGGCTCGGATACAAACATTTTATCGATTACTTCACCGGAAAAACTTCGCGGGACGAGACCGTTGAACTTCTCAAACGCGATACCAGGCGATATGCCAAACGACAGTTCACCTGGTTCCGCCGTGAGCCCGAGGCGGTCTGGGTGGACATCTCAGGCCTGATTCAAACCGGGGAAATTGTGGGACGCATAAAGAAAAGCATTGAAATTTCAAAGAACTTAGTATAAGATTACAAAAATTATTTTGCCACGGGACGAATCAGCAGTGAGTACGCTCGTGACGGCTTCACGGAGGGTTGGATGGGTAAGTCGCAGGTAAATCTTCAGGATATTTTTTTGAACCAGATGCGCAAAGAGAAGATTTCCGTAACGATGTATCTCGTGAACGGCGCGCGTCTCACGGGGACAATCAAGGGATTCGACAACTTCGTCATTTTGTTGAAGCAGGAGAACCAGCAGCTTGTCTACAAGCATGCCATTTCTACTATCATACCCGATAAGCCTGTGGAGATTCTGGAAGCCACGGAGATGAAGAAAGAAGCGGAGACAACGTCGCAGGGATAATCGGATTGCGGAATTTGGATTGCGGATTTGAACCGTAAATTCGAATGCCGTACTATTGGACTTTACTTAAGCATGGGGTGTCGGCGAAAATCCGCATTATTCGTCGTCATAACGGGATTAGTGCATGGCAAAACAGAACAAGAAGACAGAAAAAACAACCATCGGTGTGATCGGCGGAAGCGGGCTCTATGAGATGGAGGGGCTCACGCAGATCACGTCCGTCAAGATCGCAACGCCGTTCGGCAAGCCTTCCGACGACTACCTTATCGGCACTCTTCACGGCAGACGAGTGGCGTTTCTCCCGAGACACGGCCGCGGCCACCGCATTCTTCCTACGGACATCAATTACCGGGCGAACATCTTCGGCATGAAGAAACTCGGTGTTGAACGCATCATTTCCGTGAGCGCCGTTGGCAGCATGAAGGAGGAGATCAAACCCGGCGACATCGTGATCCCCGACCAGTTCTACGATCATACGAAACATCGCAGGAGCACCTTCTTCGGAAACGGCGTTGTGGCCCACGTCGGCATGGCGGACCCGGTCTGCGCCGAGCTCGGCGCGCTTCTCTCCGAGGCAGGGGTGAAAGTAGGGGCAACGGTGCATCGCGGCGGCTCCTATCTCTGCATGGAGGGCCCGCAGTTTTCCACGAGGGCCGAGTCGCTGACCTATCGGACGTGGAATGTCGAGGTCATCGGCATGACAAACGCCACCGAGGCCAAGCTTGCCCGCGAGGCGGAGATCTGCTACAGCACCATCGCCCTGGC
>Ga0184616_10000205_pt1 | contig 11360 bp, 13 predicted proteins | sample PLM4_90_coex_FD_133145 | JGI IMG/M metagenome (GOLD analysis project Ga0184616, IMG submission 133145) | Groundwater sediment microbial communities from an aquifer in East River, Colorado, USA - PLM4_90_coex | ecosystem: Environmental > Terrestrial > Soil > Riparian zone | place: USA: East...
ACCCTCTCTCGGACTTTCGCCCAAATGGGTCAAGACCGTATTCGAGAAGATTGTGGAGATTAAAGAATCCGGGCTTCCCTGCCTCATCGTGGAGCAGAAGGCGGCTATGGTCCTGGGATATTCGGATTACGGTTATGTCCTGGAGATGGGAAACAATCGGTTTGAAGGAAAAGGCCAAGACCTCCTCCAAAACCCCGATGTCCGCCGCCTCTACTTAGGGGGGTAATGCTCCCCCATTAGATTCACCACGGCCCATACCATATCACATCATATATTTTTCTCATTTCATTTTTTCTTTCAGAATGTTCTCGATATTTGCAAATACTTCTTCCTGTGATTTTGTCTTTCCGTCCTTAATATCTTTCTCTCCCAGAGAGATCAGTTTCAATAGACCAATGACATTTCGCATGTTCTCATAACTTTCGGGGTCCTGTAGTACGGCTCTGGGCTCTCTGTTCTGCGTAATGACAACGGGTCGATGGGTCTCGTTTATTTGCTTGAGCAGGTCAGAGGCTCTCGATTTGAGGTAGGTAACCGGTTTGATGTCTTTTGAAATGTTCATTTTATCACCTCCAGTCTTTATATGGTTCCATATTCAGACCGGTTGTCGATATCTATAGGAGTTTGAATTTGGGGGAGGCGTAAGTAATTAAATATTGACAGTTGAATGAGCGATTTTACTGAGTCGCAAGGGATCGAGAAATAAGAAATTATTCATGCCTGACACCAAGTTCCTAGGGCTCACCGGGAGCCGTGTTTGTCGGTGATCCGGTGCAGCCGTTAGGCTGCTTTTTCAAGGATTCTGTTTTTTGTTTGGATTGAAAGCCTGACAGGTGCAAAGAACCTGGAGGGATAAAGATAATCCTCTCCAGACTCGTCAATGATTCTCACTTGGTTGTGACGCTCAGCCTCCTTGTCTGGAATCGTCTCATACAACTTTCGTATCTCCAAGGATGCCTCATAACCCTCGTTGTCAATGCAAAGCAGAAATTTTTGTTTCATTGTTTTTTACTCCAAGTATTTTTTTATTTTAGTTTCCTTTCTTCCCTTGCCATGGCCTTCATACCAGTGGAGCTCTGCAAGTCTTACTGTCCCATCTTCCAATCTAATCTTAGCAGTTCACGAATACTGCGACCCGAGGCAATTGTTTCAGTCCACTGGATTTCACCAAGGATCTCGAAGTGCATATTCTGTCTAGTTATTCCAGCCTAACGAGTCTGTAGAAAAAGTCCTTTTGACCAGTGAGGACGAGGTTTTCGGGGGTCACTTGACCCTTCCCAAGTATAAGATCATTGTTTGTGGCGCATTCTGTAAGGTCATTTTTTTCTACATCTCACCCAAGAATCTGCTTGGGGGCTTTTTCTACAGCCTCCGGTTGGCGAGGTTTTTTGCGCCAGTTCGCTGGAGCGACGGGTGCGGTGCTTATTTTGTGAAGGGGATTCCGAGATCCTTGCAGATTTTCCGGGCAAGTTTGTCGTTGATCTCGGTGTGACGGGGGACGGACGAACGTCGGTTTTGCTGCGGGTTGCCCCACCATGAGTGACTCCCGCCTTCGCGAATGAAGACACAACCTTGCTCATGCAGGTGCCTGAGCAACTCCGTGCGCTTCATACGGTGACCAGTTCCTCGGTATAATCAGGGGCTGCTGCCTGAATTGCTTCCTGACGGTTGAATTCGAGTGCTTCAGCCAGGGTGGTACGCAAACTGGTTAGCAGTTCCTCCCGGGTGCGCTCCTGGCAGTTCACCCCCGGTACTTCCTCAATCCATCCGATCCACCACCCGGCATCCTGCTTTGTCACTGCCGTGTATGTGTTGGCCATGTTTAATCACTTCGGCCCCACAATAGCATCTCCTGTTTTAATTGTCAACGCACCGAACGCTTGAACTGTGCGGTGGCGGAACGCCATCCGCACCAGTGATTTGGTGCCGGACTTCTCCTTGCACCCCATCAAAAACCAAGTCGGAACGGCCAACTGGCCATAGGCTCTTTTTCTCTCAGAACGAAAATCAATTACTTTTTCGTCCTGGGTTTCTTTTCCCTATTCACAACGGGAGGCCTTATAAGTGTTAGACCGTCGTTCATTGATTTTTCTTTAGGTCTTCAATTAATTGGCTTAGAAGTCTTAGTTGTTCCTGTTGAATTGAAATAAGTTCACCCCATTGCTTCTCCCTAAGCAAGTCTATTTTCTCATGGAGCGCCATAGGATTTGGTAGATTTGCCGTCGACTGAAGCGTCTGGTTCGCTAAATTGTTACTACTCGTCCGAATTGGCAAATTCCGGATAAAGCTTCTTCATGCACTCCGGACAGATGCCATGGGTGAATTCAGCTTCTGAATGAGTTTTAATATAGGATTCGATTTGATTCCAATAGCCATTATCGTCACGAATTTTTTTGCATGATGCGCAAATAGGGAGTAAGCCGCTCAGAGTTTTAACTTTGCGTAGTGCATCTTTTAGCTCAACAATCAGATTATCTTTTTCGATCTGAGCGCGTTTGCGTTCTTCCATTTCGATTTTGATCTCTTCATGGGCCTTTTGGATTTCCTCCTTCTGTACCCGCAGGCGTCGCCTGATATTTGAGACAAACCCGCCGAAAAAGGTAAACCACGTCAGCAAAATGCCGAACAGAACGAAAAGGAATAGCTCGTAGTGGATCTTGAACCCCTGGCGATCCTGGAAGTACTCCAAGCCCAAGAGTGCTGCGTAAAGCCCCTGCACGCACGCTGCCACACTAAGATACTGTCGAAGCGTCAGGCTCAGCATGCCGAAGCTGAAGGGAGCCAGGAAAAACAGTAATATAATCGGGCGTGCCTCTGGCAACCAGTACACCACTAGAAGACCCCAAAAGGCAGCATAGACGATCTGTTCCCGAGTTAAGGATGGCTCTGAAAAGCGTAAATTCGCGTTTGTGTAAAACAGGACGAAGAACAAACTGATACCAAACAGGCACAGCCCTATAGACATTGCCCACTGGGCGGCGCTCATCTCACCAAGCCCAAGGGATGTGATCAGAACTGCCACCAGGATCATGACTACATATGTGGCCACGGCCATGGCGAACCGCCGCAAACGCAGCCGCTGCATACGCTGAACAGCGTTGTTTGTCGACACGATCTTCTCACTCGCTGCATTGGGCATCTTTGTAATCATAGATCCTCCGATAGGCGTAGCGTTTGCCCGTCATAATAAACCTTAACGTTGCATAAAACTTCTGGAATTGATAGTTCAAAATTCAAGCAGCTTTTTTCAAAGCCTCAAGAAACTGTATCAAATCTTCTTTAACAGCGGCATTTGGATTCATCGTAAGAGTCAATTTCCCGTGGGGTTGGGTGAGCCTTCCTGCTCTCTGCAACAAATGATGTTGGATGGTCCCCAACTCCTCGAATGCCCATAAAGCACTCCGCTTCTCCGTCGTCCCTCTGCTTTTGGGCTTGGTCAACATCTGTAACTCTCGGGTAAGATTATGGGCCAAAATAGAAGCCATCAGATAAAGCTGATTGCCACAGAGACACCTGACGGCAATGTAATCCATTTGGCCTTGGGATTTCATCTCCCCAAATATCTTTTCCTGATATCCCCGGCCATGACGAAACCCCAACACCTTCTTCATGGTCGTCTGTTTGTTCGTCACAATCACCGTAAACTCGTAACCATATTCATGGGGAATGAAGAGATCCAATTGGATTGGCCCCTTATAGATCTTCTTACGCTTCTAACGGATAAACAAAAACCGATATCGGCTGCTCCATCTCTTGGGCTTCCAATGCGTCTCAAAAAAGGACCACGGCTCGTTAAAACATCGCCAACGCTTCCGTTCCTCGATCACCCTCTTCAACTCGACAAACCGCTCAAACGGTCCAAGGATTTGGGGTCAAACCTTCAAAATTCGGGTATAATTCTTCTCTTCATCAACTCAATCCTTTCCCTTGGCTGACTCTCCTTTTCCAATCTCTCCTCCTTCCTCTTTATCGCATCACTTACGGCTAGCCCTTTGATCCCAAAGTATTGCTTTATCTCTTTTCCTTTTTCACCACTCAGTCCCCTTGATAAACAAATCCCTAACTGAAGCGCCCCATTTACTTTTCTGAGTTCTGTTAATTGAATTTTGAAGGTTTGGCCCCAAGGGCCTCCTATTCGTAAACGGATTGCAAGCGGGATGACCAAGCGAGGTGCAGGAGGCGTCCGCTCGAACGACTTGTTAGGCGGCTTGCCAGGATGTCTAAAGCCATCGCGATTGAACAAGTCTACGAGCGTACCACTGCACAGCACGCGCCATCACCAAGAGCGGGAACAGCTCTTGCCGTCATCTTTCGGTGCAGGCAGCCTGGTGTTATCGGTTCAACCCCGCTGTGATCGAGACCGTGTCTTATCTTCTCCGGTACACATCGGTGCTCAAGTACTTAAGGCCAGAGTCGGCCATCAGCGTGACCACCTTGGCATCTGGTCCGAGCCGCTCTGCGACTCGAATCGCGGCGACGACGTTTGCTCCGGAAGACGTCCCCGCGAAGAGAGCCTCCTCCCGCGCGATGCGCCTCGCCATGTCCTTCGCGTCGTCTGTTCTGACCGGCAGGATGTCGTCCACGAGAGTCGGCTCCCAGAGTGGAGGAGTGTAGCCAATCCCAACTCCTTCGATCTTGTGGGGCCCTGCCTGACCTCCCAGCAACACCGAGGATTCTGCGGGTTCGACGACGAAGATCTTGATACCCGGTTTGTATCGCTTCAGTACAGTGGCGACCCCACGCGAAGTAGCCGCCGTACCCACGCAGTGAACGAACGCGTCGATCTCCCCCTTCGTTTGACTCCAGATCTCCTCGCCCAGCGAGTAGTAACCCGCGATGCTGTCATGGTTGTTGAGCTGGTCGGTCCAGTAGGTGTGAGGCTTTTGGCTCAACCCACGAGCGACCTCGATCATGTCCAGGATCAGTTTCTTGGTGGTGAGGCCTCCCTCGCTCGGGACGAGCGTCAGCTCAGCACCAAGCGCCACCATGTGATCCAGCTTCTCCTGGCTGAACGCATCGGAGCTGACGATCTGGAGACGGTAGCCTTTGGCGGCGCAGACCAATGCAAGCGATGCCCCTGTGCTGCCACCCGTGTACTCGACGACGGTGTCTCCGGGCTTCAGTCGACCGTCCTCCTCCGCCCGCGAAATCACAGCCTGTGCCATCCGGTCCTTGACGCTGCCGGTGGGGTTCTCCCACTCGAGCTTCACGAAGATGTCCGCACAATTGGGTGGAACGACCTTGTGAAGTCGAACTATCGATGTGTTTCCAATGGCACGGAGAATGTCCATGGGTTGAGCCCTCCCTCTGCTTCCTGGTTTCCTCGACCTACGGAGTCTACTATAGCACGTAGATCGGTGTCATCAAAGGTGCCTCTCGATTTCTCGATTCGCCAAACTGTACCGTGGAGAATTCGAGTTTCATCCGACAAGGCCTATTGTACCCTTCTTTGGAAAGGGTCCTCTCACCCTGCTCGACGTGTTCTCGTGACTCGACGTCAAGTGAAGCAGGCAGACGACTTCTGAATTGTCCGCCTAACGATGCGGGGCACCGGGAACCGGGTTTATCGGCGATCCGGTGGAGCCGTTTGTTAGGGCTTCTCCGGCGCTTGCAGTTGCAGTGCTTGAGTTCGCCGCTGCTTTTGATACGACGCCAAATCCCGAAAAGCAATGATCTTTCGCCCCCTATATTCCTCATATTCATTAATAAATGCTTGCGTGTCATTGTATGGACCGGCAATATGACCGGGGCGTTTCGAGTCAGCGAAAAAGTAGGTTTTGCCATCGCGCTTGAAACTAACCAGCCAATGCAATCGAAGCGTATTTCCCTTAATTTGAATCGGATTGAACTCGATCATCAGATACTTCGGATCGCTCTGCGGATCGATGCGTCTGAGCGTTTCAACACCAAAGCGTGATAGATCGACGCACACACCGGCCTTCGTTTTGAAGAATTCAACGGGGTGGTAAATCGAGAACTGCTCATTCTTTGTTCTTTGGGATTCAGAAAGCCGCATCGCTCGCGCCGTGTCGTATGAGAAATTGGCAGCGATCCACGCATTAATGTCTTCCGGCGTTTTCCAGATGTGTAAGGCGTGCTCGTACGAGACTGCGGCCTTGAACGGTACGGTTGAATCTCGTGTATATTCCGGCGCATCTGAGGAAAACTCCGCGGAATGAATGACATTGGGATAGCTAGCCAAAAAGAGAAGTGTAAAAAACATGAACGCCTTGAGCATTCTTTACTCTCTCTATGCCCTAACGGCGGAGTTGAGCGGAGTCCACGTAACGCAGAGCCGCTGAAGGCGGGTCAGAGTGAAGTGGACATCCGCTCGAACGATTTGTTAGGCATTTTCGTTTCGAACTCAATAATAATCGAGTTTGATCCTGTGCTTCTCAGTTAAAGATCTCTTTTCCTGTCCCCAGTTGGCCGCCACGCTGTAAATACTCTTCCAAGCGCCTCTGGCGTAACTTTGCAAGCTGCATCTGTTTCATCGGTATTAGCTTCTGCTCCAACGTTTTGCTCTTGAAGAGCAATCGCATGAACGCATTTATACCACCAGGTCTGGGATAGTCGAACATTTTGTGCTCTTTGTGGAAGTTATAATCTGCCCGGAGCATCATCCCATTTGTTGCTGCTAGATCACGTAAAGCCCAGGTAGAACCACGCGATCCGAACCGGTCGGCAATTTGCCATCTTTCCTCAAGGGCCAGGTCAAGGTCTTCGACTGTATGACGCAACGTCGCAGCGAAGCTTTGGTCATCTGCTGCACTCTGGGTGAGTGCGGCTAAACATCGGGTTCCGGTCCAGTTCATGACGATCTGCAAGCGTAAGGATGTATCTGCCTCCAATGGACCGCCACCAGTAGCAACCACAAACCCATATTTCCCCTTCAGTGAAGGACGATGATAGATTCCCCAACAACGCTCGAGAAAGGCCTTCAGATGAGGGTCCACCATCCCGGAAGCACAAGTTCCTACGTATACGATGCCATCAACCTGATGTAAGCGACGTTTAATTACTTCGTATTCGTCTTTGATGACACAGAGGCCAGCCTCTCGAAAGTCGCAGAGGTAACACCCTATGCAAGGACCCACATTGTGATCTTGAAGTTCTAAGATCTCAACGCTGTTCTTAGAATAGCGAAGGATAGACTCTGCGACCGAAGCATTGGCAGGGTCTTCAGATAGCCGATTGCCAGTGACGACTAGAATTGTTTTGTTCCCCGTTTTCGGTGCCGGCAACCCATCCACTGGGAATCCCTGACCACGGTAAGCGGGGGAGAGATACTTGTGCTCTACCGGCGTATACCGCCTCGCCGGTACATAGCCGGACTTCAGGGCACGGTTAAGTTGCCCGGCCAACGCCCGGCAACTTCCCTCTGTCGTTTCTTCCTCATCCACGTAACCAAAGAGAGGGTTCCCGACAGCTGAAACATCGCCAACATAGCCAAAGCCCAACTGCTCATTTACGAAGTGGACACGGCTAAGAATCAAGTCGTCGTAAATATGCCGGGAGGTCATTATCGCAGCCGAAATCTTGCGATTAAACAACGATCCTTGAGTGAAAAGTTTGTCAAGAAGATATTGCATTTTTACCGGTACGAAGAGGCACCATGCACCGAAAGTCCAGATAATAGCGTCAGCTCCATGAATTTTATCCACAATCTTCAAGAAAACTGGTTCGGTTTCGGTTGGATCGATGGAAAGGTTTGCTCCAGCTACTTCTAAAAACTCAAAATCATCATCTAGAAACTGTGCGAAATACCTCGCTGTGTACAAGCTTGCACTCTTCTGTCTACGAGGGCTTCCACATAGGAAAAGAATCTTTCTACTCATTGTATCTTCTCCCTTGACAGCTTAATAAAGTCCCGTGTCGTACATCAGGCCCCTTTATATATTCATTATAGTCGCCTAACGCGAACCGTCAGCGGTTGCCGAAAACACGCAGCGTGGAGGCAATCCGCTGAACGGGTTTGTTAGGCCTTTTTCCCTATCGATTCTTCTCCATTTTCTATATCATGCGTATAATAATAACGTGGCCCTTTAATAGATATCCTCAAAATGTGAACTCGGAAAGCCAATAGGCCAAATAGTCTTATTTGCACAATAACGTATGGGGAAACCTGCTCCAAACCAACACCATGAAAAGGAAGATACTGGGGCGCCGTTAGATAATCTATCCGATATGCGTCCGTTGAAATACTGTTGGCCAGAAGGGTACTCCTGTAGACGTCAAACGCAGGTTCATATATATTTCTGCCAAGATTCAGGGCGATAAATTCATAGGCAATTTTTACGAGCGCCAGATCATTTATTGTTCTTTTTCCTAATGCCGGGCGAATTCCTTTAACACCCCATTTTTTAACTCTTATTCCCTTAGTAATTGAAACTTCCACCCCTTCCTCCGCTTCGTCAAACCTTTTTAGTGCGTCTAAAACTGTAATTTCTTGCGACGTTTCCTTTCGTATAATCTTCTCGACGTTTTTCCGTGCGATATGTGTCGGTTGAATTAATGACCCATCATTCTCAATTTTAGATCTAATTTGAAATACCCCATTTTTTATTACTCCCGAGACGTCTCCTCTATCGCTCTGCCCCAAGAAAACCTGCCCTTCTGAAATCATTTTCACAATATCTGGTATTCGTTTGTGTAGATGCCCAATTGCTAAGCGAATTGCAGGATCGTCCTTCAGTTTAGCCTCAATAAGTCTTCCAAACCTATCATTACAATTCTTGCAAATAATATTTGCAGTCAGACGACCACCAATCGAACTTGGAATGATATGCTCATCGGTAAGTGGCCCCGGGTTAGGACAAACAATACACTTTTCCCCACCAGTCCACGAGATATTGATATCAGCACCTCAGATTTTAAATGGGCCTAACGTAAAAGTTCACTGGACAGAAAAAGCCCCAGCTTTTTCTGGTCCAAGTGAAACGCCATGTTAGACATCCTCATTATGTTGTGTTTGTGATTCATCCTGCATATAGGGTTCGTAGAATTCCAGAAACCTTGGATCGGCTTCGTTCTTACACGCGGGGCTCCCTCCCACCCACGAGAACAAATCCGCCGGAAAGCCAATGAATATTGTCATAAGCTTATATGCTGCCGCGACAGTCCTCCGAGCGTCATTACGCAGGCATTGGATCGGACCGCTGTGAAGATACCGGCACCTTATATCACGGTATACAGCGGATAGCTCTAACGCAAAGGCATCATCGAGATAACCCCACTTCCTCAGCGCGTCAATATTCGGATACCATTCATTCGTGGGGCCCTTGCTCAACAGTTTCTTAATGGCCTTATCTTTATGGTGCTTGTGCAAGTCAATACGAGCTTGGTTCAGAAGCCTCTCGATCACTACACACGATGCCGACAATGCGGAAAAGTCATTCCCAATGACATAGGACTGCTCGATCTCCCGGATAACTTCCTGGTAATCAGGAATGAGAGAAAACACCGGTGGGATGATCTCAAGATACCTTTCTGCCATTTCCTCGCTTACCAGTACGTCTGGAATATTAGTGTCGAATATCCCATGTCCCAATATCCTCGGCACAACAAACATTTTCACCTCTTGCATTGCCTCTGCCTTCTGGAACACAGGGGGCATAGTTAAAATGGCATTGCGTCCGCAGTTGAGAAATATTTTTATTATTTTTGCCATCTCTCCTCTGTCTAACGCAAAAATCAGCCGCGAGTGTAAGGAGTCGGCTGGATTGCCTTGTTGGGCAATGGTTTATCGTTTTCGATGCGCCCCCTGTCTAGGACTGATCCCTCCGCCATGCAGGCGCTTCTCAAGGTAATGGAAGAGCGTCCGGACAGCGTTGATGATCAGCATGGCTTCTGCGTCCGCGAGAAGCTCATCGGCAGGATGTGCGAGACTCGCCTTGTTACGCAACGGGTTCAACGCGTCCACGATCGTCGCCATGGCGTTCAGGACACGGGTCACGTCTGCAGCACGAGGACCGCTTGCCTGGAGAGCGGGATGGCTCTGGCGAAGGGTCTTCAACAACTCTGGAATGCCCGCGTCGGTCTGGGGAAGGCCGGCCGCATGAGCCAGGTGGCGTAGGTAGGCGTGGAGCGCCGTGTGGATACGGTCTATCCCAGTAGCTGGACGACCCTCTGCGAGGGCGCGTTCAACATCAGCCAGCGCCTGCTCGAGCACGTCTGACGACACGACTGGTGAGGGGGCATCTACAGGCGGGGGCTCAGTATTCTCGCCAAGGGCTGCCGCGATGAACCGCACGTGTGTATCGGCCTCAGCCAGTGCTCGGTCTATCTGGCGAAACAGGGCGCGCTGGTTCGGATCGTCTTCCAGGTCAGCGATCTCCACGTACCTCTGCATGGGCAGTTCGGCATAGAGTAGCACGAACTCATCGCCGAAACTGTTGCTGCCATCCCACAGCTCGAAGGGGAGACCAAGAAATAGGTCTGCGGCTTCCGCCTGACCCCGCTGCCTCAGTAGGCGGGCGACCTTGTCACGGGTTCGTGACCACACCTGCGGTGGGACACTCGGCTGCATGAGCTGTATTTCTTGTGATCCACTACCAGAGAACAACCTCAGCATGCAATTCCTCCCACCGGATCGCCTCTACGTCCGCCCAACGCCGTCATCAGCCGCCGGGCCAGAAACCACAAAAGGAAATCAAAAGAGCGTTATTCCCGGTCGGCTGGATGAAGTTGTTATGCTTTGTTTTTTCGAGACAATTGTTTTATCTCCGTGCTAATATCCAAGCCATAATAAGACTGAGAACTTAACTCTTCCGCCCAAAGCCTTTGAATACGTTTGTCGTCATGATAGAATTTCATCCCTGCAACCCAAGACCGCCAGACCTCTGGATAAATATACCCTCTCTGATAAAACAAAAATTCTTCACCACAAAGGTTGAAATAATCATAGAGCGTAAATATTTCATTGTCATCAAAATCTTGATCAGCTTTATTTGCTTTGACAATCGCATTCAATTTCTCATTCATGCCATCATACCTTTGATTAAACTTGATTAACAATTCATTGATGAATTTTGCTTCATCCAGTTCTTGTTTCTGAATGAAAAAAAAGAAAGAAAATAGTCCACCAATTAATGTGAGTAGAATCTTCCAATCAACGCCTTTTAGATAGAGAATAGGCACAAGAATTATTATGATTAGAAGAAAGAAGATAGCGCTTGCAAAATAATATCTATGACTGATCTTCTACACCTGCAAAAATAATACTATGTTATTACGGGTAGATAGGGGTGCCCCAAAGGTTCTTGGCACCACAGTTGGCTCTTTGAAAGATCTACAGTGCATCATGATATTTCTCGAATCGTGGGAGGGATGGCCACCCCAACAGATTGAAAGACTCTACC
>Ga0184616_10000206_pt1 | contig 11305 bp, 7 predicted proteins | sample PLM4_90_coex_FD_133145 | JGI IMG/M metagenome (GOLD analysis project Ga0184616, IMG submission 133145) | Groundwater sediment microbial communities from an aquifer in East River, Colorado, USA - PLM4_90_coex | ecosystem: Environmental > Terrestrial > Soil > Riparian zone | place: USA: East...
CGAGCTCCTGCTGATCGTGCTGGTCATGGTGCCGCTCGCCAAGAGCGATGATGTCATGTCCTCTATCCACATCTCTCCGTTTCCCCGAAGCGTGTTTATTTTCGACGCCGTTCTTACCTTCGTTTTTGTATCTCTTGTGCGGGGATCGAAGCGCTTTTATCTTGAAATAGTGCAGAAGAAAAAATACCGCTCCCAAAGCAAGCGCACAATCATCGTCGGCGCCGGGGACACGGGAGAAATGGTCATTCGGGACATTCTCCGCCAGGATTTCTCCGAGTTCTATCCCGTGGCATTTCTCGACGACAATCCGCTCAAAAAAGGCTCCTATGTTCATGGTGTGCGGATCGAAGGCGCGACCGCCGGCATCAAGGACTCGGTCAAGCGTTACCAGGCCGAAGCGGTCATCATAGCGATCCCCAATCTCGACCATAAAGCGCTGAAGGCCATCTATACTCTTTCCAAGGAATCGGGGGTCCAGACCGTCAAGATCGTGCCGAGGATTTATGATGTCCAGCAGCCCGCCATTAACCTGAAAAAGCTTGAAGACATCCGCATCGAGGACCTCATCGGCAGACAGCTGGTGCATGTGGACAATGACGCGATAACCTCGTTTCTCGCGGACAAAGCCGTATTGATCACGGGAGCGGGGGGGTCTATCGGTTCGGAGCTGGCCCTGCAGGTCGCCGGGAAGAAACCGGGCCGTCTTGTTCTCCTCGATGCAGACGAGACCGATCTTCATAATCTGGAACAGAAACTTAAAACGTTATTTCCCGGCCCCCCGCCGTCAAGCAGGATGTCGGACGGGAAGTGCCTTCCCCAGGAATTCTTTCTGCCCAACTGCTGCATCGCCTCCTTCGTGGTTGCCGATATCCGCGACAAGACGCTTATCGACCAGATATTTACCGCGGTCATGCCCGAGGTGGTCTTTCACGCCGCGGCCTATAAACACGTTCCCATGATGGAGTACAACGCCCAGGAGGCCGTGAAAGTGAACATGTTCGGCACGCGCAACCTGGCGGAGGCGGCGACCCGGAGCGGGACGAAGAAGTTCATCATGATCTCCACGGACAAGGCGGTCCGGCCCACCAGCGTCATGGGCGCCACGAAGCGCATGGCTGAGTATATCTGCAAGGCCTATAACGGCGAGCAACGGACGGAATTTGTTTCCGTCCGCTTCGGCAACGTGCTCGGCAGCCGGGGAAGCGTGCTTCCCACCTTTCTCGAACAGCTCCGCCATGGCGGACCGCTCACCGTGACCCATCCCGACATGGTGCGCTATTTCATGACCATCCCCGAGGCGGTGTCGCTCGTGCTCCAGGCTTCCGTTCTCGGCAGGGGCGGAGAGGTGATGGTGCTGGACATGGGAGAGCCGGTGAAGATTGTGAATCTGGCAGAAGATCTCATCAGGATACACGGCCTTGAACCGGGCCGGGACGTGGACATCGTCTTTACGGGCATCCGGCCCGGCGAGAAACTGTTCGAAGAGACCCTGACGGCGGAAGAGGGCACTGTCGCGAGCCTGCATGAAAAGATTTTTGTGGCGCGGGACAATGAATTTTATTCGAAGACGGAGCTTGATGAAATCTTGAATGAGTTCCAGACCCTTGCGAACGCCGGCATGCAGATCAGCCATGACGGCACTATCCGCAAGGCGCTTAAGAAGTATGTGAAGCACTATGATGTGAAGGGATAGGGGAAACGCAAGTATAGCGTGATCCACTAGAGACTGGATGGAAATCGACAGTCACCGTGGTATTCGAAATGCGGATCTGCAGGCACCTATGTGAACCTTCATGTCACTGCAGGGAGCTTTAGTACTGCAGGATAGAACGTTCGTCGGTCCTTGATGCGGTGATCATGGCCGAAGAGTCATATTCTCGGTATGTCATGGAGATCGAGAATTATATCTCTGAACAAAAAATTACATAGCCATGCGAACTGATGAATCCCGGAGTTTCAATGCTCCCTTGTATCTGCGAAAAGCCGCGTTCATCTGCATCGAATGCTGGTTTCAGTTCACCAGAGTCACGACCATGATAAATCGCCGTTTCTCGCGCTTTTTTAAGAATACCGGATCCTGGTGTCGTCAGTGCGCCAAGCCTGCTATGCTGTTCCGTCAAGTTCAATTCCTATTCACATCTGGTACAATTAAGAAATACGTAATCGCAAACCCTTTGCCGATGAGCAGCCACAACTGCGCATGAGGGGGATTGTCAGACAAAAAGGGAAAGCCTCCTTCGGACCTCTCTCAACTGTAGGAAATACTACAGCAGGTTCATCAGGCGCTTCAACGCGTCTTGTTCTTTTATTGCATTTGGTTGTGCAAGAGTCTGAATTGTTGAGTAAAATATCGAACGGTCTTTCTGGCCTCTGCATTGCATTGTAACAGGCAGTATAATGAAGGCAGATAGTGCAGACATAAAATAAGAAAATGAAAGGGGTACCAGTTCTATGAAAAGATTCTCTCTTATAACAGTGGCGACAATCATGACCTTCGTGCTTTCAGCAGCGATGTCATGGGGGTATGAAACGCAGAAGGCAGCAGAGGGTTTGACCATACAGATTAAAGCCGGAAGCTATCCGCTCGTGAATGGAGACAACGATTTGAGCGTGAAAATCACCGACGCTTCGGGCAAAGCGGTGACGGACGCTAAGGTCAAGGTGCGTTTCTACATGCCGGCCATGCCGGGTATGGCGCCCATGTCCTCTACGACCGAGGCCGTTGCCAAGGGCGATGGTTACCGGTTTACGGCAAATGTCGCCATGGAAGGCACGTGGAAGGCCGAAGTGTCCGTAACGAGATCGGGCAAAGCGGCGGTTATTGCCACCTTTAACCTGGATTCGCGGTAGACAACGAATAACGAAAGAGCGTTGGGAGTTGGCAGTTCGGAGTTTGGAGAGCGGGGCGTTTCAGTTCTCACCGTTGCGCAGGCACGGGTGTTATCTGGCAAGCGGAGGGCGCAGTGCAAATGCACGAGCGCCCTTTTTTTCTGGTATTCTTAAGTATATGAAACACTGAGCCTCGGCATGCAATGCAGTAGACGTAAAGGGTAAGGCGTGAGGCGTGAGGCGTGAAGGGGGGGGTCGAGTGAACATGTTTCGTGTCAAGGAGAAGGCGATGTGTATAAGGCTTCCCGGTTTTCTGTTACTCATGATCCTCCTGTATCCCCCTCTTTCTCGGGCCGATGGCAACGGGCTGACGCTCAAGGGCCTGGAGCAGGAGGCCCTTGCCAACAACCCCGAAATCCGCATGGCCGGGATGAGGGCACTGTCAGCCGATGAAAAGCGGTCCTTTGCCGCAGGCCTGCCGGACCCCATGATCGGGTATTCGGTGAGGAACATCGGCGCTCTCGGCAACTCCACGGTGGGCAAGGAAGAGATGAGCATGGAGGGGTTCATGATCACCCAGGAAATCCCCTTTCCCGGGAAACTCTCCACCAAGGGCAATATCGCCAGGAAACAGGCCGAACAGGAACATGAAAATGCGCTGGAGATGCGCTACCGGGTGCTGGCGGAACTGCGGACCGCCTACTATGAGTATTATCTGGCATTTCGTTCTTCCGACATTCTCACTCAAACCAGGGACCTGATGAAGAACCTTCAGCGGATCGCCGAGACCCGGTATGGCACAGGGCAGGGAATGCAGCAGGACGTGCTGCGCGCTCAGCTCGAGGTCTCGATGCTCATGGACAAGCTTTCCGAGGAAGAACGCAAGAAGGAAACGCAGGCGGCCATGATCAACAGTCTCCTGGGACGGGACCCGATGGCGCCTCTGGGCAGACCGGACGAACTTCCGCGGGTCTCCCTGGAAAAAAGCGCGGAAGAACTTGCCGCCATGGCGGAGGCCCATTCTCCGCTGCTCCAGAGCAAGGAACGGATGAAGGAGCAGAGCGCCTTCGAGGTTTCCATGAGCAAAAGGGAGTTTCTGCCCGACATGGTGGTCACGGCCGGCAGATTCACCCGGGGCGAGATGACGGACGTGTGGGAGGCGACGGTGATGTTCAAGGTCCCGCTCTATTTCTGGAACAAGACCGGCGGAGTGAAAGCCGCCAATGCGGAACTGCATGCCGCCCGCTACGACTATGAGGCCGCGCGGCTCAGGGTCCTGTCGCGGGTGCGTGAACTTAAGGCAATGGCCATGACCTCCGAGCACCATCTCCAGCTCTATGCCACGGGAATCATCCCCCAGGCGCGAATGGCCCTGCAGTCCACCACCACGAACTACCAGGTCGGGAAAACCGACTTTATGTCCCTCCTGGACAGTCAGAGTCTTCTGCTCAAGTACCAGCTGATGGAGCAGGAAGAACAGGTGAATCTGCACAAGACCCTTTCCATGATTGGCGAAATGACGGGAGAAGAACATGAGTAAGAATTGCCGAATGCGGAATGCGGAGCGATTAAAATCAGTTCGGAGTGCGGAGTTCGGAGTGGGGAATTCAGATTGCGGAATGAGGATTGCGGATTTCGGATTGAAGAGCGCAATGTGCCTGTTCGGGATTGCTTTATTTATCTGCCTGTTCAGCGTTCCTGCTTTTTCACAGGGCACTAAGGGTCAGCAGCAGGGGCAGAAAACAGTTGAAAAAGAACAGGAGCCTGCGCCGACCATAACCATCTCAAACGATAAGCGTCAGCTCATCGGGGTCAGGACCGCGCCGGCGGAACTTCGCACCCTGGACAAGCGGATCCGCACCCTGGGACGGGTGGAGATTGACGAGACGCGGCTCGCTTTTGTGAACACCAAGGTGGGCGGGTGGGTAAAAAAACTCTTTGTGGACTATACGGGCAAGGAAGTGAAGAAAGGACAGCCGCTCCTTTCTCTTTACAGCCCCGACCTGGTCACGGCGCAGGAGGAATATCTTCTGGCCCTCCGGTCCCGGACGACAACGACGGGCGGTTTTCCCGAGGTCAACGCTTCACAGCAATCGCTCATCGATTCGGCGAAACGCAGGCTCCTTCTGTGGGACATCACGGATGAGCAGATCGCGGCCTTTGAGGGGACAAATAAACCGGACACGGAAATGACCATCAATGCGCCGATCAGCGGCGTCGTGCTGGAAAAGATGGTCTTTGCCGGGGCCTCGATCGCGCCGGGCATGAACCTCTACAAGATCGCCGATCTTTCCACGGTATGGGTCATCGCGGACATTTATGAATACGAGGTCCCCCACGTGAAGCTCGGCCAGCGGGTCCTGGTGACCCTTCCCTATGCCGAGGGAGAAGCGCTCCATGCGAAGGTGAGCTTTATCAGCCCCGTGCTTGATCCCATGACGCGCACCGTGAAAGTCCGGATTGCCGTGGAGAACCGCGGGCTCGTTCTCAAGCCGGACATGTTCGCGAATGTGGAGATCACGGTGGTATCGGAAGCCAGGCTTCTCATCCCCCGGGAAGCGGTGCTGGATTCAGGTGCGCGCCAGATCGTGTATGTGGAAAAAGAGCCGGGCGTTTTTGAGATGCGCGTGGTAAAACTCGGGGCGCGGGGCGAGCGTGAGGTCGAGGTCCTGAAGGGGATCAAAAAAGGCGAGCGCGTGGTTACGTCGGGCAACTTTCTGATTGATTCGGAGAGCCAGCTGCAGCTGGGGCAGTAAAAAATGGAGTAATTCATGCTTGCCAAAATCATAGACCTTTCAGCCAGAAATAAGTTTCTCGTGTTCCTTGCCGTGGCTTTTCTCGCTGCCTGGGGCATCTGGGCTGTTTTTCATACGCCCCTTGACGCGATCCCCGACCTGTCCGATGTCCAGGTGATTGTATTCACCGAGTGGCAGGGAAGGAGCCCTGACCTGGTCGAGGACCAGATTACCTATCCCATCGTATCGAGCCTCCTTGCGGCCCCGAAGGTGCGGGCCGTGCGCGGAAAGTCCTTTCTCGGCCTGTCCTTTGTCTATGCCATTTTCGAGGACGGGACGGACATCTACTGGGCGCGGAGCCGCGTGCTGGAGTACCTCCAGGGCGTTCAGGGCAGGCTTCCCGCCGGCGTGACCCCGCTCCTTGGGCCTGATGCCACGGGCGTGGGCTGGGGTTTCCAGTACGCCCTGGTGGACGAGTCGGGAAAACACGACCTGGCGCAGCTCCGGTCGCTCCAGGACTGGACGCTCAAGTATGCTTTCGAGTCCGTGCCCGGCGTGTCCGAGGTGGCGAGCGTGGGCGGGTTCGTGAAACAGTATCAGATCACCGTGGACCCGAACCGGCTGAGCGCCTACAAACTTCCGCTTATGAAGGTGATGGAGGCGGTCAGAAGGAGCAACCGCGATGTCGAGGGAAGGGTGGTCGAATGGTCGGGCCGGGAGTACATGGTCCGGGGCCGGGGTTACCTCAAGGACCGTTCCGATATCGAGAAGATCGCCGTGGGCACCGACGGGAAGGGCACTCCAATCCTGCTTCGGGACGTCGGCACGGTGCAGCTCGGCCCTGAAATCCGGCGCGGCCTGGCGGATTTTGACGGGAAGGGCGAGGCCGTGGGCGGGATCGTGGTGGTCCGGTTCGGAGAGAACGTGCTGGCCGTTGTGGAGCGGGTGAAGGCAAAGATCGCGCAGATCAAACCGTCCCTGCCTGAAGGCGTGAAGATCGTCACCACCTACGACCGGTCGGAACTGATCCACAGGTCCGTCGCCACCCTTCGTGACGAGGTGATCAAACTCGGGCTGGCCGTGAGCGTGGTGTGCGTCATCTTCCTCTTTCATCTCCCCAGCGCCCTCGTGGTGATCCTGACCTTGCCGATCGCCATCCTCATCTCCTTCATCTGCATGTATTATCTGGGGATCAGTTCGAATATCATGAGCCTCGGCGGCATCGCCATTGCCATCGGCGCCATGGTCGACGCTTCGATCATCATGGTCGAGAACGCCCATAAGAAGCTTGAGGACTGGGAGGCGGCCACCCCCCCTGCGCCCCCCCTTGGCAAGGGGGGGATGGGGGGGGTAACCCGGACAGACGTTATTATCGACGCGGCCAAGGAAGTCGGTCCATCGCTTTTCTTCTCGCTCCTCGTGATTACCGTCGGGTTTCTGCCGATTTTCACCCTTGAGGACCAGGCAGGCAGGCTGTTCAAGCCTTTGGCCTTTACGAAAACCTTTTCCATGCTTTTTGCGAGCTTCCTTGCCGTCACGCTCACGCCTGTGCTGATGACGCTTTTCATCAAGGGCAAGATCAGGCATGAGGACGCCAACCCGATCAGCCATTTTCTCAGGAAGATGTATCACCCAGTGGCCGAGTTCGCGCTCCGTTTCCGCTGGTACGTGATCATTGCGGCGGTGCTCATCGTTGCGGCTACCGTCTATCCTTTTACGAAACTGGGTTCCGAGTTCATGCCGCCTTTGTACGAAGGGACGCTGTTCTACATGCCCTCGGGCCTGCCTGGAGCTTCCATTACCACCGTGGGCCAGCTGGTCCAGGCCCAGGACCGGATCATAAAGCAGTTCCCGGAAGTGGGGTCTGTCTTCGGCAAGGCCGGACGGGCGGAGACGCCCACTGACCCGGCCCCCCTGGAGATGTTCGAAACCATTGTCAACTTGAAGCCGGAAAAGGAATGGCGGCCCCAGTTCAAAAAATGGGAGGACCTGCGCGACGAGCTGGACAGCGCCCTGGCGATCCCCGGCGTGGCCAATACCTGGACCATGCCGATCATCGGCAGGATCGATATGCTTTCCACGGGCATCCGGACGCCCCTCGGCATCAAGGTCTTCGGGCCCCGGCTGGACGAGATTGAACGGATCGGGCTGGACGTCGAGCGGACGCTCCATGATGTCAAGGGCACCAGGAGCGCATACGCCGAGCGGGCAAACACGGGATACTACCTGGATTTCACCATTGACCGCGAAGCGATCGCGCGCTACGGCCTGGTGATCGAGGACGTGCAGGAGATCATCCAGTCCGCCATCGGCGGCATGAACCTGACGACAACGGTCGAAGGCAGGGAGCGCTATCCCGTGAACATCCGCTACGGCCGCGAATTGCGGGACGATGTTGAAAAACTGAACCGAGTCCTTGTTCCGGTGATGGGAGGGGCGCAGGTGCCCCTGGGGCAGCTCGCCGAGATCCGCGTGGCCCGCGGTCCGGGCATGATACAGAGCGAAGGCGGCATGCTGACCGCGGCAATCACCCTCAATATTTCGGGGAGCGACTTCGGCGGGTACGTGGAGAAGGCGAAGAAGGCCATCGCGGAGCATGTAAAACTGCCTGCCGGGTATACGCTCACCTGGAGCGGCCAGTACGAGTACATGGAGAGTGTAAAGGCAAAGCTCTTCTACGTGATCCCGCTCACGCTCTTGATCATCATTGTGCTGATCTACCTGAACACGGAGTCCTGGACCAAGACCGCCATCGTGCTCCTCGCCGTTCCGTTCTCCCTCGTGGGCACGGTCTGGCTCCTCTATTTTCTCGGGTATCATCTGAGCACCGCGGTCTGGGTCGGCGTGATCGCCCTTGCGGGCCTTGACGCGGAAACGGGCATCGTGATGCTGCTCTATCTCGATCTTTCCTATGAGAAATGGAAGGGCGAAGGGAAAATCCGGTCGCTTCGCGATATCGAGGATGCGGTGATGGAAGGCGCGGTCAAGAGGATCAGGCCGAAAATCATGACCGTGTCGGTGATCCTCGCGGGCCTGGTACCGATCATGTTCTCCACAGGGACCGGCGCCGACGTGATGAAGCGCATAGCCGCTCCCATGGTCGGCGGCGTGGTCACGTCTACGATTCTCGAGCTCATTATCTATCCGGCGATCTACGTAATCTGGAAGGAACGTGCCTTGCGTAAAACCAGTTTGGAGTTGGGAGTTCGGAGTGCGGAGTGAGGCTGGAAGGCGTGGGAAACGTTTCAAACCAGTTCTGAGCGATGAGAAGCAGTTCGGAGCCGGGAGTGAGGCGTAGGGAGAGGCGCAGTTGCATGCTTTTCACTCCGAACTCCGCACTCTAAACTCCCCACTTATTTCTTAATGGGTTTCATCACGGCATCATATCTTTTCAAATAATCGCCTGCCATCCTTTCCGGTTCGCAGCCGAGGGCCCTGGCATAGAGCATGAGGAATCCCCGGATGTAAGCGCGGGCGGGCAGTTTTTGAAAGGTTTCCTCTTCGATGCATTCGAGGTAGCGCGTGCCGACCTTGGTGCTATCGGCGATCTGGCGCAGGGTCAAGCCTTTCTGCTCCCTCAGCATTCTGATGGCGGGTCCGGTAAACTCTGCAATGAACTGTGAGACCGGCGCGGCTGCTGACGGCGCGGATTTTGGAAGGGCTGCTTGCGTGGCCGACGATTCCGTGGCGCCGAGATAGTGGTTCTCCGACGGCAGCGCGAGCATGGGCTGGGCGGCGGCGGGGGGCTGATATCTCATTTTAAGAGGGGGCGGTGGCGGCAGATCAGGCAGATCGTCGTGGCCCCGCAGCATGGCGTCGTATTTTTTTCGCTGCTCCTCATACACGAGCGTCCGGTATGCTTCTTCGATCCGCTGGCTGATAGCCGCGGACTCTTCGGGAGTGAAGAGCGAGTAGAGCGCTATGGAATTCGGTTCATACACCCGTCGAATACGCTCATAGGCCTTGTGGATCTCCTGGGCGGTCGCCGTGGGGCTGACTTCCAGCAGTTCGTAGTAGCTCAAGTTTTCAATCTTCTTCATGGTGGAAACTCCCGCATGCACCAAATGCCGAATAACAGACACCAAATAGCAAATGAATTCCAAGCGCCAAATAAGGAAGGATCAAATTCCAAATGTCTCGAAAATTGGAATTTAGAATTTGAGTATTATTTGATGCTTGAAATTTGGTGCTTGCACCTCAATACAGCATACTGGCTGTAAGCTGCTCTTTTCTGAGCAGGTTATGGACGAGTCGTTCAATGCATCGTGATGGCCGTGAATAGGGGTATTCGATCGTGAGCGGCCGCTTGCTCCGTATGGACTGCCAGACGCAGTCGTCGTATTCCACGTAGCCCAGGTATTCCAGGTTGATGCCGAAGTATTTTTGGCATGCGCTTTTCATCGCAAAACCTATCTGGATGTCGTTCTTGGTCCGCACCTGGTTCACGACCAGCTTGGGCCTGAACTTCAATACTTCGAGCTCGAGGATCTCCCCGACCTCCCGATCCATGAGCTTCACCCGTTCGATCAGGTCATACGGCGTGCGGATGCCCATGGAATTTTTCTGGTCCATGGCCGCGTCGATCAGGTCCTTGATGTTCTGGTTCGCCACGACCCTTTTGAATCTCCGGTAGAAAGCGCTCTTGATGAAGCGGTAGGCGTTCTCGATGGCCGTGGGCTCGGGCAGCACCACGAGGATGCCGTGGTCCGCAAAGAGGAAAAAATCGAGGATGTTGAACGAGGTGCCCGCGCCGAGGTCGAGGAGAATGTAATCCGCGTCCAGGGTCTCAAGGTGCCGCAGCAGACGGGTTTTTTGCGCGAAGTTGGGGTTCGCCGCGTCGAGAAAGTCCTGTGCCCCGCTCACGAGGCTCAGGTTAGGGATGCTGGTTTTGATGATCACGTCCTGGAGGTTTTCAACGCGCCGGTTCAGAAAATCAGAAAGCGTCATTTCCGGCACGCCGATACCGAGGGTTGTATGGAGGTTCGCGCCGCCCAGGTCCGCGTCCACGAGAAGGACTTTTTTCTTCAGCCGCGCCAGGGTGATGCCGATGTTGCCGGTGATCAGGCTTTTGCCGATCCCGCCTTTGCCGCCGCCGATGGCCCAGATCTCTTTTTTACGCAGGGCATCCTGGATTTCCATCATCCTGAAACGTTCTCCTCGGCCGTGACCGCGGACTGCGGATCAACGTCAGCCGTTTCTGTGGACGATGTCGCTTCAGCCGGCGCCTCATCAGAGGCCTCGAGCTCGCTGTCGTCAGCCGCGGTTTCAATCTCCGAAGACTCATCTGTTTCGTCCATGCTCTCCGGCGCCGCTGGGACCTCTTCCATGATCTCCTCACCGGCTTCGAGTTCCTGGAATTCCTTCAATGTCGGGAGCGCCGAAAGGTCCTTTAATCCGAAGTACTGGAGAAAGTCGAGCGTGGTGCCGTACATCATGGGTTTGCCCGGCACGTCCTTCTTGCCCACGATCTTTACCAGGCGGCGTTCCATGAGATTTCTCATGATGCCGCCGATGTTCACGCCGCGGACCGCTTCGACCTCGGTCCTGGTAATGGGCTGTTTATACGCCACGATGGCCAGCGTTTCGAGCGAGGCCGGCGACAGCCGCACGGCGTCCGCCCCGACGTAGCGGGCCACGAGGGCGCCGCCGTCGGGTGCCGTCGCCAGCTCCACCCGGTCGCCGTCGACGAGCAGCCGAATGCCGCGCGATCGCAGCGAGACCTCCAGGTCGCCCAGGCGCGC
>Ga0184616_10000207_pt1 | contig 11304 bp, 18 predicted proteins | sample PLM4_90_coex_FD_133145 | JGI IMG/M metagenome (GOLD analysis project Ga0184616, IMG submission 133145) | Groundwater sediment microbial communities from an aquifer in East River, Colorado, USA - PLM4_90_coex | ecosystem: Environmental > Terrestrial > Soil > Riparian zone | place: USA: East...
GGCGGAGAGCTCGGGGTTGCCCGCGCTCTCGCTGCCACCGTGCACGCGGCAGCCGAACACAACTTGGTTTTGCTCGAGAACCACCCTCGCACTCCGACACTCGACTCGTGTGTCAAGAGTGGCTCGATTTGGTACTTCGCTGAACCGCAAGGCTCTGCATACGAGACCGTACGTTCGATCCCTCTGATGATTCAGTCGCATGGTGGCGACTGCGCACACCTATCGGCATGGCGGCTTGCTGAGTTGTGGCGGGATGATCTCAGAAACTTCGGCGAGCGTCGCTCGACGTGCAAAGTGTACTGGCGCAGCCGTTGCCCCTCTTGCACACGTCTTGTAGAAGACGGGACACGGACGTGCCCACACTGTCGACGGTCGTTCCTACGACCGAAGAGAACGTTTCACGCGGAAGTAAGACGAGGAGCTGATGGCGAGGTCGAAGACTGGTCTCGCTGGACGGGAATGTAACCATGATTGCTCAAGTTATTACCGGACTCGGACTAGTCGTAGTTGGTACAGCTGTTGGCGTGCGAGCGTCGCACCGACGGCCTTTGCCAGCTGACCTTGCGGCACAGCTAAAAGCGGCGCTCAGCACCGGTACTGCTGCGCCGCTCGAGCAGATCAAGATAGCTTGGACCACTGCATTGAGCGGCAAGTGGCGTTATCAAGCAGAGATTGTCCTTAAAGCGTTCCAAGCGGGGAGTGACACCAAACTCGCTGCTGATGTAGCCGCCCTTTACCTCGCGGCTCTCAAGAGCGCCGATCCAGCGACGATGAAACAGATTGCTGTCGGACTCAAAACCAAGCAACCGCACCTTGCCGGCAACCTGACCGACGTTGCCAAGATTCTGGGAGGCTAACATGGGAGCTGTTGCCGTAATCGTACCAGTTGCATTGCTGCTTGTCGGTGGCGTGGCCGCCGCTGCAGGTGCCCAGAAAAAGAAGCAAGCGGCCGCGGCCGCGAGTGCAACGACCCCGACCACACCAGCCGGCGCCGCTGCTACGACTCCCGCTGCGTCGACGACGCCTCCGTCAATCCTGCCGGGGGCCGCAACGGTTCCAACGGCAACAGTGACGGGCGTACCTGCAGATGTGCAAGCGTTGGTGATTGCAGCAATCACGAGCCAGAACCCGGTCACGATGCGCCGAGCTGCAGATCAGCTCGAAGCCTTGTACCCGTTGCAAGCTGCCGATCTGCGCAAGACGGCTGCCACCTTTGAAGCGGCAATGGCTACGGCGCAAGGTACGACGGCTGCAACGACGGCTGCAACGACAGCCGCCCAAACTGCCGCGCAGCAAATAGCCGCGGCCGCGCAGGCTGCATCGGCAGCTGCGAACGTGCCGGGTACTCCCGTAGCTGTGCCAACGACCACGAACGTTCCCACAGCTGCAACGACGACGTCGCCACCTCTGTCGACGATGCCCACACCGACGACGACGGCCGCTCCGGCTGCAGCCGATCCGAACCGCGTTCGTGCGGCGGCACTTGTCGTGCGACTGAAGACGGCGAAGAAAGGCACCGCGAGCGAGCCTCGGGCGCAGGTGAAAGAATTCCAGCTGGTCGAGCGCCTATCTCGCACGGACGGATCGTATGGCTCGGAAACCGCACTTGCCCTCGCAGACAAGTACGGAATCGTGCCTCCGAAGCCCCTCTATTGGGGCAAGGCGGGCGGCACGTATCAGACCTTGGTCAACGACAAGAACGCCTATTCGGCGCACTTGCTGAACCTCGCATCGACCGACCCACAACGCGCTGACGAATGGCGCAGCGCAGCGAAGGTGTAACATGTCCCAAAGCGACCATTTCGTTGAAGGCTTTCCGGCACGTGACTTACGTGACGCCATGAACCTCTACGGCTTGCCAGGTGTGGCCGACGTCGTTGCGCTCGAAGATATGCGAGGTGACGGCCAAGACGCTTCGGGCCATACGTCCGTCATTCCCGCCAAGGCCCGGCTCGCGAATGCGTTGCAACGCTACAACTGTATCTGTGGACAGCTCTGGCTTTGCAACCATGGCGCAGCGCCGACTACACTGAAAGGCGATGGCCTCGACGCAGATTCGGGCTCAGCGCAAGATCTCATCGACTACATTGGCGCAATAGCGATGGGCATCGACATATTCTCGCTCGACGCCGACGAGCTCGGCGACGATACCGAGCTCGATTCGGACGAAGACTTCTATCGATTTGCCGCTGACGCCCTTATTGGCGGATGTTCGCAGGAAGAGTTGATGTCACTCGGGTGGGACCCGTTCAAGGCCGTAAAGAAGGCCGTGAAGGCCGTCACCAAGACGGTCAGCAAAGTCACTAGGCCGCTTTCGAAGGTGACTAGACTCGTGACGAAACCGCTCGGTTCCGCCATCGGAAAGGTCACCAAGAAAGTGTTGCCGGCATCGATCCGGAACCTGGGCAACAAGATCATCAAGTCGGCTATCTCGTTGACGAACCCCGTCAACATGCTCAACCCCAAGAAGCTGATAAAAGACCAAATCGCGGTTGCTAAAGCAGCGCTGCCAGTGGCCAAAACGCTGCTCAAATCGCCGTTGGTCAAGACTGTTGTCGGCGGTGCGGCAATCATCTTCCCGCCTGTCGGAGTCCCGATGGCGGCTGCGCTTGCGACGGCGTCAGCCGTGGCAGCAGCGGTCGATAGCAAGATGCCAGGTGTTCGAGCCGCAGCACAGAAAGTCGTAGGCAACACCTTCAAGGTGATTGCCGCGGGTAAGAAGGCACCGCCGAACAGCAGAGCAGCCAAAGATGCGAAAGGCGCCGAGATTGCTCTGGCCCAGATTGCACAGGCGAAGAAAGCGCAGACCCTCACGAAGGCAGCCAAGCCGAGCGTACCGGGGGCTCGACGGTTCATCCACGAAGTGACGCCAACCGGGCGAATCAACCGAGTGATGATTTAGCGATGCCCAAGGACTTCTACGGTAACTTGGTCTCAGGCCAGATCTGGTCGACTCCGCAAGGCCAGACTGGTATTGGTGGTGTTGGTCGTCAGATCGCCTTGGGCGAGCTCGAACTCATCGACCCAAATGTGCAGCAGGCTGTCTTGACTCTAGGCCTGCAGAACCTCGAACCAGGCGCCACGCTAGGCATGGGGCGGATCTATGCAGTCGTCCAATACGGGATCGGCTCCGCCAACCAGACGGTGATTCTCGATTGGTCGCAGACGCAGTCCATCTCCCTGCCTGTCGGCAAGGTGAACGTGACAGCGATGGAGGTTGACGCCAAGGGCGCACCATTACTTTCAATGCCCGCCGGCTATGTCGTCAATCCGGCAGAGAACATTGCCGTGCGAGTTATCCTTACTACGTCGCTTGCAGCGGGTGACCGTAGTTCTGTGCATGCACCGACACTGACCCAGACCATCAACCTGGCTGCCGGCGTGACCGTGCCATGGCAAGTCCCGGCTCGAGCGAAGCGAGTACTCGTAGGTGATATCCGGGGACAGCTCGCAAGCGATGTTTCGGCTTTCATCATTGGCTCACTTTCAGCCAATGCGTTCATCCTGGCGAACGCATCTGACTCGATGATCCGAACCGACGGAGTCATTCTCCCTGGCTTGACTGACAACGTGCAACTCAATTCGGTAGGTGGCTTCAACGGAATCGCCCTTTGCTGGCTGCTCGACGGGTGACCCATGACGGAACCAACGGCCTCGAACGACACCAAGCAGAAGACGAACGGGCAGAAGAACTACCCGAACGAAGATGCTTGGACGACGTGGCCGGGCTCAACCAAGGCTTGTAAAATCCTTGGCGTTAGCATGAAGGCTTTGCGCGAGATGGTCGCGTACGGCGAAATCCAGGCGCACCATGGGTCTGACGGGACGTTACGCTTTCGCCGTGAGTGGCTCGACGAATATATCACGGACAAGGAGGAGATCCCGGACGACGAGGCCGTCTCCGACGCAAAGAAGTCCGACAAGGCAGCTTCGCGCGAAGGAATTCCCGCGGATGCTATCCGCGCAACGGCGGAGTTGCTGCGTGCCTCGCAGTCGCAGAACCTCGAACTGCACCGCATGTTACTGCAGGGATTCAAGGCGGCCAGTGAAGCGCAGGACGTGACCATCCAACGGTTGCTCGAACGGCAGTCGCAATACGAGAGCATCATCACTGATTTGCTCAAGGCTCGCGAAATGTATTTCGACGCTCAGCTCGAGCGCGAAGTCATGCGCAACCAGCATGTGGCCGCGCAGAAGCGCCGAGATGAGTTGTTCGAGGTGAGTAAGGGTTGGGCTGGCGAGATCATTCAAGGTCTCAAGCACAAGTACGGCCTTGACGAAGAGTCGGGAGCCAAGGTCAACGCGGCTATCGAGCTACTGAAGGCGTTGACGCCCGAGCAGATTGAAGTCGGGGCAATGATGGGGTTCTTCACCTCGGAACAGATCGACCTTATCGAAAAGATCATTGGTCGAAAAATCCCCCGACCTAAGCCCGATGCGTCCGCCGAGCCCCCGCCAGCGTCGAACGGCAAACAGAATACCGAAAGTGCCGGCGCAGCCGAATCGTCTTCGGCTGCGCCGGCTGATCCTCAGAACCCTCCGGCGCAAGCCGGCGAGAATGCTGGCGCAGCGCCAGCGCCAGCAAATGAAAGTGAGTAACCCAAATGCGTGAAGCTACCTCCGGTTCCGACATTCCCTACGCCCGGGCAACTATTCCCACCACGCAGACTACGGCACTAGCTGCAGACTACGTGCTTGTCGTGGTCGTGCCGGGTGCTCGCCTTAACAATGGCGTTGCTATCTGCTCCCCTGTCGCCGCTGTGGCTCTCGTGAACCAAGCGATTGGGCCAGGCGTGGGGATCTATGGGGTCGTCACAGCCAATGACCAAGTGACCTTGCATGTCACGACTGGCGCCGTTGGTCCCGTCGCAATCACCCCGGTCGCGGTCATTCCAGGGTTCGTCGACATCATGGTCTTACCGATCCGACCGTAAGACACCAACCAATCAGAGGAAAGGACGCCTCCACCATGGGACTCTATGATCCACAGATGCGAGTCGGCACGTCGGGCACGGGTGCCGCTTTAGGGCGCAACTACGCGACGAACGCTGCCACGGCTGGACGCGTCCTCACCTCTCAGGGCGACAACCTGCCACCAACATGGGCCATAGGTGTTGCACCCGTCGCCCGAACGTTCTTTGTCGATGTGGTGAATTTCTCAGCGACACCGACTGGCACTTTGGCAGCTCCATACCAGACTATCCAACAGCCCATCAATCAGGCCGTCGCTTTGGGGTGGACTTACGTCAACATCATTGTGGCACCCGGGATCTATATCGGCCCGGTTGCGATCCCGGTAGGCTTGGAGGTTGCCATTGCGGGTTGGGGCCAGAACGCTCTCCCTATCTTGAGCGGCAATATCACCATCACCGGCGGGATTGGTACCTCAGACCCAGTGACGTTTGAGAACTGTGTCATCCTGGCCCCGAATATCACGGCAGCAGATCCGTTGACCCAAGACATCGAGCTGAGGTTCTACAACTCCGAGAACTTTGCCGCGATTGCTGGATTCAACATCGCAGTTTCGTGGCAAACATCGACCCAAGGTGGGAACGTCACTGCTGGTGGTGACCTAGACTCAACCTGGGACGATTGGTCTTGGTCTCATACCCTCAACATAGCACCCGCCATCGGAGCGGCGGGATTTTACACTCGAAATATGTGGGGTGCTGTCCACGATACGTATCCCCAAACCATCACCATCAATGGTGTGCCGATCTCCCCTGCTGCGGGCTGCACTGCGTTTGTCGACCTGGTCGTGCCGGCGTACACGCGAGCAGATGACCGTGTGCAACTGCAGGTTGCCGACCCGGCTGTGCGAGACTTCGTATGTGGCGTGCATGGTGTTGCTGCAGGTGTTGTAACCGTGTGGATCACCAATCTTTCGCGAGTCTCCACCGACTTCGCTGATGATGTACTCCTCCTGATCCACCATGAGCACATCATCGTAGAGACCTAGAAGGAGCAACATGGATCCGACCCAAAAGTTTTTCGATCTGCGCGGTGATGGCCTGGATGGTGACGAGCATGCTGAAGGGCGAGAGGAATTCGCCGAAGATCTCCTCGGTGCCTCCGTCTTCAAGAAGCTAAAAAAAACGGTCGGCAAGCTGTCGAGATTGCCTTCGCGCATCACCAAGCCCGTTGCTCGACTCGCCAGCAAAGTGCCGGTCGTCGGAAAACCACTAGCAAAAGGCTTGCGCGCAGGCGCCCAATTGGCGAACCCACTTGCCGTGCTGCACCCCAAGTCCTTCGTTAGGACGCAAGCTCGGGCGATAACGTCACCGCTGGCTGCAGCAAGAGCGTTGGCTAAGAAACCAGCTGGCCGCAAACCGCCAATCGCGCAACGACCGCGACCGAGCTGGGCAAAGCCAGTCGCGACGGCGAAACCAGTTGCGCGACCTGCACCGCGACCGGTGCCGAAACCAATAGTTCGCCTGCCGGCGGTACTGCGCCCAGCACCAACACCCGCGCGCGTTGCTGCGCGGCCGAGCTGGGCGCCAACTCCGTCACCCGCAGCAACACGACCGGCGGCCACCCCTGCTGCGTCGATTTTGCCCAGGCCAACCCAACCTGAACCACCCGAGCCGATGCTCGACGAAGAACTCTTCGATGCAGGTGGTTTCGAAGAGCCTACCGAGGAGCCCACCGAAGAGGCAACCGACTTCGAAGAGCCTACCGAGGAGAGCTGACATGATGCACGCACGACGCATTTACCGCGACGAGTACGACCTGCTACACGAGGGCATGCAGCGCTTCGCAGCAGCAAAAGACTGGCAGGTCATCGAGCGCCCCGTCGAACCAAACCCCGACGAGCCACCAGACCCGAGGTTGGTGACCCTCGAAATGTTCGGGCTCGAGCGGCTCCGACCAGTTCCGGAACCGCCGGAGGCAATGGCCTGCGAGACCTGCGTCAACCGCCACAACCCACCGGGAAGTGGTCCCTGCGTCAACTGCGATCTGACGTTCGAGGGACCAGAGTCGAACTACAGTGCCGACGTCGACGAACCCGTCAACGTTCGCAAGGCCCTCGACGAAGACGACGAAGACGAAGACGAAGACGAAGACGAAGACGAAGACGACGGCGACGGCGACAGCGAGACCTAGCCCATGAACGTTCCCCGTTCGCCCTCTCGCCACGACGACCCACCTAGCGGAGGGGGCAAGTGAATGCGCTCGGCAAGATGCTTGCACTCGACGGCATGTTCGCACTCGGCATGCTGGCACTAGCGCGCTTCGCCCCTGAGACCAAGAAAGCGCTCGAGCAGCAAGCGAAGGAAACGCTTGCTCAAGTGGCGCCTGAAACCGCCGAGCAGCTCGAGCAGCTCGAGCAGGCACAAGCAGAAGGGACACCATGACAACACGTATCCGACTGGGAACTGATAGTCCGTTCGCCCAAGCAGTAGACTTCGGCTCGAACGTCGCAGCGGGGCGAGTCTTGGCGGCGGTTGCCGTGCCTGGTGGGTTTGACCTGCAATGGATCGATTTGCCATCTAGTGAGCTTGCCCCTGCAATCAACCATTTCGTCAATGTCCAGATCGGCGGCAATGATGTGACTGGCGACGGAACGCAAGCGCGGCCCTTCGCTACTCTCAATCGCGCTTGCACTCTGGTCCGGAGCTTTGGCAACGCGAGCGACACGAACCGCTATTGCGTCCTTGTCGGCCCCGGGTTGTTTACGGAGAATCTCGTTCTCAGCGACTTCACCTGGATCATAGGGGCGAGCCTCGAAGCGACTAGGGTAACGTTCACGACTTTCGCGTTTGGGGCTGAGTGGACGCCGAACGTCGTTCATCGCGGCGGGCTGCAGAGCATGACCATCATGGGCACGCCCACAGTGAGCTTTGCGGCTGTGGCGTCGCAGCAGGGCCGATTGAGTTTTGTCAATACTTGGGTCAACGCCTCTTGGACCTTCGTCGGCTTCAATGCGCTAAACCAAGTCATCTTCGCCAATAGTCGCTTGTCAGGTTGGACGCAGACCGGGATTGAACAGTTCTACCTGTTTAGCTGCACCGACTCGGGTGCCAATAATGCCGTACTCAATGCAGGCGGAGGGCTCAACGCGACAGCCTTCCTGCAGGGCAGCATCATCGGCGGAGCTTTGACGGCGAATGCCCCTGGCGCCGAATTCGCGAACCTTGCGATCTACGACTCTCAAGTGGTTGGCATGCTGACACTGAACGGCCTAAATGCCGGCGTTACGGTCGACACGAGTCCAAGATTTTTCAGGGGCGGAGTCACTCTTGCGGGTGGTGCGCCAGATCCACGGTACATCCTCACCGGCGCAAAAGCTGGTAACGCGGCTCTGACTTCCGTGTGTACTCAACTCGCCGCGACTGGCGGTTTCCTGGACAGCACTACATGAGGTACCCCTCAGCCCATGCCTGCAGCTGCATGCAAGTGGTCTTCTCGTGCCTCTCGCTTCTGCCGGTGAGGGCAGAGGACAAGCCCGACCCCGTCCATCATCGAGACGTCAAGAGAGAAGCGCGCAGGCAGCAGCGCGAGCAAGCCAAACGAATGGCCCGAGCACGGAAAGGTGTGCACCCATGACCGTCACCCCAAAGCCCTCGAACTGGCATCTCGTCCCTGTCGCGCTTGTTTGTTTTGGAATGCTACTCGCGCAAGCCTATGCCTGCGCCGGGCCACAACTAAAAGTCGAGAACCCAACCGAGCTCTGTGCTACGGCCGTGGCACTTAGTTCCGCAGTGAAGGCGCAAGCCGCCAAGCTTGGCGTCGAGCCCATCGAGCTCGCTCGTCGCACCTGCGACGCAGCGATCCTTGCCGCGCAAGTCGCGGAAGCGAACCTCTCGAAAGCCTCGGGGATTGCAGGTGGGACGAGCTCGTCGTTATCGCCATCGATGGCGCTCGCCGGCGCCGCCGGATCAGGAGGATAGCCGTGGCGCTCGAGCGACGCCGTCCATTGCCAGCGGGCCGCTATTGGCTCGACGTTACCCCATTGCTCAAGCCCAAATGGGAACTATGGCGCAATGCGATGAAGAACGTCGATAGCGTCAAGATCGAACATACCGAGCATTTCGACGCCATTGAGGAACAGTCCAATCCGCTGGGCGAGGGAATCATCCCTGCTGCCCCCGAACGTGACTTCGTAATCTTTTCGCTAAGCAATGCCAACGTGGCCTGGGAAGCCGCCGGCATGCCGTCCCCCACGATTGCGCCGGCAAGTGTCACGACGAGCGCCGACACTGCTGACGTTCCCCCACCGGAACCGGGGATGCTTGAGCAGCTGACCAGCGCGGCCGCTGGCATCGGAACGAGCGCCAAGGTCGGATTGGGCGTTGGCGTAGCCGTCGTCGTCGTGGTCGGAGCCTACGCACTTACGAGGAGATGAGTCATGGGAGCATTGCCTTACATTGTTGGCGGTGGAGTGGTCCTCCTGGTGGTGGCTGCAGCCACGAAAGCCAAGGCCTCGACGCCGAGCTCGAGCACGACGCCGAAGCCGAGCTCGAGCACGACGACACCGAAGCCAACCTCGACGACCACTGGCGTTGCAGCGCCGGCCTACCTCGAGAGCATTCCTTACGTGATAGCGATGCGCGTGATCCAGCTGTCAGACCAATCGCTGCAACAGGCCCAAGGCGTCTGGTTGACGGACAATGGTTACCCGAAGACGGGCGAGGCTGTGCAGCAGTACTCGAGGGGCGAGATCACCGACATCGAGCTTCGGAAGATTGCGCAAGCCGAATTCAAGGCGGGCGCTGCTAGCTCCACCACAACGACCAAACCGAAGGGCACGACGGCCCCCGACACGTATGGCACCTATCTGCTCAACTCCGGCACCGACGATACCCTGTACTCGTACGCCTTGACGGCTACGAGCATCCCGTTCGTGACGCAGGCTGCCGCTCGATTGGCAGCTGCCGGCGACACCCGAGCGATTGCATTGACTCAACACCTGGCAGACCTCAGCACCTAGGAACAGATCCATGGCAGCGAAGAAACGATCCAGCATCCCCACAACTGCCGAAATCAAGCGACTCGCCAAGGCGCACACGAAGGCCGAGGATCGGTTACGCCACGCCGAGCTCAAGGTGATGACCGCTAGGAAGTCGCAAGCGAAGCGCCGATAGCATGGCACGGCTCCCTACCTCCTTGGACGAATGCTCTGAACGGCTTGACGCTGCCCAGACGGCGGTAGCCAAGTCGCAGTCGGTGGTCCGCGTGCTTGGTGGTGTTGCGCTGGGCGTGGGGATCTTCTGGGCCATGTGGGAGATGGTCGGGCGGAAGAAACCCGAGCCGACCGCCGAACCTCCAGCGGGCACGACATCATGACGGACACGATCCCGGACCCGGTTGCGTCGTATCTTGTAGTTCTCGACGAGCTGCTCGCCGCTCGAGCGCGAGGACCCGTCGACGATGACGACGAAGAGCGCTTCGTTGTCGCCCTCAACGATTGGCGAGGGGAGATGACACCCGAGCAAGAAGCCGAGCTCGAACCGCTGATTGCCGAAAGGCTCAAGCCTGCGTGACTGCAATCGCTCTGGTCAACGGCTCGAAGTACTGGGCAGGTGCCTCGCGGCCGTTCTTCATCTCGCAGGGGACGGTCTCGTCGTATCTCCGCGGCAAGGGCTTCTCGAACGTCGTTTGGCACGAGCGCTCGGAAGCCTTGCCCTCGCCAGTGACCCCCCGAAGCGACCCGACTTACGATGACGACTGGGACGAATGGGTGAGCGCCGACTACAACGGGCCAGCTGGTAGCATCTCCCCCCCCACCTCGATTCCGTGGCTGATCGTCCACCTACCGAGCGTCGCGCAATCCGCCACGACCACCGCGAAGCCCTCGACGACGCCCTCGTGGGTCACGTCGAGCATTCAGGCAGGGCAGGCGGCAGCAGCGGCGGGCGCTGCGGCAGCAGCGGGCGTAGCGACGCCTTCTGCGGTATCCTCTGGCCAGGCCGTCCCTGCCCAGTCCACACCTACCCCAAGCGCACCTCGGGACGGGCAGAAGGCGCATGCAGGGGCGGCCGTTTTGGCCACTGGCGTCCTTGTCGTGCTCGGGACGTTCGTGGCGGCTATACTGCGCCGGAAACGCCACTAGGCGTCTAACCCGAGGTGACACCATGGCTGGTCAGAAAACCGCTGGAACGCGGATAGTCGAAGGCATCATTGGCTCGATGTTGAGTTCGGTCATCGAGAATGCGCAGAAGGACAACCCCCTGCCCCCCTTGTCGGAGGACGGCGAGCCGATAACCGCCCAGACGATGATCCGGCAGCTCGAACGAACCTGCTCATCTGAGCCTAGGACGGCGATGCGGATAGCTCTGATTCTGGGTGCCTACCTGGCCCGCC
>Ga0184616_10000209_pt1 | contig 11297 bp, 6 predicted proteins | sample PLM4_90_coex_FD_133145 | JGI IMG/M metagenome (GOLD analysis project Ga0184616, IMG submission 133145) | Groundwater sediment microbial communities from an aquifer in East River, Colorado, USA - PLM4_90_coex | ecosystem: Environmental > Terrestrial > Soil > Riparian zone | place: USA: East...
CGACACAGGTTTGACGAACAGTCAGGTCTACTACTACATGGCGAGCGCGGTGAGCGCGGTCGGAGAGGGCCAGGGATCGAACGTGGTCAGCTCGACGCCGTGGAACCGCCCGCCGACGTGCTTGATCGACAGGCCATTGTACCGCTCCTCCATATCGGGGACTGTGACGGTATCTGGAACCGCCTCAGACCAGGACGGGACGGTCGTCAGGGTGGAGGTCAGGATCGATGACGGTACATGGCAGGTTGTGAGCGGGACGACGTCGTGGTCGTACTCGTGGGACACCGGCGGCGTCTCGGACGGGCAGCACAAGATTTACGCTAGGTCGTTCGACGGGGACGGTTACTCGGGTCTGGCGCAGACCACGGTGACGGTGGCGAACGCCCCGCCGCAGGGAAGCTCGGCGTGGATGATCGGCATGGCCATACTCATCCTCCTTGCCCTGGTCGTCTTCTACTTCCTGAAGGTCAGACCGAAGAGGCGCGAGAAAGAGGAGAAGGGGAAGCCGCCGGCCGAGTGAGCCCGGGGAGACGTCGCGTTCAAGCCCAATGCAGGACAAGCTCTATCCTGATTGACTCTCCGCAGACGGAGTAGTCGGAAGCGGCGGAGTAGCCCGCGGAGGGATCGAGCGTTCCGAGGGACACGACACTCTCAAGGCCGCTTTCTCCCGCAACCTGCATTCTCAGGGAGAACTCGTACGCTCCGGTCAATAAACCGCGGGCAATCATCTCAACCCTCCGGTTGCAGTCCGAGAAAGCACTCACCTGCATGCCCCGCGCGACCAGGTATGTCTCCAGGAGCAGGTAGTCCTCCACGGTGGTGTTGTTCCCGAGGGTAACCCTCCCGCCATCGCCCCCTTCGTAGAACGCCTCCGGGAGAGTGCTCGACAGTATCGAGTCCAGGCTCGTCCTCGCGTACTCAAGCACGGCGTCCCTCACTGCGCCCTCGTCGGGCCGCATCAGGACCAGAGAAGTCGAGAGGACAAGGCATGACGCGACGGAGATGATCATGAGGAAGAGCATGGCGTCGTAGAAGCCCTCCTGCCCGACCGAGTCCATTCATTCCCTCCATGCCCAGAGAGCGACGCGCGCGGGGCTGACGCTCCCGCCACCGCCGCGAAGTGATGCGCTCGTCACGCACGCTCCGCGATCCTCCATTGGCGGACCGGTCGACCACGACCATGAGCGCCCCCCGCCATCCGCCACCTGGACTATGCTCAGGCTGAAGCCGAAATCGACCCTCAGCCCGTCCCTGATTGTTGCCACGTCGAGCGAGTCCAGCTTCCCCTCTTCGAGCATCCCCCTCTCGCCTTCCCAGAGGACTGCGTCGAACTGAAGGAGGTCCTCGCAGACCCTCCGGGCATCCTCGTCAAGACGCTTCTGTGCAGTTCGCTCTTGGTTCGCCGCGAAGGTCGATGCCAGGTCGACGACGAGCAGGCTGACCGAGATCATCGCGACCATGACGCAGAAGAGGTCCTGGACGAAGGCGAACCCTCGACGGTCCATGCATCCGGACAAGCGCCGCCTCCGGGCAACAACCCATCGAGCATAGTTAGTCCGTCCGGATGATACGTCCGGCTGGCACCTATATGCGATTGCCGGCACACTCGATACGAGAGGGTTCTCAGGGATGTTTGACTCCTACCAGATGGACCACGCGAAAGGACTCATGATCGTGGACTGCAGCGAAGCGGATGTCGACGAGCCGGACCTCAAGGACCCGAGGTGCCTCAAGGCGGTCCTCAGGAACCTGGGTAGCGAGCTGAGGGTCGAGGGCGTCGTGCTCAACCACCACAGGGAGAAGCACTACGGGCGGAGGACGCTGAAGGCCCTGCGCGAGGTCATCTCGCTGTCCTCGCTCCATGACCAGCTGGCCGGCCAGGAGGCGCTGCCGAACTTCCCCGGCCTCGCGAGGAAGGAGATACAGGTGAGGTGCGGCGCATGTCAGTTCAACCCTGCGTCGCTCTTCGCACGCCTCAAGGAACTGCTGCTCGGCGACCTGCCCCAGATAGTTTTCCCCGCATTCTCGGCCGAGTTCGCGGCGAGGGCGAGGGAGCTCGAGCGTCACAGGTACAAGGGCTGTCAGAACTGCACCGCCAGGACGGTCGCTGACCTCTCTTTCCTGCTCTCCGAGGTCGAGTCGTTCGCCGACAGGATCCTCGCGCCGGGCCAGGGGAGGAAGTGAGCGTGAGCGCGGGGGAGTCGGCGGTACAGGTTCCGGTCATAGATGCACCGGCGGAGTCCGCGATAGAATCTCTCCTGACGCGGCTGGGGAACATCGAGTCGCAGAGGCTCATGGACTCGCTGGCGATCGTGCTCGACAACGACAGGGAGACGAAGCCGGCGTTCTCGTCGTCGTGGGTCCTGCCGATACCGCCGCCGCAGGCGCAGCTGGTGAAGAGCTATCCTATAGGCGACGCGGAGGTGAGGCTGTACCGCCTCCCCGACAGGACCGAGTCGCTCTACTTCGTCGCCCCCTTCGAGTACAGCCTCGATTCCCGCCAGCTGAAGCTGCTGAGCAAGGCGAGGGAGGAGCTCAGGGCGCTCAACCCGGGGAAGGTCGAGCTCAGGACTCCCCAGGAGGCGCGCATGTACGCCGTGCAGGTCGGCGAGGGGATGCTCGCCGCCGCCTCGAGGAGAGACGAGGTCAGCGTCGGCAAGGACAAGAGCGAGGAGAAGGCGATGCTCAGGAGGCTCGCGTCGGTGCTGGCGAGGTACACTACAGGCTTGGGCGTTATCGAGATCCCCCTCGCGGACCCGAACGTCCAGGACGTCTACATCGACGCGCCGAACTCGAGGTGCCCCGTGCATCTCGTCCTTGGCGCGGTCGACGGCGGGCTGAGCCAGCGCTGCGTGACGAACATCAGGCTGACGGAGGGCGACGCGGAGTCGCTCCTGTCGCGGTTCAGGTTCGAGAGCGGCCGCCCCTTCTCCGAGGCGATGCCGGTGCTCGAGACGAACCTGGACGAGTTCAAGTCCAGGGTCACGGCGATAGGGAGGCCGCTGAGCCCTCACGGCCTGGCGATGGCGGTCCGGCGGCACTCGACGGAGCCTTGGACGCTTCCCCGCCTCATAGCGGCGAAGAGCCTCACGCCGGTCGCGGCGGGCCTCCTCTCATTCCTCATAGACGGGCGCTGCACGATCCTCGTGGCGGGGAGCAGGGGCGCGGGGAAGACCTCTCTCCTCGGCGCGCTCATGCTCGAGCTGCCGCAGAGCCAGAGGATCCTGACCATCGAGGACACCCTGGAGCTGCCGACGACGCAGATGCAGATGCTCGGCTACAAGGTGCAGAACCTGTTCGTGCAGAGCTCCTTGGGCGGCCTGGGCGAGATGACAGCGGACGAGGCGCTCCGCGTCTCTCTGAGGCTCGGCGAGAGCGCTCTAGTGCTCGGAGAGGTCAGGGGCCAGGAGGCGAGGACCCTCTACGAGGCGATGAGGGCGGGGACGGCGGGGAGCTCGGTCCTCGGCACGATACACGGCAACTCTTCAAAGGCGGTGTACGAGCGGATAGTGCACGACATGGGGATCCCCCCGATGGCCTTCGCGGCGACTGACGTCATCGTGATCGCAGGTCTGGCGAGGCCTGGCGGGACGCAGAGGCAGCTTCGCCGCGTGACTGAGATCACCGAGCTGGCTAAGTCGAGGGGGCCGGGCGAGTTCTCGTCGCTCATGGCGTACGAGCCGAAGGTGGACGAGCTCAGGGGTGTCGACAGGGTCCTCTGGAACTCGGAGAAGATCACCTCGATAGCGGCTCAGTGGGGCCTCTCCACGGAGGAGACGATGGAGAACATCCGCATCAGGGGAGAATGCAAGAGGAGGGTCGTCGCCGAGTCGATCAGGCGCAGCGACCCGAGTCTGCTCGGCGCGAGGTTCGTCGCAGCCGCGAACGCGAAGTACTGGTCGCTCGTCGAGTCCGGCCTGGCGGGAGACGTGCTGCTCTCGGAGTGGACCAGTTGGCTGGCGGGGGGCCGGTGAATGGATGGCGGGTCGTGGTTCGTCTCCTTCTGCTCCTTCGCTTCCCGCCGCTTCCCCGCACTCGTGAAGATCGGCGCGCGACACCTGGAGAGGATGCGCAAGAAGAAAGGAGAAAAGAAACCCGCCAGACTCCGAAACATCGGATCATCCTGGAAAGGCGTCAAGAAGGACTCAGGTCCGACGCAGGCGAGCAGGGTCGAGAAGTCTCTCAGGTTCACAGGGATTTCGCTGGAGGTCGAGGAAGTCCTCGCGGCTGCCTGGCTGGCGGGGATTCTCGCCTCCGTGGCGGTGGTCGCCGCAGTCGTCTTCGTCTTCATACTCGCGGGATTTGGCCCGATGCTCTATTTCCTGCCATTCGCATCGATTGCCCCGATCGCCGCTTACTCCCTCATCATGAACTACCCGGAGGCCCGCGCAAGGAGGATGCGGATCAGATCGCTCGGCTCTGCACCCGAGGCCGTGACCTACATGGCGATGAGCCTCAAGCTCTCACCCTCCCTGAACAAGGCCATCGAGTTCGCCGCGGAGAACACGGAAGGGCCGCTCGCCGACCGGCTCAGGGGCGTCTTGTGGGACGTCTACTCGAGGAGGAAGGAGTCGATCGAGGAGTCGTTCATGGGCTTCGCGAACGACTGGGGCGAGTGGAACGAGGACCTGAAGCGCTCTCTCTACGGGTTGCTGAGCGCGGCGGGTGAGGGGACGCAGCAGGGGCTCGACCGCGGCCTGGAGAGGGCGCAGGAGACGGTGAGGGCGGGAGCAAGGAGGAGGATGGAGGAGTTCACCGCCTCGCTCAAGATGCCCGCGACAGCGTTCTTCGCTCTGTGCGTCCTGCTGCCGCTGATCATCGGGACGACCCTCCCCGTCCTCAGCCTAGGGGGAATGGGCATCCAATCCGTCGAGACTCTGTCGCAGCCGCAATCCGGGGGAGGCGGGCCGCAGCTGGTGCTTCTCCTCGATGTCGTCTTCCCCGCCATCGCGTTCCTCTACTCGATCATGCTCCTGGGGAGGAGGCCCGGCACGACTGGAGCTCCGATCGTCCCGCCAATCAAAAACAGAGCGCGGAGGAAGTGGGCGGCGGCTTCCCTTGCCGTTGCGGCTATCCCCTTTCTATCCCTCCTCACACCGGCCAGCGCCTACGCGCCGATCGCGGTCATCTGGAGCTTCACGCTCGGCGTCTCGACCTACCTGGTACTCAGCAGCGCGGACCGCCGCAGGAGGCAGAGGGAGTTGCGGCTCCTCGAGCAGCAGATGCCGGACGCCATCTTCATCATCGGGAGCAAGTTGGGGGAGGGGCTCTCGGTCGAACAGGCACTGGGGAGGGCGAGCGAGTCGCTCAAGGGGCTGGAGGTCGCTGCCTTCCTGGACCGCCTGCGCTTCTCGCTGCAGCTGCATAGGCGCGGCCTCGAGGAGACTCTTTTCGGGCGCGAGGGAATACTCAGGGCGCATCCCTCCCGCATGGTCAGGGTCTCGCTGAAGATGGTCGTCGACCTCTCCCGCAAGGACCCCTCGGCGGCGGGCAAGGCGCTCGTCGACTTCTCACACTACCTGAGGGACCTGCAGGAGGTCGAGAGGGACATCAAGTCAAAGCTCGGGGAGATAGTCGACGCGATGAAGTCCACGGCGAGCTTCTTCGCGCCGCTCGTGCTCGGCATAACCTCGGCGCTGTACATGCTACTGGAGAAGTCCTTCGGGAGCATCGCGCCCCTCCCTGTCTCCTCGCTGTCGTTCATGGCGGCGCTCGGGCTCTACCTGGTGGTCATGGTGCCGATCATCGCGAACTTCAGCGTCGGCCTGGAGACGGGCGGAGACGGGGCCGAGCTGGCCGGGTTCCTCGGGAAGGCGTGGCCGACCTCGCTGGGGCTGTTCACGCTGGCTGCGGCTTTCTCCGTCATCGGGCTCGGAATCTAGGCCGCCGTCAATCGAACCCAAATTCTAAATGCCCGCTCGCTCATGCCGGACTACGTGGCCGTGCCCGGGGAACTTGACGAACTCAAGAGATTCCATGGCCATCTTGGGCCGTACGTCACCATAGGCTTGCGCATGGGGCAGATAGCGAGGAGGGAGCTGGGCGAGTACAGGGGCATGACGGCCGTCGTCAGCTGCTCTCTGGTGCCACCGATGCGGTGCCTGGTGGACGGGATCCAGATGGGATCCAGCTGCACCTTCGGGAAGGCGAACATCAAGCTCAAGCCGGGAGCGAACCCCCGCGTTACCTTCGAGAAGGCGGGGAAGAGGCTCACAGTGACGCTGAAGCCAGGGTTCAGGCAGACCATCGACAAGGAGATGTCGAAGGCCGGGGAGGTCGACCAGAGCTTGCGCTATTATCAGATGGCAGAGGCCGACCTATTCGACGTCTCGCTCGTCTAGCCAGGGACGTTCCAGGACGCGTCGTTGAGTGCCAGGATCCAGTAGCCGCATCCCGGCGTCAGTTGGAACGTATCGTAGGTGATCCTGTCGAGGTAGTACGGTGCTTCGAGCGCGTTGTACGCTTCGAACGCCATGACGTTGCCCGGCATCTGCGACTTCAGCTGCCCGAGGGTGTAGGGCATGAAGGACGGGAAGCCCACGAGGTTCCAGCCCGCCTTGATCTGGACGGTCATGCCCGTCGGCACCTTGCCGGCCACCTTCGCGTTTCCCGCGCTCGTCGTGTGCACCCAGATGCCCATGCTCATCGTCGCGACCGAGAAGTCGTTGTACGCCCTGCCGGGCTTGTAGCTCTGCCAGTGGTCCACGGTGTCCAACGGGTCGTACCAGCGAGCCGAGTCGTAGTTGGCTCCGGCAAGTATGGTCGTGAGCGTCATATCGCTGGTGATGACGGGAATCGACAGCAGGTTCATGCCGCTGATCAGAGTCTTGACTGCCTTTGCGCCCTGGTCGACCGTGCTCGCCGTGCCGCCGACGTTCTTGGCCTTCACGAAGTAGAAGTACGAGATGGCGTCCGCGCCCGCTCCCACGTCGACGTAGAAGCCCTGTCCGACCGGTGAAGGATTCAGCAAGGTGTAGGCCGCCCCCTTGTTCTTGTCGTAGCCGGTCGAGCTGCGCCAGACCTCGTAGTTGTCGAGGTTGGTCGGGTCGTCTGGAGAGAGGGACCATGAGATCCTCACGTCGTTCCTCCCGTTCACCAGAGCCGTGTCGGTGAGCACCGGCGGTCTCGGGGGCCTCGTCGGCGGGATGTCCTGCACGCAGAACGTCGATGTCTCGAACGCGCCCCAGTGGCCCGCGACGTCCAGTGAGTGGATGTAGAGGTCGTGGCAGTTCTTCGACAGGAAGTCGAGGCTGCCGGACCATGTGACTGGTTCTACAGGAGACGTCGGCGGACTGGTGAGGTTCATCCCCCAGCCCAAGCCATCCGTCCCCGCCGCGTCGAAGAAGAACTCGGCCGGCCTTGTCGGGTCGATGTTGCTGTTGCCGGTGGTCGTGTCATCGGCCGTGGCGTTGATATAGACGGTGACCGGGCCCATCACCGGGTTCGGGTGGATCGTGCCGCTGCCCGCCCAGAGCCTCGGTCCGGCGCAGTCGCCGCCAGGCCTGGTGACCGTGAACGTGCCGTCGCTGTCATCGGAAGCGTTGAAGTTCGGGTTCCCGTCGTCCTGCACCTCTATGCGGACAAGGAAGGTGTCGCCGTTGCAGACGCTGGCTGAGAGGTACCACGGGTGCGATGTGTTCACCGCAGGGATGTTGTACGCTATCGGGAACCAGCTCTGGCCGTTGTCGAACGAGTAGTACGCGGCCTGGCTCAGGATGTTGGAACCGGAGGTGGACGCGGTCCAAGTGATCGTGACCGTGTCGGTGACGAAGCTCTCGCCGCCGTTGGGTGCCGATACCAGGACGTCCGGGTGGTCCCTTCCCAGGAGCCAGATGATCGTCTTGTCGAGGACGTCTGTCCTTGCGTTGCTGAGCGCGACACCCGCGTTGTAGTCGACGTCTATCCAGTTGAAGTAGAAGCCGACCATCTTCGACGGGGTTCCTCCCCAGAGGCCGACGCCCAAGCTGCCGTTGTTGGCGCTCGAGACCCATCTCACCGATATCTTGTCGGGTGTGGCGTCGCCGCCAACGTCGGACCACACGTAGGTCGTCAATCCGCCCGCCGGCAGCGAGGTCACTTCATCGGCAGCGCCGCCTGCCCTGAACGGGACATACGGGATCGGGCCTGCGGAGTAGGCGTCGCTGATCGGGTCGCCCGACTCGCCGAGTATCCCCGTTATCTGCTGCGGGTCTCCCGTGTTCGGGTTCCCGCTGTTGAACGATGCCTTCAGGAGGGCCTTCACCTGTCCGCACATCACAGGGTCGACCCAGCTGGAGGTCACCGCGCAATACGCCCAGAACGTGTCGTGGTGGACGTAGAGGAGCCTGCCGCCGAAGTTGAGGTAGTTGGTCAGCAGGAGGAGCTCGAAGTCGTTGTGCGGCGGGTACTGTTCCATGCCGACCTGCCAGATCACCGCCTTGTACGACTGCATGAGGCCGAGCGACGGGTCGCCGCTGTAGGCGACGTGCCACTCGTTGTAGGACCATCCCCGCGCCGCGAGAGACTGCCTGTAAGCCTGCACGCCCTCGGGGCGCTTCTGCTCGTACGTCTCGTCGCCGAGCACGAGGAGTATCTCGCCCTTAGCGGTCGTCTTGAAGGCGTAGTGCTGCCCGCCGTTGTCGTCGGTGGTGTTGTGCCCCCTCGCGTCCGTGCTCTGCACGTCGAAGAAGTAGAGCGTGGCGGTCTGGAGGTTGACCAGAATGATTGAATGGCTTATCATCAACTCAGAGGTTGACTTCACGTTCGCGATCGGGAGGACCGCGCCGTAGATGACCGTGGAGTCCGCCGGGATGTTCGTCTTCCATGTGATCGTCGCGGTGGAGCTCGTGATGCCGGTGACCCTGACGTCGTATATCATCGGCTTCAAGGCATCTATGGTCGCGTGCGCGAAGGAGTCGTGCGGCGGGTTCGGGGCGGTGTACTGCACCCAGATCGTGTCCCCGTCGCTGACCTCGAGGATGCCGTCGGGCAGCGGCGTCCCGAAGGAGGTCTGTACCGAGCCGGTGAAGACGCCGGTCCCCGCTCCGGTCTCGGTCAGGGTTATGTCCTCGGGCCAGGGCTCGGTCGTGCTCGTCATGCTGACCGTCAGAGGTCCGACCGCGCCGAGGTCGACGACCCGGACGTTTACAGTGTCGCTCTCCTTGTAGCTGTGGCGGTCGAGCATCACACGGCCGTAGCCTATGTCGAGCCCGCCGACAACCGCGATCGAGTACGGCTGGGGTCCCGCCGGCACGTCGTTCGCCAGGACCCTGAGGGTCCAGACGCCAACGCCCGGGTTGTTCACGATTACCCCTTCCATGTTGTTGACGTGATCGTAAGAGCCGAAGTTCGGCCTTGAGGCGCCGGTCGCGAAGGTGCCCCAGACGTTCCCCTTGTAGACGTCGCTGTTAGGGGCGGTCACGGTGATGTCGAGGTCGTTGACGAGCGCCCTCCCGACACCGACCGAACCGGGGAAGTCGGTCCAGCTGACGATGAACCTGAGGTTCTGGGTGGCGTTGTTCACGAGGTAGGTGTATTCCTCCCATTGCCCCGTCTTGAGGCCGGAGGTGTCGTCCGTGACGCTCAGGTACCTCGGGTCGCCCTGGAAGTACAGCGAGTCGTCGAGCAGGGGCCTGCCCCATCCCTGCGCGTCGTTGGGCCACCTGTCCTCCGTGCCCGGCCTGCTCCTCTGCCCGGTCATCTTGACCGCGCTGGCGACCATGGTCGCCGTCAGGAGCGAGGCCTGCGGGTTGAAGCCGTTCAGTGCGGTCTTGGTGCCCGTCGGGTACCATCCTTCCGTGAAGTACTGGCGGACCAGGGCCGCGTTCCCTGCGGCGTCAGGTGCGGCGTAGCTCGTTCCTCCGAACGACGCCCACTCCATGTCCCTGTTGCTGTTGGACCACGGGCTCGCGTCCGAGGCGGAGGTCGCGCCCTCGCTCACCCAGGAGATCGTGGGCTTTATTCGCCCGTCCGCGGTCGGACCCCATGAGCTGTAGGTCGTCATGCCGTTCTCGCTCGGGTAGGTGAAGGTCCCGCCGGCCGAGAGGACGTTCTTCGCCGATGCCTGTTCCTGGACGCGCTGGAGCACGCCGCCGTCGTTCCCCTCGGCGAACACGACCAGCATGTCCGGGTGCTTCCACATGAACTCATCGATCTGCATCGAGCTGAGGCCGTACGTTGCCGTGCCGCCTCCCCAGCTGTTGGAGTGGATCCTCGCGCCGGCACCGTACGCCGGTCCGAACAGGAGGTTCAGGTCGTCGGGGATGTAGGACAGGAGGTCGTCGTCGCCGCCGGCGCAGTTCACCGACGGTCCGACAGTGCCTATGTCCTGGAAGAAGTGTTGCGCGGCCTTCGCCATGCCGTCGTTGTTGCTGGCGCCTATCCCGTCGTCGCTGCCGTCGAGGATGCCGCCGGTCGCCGTGCCGTGACCTGAGGTGCAGGGCCCCGTGCCGATGGCGCTGTCCTTCAGCGCCCATTCCTCGGTCCACTGGTCGACGTTGGTGTAGTTGGACATCGGGTAGTACTGGATGACCTTGCGGCGGTTCAGGTCGGTGACGTTGTAGATGTCGCCTATCGTGATCTGCGAGTCGGAGTGGCGGAACATGTTGTGGTCGTAGTCCAGACCGGTGTCCGCGGATGCGACTATCTGCCCCTCGCCCATGATGCCCATCTCCCAGATCTTCCTGGCCCCCGGTATGAGGCTGGGGTCCTGGTCGGTCTGGTGCACCGCCTGGGCGTAGAAGTTGTCGACGGTCGGTTCAGAGTAAGGTTCGATGAATTCGACGCTGCTCATCCTGGCTATGACTGGTATCAGGGAGGCGTCGATCCTGGCCCTGATGTCGCCGAAGCTCTCGGCCTGGTAGTAGCTCACCACGCCGGCATCGTTCCAGCCGAAGGTGGCCTTGCCGTAGCCCTGCTGGTTGATGAACGCCAGGACGGAGTTGATTGACGCGCCCGGGAGCGTGACTATCTCCACGTAGGTGAGGCCCTGAGAGCCGTAGAGCGCGGGGTCGATCCTGTAGACCGGCTGGTATATCCCGGTCCAGGTGACGGTCCTGAGGGCGTCGATCGATGCCCTGACCTCCGGGGTCATCCTCACAAGGAACGCGTCGCTGGGGATGTACCTCAGGATCTCTGCACCGAGGGACTCAATCTGCCACTTCCACTCCTCCTTCACTGGTCCGATGAACTGGACGAGGTAGGAGCCCAAGGTCCCCGTCGGGTACGCCTGGATCTCGAGCGACGCGGGGATGGCCGGCTCGCCGTCCCTCGTGTCGAAGGTGGTCGCCGCCAGGTCGATGCTGAAGAGGTCCGAGGCC
>Ga0184616_10000210_pt1 | contig 11296 bp, 8 predicted proteins | sample PLM4_90_coex_FD_133145 | JGI IMG/M metagenome (GOLD analysis project Ga0184616, IMG submission 133145) | Groundwater sediment microbial communities from an aquifer in East River, Colorado, USA - PLM4_90_coex | ecosystem: Environmental > Terrestrial > Soil > Riparian zone | place: USA: East...
CAGTTGCACCTGTCGCACCTGTCGCACCTGCCGGTCCGGTCGCACCAGTCGCGCCAGTCGCACCGGCCGCTCCCGTTGCACCGGTTGCACCGGTCGCGCCGTTCGCGCCATTGCAGACATACTGTGTGCTGGTTATCTCAGCAGTATCCAGCGTTCCATTCGAGTTGGTATCTATACCTGCATCAACCTGGATACCGCCGTTCGTACACTCTGCAAGGGAACCGGCAAAATCGGTCTGTTTTACGACAACCGAATTCTGTCCAGCCGCGGTTGTGCCGCCGCCTCCGTTGCCGCCGCTGCTGCAGCCAGTTGCAATTAAGGCTGCCAGCATGAACAAAACGCCTAACGAATAAACTGTTTTTTTCATTTTCTTCTCTCCTTTGTTCCTATTGTTGATAAATCTTCAGAATCCGCTTTCCCTGGTTGAATACACACTCGTGCTTCTGGTATGAATCGATGCTTCTATCCTGGCATGCTTACTTAAGTGATTTCCCTGTCTCTTGCGATACTGAAAAATCACCTCCTTTCATTCAATAGAGATATTGTCTTTTTACAATCATGTTCTCAATTTATGAATCGACAAGGAAAAGGACATTGCAGTAATAAATTACTCGTTTTCTTCATGAATCCGCCTCTTGCCGCATGGTTCTTCCTCCCGGAAAAAAACGCATGGTTAAACGATAGCATGAGATTAGAACTTGTCAAGATACAGTTACAATATTTTCTCATATATAAGTCATCGCCCAGAATGTGATTGAGTAATTACTGAACAACGATATTTCTTCGATGACTCTAATTAAAGCAATAACCATACCATTTTCAAACGGCATTTTAACGTTGTAATTTCAATTAGTTTAGAGTTGTCGCCCTAATAGTCATACCGATACTGGTGAAATAACCATATTTATATCGGTCATTTCACCATGATCGGATTACGGCGACGGGCATGGGTTTGAAACGAGTTATTATTTCAGGTAGGAGCGAGATTGCTTCTGTAATGCTTCTCGATAAAGGCATAACCTCGGCTGTTCAGCATTCTTTTCCCCCATTCCAATGAGGGAGGATTTCATTTTCAGTCCTTAGTGGTGGACAGGCTATGCTCATTTTCCGCATTAATCTGGTGAAACAACCATTCACAGTGGGACTTTAACCAGATAAAAACCCGCGAAACCACCGTGTGATCTGTCATCAGACTGTTTTCTTGAGAGAAATGGAATAGCTGAAGATGGGAACGATAATTGCAAAACAACGCAGGTGGGGAGGGGGGGCTTGAGGGATACCGAAGAATGACAAAAATTTTACTGGTCGATGATGAGAAACTTATTCTCTACTCCCTGTCCAAGACGCTCAAAAACAGCGAGACCGATGTAACTACCGCCACAAACGGCAAGGATGCGCTTCGAGAAATTCGGAGTTCCGCCTGGGATATCTGCTTTCTCGATGTGCATCTCCCTGACGCGAACGGTCTTGATCTGATGAAAATCATACGGGAAGTTTCTCCAAAAACCAGGATCATCATCATGACCGCGGTCAGCCTGAACGAGGCCCAGACGCAATCGCTGCGCGACTTCGCCTGCCATTTCCTGCCGAAACCCTTTGACCTCGATCAGGTACAGGCGCTCGTGGCGGAATTGCGCGGCAAGCCCGGAGCGGCCGCAGTCCACACATAGCCCTTTCCTCCGAAACTCCCGGTCCGGTCAACGGACATGACGCCCGCCGTATTGGCATTACTCCAATCCATGCTTTTTCACCTGATACCTCAGCGTGTCGTAGGTGATGTCCAATAGTTTTGCGGCCTGCGTCTTGTTCCGTCCCGTCTTGTCAAGGGCCTGAACAATGATGTCCCGCTCCAGGTCTTCCAGAGAGATGCCGGCATCAGGAAGAATAAAGCGGCCTTCAGCAGGCCGGTCCTCCGCGGGTCGCAGGGTGCTCAGCGAAACCGGCAAGTCCCTGGCCAGGATCTCCCCGCCATTGCCGAGCACGACGAGTCTTTCCACGCAATTCTTCAGCTCTCTGATGTTCCCGGGCCAGTGATAGGCGAGCATGATCTTTTCCGCTTCAGATGAGAGGGACAGGGTCCCTTTCTCATTGTGCTTCCTGGAGAAAAAGGCGATGAAATACCTGGCAAGCAGCGGAATGTCCTCTTTCCGATCGCGGAGAGAAGGCATGGTAAGATGAAAGCTGTTCAGGCGGTAGAACAGGTCGTTCCTGAAGGCCCCCTTTTTCACCGCATCGGCGAGGTCTATATTCGTTGTGGCGATCACGGTGACGTCCACGGGGATGGTCTCTGATCCCCCGATATGCCTCACCCGCCTCTCTTCGAGAAACCGCAGCAACTTGCTCTGGAGAGACGGCTGCATTTCGCCGACTTCGTCGAGCAGGATTACGCCCTCGTCCGCAAGTTCGAAAACGCCTTTTTTGTCGGTCTTGGCGTCGGTGAACGAACCCTTTTCGTAGCCAAAGAGTTCGCTCTCCAGCAGGTGTTCCGGCAGCGCCGCGCAATTGACGGCTATGAACGGCGGCCTCCGCCCGGCGGAACCGTTGTGCAGCATACCATGAAAATACTTCGCCAGCAGTTCCTTGCCGGTCCCGCTTTCTCCGGTGATGAGAAGACTCGCCACGCGGGCGACGGCCATTTTTTCCACCTTCCCCTGCAAATCCCTGATCACGCCCGATGCGCCGATCATCTCCCGGTCAAAGGAATCGGAATGAACTTTTCTGAGATAGTCGACCTCTCGTTTCAGGCGCACTTTCTCGATGATATTCAGGAGAACGAGTTTCACTTCTTCGATATTGAAGGGTTTGGTAACGTAATCCGCCGCGCCCAGTTTCATCGCCTTCACCGCTGTCTCGGCTGAATCATCGGCCGTCAGCATGACGACCTGCGTGGCGATCGCCCGCTCCATGACCTCCCGCAGGATATCGGTCCCGGTATGTCCGGGCAGGGTGTTGTCCAAAAGCACGATGTCGGCGCGCCAGGATTTTATTTTTTCCACGATGCTCTCGCCGCCGGTCTCCATGCGGACCTCGTAGCCGGCGGTTTTCAGGGCGCGGGTGAGCATGGCCGCGATAAGCTCGTCGTCATCGATAATAAGAATTCTGTATTTACTCTTCATATCAGGCCGTTTCCTTTTGACTTGTCGATGGGGAGGATTACGGAAAACGTCGAGCCGCGCGCCGCGCCATTCTCAACAGCGATCCGTCCGCCCTGGTCCTCGATCAACCTCTTTGATATGGCCAGTCCCAGGCCGGTGCCCCTTGCCTTGGTCGTGAAAAAGGGCTGGAAAATTTTTCCCAGCACCGACGCGTCCATCCCTTTTCCGGTATCGGTGATGGCGACCTTGACGGCGAACGCCGCGCTGTCCATCGAGGTGCTCAAACCGACCGTTCCGCCCTCGGGCAGGGCGTCAACGGCGTTCATCAGCAGGTTCATGAATACCTGCCTGAGCTGCATCGGATCGGCGGTAATTTCGGGAAGATCGTCCGACAAATCGTTCTTCAGCTCAATTTCCGGAGCTCCATTCTCTTTCGAAGACCGGTTGTGCAGGACCAGCCGGACCGCGGAAAGGAGCACGGCATTCACATCAGTGGCCGTAAACTGCGGCTTCGGCGGCCGGGCGAAATTCAGCAGGCCTTTTATCAATCCGTCTATGCGCCTGATCTCTTCGATGACCTGGAAAAGAACGGCGCGGTCGTCCTCGGCAAGATAAGACTCATGGGAAAGCGTCTCCATGGTCAGCCTGATGCCTGCCAGGGGGTTCTTGATCTCGTGGGCAAGACCCGTGGCCAGCTCCCCCGCGGTCCTGAGCTGGTCGGCCCGCTGCAGCGCCTCTTCAGTCCGTTTTCGTTCGGTCGTGTCGCGGTCGATCGCGAGGATATACTGATGGTGGTTAAACTCGAAAGCCGCGGCGCTTATTTCAATGGGGAACACCGTGCCGTCCTTCTTCACATGACTGCTTTCGCCTTTGAACATCTCTCCCTTGAGTATGCGTTTCATGCGGTCCGCCGACAGTTTCGCCTCCTCGGGAGCATCAATGTCCTGGATGTACATCGTCGTGAGCTCTTCCACCGTGTACCCGTGCATCGATGCAGCGTAGTGGTTGGCGGACATGATCTTGCCCGCCCTGCCCCCTTCGGCATCAAGAATAAAAATAGCGTCAGCCGCGTTTTCAAACAGCAACCGGTAGCGGCGTTCATTCTCCTCTATTTCCCTCAGCCGCTCCCGGAGGGCCTCCGCCATGTCATTGAACCCGGCCGCCAATTCCGCAAACTCGTTCTTCAGCCCAATCACGGGCGAGTCCAGATCGCCGGCCTTCAAACGCTTTGTGGCGTCAAGAAGCGTTTGCAAGGGTGTTGCGAAGCTGGTGAGCGTGGTGAATCCGAAAAGAGCGACCATCAGGGGCCCGGCGATGACGAGCATGATTACGATGACTTTTGACTTGTTCACGTCCCGGAGAGATTCAGCGGTCCGATCATTCAGTTTTTTGTTGGTCAAGACGATCATGGTATTGACTTTGCCGATGAGAGAATCGCTGATGATGCTCGTTTTTCCCCGTTGGGCCAGGATGCCGCCGGCGCTTCTGTACGGGAGCATTGCTTTGTTAAGCTCAACACTGTACTGGCCGATCTGCTGCTGCAAGTCCAGGAGGCGTTCATTCACGCTCCTCGTATGATGGCACGAAAAGCAGCCGGCGATCGACGTCTTCATCGCGCTTACGTGATTGATCGTGGCGTCGGCGCTCACCGGGTGCCTCGTGCTCTGCGAATACAGGTCAGCCTGGACCTGATGGATATCGAGCAGGAGCTGTTCCCGAAGGATCTCGACGTGGTGCAGCATGATCAATTCATTCATCTGCGATGCGCTGTGTCCGATTGAATAAATCAGGGAGGCCCCGCCCGCAACAGCAAGCAGGGAGAAGAGGAAAATTATTATGAGGATCTTCTTTTTCATGTTGGGTTCAGCGCGGACGTTGCGTGCCTCTCGTGGAAAGATCTGCGATAACGGCATCCCGTATGCTGATCAGGGCACTGAGCCAGATAACCCGCCCCGGCGCAAGCGGCGGGAATTCAACCCGGAGTGTCGATGCGCACTACTGAGTCATGCCGAAGAATTCCCTTATTTTGGCGAGCATCCGGCCGGATTCATCTTTTTTCCGGCGCGCAAGGGCCGTCGCATCGAGTCTGCCGCGCTCCGCGACAAGACCGGCCTGCCGCTCGGACAGGATAAGGCTGAGCGACTCCGCAATGGACGGATTATTCGTAAGCGTTGAACCGAAATTTTCCTTGTCAATAACGATGAACTCGGCATCGTCTTTTACGCGGATGCTGGCGGTACGCGCCGCTCCCGTCAGGAGGCTCATCTCGCCGAAAAAATTTCCCGGTTCGAGCGTGGCGACCACCGCGCTCTCGCCCGCTGATTTTTCGACGACCACATCCACCCGTCCGCTCTTTATGATGTAAAAGGAATTGCCGGGCTGCCCCTGCCGGACGGGGACCTCGCCCGCAGCATAGGGCTTGACGTAAATCCGTTCGACAAGTTTCTTCAGTTCCGTTGCGCTCAGCGGCGAGAAAATCTCGACTTTGGCCATCAGGCCCATGATCTCCGCGGCTTTCCGCTCCCGTTCCGCATAGGCGGTTTCAGGCGTCACGTGCGTAACAAGGTTACGCCTGACCGGGAACGGGATCTCGATGTCACTGCGTTTGAACTTGTACCAGATCAAACTCATGATCTCCGTCTCGATATCAACATGCCTGGCAAAATCATTTATTGCATACCGGATCTCCATATGAATGGAAAAGTCCCCATAGCCGGCCACGCGAACAACAGGCGCCGGCGACTTCAAGACGGCCGGCACGGAGGAGAGGACGTCAAGGATCGCCGACTTCGCCTTGTTCGGCGGGACATCATAGCTCACGCCCACCGATAATTTTCTCACCTGGACCGTATCTGGCAGGCTGTAGTTCACCACCGCCTCGCTCAGCACTTTGCTGTTCGGTATGAACACTTCGTTGTTCTCGATATTGATGATTCTTGTTGAGCGGAGCGTGATGTCCAGCACGCGGCCTTCATGCCCGCCCGCCGAGATCCAATCTCCCTGCTTGAGGGGTTTTTCCAGATGGATCGTGAGTCCCGCCAGCATGTTTGCCAGGGTGCTCTGGAACGCCAGACCGATGGTCGCGGTCAGCACCGTGGTCGTGGCAATGAGCGACGTGACGTTGATATCGAGGATTTCCTTGAGCAGGACCAGAGCGACGACGATGATCACGAGGGCGGTGATGATGTTTTTGAAGGCAGCGGGGAAACTGCCCTTTTTCCACCGCACCACGAAAAGATCGCCGTAGAGGTAAAGGCCGAGATGGAGCGCGGCGTAGGTGAACACCAGCCAGGAGTAAAAATTGAGCTGTCGGGACACCCGCGGGTAGTATTCCGCCGCGCCCAGGCGCAGGAAAAGCTGAACCGCGATGAACAGAATGATGAGGGTGAGTCCCGATCCGATCGGTTTCAGTTGCTCTGATTTCTTCGACAGATAACCGATGGCAACGCTCGCCGCGCCAAAGAAGAGAAGACTGAGGGCCGTGGCCCAGAACAGCGAACCCGTGAGGTCTTGTGTGAATTGCATGAGCACCCCTTTATCCAAACCGTAAAAAGATGAACATGAAACGGGGAAACGATGAGCGGGCGAAAAAGCTTACGCCGTTTCCCCGATGCCCCGGTTCGCCGGTTCGCCGGTTCGCAGTTTATTTATAGCTCCCCACAGTTCCTTGATCCCCTGGCCGGTCGTGGCCGAGGTAAGGAGCAGAGCATCACCGGTCCCCAATGCCGCGCCGACACTCCGCCGTGCCCGGACAAGCTCCTGCCGGTTCAGCTTGTCGGTTTTGGTCAGCGCGTAAATAGACGGAATGTCGTACTGCCGAAGCCATTCTATCAGACGGAGGTCCCGCTCATCAGGCTCTCTTCTGCTGTCCAGAAGAACAACAACAGCGGACAACTGCGGCGTGCCGCTCAGGTATCCTTCGATCATCGGCGCCCAGGCGTCGGTTACGGCATAGGGGACCCGGGCGTAGCCGTATCCAGGCAGGTCCACGAAGTAGAACGTTTCATTGATGATGAAAAAGTTGATGAGCTGGGTCTTGCCCGGGGTCTGGCTCGTCTTTACGAGGTTTTTTCGGTGCAGCAGGGCGTTGATGATCGAAGATTTTCCGACGTTTGAGCGCCCGGAAAATGCTATTTGCGGTTTGCGGTCCAGGGGGAACTGCTTCGGCCCCACGGCGCTGATGACGAAATCGGCTGAGAGTATTTTCATAGAGTTCAGAAGACAGAATTCAGAAGACGGAAAACAGACAAAAAAAACAGAGAACATGAGAGAACGCTTCATTCCCGATCCAACGCCTCAACCTGTTCTCTGATTTTCCGTGTTCTCTGCCCTGCTGCCTGAACTACGCAATCTTCTCGTAGATCAGAAGCGGTTCCACACCTTCGGTAATGACCTCTTCGCTGATAAGGCACTCGCGAATGCCCGGCTGGGACGGAACGTCATACATCACGTTCAGCATCACATCTTCGAGGATGGCGCGCAGGCCCCTGGCGCCCGTCTTGCGGGTGATCGCCTTCTTGGCGATGGCCGTGAGCGCGCCGTCGGAGAAGCGGAGTTTGCAGCCCTCGAGGGAAAGCAGTTTTTGATACTGTTTGATGAGCGCGTTCTTGGGACGGGTCAGGATATCGATCAACGAGTGTTCGTCAAGCTCTTCGAGCGTCGCCACGACCGGCATGCGGCCGATGAACTCGGGGATGAGTCCGTACTTGAGCAGGTCGCCCGGCTGAAGATTGGCGAGGATCTCGCTCAGCTTCCGCTCCTTTTTGCTCTGGATGTCGGCGCCGAACCCCATGGTTTTCTGGCCCACACGCTGCTCAATGATCGTATCGAGGCCGACGAAAGCGCCGCCGCAGATGAACAGGATATTCTTGGTATCCACCTGGATGAACTCCTGGTGGGGGTGTTTGCGTCCGCCCTGGGGCGGCACACTGGCAACGGTCCCCTCAATGAGCTTGAGCAGCGCCTGCTGCACACCCTCGCCGGATACATCCCGCGTGATGGAAGGGCTCTCGGACTTGCGGCTGATCTTATCGATCTCATCGATGTACACAATACCGCGCTGCGCCCTCTCCACATCGTAGTTGGAGTTCTGAAGGAGCTTGAGAATGATGTTTTCGACGTCCTCGCCCACATAGCCCGCTTCGGTAAGCGTTGTGGCGTCGGCGATGGTGAAGGGCACATCGAGGATCCGCGCCAGGGTCTGGGCGAGCAATGTTTTGCCGACCCCCGTGGGACCGATCAGGAGGATATTGCTCTTCTGGAGCTCGACCTCCTCGCCGATCTCGTGCTGCACGCCGATGCGTTTGTAGTGATTGTGGACCGCCACGGAGAGTATCTTCTTGGCGCGTTCCTGGCCTACCACATATTCGTCGAGATTTCGCTTGATCTCGGCGGGTTTCGGAAGACGCGGGACCTTGGCTTCCTTGACCTCTTCCCACTCCTCGGCGATGATCTCGTTGCAGAGGTCCACGCACTCGTTGCAGATGAACACCGAGGGCCCGGCGATCAGCTTTTTCACTTCATCCTGCCCCTTGCCGCAGAACGAGCATTTGAGCGGGTTGGGCGTATGTTCTTTCTTGTCCGTCATAGGTTACTTCTCCTTCACCGGCCGGGGCGCTTTTTTGGCGATGACCTCGTCGATCAGACCGTAGGCCTTCGCATCTTCACCGGACATGAAGTAATCCCGGTCCGTATCGTCATGGATCTTCTCGATAGGCTGGCCGGTGTGATTCGCCAGGATCCTGTTCAGAGTGTCCTTCATCTTCAGCATTTCCCTGGCATGGATCTCCACGTCGGTAACCTGTCCCTGAAATCCGCCCATGGGCTGATGAATCATGATGCGCGCATGGGGCAGGGAAAAACGCTTGCCTTTTGCGCCACAGGCCAACAACAACGCGCCCATGCTCGCGGCCTGGCCGATACAGATGGTCGAAACCGGGGACTTGATGTAATTCATGGTGTCGTAGATGGCGAGCCCGGAGCTCACGACGCCGCCCGGAGAATTGATGTAGATATAAATGTCCTTGTCCGGGTCGTCGGCCTCAAGGAAGAGGAGCTGGGCGATCACCGTGTTCGCCACGTTATCGTCGATAGCCGTGCCGAGGAAAATGATCCGGTCTTTTAACAAACGGGAATAAATATCATACGCCCGCTCGCCGCGGCTCGTTTGTTCTATTACCATGGGGATCAATGTCATACCTGCTCCTTTTGTAAATTATAACTCTTCTTCGCGCGGGAAAGCAAGAGACCTGTCGTCTTTTCCTGGATGAGCGAGGCGCGAAGATTGTCAAGCCCGCCGTCCTGGGACTCGTAGTATTTCCTGACCTCAGCCGCGGTCTTGCCCGTTCCCTTGGCCATGGCTGCGATCGAAGCGGTCACTTCCTGATCGGTCACGTCGATCTTTTCCTTCTCAGATATTTCCTCGAGCAGCAAGAGTCCTTTCACCCGCTTTGCGGCCAGGTCCCGGTTCTTGTCCATGAATTGCTTAACGTCAAAGGACTTGACGTCCATTCCCTGCCGGGCAAGTCGCGTGGCCTGCTGCCGCGTCATGGCCTGCAGTTCCTGTTCCACCATGCTCTGCGGCACATCGAAGGTATGGGCATCCACCAGTTTCATCATCAGCTCCTCGCGCTGGGCCGAACCCTGCTCGTCGCGTTTCCGCGCCTCGAGGTCTTCCCTGATGCGAGCCTTCAACTCTTCAACGGACTTGTTCCCGCCGATATCCTTTGCAAATTCATCATTCAAATCGGGGAGGACCTTTTTCTTGACCTCCTTGAGGGTCACGGTAAAGCGCGCGTTCTTGCCCGCCAGTTCCTTGTTCGTATAGTCGGCCGGGAACGTGACCTGGATCTCCCTTGTTTCGCCTTTGTTCATACCGATGAGCTGTTCCTCGAATCCGGGGATCAGGTTGCCCGAACCGATTTCGAGCATATGGTCCGAGGCCTTGGCGCCTTCGATGGACTTCTTGTCAAGGAAACCCTCGAAATCGATGATCGCCGTGTGGTCCTTCGCAAGCGATTGGCCTTCAACAACCTCAAGCTGCGCGTACATCTCGCGCAAACGGTCGATGGTCTGGTTCAATTCCTCGTCTTTAACCGCAAGGTCATGCTCCTTCACCTCAATGCCGTCGTATGTTCCAAGTTCGATATTCGGCCGCACCTCAACCACGGCGGTGAAATTCAAGGGCGCGTTCTTGTCAAGGGGGGAAATATTGCTTATATTCGGCGCCGCTATCGGATTCAATTTATGCTCCTGGACGGCCGTCAGGAAGGAATCGGAAAGGAGTTTGTTCATCACCTCGGAGTGAATTTCCGTCGAATAGTGCCGCTCCACTACGTTCTTGGGCGCCTTGCCGGGCCGAAAACCGGGAATCTTGGCCTTCTTTGCCACATCCGCCACAACCCGGAGCATCTCCTGCGCAATTGCGTCAGGGGGAATTTGAATATGCAGCTTTTTCTTTACCGCGCTCACATCTTCAATCGTCGATTTCATGGTCCTACCACCTTCATTTGGAATTTTAATATGTAATTGGTGCGAGAGGGGGGACTTGAACCCCCATGGTCGCCCACCAGATCCTAAGTCTGGCGCGTCTGCCAGTTCCGCCACTCTCGCGGCATGAACAAAGAGAGCAGTGAACGTGAAGCAGCTTACACGACCCGCTGCCTGCTGCTCACTGCTCCCTGAGGTTTTTTATGGTGAGCCGTGAAGGAGTTGAACCTTCGACCCGCTGATTAAGAGTCAGCTGCTCTACCAACTGAGCTAACGGCCCATAAGTGCTACAACTGCCAGATCCAAAACGGGGACATTATACGTATCTTTACTGCCGGATGCAACAAAAAACTGATCACTACTGCAAATTTCCACAAAGCATCGGTAACAAGGGGTTGCTTCGCTCGCCAGGACAATGGACCCCTATGCTTCCCTCCATCCCGCATGTATCCTTTTGGCGGAATATTGGTGCGCCCGGCAGGAGTCGGACCTGCGACCTTTGGCTTCGGAGGCCAACGCTCTATCCAGCTGAGCTACGGGCGCGTATCAATTGCGGATTCCGGAATGTGGAATTCGGATTAGAACTTCGCCTTCCATTCCGCGCTCGACATTCCGGATTCCGCATTCGTTTTGGTGCGCCCGGCAGGGCTCGAACCTGCGGCATCCGGATTCGAAGTCCGACGCTCTATCCAGCTGAGCTACGGGCGCAGGTA